>JAEEGI010000894.1_pt1 | contig 78900 bp, 60 predicted proteins | sample 8958751 | NCBI WGS metagenome assembly JAEEGI01 (sample SAMN16246545, study PRJNA631951) | gut metagenome | biome: gut microbiome; feature: rumen; material: KS-attached | host: Bos | place: Iran: Karaj | collected 2018-10
CTTAATATCCGCCGCCACCCTCCGTCTGCCGACTCTTTGTCCCCAGCCGTGGCAGGTAAACACCGGCAAATCAAGTGATAAAGCATGAGAGCCCCACCTCTTTTTAGGGGGCTCTTTGTGGGAAACAGCTGATAACAAGACGCTTATCCGCCACGGCCAATTCTGGCCAGTCCTGTTTGAAAGGGATGTCGGGTCGTCCGGTGGCGTAGGGACAGGGAGCCGGAGGAATTTCTTCTGACTCCGGTGCCCTGTCCGGGAGCAAAACAGGATGGCCCTGCCTGAAGCAGTCCTGAAACAATGCTTGGTAACCAGTCGAAACCTGTTCTGTCGCAATTACTTCTTGTCCCTACCGTGACTCCTCCCGGAGCAAAACAGGACGGCCCTGCTGAAGCAGTCCTGAAACAATGCTTGGTAACCAGTCGAAACCTATTCTGCTGCAATTACTTCTTGTCCCTACCGTAACTTGTCCCGGAGCAAAACCGGGCTGCTCTGCTGAACCCTAACTCCTGACCCTGACCCTAACCCCGTAAACCGGGCGGCGCTGCCGAAGGCTATCCGTGGAGCAAACCTGGCTGTCCCTGCCGAACCTCTGCCTTATCGCAAAACTGTCCGGCCCGGCCGAGACTTGTCTTCGAAGCGAAAAATGTGTAAATTCGCAGAAATGAATCTATCAGATGCATACCATGAATAAGTTTCTTTCCCTTTTGATTGCAGGCGTCCTGCCGCTGCTTGTGGCGGGATGTGCCGGGAAGGCACCCGCGGGCCCTTCTCTTGATGATGTGTTCGCTTCCAGGAGGAGCATCCGGGCCTATGATGCCGGAAAGACCGTTACGGAGGCGCAGGTCCGCGAGTTGATGGCGGCGGTGCAGAATGCCCCTTCGTGGGCCAACCAGCAGCCCAGCAAGTACTATGTCGCCCTCAGCGCGGAGAAGCGGGCTGCCGTGCTGGAAATGATCGGCGGCAACAAGGAGCGCGTCGCCGAGGCTTCCGCTTTCCTCGTCTCGACCTTTGAGACGGGTAAATCCGGCTTTTTCCGCGGCCAGCAGACCAATGAGATCGGAGACGGTTGGGGCGCCTATGACAACGGCCTCAGCAACGCCTATCTGGTCCTGAAGGCCCGTGCAATGGGGATGGATACCCTGATCATGGGCATGCGGGATTCGGAGGCCCTCCGTGCATTGTTCTCCATCCCGGAGGAAGAGACCGTCATGGCGGTCATTGCCCTGGGATACCGGGCGCAGGAGCCGAAGGAGCCGGTTCACAGGCCTTTGGACGAGGTGGTCAAGTTCTTCTGATCCCGATATGGAAGGAACGCTGGCAAGGCGCCTGGCACCTGTGATCCTAGCCCTCCTCCTGTCTTGCGGGGGAGTGAAGGCCCATGTTGCAATTCCGCGGGAGTCTGTACCCCCATTGACGGACACATGGCTGAATGACCATTACGGCAAGCAGGATGCATATATCAAGATGCGGGACGGCGTGCGGCTCCATACCGCCGTCTATGCCCCTTCAGACTCGCTGCGGCATCCGGTCATCATGATCCGGACCCCCTATGGCGTCGGATCTACCGGAGAGAAACTCCCCGGAAGCCTGCGGACCTGGATGCGGATGTTTGCCCTGAACCGCTATATCATCGTGTTTCAGAGTGTCCGCGGAACATTCCTCAGTGAAGGGACTTACGAGAACATCCGTCCGATGAAACCGGAGGGTGCCCATTGGCTGGAAACCGACGAGGCGACGGACACCTTCGACACGGTCGAATGGCTGCTGTCGAACACCCGCACAAACGGGGCAGTCGGCGTCAAGGGCGTGTCCTATCCCGGGTTCTATGCGATGCTCGCGGGTCTTTGCGGGCATCCGGCCATCAAGGCCGTCTCGCCGCAGGCCCCTGTGACGAATTGGTGGCGCGGGGATGATTTCCACCACAACGGCGTCTGGATGCTGGACATGTACACCTTTGCCGCCTCCTTCTTCCGCGTCCGGCAGGGACCATCCGAGAAGGGGCCTGAATCCCTTGTGAAGATTGACCGCGATATCTATAGCTATTACAGGCAATTCCCTGATTTCCAGTCGTTGACGGCGAATTTCGGCGAGCGGATCCCCTTCTGGGAAGAGATGATGCAGCATCCTGATTACGACGACTGGTGGGCGGAACGGAACGTGGCGGACCGGCTGTATGGCGTCAAGCCCGCCGTCCTGGTGGTCGGTGGAAACTATGATGCGGAAGACTGCTACGGGGCAATCGAGACCTATGCCGCCCTCCGGCGCCAGTCTCCGGAAACCGATGCCTTTTTCGTCTATGGCCCCTGGTCCCACGGCGGCTGGCGCGATTCGAAATACACGGGACTCGGAGACAGCCGGTTTGGGTATGGCTCGACAGACTATTTTGTGGAAGAAATTGAGTATCCGTTCTTTGCCTACTATCTGGAAGGGAAGGGGACCAAGCCCATCCGTGTCCATGTCCTGCCATCGAGGGCCATGGAAGAGGGCGCCCGCCATGATACGCGTCCGGACTGGCGCACCTACGACGACTGGCCTGTCTCCGGTCTGGAGGAATGGCGTTACCACCTCGACGGAAAGGTTCTCCTGGGACCGTCCGGCGCTCCGAAGAAACGGCGCTCCCGGAGTTATGTTTCGGATCCGGAGAATCCCGTCCCGTATATGGAGAAGCTGACAAACGGCCGCAGCAAGAACTATATGGCTGCAGACCAGCGCTTTGCCGAGGCGAGAAAGGATGTCCTGACCTATCGGGACAACCCCTTGCGGGCGGATTTGCTCGCGGAGGGACCGGTCCGTGTCCACCTGGAGGTAAGCCTTTCGACGACCGATGCGGATTTCATCGTCAAACTCATCGACGAACGGCCGGACGGCTACCAGATGCTCGTCCGGGGTGATGTCTTCCGCGCCCGTTACCGCAACAGTCTGCGCAATCCGGAGCCGGTGAAACCGGGAAAGAAGACCCCTGTCGAATTCACGCTCAACGACATCGCCCATCTCTTCCAGAAAGGCCACCGCATCGTGGTCCAGGTCCAGTCGTCCTGGTATCCGCTCATGGCGGTCTCCCCGCAGTTCTTCCAGGAGAATCCCTATACCGTGCCGGCTGCCGACTACCGGACCTGCCGGGTCACGGTCTGGAACGACTCCTGGATCTCCCTCCCTGTTGCGGCTGTCGGGGAATAATCGTACATTTGTATGAAATACCACCTGAATATGAAAAGAATAACACTGATCCTCGCATCGCTCCTCGCGCTGGCCATCCAGCCGGCAGATGCGCGGAAACAACCGAAAACCCAATCCAAAGCGCACAGCGTCGTGGCTGTCCCGGCCATCGAAAAGACCCTTGTGACGGTCGAAACGGACCACTCCCAGCTCGTTCTCGTCACCGACAGGAAAGGCACCCTCTACAATTACCATTATGGTGCGAAACTTTCCGCGCCGGAAGACTTCCTTCGGTACGAGACACGGATCAACGCCGGCTACGGGACCGGGCCGATGGCCTATCCCACCCAGGGCGGTGCGTATGTGAACGAGCCGGCGCTCGCGGTGAAATATGCCGACAGCTACCGCAATACGGAACTCCGTTACCTCTCCCACACGCAACGCGCAAAAGGGAATGTCGTAACAACGGAAATCCTTCTGAAAGACTATGTTACGGAGCTTGAAGTCCGCCTGTTCTATGACGCATACCAGAAGGAGGATGTCATCCTGGCCCATGCCGAGATCGTCAATGGCGGCAAGCAGCCGGTGACCCTGGTGAACTACGCATCCTCCGCGATGGTCTTCGATGCGGAGAAATACCTTCTGACCCATATGTACGGCGACTGGGCCGCGGAAATGCAGGTGGACCGGGAACTCCTGACCCATGACATGAAAGTCATCGAGACCAAGCGCGGCACCCAGGCAACCCAGTGGAACAACCCTTCCTTCCTCCTGAGCCTCAATACGGAATCCTTCAGCGAGACCGAGGGCGAGGTCATCGCCGGTTCCCTCGCCTGGAGCGGCAATTTCCGCCTGAGTTTCGAGCAGGACGTCACCCACCGGCTGACCGTCCTCGCCGGGATCAACCCCTTCTCCTCCGACTATCCGCTTGCGGCGGGGGAGACCTTCACCACGCCGGAGATGATCTGGACCTGGTCCTGCCGGGGCGCCGGCCAGGCGAGCCGGAACCTCCACGCCTGGGCGCGCAATTACGGCGTCTATGGCGGAGACAAGGTCAACCCCACGCTGCTGAACAGCTGGGAAGGCGCCTATTTCTCCTTCACGACGAAGACCCTCACGGACATGATCGACGACGCCGCGGCGATGGGCCTCGAGATGTTCGTCCTGGATGATGGCTGGTTCGCCACGAAGTACCCCCGCGACAACGACAAGCAGGGCCTCGGCGACTGGGAACTGAATACGTCCAAACTCCCGGAAGGAATTGATTATGTGGCTTCCTATGCCCATTCCAAGGGACTCAAGTTCGGCATCTGGATCGAGCCGGAAATGGCCAATCCGCGCAGCCGCCTCGCCGAGGAGCACCCGGACTGGATCGTCCGTGCCCCCGGCCGCGAGATCGTCCAGCGCCGCAACCAGTGGCTCCTTGACCTGACCAATCCGGCGGTCCAGGATTTCGTCTACGGAGTCTTTGACAATACGATGCAGCTTTCCGGCAAGATCGACTACATCAAGTGGGACTGCAACCGGCATGTGATGAACGTCGGTTCCGATTTCCTCGGTGCGGAGCAGAGCCGCTTCTATGTGGATTATGTCCAGGGCCTCTACAAGGTCATGCGCCGCGTCCGTGAGAAGTATCCGGACACCATCGTCCAATGCTGCTCCTCCGGCGGCAGCCGCGTTGATTACGGCTCCCTGAAGTATTTCAACGAATACTGGGCGAGTGACGATACCGACGCGATGGAGCGGGTCAGGATCCAGTACGGTACGAGCCTGTATTATCCGGCGGGTACCATCGGTTCCCATGTTTCCGATGTCCCCAACCACCAGACGAAGAACGTGACGCCGCTGAAGTTCCGCTTCGACATCGCCTGCTCCGGCCGGCTCGGCATGGAACTCCAGCCGAAGAACCTCTCGGCGGAGGAGCGCGCCCTCGCGGACCGTTGCATCCGCTCCTACAAACAGTACCGCGACCTCGTCTTCGGCGGCGACCTTTACCGTCTCCTGTCCCCGTACGAGGGCAATTATTACGCCCTGATGTATGTGGCGCCGGACAAGTCCCGGGCGGTCGTGTTCACCTATTGCACGAATTATCTCAACCGGGCGATCGGTGCCAAGCGGATCAATTTGCAGGGACTGGATCCCGACCGTCGGTACAAGGTGACTGAACTGAATGTGGACAAATCCTGCTATTCCGGAAGCGGCCAGGCCTTCTCCGGCGGTTTCCTGATGAACGGCGGGTTCAATCCGGTGCTGTTCAAAACCTTCGACAGCGCCGTGTTCCTGCTGGAAGGGGAGTAGCTACCGCAGCAGCCTGTCCGCCGCCTGCAGGACCTTGTTCCGCAGCAGCGGCGGACAATCCGGATGTGCCGCCAGCCAGGTCTTGACCCGGTTGGCGGCTTCCGGACTGTCATGGCCGGACAGCAGGCAGACGACCCAGTTCTTGGGGAAGAAGATGTCGCCGGTCCGCTGGATTTCCGGAAGGATGTCCAGGGCCGGAACGATGTACGAGAGCGCCTCCGCCTGCCGGAGCGGATGGTTCAGGAAGCGGAGGCAATCCTCCGCCCAGGGCTCTGTGTGCCGGTTTTCGGCCCGTAGGAGGGCCTGGAAGACGGAATCGCGCACGGCCTGCTCCGGATGGACGGAGGGGAAGACGAAGTCGAAACGCGCCTGCCGGTCCGGGTTGTCGATCCGCGTCCGCTGGACGTTCCGGAGCGTTTCCAGGTCCTGCGGCCGCCGGATGGCCAGTTCAAAGGCCATCATCGTGTAATCCTCTGCCGTAATGACGAGACCCGGATACGGCGCCTGATGCCGCCAGATGGAGAACAGTTCGCCGTCCGTCCCTGCATCGGCATGGAAGTGGACCAGTTTCCGGAAGGCGGACAGGCGGATCTGGCCGGGGACGGAAGGGTTGCGGGCCAGGTCATGCAGCAGGGTCTCCGTGCGCGCCGGCTGTCGGTGCCAGAGGTCGTCGAGGTAGCCGAGGGCGGCCGATGCGATGAGCGGCTCCTTCTCCGTACGGAGCAGGGTATCAAGGCATTCCGTCATCCGGTCGGCCGGCACGTTGCCATGGAGCATGTTCTCGTACAGATTGGCGAGCGTAGAGAGACGTTCGTGGGGATTATCCAATTCCAGGACGGCGTGCAGGGCTTTCTTCACGAGGCCCTCGGACATTTCATAATAGCCGTAGCCCAGGGCCGACAGGTTCGGCAGTTCCGTTCCGGCCGTGTAATGCGGCATGCCGGCCTCTTCCACCCACCGGTGGCTCCAGGCCTTGAGATCCGCCGCCGTGTGTCGGTCCAGGATATCAATCAGTTCCGGCCAGGTCGCGTTGCGATAGAGATAGGTCTCCAGATACTCCCGCATCCCGGCCTGGAAGGCCTCCGTCCCCAGCGTGTCGGCGAGCATCCGCATCACCACGGGCGCTTTGTCATAGACGATGTTCCCATAGACCAGGCCCGCGTCCTTGAGGTTGTCCAGCCGCTGGCGGACCGGATGGGTCCCGGCGGTCCGGTCCTCGGCATAGGCGGGGATGTTGAAATACTGGAAGTTCCGGAGGCGGAAGTCGGTCTCCGGAAACAGCGGTTCCGTAATCCTTGCGGCGAAGTAATTGGCAAAGACCTCCTTGGTCCAGACATCGTCGAACCAGCGCATCGTGACGGCGTCGCCGAACCACAGATGGGCCGTCTCATGGGAGATCAGTTCCGTTCGGTAGAGCCGCTCCGTGTCGGTCGGGGCCTCGCTGAGGAAGGTGCGGGAGGCGTTGTACAGGATGACGCCAGGGTGCTCCATCCCGCCGAACTGGAAGCCGGGGACCAGCACGCAGTCGTATTTCCCGAAGGGCATCGGGATCCCGGTGAAATCCTCCATCCAGTCCAGTGCATGGACGATCTGGCGGTGTATTTCAGGCAGTTGGGCCCGTTTCGCCGGATCGGTCTCCCGGTGATAGATGGCGATGGGACTGCCGTTCCGGTCGAAGTCGGACCGCTCCCATTTCCCGGCGACGAAGGCGAAGAGATAGGTGCTGACCAGCCCGCTCGGTGAAAAGCGGACCTGCTTCCGCGTCCCTTCGGTGCGCTCCTCCGCGACCGGTCCGTTCGACACGGCGGTCCAGCCGGCGGGAATGTCCAGTTCCAGCGAGAAACGGGCCTTCAGGTCCGGCTGGTCGAAACAGGGGAACAGGGTCCTGGCCCGTTCCGGGACAAGCAGCGAGTAGAGAAACCCGTCGTGCCGGTTCAGCGGCGCATCATCCGGTGTGAAACGGACCGTCACTTCGTTGGTCCCGCGGCGGAGCGCCCGGGCAGGCAGGAGGATGTGCTCATCCCGCACCTCCGCCTCCAGGATTTCCCCGTTGACGGTAAGGCCATGGACGGCCTCTGCGCCGGGACGGAAATCGAGCAGCAGGGGACCGCGTCCCTTGAGGTCGAAGGCAAGCGTGGCAGCCCCTTTGCAGGGCGCATCCAGGGTGTCTGGAATCTCGAAGGAGAGGGCGTAGGAAAGCCCGGAAATGCGTTCTGCACGCGCTTGGGCGAGGGTTTGGCTCACGCCCGGCTCCCAGTCGGGCGTGAGCGTACAGGCCGTCAGGAGGGCGGCCAGGAGGATGCAGCCGGCTTTCCGCATGGGGGATTATTTTTCGATGTGGAGCACCCAGGGGAGCTTCACATCCGCATCGGTGAAGAAGTTGTCGACCGTGTAGTGGAGGTCGAAGACATCGCTGTCGAGCGGCTCGCTCTTGTTGAGGCGGTAGAGGGTCAGGGTCTGGTGCTCGAACGGATGGAGGGTGACATGGCGGGAAATCTGCCACTGCTCGCTGCCGGGGGCCTTGTCGAGGATGACCGGGATGGAGCTGCAGTTGTACACCTCGATGGTGAGCTTCGTCTTGGTCTTGGTGACCTTTTTCACTACGATACAGGCATCGAGAAGCGGGGTCAGGAGCTCGGCGGCGCCATAGACTTTCCCTTCTGCAAAGACGGCGGTACGCTGATTGTCAAGCGCTTCCCGCACGCCTCCCAGCGTACGCTCCTTCGCGAAGATCAGGGTGGCGGGGCGCAGTTCGCCGGCGAGGAAATCGATGTCCATGAACATCGGGTGGTGGCTGTCCGTGCCGCTCATCAGGGTGAGGCCGTTTTCGACGGCCCAGTGGTGGCCTTCCTTGCAGTAGCCGTCCCACCAGTTGTAGATTTCCACGCCGTTGATGATGCCTTCCTTCCGGTACTGTTCATGCTCGGGATAGATCACGGTCTTGTCCGGGGCCTGGCGGCACCAGTTCGGGTGGTTCCAGGTCACGAAGGCACCCTGGTTCCGGGCCACCCGCACGGCGGCGTCGGCGCCCTCCGGCTGCCGGTTCTTGCCCGCGGCGTCCATCGCTGCGCCGACGGGGTTGTTGTCGTTGACGAACAGGACGTTCATGTGCCCGGGAGGCATGATCTGGCTGGTGATTTCACCGCCGTGGACAACGAGGATGCCCTTGTCCCGGGCGTATTTCTCCATCATCCTGAAGGAGGTGTTCCGGTCCACCTTTTCCGGGTTGAAGGTGCCGTCGAGGGTATATTTCTGGAGCCGGGCGTCCACATGGTCCGTGATGCAGAGGACGTCGATCCCTTCCCACACGCACTCGTCGATGCGGGTGGTCGGCCAGACGGTGCCGTCGGAAAAGGTCGTGTGGATGTGCATGTCGCCCTTGAGGGTGACGAATCCCGGGATGTCCGGGACGGTCATTTCGTGGCGCACCTGTGCGCTGAGGGCCGTCGCGGCAAGGAGAAGCGCGGCGGCGAGGGAAAGGATCCTTTTCATGTCGTTCTGTGCCATTTTCCCGCGAATTTACGCGTTTTCGCCGAAAACTGCAACAGGAACCTGTGCCCTTTTCCGGACGTGCCGCCGGTCAGGGACGGAGGATGGGCGTAAGGATGCCGGCAATCTGTCCGTGCTCCAGCAGGAACCCGTCATGGCCGAACTGCGAGGTGATGGTGTGGCGGACGACGCCCGGGATGAGGGCGGCATAGGCGTCGGCTTCCTCCGGCGGAAAGAGGTTGTCCGTGTCGATGTCGACGACGTGGATGTCGCCCCGGAGGGTCTGCAGGGCGGCTGCAAGGCCGCCGCGTCCCCGTCCGGCATTGTGGCTGTCCAGCGCCCGCGTGAGATACCAGTAGGAATAGGCGTCGAAGCCGCGCCGGACGAGTTTTTCGCCCTGGTAGCGCTCATAAGAGGCGGCTCGGCCGGCGAACAGCGTGTCCGGGTCCTCTTCGTACTGCGTGCGGAGGTACCCCGCGAAAGAACGGTAGGAAACCAGGCCCTGGGCCCGCGCGCAGCGGAGCCCGGCAAGGCCGCCTTCCGTGCTTCCGGCCGCCCGGAAGGTCGGATCGGCCTCGATGGCCATCCGCTGGGCTTCGTTCATGGCTGTGAGCCAGGGAGAAACCCGGGGAGCGGTCGCGATGTACACCTGGTGCCGGAAGACGCCGGGGGCGGCAAGGGCCATCTCGAAGGCCGTGAACCCGCCGAGGGAACTGCCGACCAGCAGGTCGACGGCCGCGAGGCCGAGCCTTTCCCGGACGGCCAGCCCTGCCGCGGCGATGTCCCGGATCGTAACCGCCGGGAAATCCAGCAGGTAAGGCCGCCCCGTCGCGGGGTTGACCGAGGCGGGGGAGGAGGAGCCATAGGGGGAGCAGAGGGTGTTGAAACAGACGACGAAATCCCGCTCCGTATCGATGCAGAGGCCCGGACCGATCAGGTCCGGCCACCAGTCCTCCGGATCGCTGTTGGCCGTCAGCGCATGGCAGATCCAGATGACTTTCTCGCCCGGCGTCCAGGCCGGTTTGGAGGTGTGGAAAACGACATCGGCTGGAGACAGCCTTCCGCCGGCCTCCAGCCTCATTTCTTTGATGGTCAGTTCGTTCCTTATCATGCGTAAGCGCTGTTGATGGCCTGGTCCAGGTCGGCGACGAGGTCGTCCGGATCCTCCAGTCCGATGCTCAGGCGCATCAGGTCCGGTGCGATGCCGGCCGCGCGGAGCTGTTCGTCCGTCAGTTGCCGGTGGGTGTGGGAGGCCGGGTGCAGGATGCAGGTGTAGCAGTCCGCGACGTGGGTTTCGATGGTCACGAGCCGGAGCGCGTCCATGAAGCGGTTGTCCACTTCGCGGCCGCCGTCGAGCGCAAAGGCCATCACGCCGCTGGTCCCTTTCGGAAGGTATTTCTGCGCCAGGGCATGATACGGGTCGCCGGGCAGGCCGGGGTAACGGATCCATGCTACGCGGGGATGCTTGCTCAGCCAGGTGGCGACTTTCAGCGCGCTGGCGCAATGGCGGGGGTAGCGGAGGTGGAGCGTCTGGAGTCCCAGTCCGATGTAGAAAGCGTTCTGGGGGCTCTGCGTGGAGCCGAGATCGCGCATGAGCTGGGCCGTCGCCTTCGTGATGAAGGCGAGTTTGCCGAATTTCTCCGTGTAGGTGATGCCATGGTAGGAGGGGTCCGGGGTGCAGAGGCCGGGGAACTTGTCCGCATGGGCGTCCCAGTCGAAGCGGCCGCTGTCCACCAGGACGCCGCCGACCGTCGTGCCGTGGCCGTCGATGTACTTGGTCGTGGAATGGGTGACGATGTCGGCGCCGAATTCGAAGGGCCGGCAGCCGATGGGGGTGGCGAAGGTGTTGTCGATGACAAGCGGGACGCCGTGCCGGTGGGCGATGTTGGCAAAGCGCTCGATGTCAAGGACTTCTACGCCGGGATTGGAGATGGTTTCACCGAATACGAGTTTGGTTTCGGGCCGGAAGGCCGCTTCGATCTCCGCATCCGGGGCCTTGGCGTCGACGAAGGTGACGCCGATCCCGAGTTTGGTCAGCGTCGTCCCGAGCAGGTTGAAAGTCCCGCCGTAGATGTTGTTGGCGCTGATGATATGGTCGCCGGCCTGGCAGATGTTGAGGCAGGCGAACAAGTTGGCCGCCTGGCCGGAGGAGGTCAGCATGGCGGCGACGCCGCCTTCCAGCGCGGCGATCCGCGCCGCGACGTGGTCGCAGGTCGGATTCTGGAGCCGGGTATAGAAGTAGCCGCTTTCTTCGAGGTCGAAGAGCCGGCCCATCTGGTCCGATGTCTCATAGCGGAAGGTGGTCGACTGGATGACGGGAATCTGGCGGGGTTCCCCCTTGCCGGGCTTGTAGCCGGCGTGGACGCAAAGGGTATCAATCGATTGGCTCATGGCGGGAATGTTTTCTGCAAAGATAGCGGGTTGTGGAATGAAATCCTACGGTTTTTGAAAATTCGGAAAATAATTCTATATTTGCCACATATTGTGGAAAATGTAGAAAGATTTTCCGAGAAAAAGCCCGAAAGACAGAATGTTATTCTTCCTATGAAAACCGAAACGAAACTCGATGCCACCGACCTGGCGATCCTCCGCTGCCTCCAGTCCGACGCGCGGCTGACCACCAAGCAGCTGGCCGCCCGCGTCAACCTGTCCACGACGCCCGTCTTCGAGCGGCTCAAGCGCCTGGAACGGGACGGTTTCATCCGCGGCTACGTCGCGATCCTGGACGCAGAAAAACTGGACCTGGGATTCACTGTCTTCTGCTCGGTCAAACTGAAGCAGATGACGCGCGGGGACGCCGACCATTTCGTTTCCTATGTCCGGAAAATCCCCCAGGTGACGGAATGCTACAACATTTCGGGGGAATTCGATTACCTGCTGAAGATCCTCGCGCCGAGTATGAAAGCCTATAACGAGTTCATCATCAATGTCCTCGGTGCCAACGACTCCATCGGAAGCATCCAGTCCTCGTTCGTCATGGACGAAATCAAGCACGAGGTGGGACTCTGCCTCTAATCCTGCGTAAGCAGGCCGGGGCGGCGTTCGCGCGTACGGGCGAGCGCCTGTTCGTCCTGCCAGGCCCGGATCAGCTTCGGGTTGCCGCTGAGGAGCACGTCCGGAACCTTCCAGCCGTTGTACTCGGCGGGCCGGGTATAGACCGGCGGCGCGACGAGTCCGTCCTGGAACGAGTCGGAGAGGGCGGAGGTCTCGTCGGTCAGGGCGCCAGGGATGAGCCGGACGATGCTGTCGGCGAGGATGGCGGCGGGAATTTCGCCGCCGCTGACCACGAAGTCACCGACGGAGATCTCGCGGGTGACCAGATGCTCCCGGATGCGCTCGTCGATCCCCTTGTAGTGTCCGCAGAGGATGATGATGTTCTCCTTGAGGGACAGTTCGTTGGCGATGCCCTGGGTCAGGATCTCCCCGTCCGGGGCCATGTAGATGACCTCGTCGTAGTCCCGCTGCTTCTTCAGGTCGCCGATGAGGTTGAACACCGGCTCGCACATCATCACCATCCCTGCATCACCGCCGTAACTGTAGTCGTCGACGGTACGGCGGCTTCCGAGCCCGTATTCGCGGAGGTCATGGACATGGATCTCCACCAGTCCTTTCTTGATGGCCCGTGCCACGATGGAATACTGGAAAGGGCTCTCCAGCAGGCCGGGCACGACGGTGACGATATCGATTCTCATCTGGTTTTTCCTTTTGCTTTGCAAAATTAGCATTTTATCTCCAAAAGTTTGTTATATTTGCAGTCTGCCAGCCTGATTTTTACCCGGTCGGCACCGATTTTTAACAATTAACTCCTACTTATCATGAGTGAAGAAATTAAGCCTGAGGTCCAGAACACTTCAGATGTAGCACAAGAGGAACAGAAAACCTTGAAAGAAACCCTCGCCGAGGTCGTTGCCATGACGAAAGACGTCGTTTCCGACGCCGTCGCCGCCGCGAAGGACAAAGTCGCAGAGTATGCGGACGTCGCCGGCGACAAGCTCTCCGAACTGGCCGGCAAGGCCGCCGACGCCGTCGCCGACATCAAGGACGGCATCGCGGACGTGGTGGACGGCATCCAGGAGAAGGTCGCGGATGTGAAGGAAGAGCATGCGGAGCAGATCGCGGACGTGAAGGAAGAGGCGGCTGCCGTCAAGGAGACCGTCGTCAATTATGCCGAGAAGACCCTTGCGGAGCTCTCCGGCCTGTTCCAGAGCCTGTCGGAAAGCGTGGACAGGATGAAAAGATCGAAAGAGGCAGAAGCCATCAAATCCGCCTTCTACAAGCGTCTCTCCAAGGAGAAGGCCGACGCCGGTCTTGCCGACGCGGTCGAGGAACCGACGGAGGATATGCCGGCCGAGGAGCCTGCCGCCGCAGCTGCGGAGGCGCCCGCCGAGGCCCCTGCCGCCGAGGAAGGGAAGGGGATCGAGAATCCCTTCACCGCGATAGAAGCCGGTTTCAAGTCCCTTTACAATAATTATAAGAAGGAGCGCGCCGAGTACAACCGGCAGCTCGACGCCGAGCGCGAGGACAACCTCGTGAAGAAGCAGGCCGTCATCGAGGAACTGAAAGCCCTGATCGAAGAGCAGGGCGAGATGCGGGATGCCTTCCCGAAGTTCCGCGAGATCCAGAACCGCTGGCGCGAAATCGGCCCGGTTCCCGTCACGGCCTTCCGGGACATCAACGACACCTACCAGCTCTACGTGGAGAAGTTCTACGACCTGGTCCAGATCAACCGCGACCTGCGCGACCTCGACTTCAAGAAGAACCTGGAAGCCAAGGAGCAGTTCTGCGAGCAGGCCGAGAAGCTGGCGGAGGAAGAGAATGTCGTCTCCTCGTTCAAGGAACTCCAGAAACTCCACGAGCAGTGGAAGGAATACGGCCCCGTCGCCAAGGAATACCGCGATGCCATCTGGGACCGCTTCAAGGCGGCGACGGCTGTCATCAACAAGAAATACCAGGCCTATTTCGAGGGCCTGAAGGGCCAGCAGGCCGAAAACCTCGCCGCCAAGACGGCGCTTTGCGAGCAGGTCGAGGCCATCGCCGCGAAGGAGATCGGCAGTTCCAGTGAATGGAACACCCTGTCCCGGCAGATTGAGGAGATCCAGGCCAGCTGGCGCAAGATCGGCTTCGCCTCCAAGAAGGAGAACCAGAAGGTCTATGACCGCTTCCGTGCCGCCTGCGACAAGTTCTTCGAGCGCAAGCGCGACTACTACGCGCAGTTCAAGGACAGCATGAACGTCAACATGGAGAAGAAGCTCGCCCTCATCGAGCAGGCGGAGGCCCTCAAGGACAGCACGGACTGGAAGAAGACGACCGACCAGCTGATCGCCCTCCAGAAGCAGTGGAAGGAGATCGGTTCCGTCCCGCGCAAGAAGTCGGAGCAGCTCTGGAAGCGTTTCCGCGCCGCCTGCGACGCCTTCTTCAACGAACGCGACAAGCAGGCCAAGCCCGAGAACGACTATTACGGCAACCTCAAGGCCAAGAAGGCCCTCATCGCCGAGATCGAGGCCTATGCGCCCTCCGGTGACGCCGATGCCGACCAGGCGGCCGCCCGCGACTTCGCCGAGAAGTGGGGCGCTATCGGTTTCGTCCCGTTCAAGGAGAAGGAAGCCGTCTCTGCCGCATACCGGGATGCGATGAATGCGAAATTCCCGTCCTTCAACGCCCGCGCCCCGCGTGGCGGTGAGCGTCGGGAAGGCCGTCGCCCCGCCGCCCCGAAGACGGAGAAGGACATCCTGGTCCAGAAATACGTCCAGCTCCAGCAGGACATCGCCACCTATGAGAACAACATCGGCTTCTTCTCCGCCTCCAAGACGGCGGAGTCGATGATCAAGCTGATGCAGGAACGGATCGATGCCGCCAAGGAGGAACTGAAGGCCCTCGAAGGGAAGATCCGTGAGCTCGAGGCGAAGGAAGAGGCTGAAAACGAGTAGGGAATGGACAGGAATTCAGTTATCGGATTCATCCTCATCGGCCTCATCATGATTGGTTTCTTCGGATACCAGTCGAGGCAGATGCAAAAACAGATGGCCGTCCAGGCGGAGATCGATTCCCTCGCGCGTGTCGAACAGGCCCGGCAGGACAGCATCCGCCAGGCCTGGCTCCTCGAGCATCCGGAAGATACGGTCCACCTCTCGCAGCCGCTGGCCGCGGGTTCTGCGCCCGCTGCGGTGTACAGTGATACGCTCCTGAATGCCGCGGTTTCCGGCGAGGAACAGTTCATCACCCGGGAGAACGGGAAGATCGAGGTGGTCTTCAGCACCCGGGGCGGACAGCCGTATTCCGTGCGGGTGAAGGACTATACCAATTACGACAAGTCCGACCTCTATCTGTTCAGGGACGGCGCCGGCCAGCTCGGCTTCGTCGTCTATGCCCCGACGGCGGTCGACACCCGGAAGTTCAACTTCCAGTATGTCGAGGAAGCATCTGACGACCATACGGTTGTGATGCGTCTTCCGTTCTCCGGCGGCGGCTACATCGAGCAGCGTTACACGCTCTCCGAGGATGCCTACACGGTGGACGAGCAGCTCTCCTTCGTCGGGATGAGCGGCCTGATTCCCCGGAACGTCCTGTCGATGGACGTGGATTTCAACGTCACGATGCCGCGGATGGAGAAGGGGTACAAGAACGAGACCCAGTACTCCCGCCTGAACTATTATTTCCCGGGCGAGAAGAAGCCCGAGAACATCGGCAACGGCCGCAGCGGCAGCAAGCGCTTCGACAACCGCATCGAGTGGTTCTCGTTCCAGCAACAGTTCTTCTCGGTCATCATGCGCGCGCCGCAGGGCTTCTCCTCCGGTGAGTTCCAGCTGAATTTCGTCCCGAAGGACGATCCGTCGCACAACCTGATGACGGCCGGCGCCGCGATGCGTGCGGACTTCACCCCGGGTTCCGACGAGATCCGCATCCCCTTCGAGTTCTATTTCGGCCCGAACCACTTCCAGACCCTCAAGGCGTTTGACCACAAGTACGAGAAGACCATCCCGCTGGGCGGCTGGCTCGTCGGCTGGTTCACCCGCTTCGTGATCATCCCCCTGTTCAACTGGCTCCACAAGTACATCCTGAACTTCGGCCTGATCATCCTCCTGATGACCGTCTTCATCAAGATCGTCGTCCTTCCGTTCGCCTTCAAGTCCTATTCTTCCTCCGCGAAGATGCAGGCGGTGAAGCCGGAAATCGACAAGATCAATGCGAAGTACCCGAAGCAGGAAGATGCGATGAAGAAGCAGCAGGCGACCATGGACCTGTACAAGCGGGCCGGCATCTCGCCGATGGGCGGTTGCCTCCCGATGCTCCTGCAGTTCCCGATCCTGTGGGCGATGTTCCGCTTCTTCCCGGCCTCCATCGAGCTGCGCCAGCAGCCGTTCCTCTGGGCCGAGGACCTGAGCGCCTATGATGACGTCCTCCACTGGGGGACGAGCATCCTCGGCATGGACCACATCTCCCTGTTCGCCCTCCTGATGGCGGTGTCGATGTTCTTCTATTCGAAGGTCATTTCGGGCAGCCAGATGACCGGGGACGATCCCAATGCGAAGATGATGAAGTTCATGAGCATCTACATGATGCCGATCATGATGTTCTTCATCTGCAACAACCTCTCGTCCGGCCTGAGCTACTACTACCTGCTCTCCAACCTCATCACGATGGTGGAGACCTGGGTCATCAAGAAGTGGTTCGTCCACCCGGAGGAGATCCAGGCGAAACTGAAGGAATCGGCGAACAAGCCGGTCCCGAAGTCCAAGTGGCAGCAGCGGCTCGAGGAAGCGCAGAAGATGCAGCGCCAGATGCAGCAGCAACAGAGCAAGAATGGAAAGCGTCGCTAGTCGTCTCGAAAGGATCCTATCCGAACTGCCGTCAGGGGTACGCCTGGCGGCAGTTTCGAAATTCCATCCCGTGGAACGCCTGATGGAGGCCTATGAGGCCGGGCAGCGCGTGTTCGCGGAGAGCCGCCCGCAGGAATTCGCGGCCAAGGTGCCGCAGCTGCCCGCGGACGTGGAATGGCACTTTATCGGCCATTTGCAGACGAATAAGCTCAAACTGGTCCTGCCGTACGCAACGCTTGTCCAGTCAGTCGATTCCGAGCGCTTGCTTCAAGCAATTGAACAATGGGGCTCCGTCCATGAACGGACCGTTTCCATCCTGCTCGAAGTGCACATTTCTTCCGATGCGGCGAAGCAGGGTTTTACCGATGCGGAAATCCTCTCCGTGCTTGGGCGCACCGCCGGGTTCCCCCATGTCCGCTTCCGCGGCCTGATGGGCATGGCAACCTTGACGGAGGACACGGCGGTCATCGCCGGCGATTTCGCCCGGATTGCTGCGCTGAAAGCGCTTGTAAATGAAATATTTCCGGACCTGACGGATTTTACGGAACTCTCCATCGGCATGTCCGGTGACTGGCGCCTGGCCCTCGAGGCCGGCTCCACGATGGTGCGCATCGGCACCGCGATCTTCGGCCCGCGGGAGTATTGATCAGCGCAGCGCCTGGACCATGGCGCGGGCGACGGCGGAGGAAGCGCCGGTGCCGCCGAGTCCCCGGCGGATTTCCCCGTAATCGGCAAGCATGCGGGCGCGGTAGGCGCGGTCTTCCAGGATGCGGCGGATTTCGGCCGTGACATTCTCCGGCGTAAAGTAAACCTGGATCAGTTCGCGGAAGGCGGAGCGGCCGAGGATGAGGTTGCCGAGACTGATGAACGGCGTCCGGAGAAGCAGGCGGCCGAGGCAGTAGCTCAGGTTGCCGGCGATGCCGTAGCAGACGACCTGCGGGGTGCCGATGAGAGCGGCCTCGAGGGAGGCGGTGCCGGAATTGATGACGGCCGCTTCTGCGTGTTTCAGCACGGCGTATGTCTCGCCGAAGAGGATGGAGACGGGGAGGTCAGAGCCTTCCAGAAAGGGTGTGTAATCCGCTTCCGAGCGTGCTGGAGCCGCTGCTATGACGAACTGGTAGTCAGAATATTCCGGAATCGACTTGAACTGTTGCATGAAGTAGCGCAGCTTCGGCATCATCGTCTTGATCTCGCCGCTGCGGGAGCCGGCGAGGAGGGCGATGTAAGGCTTGTCCGCGAGGCCTGTGCGCGCGAGGAAATCCGCGCGGGTTTCCTGCAGGGCGGGGGAGCCGTCAATGGCATCGACGAGCGGGTTGCCCGCATAGGTGTAGGCGACGCCTTTCCGGTCGAAATAGGCCTTTTCGAAAGGGAAGATGATGAAGAGCCGGTCCACATGGGCCTTCAGTTTCCGGATCCGGTTCTCGCGGGAGGCCCAGACTTTCGGGGCGATGTAATAGAAGACCTTGAAACCTTTTTTGTGGGCGAATCCGGCGATGCGGAAGTTGAAGCCGGGATAGTCGATGAGGATGACCACGTCCGGCCGCCAGGCGAGGATATCTTCCTTGCAGCGGCGGAGTTTCCCCAGCAGCGAACCGGCCTTGCCGATGAGTTCGATATACCCCATCACGGCGCCGTCCCGGTAGTCGTGGACGAGTCCGGTCCCGTCCTGGTGGGCATGGAAGACCGCGTCCATCCGCTCGCCGCCCCAGAAGCGGCAGTCGGCTTCCGGATCCTCGGCATAGAGCCCTTTCATCAGGTTGGATCCGTGCAGGTCCCCGGACGCCTCGCCCGCGATCAGGTAGTACTTCATCTTCCGGCTTTTTTCTGCCGCGTCAGTTCGGCGTAATGGGTGCGGTCCAGGGTGTTGGGGGTGATGGTGACGTAGCCCTCGGCGAGGAGGCAGTGGTCCGCGTCTGCCGCGGAGGCTTCCGTCTCGTCATCGACGAAGGTCCCGATCATCATATAGCCCTTCTCGCCCGGCTCGAGGGGCCTGTCGACGGCCTGCCAGTAGAATTCGTCGTTGAGGTTCAGTTTCTCGAGATAGGCATTGTCCCATTCCAGGAACTCCTTGATCCAGTGGCCTTTCCCCTGGTGGGAGAAACGGACTCCGCGGATCTCGGAAAGCGGCAGGGCGGGGAAGTTGACGTTGTAGATCAGCCCGTAACCGTCCTCCGGCCAGTTCTCCATCAGCATCCGGAAGATGTCCGGGAAAAGGGCTTCCACGGCGCTGAAATCGGCATCCGGACGGAAATCGCAGAGAGAGACGCCTATGGCGCGGCAGCCGTTCAGGGCGCCTTCATCGGCCGCCCCGAGGGTGGCGGAATAATTGGCGGCGGTCGCCGCGTTCGTGCCGTGGTTGATGCCCGTCACGACGACGTCGGGATGGTGTTCGCGGAATTTGTAGTTGAGGGCGAATTTGACGCAGCTGGCCGGGGTCGCGTCGAGGTAGGACCACTCTCCCGGACCTTCTTCCGGCAGGGCCTTCCAGGCCAGTTTCTTCAAGCCCAGGGAAACGGCCATCGACATCGCGCTCTGGTGGTGCTTGGGCGCGATGACGGTTACGTTGCCGAAACCGGCCATGATACGGGCCAGGGTGTGGATGCCTTTGGACTTGAATCCGTCGTCGTTCGTGATCAGTATTTCCATTCGATGAGAAAATCTTTTAAAAACGTTCGCAAATATAGTGATTTATCATCATTTTTTCGTAAATTTGCGACGCTTTCCGGAAGGCTCCGGGGCATTTGACTGGAAATGTTCAACACAAACAATAAAATTGTATTATGATCAAACTTGGTATTAACGGATTCGGCCGCATCGGCCGTATGGTTTTCCGTGCCGCCGTCGAGAATTTCGGCAAGGACATCTGCGTTGTCGGTATCAACGACCTCCTCGATCCCGATTATCTCGCTTACATGCTCAAGTACGACTCTGTCCACGGCCAGTTCAACCATGACATCAAGGTCGAAGGCAACTACCTCATCGTTGACGGTAACAAGATCCAGGTCTTCTGCGAGAAGGATCCGGTCAACATCACCTGGGGTGCCCTCGGTGTCGATGTCGTCGTCGAATCCACCGGTTTCTTCCTGACCGAAGAGCTTGCATCCGCCCACATCAAGGCTGGTGCCAAGAAGGTCATCATGTCCGCTCCGTCCAAGGATGCGACCCCGATGTTCGTCTATGGTGTCAACCACAAGACCTACGCCGGCCAGGCCATCATCTCCAACGCCTCCTGCACCACGAACTGCCTCGCTCCGCTCACCAAGGTCCTCCAGGACAACTTCGGTGTCAAGCGCGGCCTCATGACCACGGTCCACGCCGCTACGGCGACCCAGAAGACCGTTGACGGCCCTTCCAAGAAGGATTGGCGCGGTGGCCGCGGCATCCTCGAGAACATCATCCCGTCCTCCACGGGCGCTGCCAAGGCGGTCGGCAAGGTTCTCCCGGAACTCAACGGCAAGCTCACCGGCATGTCCCTGCGTGTCCCTACCTCTGACGTCTCCTTCGTCGACCTGACCGTCGAACTCGAGAAGGCCGCTTCCTACGATGAGATCTGCGCTGCCATGAAGGCCGCCTCCGAAGGCGAGCTCAAGGGCATCCTCGGCTACACCGACGAGGCCGTCGTCGCCACCGATTTCCGCGGCGATTCCCGCACCTCCATCTTCGACGTCAAGGCCGGTATCCAGCTCGATCCTACCTTCGTCAAGGTCTGCGCCTGGTACGACAACGAGTGGGGTTACAGCAACAAGGTCCTCGAGATGGCGAAGGTCATCACGAAGTAAGACCCTTCAACCCATTGAAAAAGACCGGCTTAACAAGTCGGTCTTTTTTTTGTCGGCAGGGCTATCCGGGGGTGGACAAGCCCCCGGACACCCCATACCCCGGCCCGCCCAAAGGAGTTACGGCGCAGTGACGACGGAGAGGTCGACGTAGCCGCGGATGCCGTGGATGACGGCGCGGTCGGTGAACTGCCACATCGTGCAGGCGGGGCTGTCCGGCGTTTTTCCGCCGTAACGGGCAATCCAGAGCGGGTAGTGCTCCGTTATGTCGCTGGAGAGGATATCGAGGGCGAAACGGTCGGAGGTGTAGATGACCGGGCGGCGTCCGTAGTGCTTCTCGACGGCTTTCAGCCAGGTCAAGGCGCGCTGGTTCAGCGTGTCCTTCGTGCAGCCCCGGTGCAGGGTCTCGATGTCCAGGACAGGGGAGAGGTCGCCGTGACGGAGGGGGCCGACGGTGGCGATGAAGTTTGCGGCCTGTTTTTCCGGATCGGCAGAGGAACGGAAGAAGTGGTAGGCGCCCCTTTGTGCGCGGAGCCGGCCAGCCGCTTCCCAGTTCTGGGCAAAGCGCCTGTCGCGGAAAGAGGTCCCTTCCGTCGCCTTGAGGTAGATGCGCGAAACGGGGAGGATTTCCCGGGCACCCAGCAGGTCTTTCGATGTCCTGCCGCGGGTGTCGATGACCACGCGCAGCGAGTCCCATGCAATGGCGGTTCCGTTGTGATGTGAGAGGTCGATGCAGTAGCTGTGGTATCCTTTCGGGACGGACGCTCCTGTTTCGGCAAACCGTCCGCTGCGGATGTAAGGGAACAGGACCGTGAGGAGGACGGCCGAGAGAGCGGTGGCGACAATCCATGGGCTCAGCCGCCTTTTGACGGTCTTTTTCCGTCTTTTGGACGGCTTTTTGGCTTGTAACTTTTTTGTTACGCCATATAACTTATTTGTTTTACCCATTGATTATCAATGTAAAAAATAATATCTTCTGTGATATGCAGAATTATAGGACAAAATTACGGAAAAAAGTGTAACTTTGCCCAAAACCGAATACAAAACAACAAAACAATCGCATCTTATGGAACTCAAAGGATCCAAAACCGAGGCCAATCTGAAGACCGCTTTCGCCGGTGAGTCCCAGGCCCACACCAAGTATCTCTATTACGCCTCCAAGGCCAAGAAGGACGGCTATGTCCAGATTGGCGAACTGTTCGAGGCGACGGCCCTGAACGAGAAGGAACATGCCAAGATCTGGTTCAAGTTCCTCCACGACGGCGGCATCCCTTCCACCGAGGAGAACCTCGCGGACGCGGCTTCCGGTGAAAACTACGAATGGACCGACATGTACGAAGGTTTCGCAAAGACCGCCGAGGAAGAGGGCTTCAAGGAGATCGCTTTCCTCTTCAAGAAAGTCGGTGCCATCGAGAAGACCCACGAGGAGCGTTACCGCAAGCTCCTGACCAACATCCAGGAAGGCCTCGTCTTCTCCCGCGACGGGGACATGATGTGGGAATGCGCCAACTGCGGCCACATCGTCATCGGCAAGAAGGCGCCCGAAATCTGCCCGGTCTGCAAGCATCCGAAGAGCTATTTCATGCTCCGTCCGGATAATTACTGATCCTTTGATGCTTATTTGGGAATTGTGAAATAATAACCCGCATCACCGGTGTCTGCTGCTTCGCAGCCCTGTCCGGGTAAATGCCACCGGTGATGCGGGTTATTATTTCTGTTTCACTCAGTTAAAACGAACGGCCTGAAGTTTTGCTTCAGGCCGTTTTTAAGGTATCGCTTCAACTATTCCGCCCTATCTTTTGAACGGGGCGCAGGCGAGGTTTTCGAGAATGTAGAAGGAGAAAATGAGCAAGGGAGCCAAGCTCCAGTGCGCACGAAGGATCACGGTCAGGAAGATGGCCAGCGCCGCGAAAGCGAAGAACACGATGCGCTTCGCGTCCAGGAGCCGGTGCCCCTTCTTGATCTTCATGCCGAACATCGGGATCTCACTCACGAGAAGGATGGCAAGGGCAGTGAAACCAGGCACGAAGTACGGCGACTCGACCCAGGAGGCGAGGGCGCTCCCCGGCGTCCGGAAAACATATAGGGCGAGCGATCCGCAGACCATGGCACAGGCCGGGGTCGGCAGGCCGATGAAATCGAGGGTCTGGCGCTCGTCGGTGTTGAATCTGGCGAGGCGCAGGGCCGAGAAGACCGCGATGACAAGCGGCAGGAAAGCCGGCCAGCCGGCCGTCGTCAGCGGCGCGTCGCCGGCCATCGTCTTGCACAGCATCAGCGCGGGCAGGAGCCCGAAGCTGACCAGGTCCGCAAGGGAGTCCAGTTCCTTCCCGATGGGGGAGTAGGCGTGGAGGGCCCTCGCGGCGAGCCCGTCGCAGAAGTCGAAGACGGCGGCGGCGAGCATCAGCGGGAAGGCGATGTCCATCCGTCCTTCCAGGGTAAAAACCACTCCCACGGCCCCCGAAAGGAGGTTCATGGAAGTGATCGTGTTCGGGATGTGCCTGGAAATCTGCATTATCGGCGCGGGCGGTTGGTCTTGCCGTAATTGTACAGGCCGAGCTTCTTCTGGATATCGACCGGAATGGCGTTGCGGTTGACCACGTAGTTGAGGGTCTTGGCCTTGGCGAAATTCTCGGACATGTACCAGATGCCCTTGAAGGCGCCGGTCTCGCCCCAGGAATTCTTAATCAGGTAGTATTTCGTGCCGTTCTGGTCCTTGGCTATGCCGAACAGGTGCATGCCGTGGTCGTCGGTGCTCGTCTTGTTGTCGAACATCTCCTGGCGGACCTCCTGGGTGACAGCGAGTTCCTTCATCGTGGCGGGTGCGGCGGACTTCTCGTCGGCCTTGCCGACCCAGCGCTCCTGGTCGGAACCCGCAGAAACCTTGGCCGCCTTCGGGTCGAGCAGGACGGCGATGCCGTCGCGCGTGAAGCCGAGTTCGCTCACGTCGCCGCCCCAGAGCACCGTGTGGCCGTTTTCAATGGCGTTGTCGATGACGGCCATGAACTCGTCCAGCGGGAGGTTGTAGGAGGGCGTCCAGCGCCAGTTGTCCTCGACCTCGATGGCGAAAGGCTTGTAGAAGGGATGGTGGGTGTAGGAGGTGATGCTGACGAAGTCGTCGGTATTGATGCCGAGTTCATCCCTGTAAGTAACAGGCGTATAGGTCTTTCCGTCCACTTCGAATTCCGCGGGGATCTCGCCGAGATAGGCATTGAGGATCCCGTCGAAGCCTTTCGGCCACACCGGGGTGAGGGTCTTGTTGGGATTCCGGACGACGGCCTCGACATAGCCGCGGAGGACGGCGTCCAGCTCGCCCTGGACCGGCAGGTCCGTGCCGTAATTCATGCCGGAGAAGACCGATTGCGGGACGATGCCGTACGTGGCGATGACGTCCAGCACGTCGCCGAAGTCGCTGCCGGCGGCCATGTTGAGCTTGCCGTCGAGACGGACGTACTTGATGGCCCTGTCATGGTAGGCGTTCCGGACGACGAACATCTCGGAAAGGTCCGGGAAGCGGGTCGTGTCCTGGATCCCCTTGGCCTTCATGATCTCGGATTCGAGGAAGGAGAGGGAGGAAAAACACCAGCAGGTGCCGCTGCGGTACTGGTTCTTGACAGAGGTGACGGGGATGGACTTCACCGTCGTGAACTGGTAGTCGGCGGCTCTCGGGGCACCGGGCTTCGGCTGGGAAACGGCCGCGAGGGGGAGGAGGACCGCGGCGGATGCCGCGAAAAAGAGTTTTCTCATCATATCTTTCATCTAAGCTTTGTTCCTTTCGGGTGCATGATTTTACAAAATTAGGGATTTAATCGTAAATTTGCAATCGAGATGGCCGGGAATGATCCAATCCATGTCCTGTATATCCACGGGATGGGCGGGGGGAGCGACAGCCGGATCCCCCGTTTGCTCTCCGCATGGTTCGCGGAGCACGAGCCCCGTGTCCGGGTGATTGCGCGTACCTATTCTTTCGATCCTGCGGTCGCGGCGGGGCAGATCGGCGCCTGGCGGGAGGAACTGCGGCCCGCCCTGGTCATCGGGGAGTCGCTCGGATGCATCCATGCCATCCGTCTCCGGGGAATCCCGCATATCCTTGTCTCGCCGGCCCTCGGCGCCCCCGGCTATCTCTACCGGCTCGCCCCGCTGATGTTCATTCCGGGCATCCCCTGGCTCTGCGGCTGCATCTGGCGGCCGAGGGAAGGGGACCGGCAGCCCCTGCGGTTCCGCTATCGGACCCTCCGGAATTACAAGGCCCATTGGGCGGACGCCCTGGCCAATACGGCGGCGGCCGGAAGCACGGATCCTTTCTTCGCTTTCTTCGGAACCCGGGACCATTACCGCCGGACGGGCATCGTTCGGATCAGCGCCTGGAGGAAATATTTCGGTGACTCATTCCAAGTATATGATGGAACGCACTTTATGGAAGAAGAATATGTGTATTCCATGCTTGCTCCGAAGATCCTGTCCACGCTGCATCTGCCTGCCATTCCCTAAGGTGCGCGCGTGCGCCCGTTCAAAAAATAACGCGCAACGCTTGCATAGTTCCGTGATTCTTCCCATTTTTGTAATAGGGTACGACAAAACATTGGATTAACCACTATTCATTTTTCACTCATAAACCCTTTTTATGAAAGCCAAAATCAGTCTGTTTTTGACGCTGGCGCTCCTGTTGCTTTCCGTTCCTGCCTTCACGCAGGACCGCGGACAGGGCTCCGGCAAGATGACGGTATCCGGCCGGGTCCTGGATGAACAGGGCTTTCCGGTTATCGGAGCTGGTGTCATTGTGAAGGGATCCACCCTCGGGACGGCGACCGACATCGAAGGCCGCTACACCCTCTCGGTCCCGTCCAATGCCACGCTACTCGTCCAGAGCATCGGCTACCGGACGGCGGAGATCCCCGTCGGCGGCCGCAGCCGGATCGATGTGACGCTCTCTTCCGACAGCACCCTGCTGGAGGAAACCGTCGTGGTCGGTTACGGTACGCAGAAGAAGGCCAACCTGACCGGGGCTGTGGACCAGGTCGGCGAAGAGACCTTTGACGGCCGTCCGAACGCCAACCTGGCGCAGATGCTCCAGGGCCGTGTCGCCAACCTGAACCTCAAGTTCACCGACGGCCGGCCGAACTCCTCCCCGTCGTTCAACATCCGCGGCCGCACCTCCATCGGACAGGGCGGCAGCGCGCTGGTCCTGATCGACGGTGTCGAAGGCAATGCGAGCCTGTTGAACCCGAACGACATTGAAAGCGTATCCGTCCTCAAGGATGCCGCTTCCTCTGCCATCTACGGATCCCGCGCCCCTTACGGCGTCGTCCTCATCACGACGAAGAACGCCAAGAAGGGTACCGCTACGATCAGCTACCAGTCCAACCTCTCCTTCGAGACCCCGACGGCGATGCCGGATGTCGTGTCCGACGGTTATACCTGGGCGAAGCATTTCTATGACGCCTGGTACAACTACAAGGGCAGCAACCCGACCGCCATCAACAAGACCATGGAATTCTCCATGGCCTGGCTGGACGAGTACCGCCAGCGTGCGGAAAGCGGCAATTTCGAGACCCTCGTCTCCGACGGCGGTATCGGTACGAAGGGCCGCTGGGTCTATTACCACAAGGGCACGGACTATTACGATGCCCTGTACAAGGATTTCACCTTCACCCAGACCCACAACCTCTCCATCTCCGGCGCGGACGAAAAGTTCGACTATTACGTGTCCGCCCGTCTGTATGACAACAACGGTTTGTTCGACTCCGAGGTGAACCCCGACTCCTACAAGATGTACAATGGCCGCGTCAAGGTCGGATACCAGGTAACGCCCTGGCTGAAGATTACTTCCAACACGGATATCGCGTACAGCCATTATGTGATGCCCGAGACCCAGAGCGAAGGCGGCGGCAACATCTGGCGCAACATCGCGGATGAGGGCCACCCCTGCTCGCCGATCATCAACCCGGACGGGACCCTCTCCTACAGCGGCGTCTATTCCGTCGGCGACATCCTTTACGGGACCAGCAACCGCAAGTACACCAACCGCCAGGCCCAGAACACCATCGCCGCCAAGGCGACGTTCTTCGGGAACCGGCTGCGGCTGAATGCGGATTTCACCTACCGGGCCCGTTCCTACGACACCCATGTCCACCGTCTTCCTACCCCGTTCACGCGGTATGAAGGCCTCACGGAGTCCCTTGCGGAAATCAAGGCCCTTGCCGATTACATCAGCGAGACCCTCCGGACCTATGACTACGTCGCGACGAACGAGTACATGGAGTATGAGGACAATATCGGCCAGCACAACTTCAAGGCCCTCGTCGGTTACAACTACGAACGGCAGACCTACCGGAACACGTATGCCTACAACGACGGCCTCCTCGCCCCGAACGTGGACAACATCAACCTGGCCCTCGGCCTCGACAACAAGAACATCACCGGCGACTTCTCCCGCTGGCGCACGGCCGGCGCGTTCTTCCGCTTCAATTACAATTATGGTGAAAGGTATCTGCTCGAAGTGAACGGCCGTTACGACGGTTCCTCCAAGTTCCCTTCGAGCCAGCGCTGGGCATTCTTCCCGTCCGTCTCCGCCGGCTGGCGCATCAGCCAGGAACCCTGGTTCAAGGTGGACAACCGCATCGTCTCGAACATCAAGATCCGCGGCTCCTACGGTGCGCTCGGCAACAGCAACGTGGGCGTGTATGCGTATGACGAGACCTTCGAACCGTCATCGGGCCGCATCATCAACGGCCAGAAAGTCCGCTACTTCAGCGCCCCGGCCCCGATTCCCGAGTCCCTGACCTGGGAAACCGCCCAGACCCTCGACGGCGGTATCGACCTGAGCTTCCTCGCCGGCCGCCTGACCTTCACCGGCGACATCTACAAGCGCCGTACCCTGAACATGTACACGGTGGGACCGACCCTCCCGGACGTGTTCGGCGCTTCTTCCCCGAAGGGCAACTTCGCCGAAATGACCACCCGCGGCTATGAAATCGCCCTCGGCTGGGATGACTCCGGTACCCTTCTGGGCAAGCCGTTCAAGTATGGCTTCCATGCGACCCTTGCCGACTATTACTCCGTCATCGACAAGTACAACAACGCCCTCAAGTCCCTGAGCAACAATGCATACCAGGGATCTACCTATTATGAGGGGATGCGTCTCGGCGACCTCTGGGGCTATGTCTGCAACGGCCTCTATCAGACCCAGGCCGAGATCGACGCCGACGAGGCGATGGCGCGGGCTGCCGGACAGGAGCATTACAATCCGCTCATGCAGCAGACCGAACTCTACAACGTCCTGCCGGGCCAAATGCGCTTCGAGGACCTGGATGGGGACGGCTACATCTCCCGTGGCAAGAACACGGCCGACGAGCCCGGTGACCGCAAGATCATCGGCAACAGCGAACCCCGCTACATCTATTCCTTCGGGATCGACCTGGAATGGGCCGGCATCTTCGCCAACGCCTTCTTCCAGGGCGTGGGCAAGCAGGACTGGTATCCTGACAACGAGTCCTCCGCCTTCTGGGGCATGTACAACCGTCCGTACAACCAGATGCCTTCCTGGCACCTCGGCAACTACTGGACGCCCGAGAATCCCGATGCCTACCTCCCGCTGTACACCGGTTATTTCGCGCCTTTCTACAAGGGCCGCGTCAATGCCAATACGCGTTACCTGCAGGATGCATCCTACATCCGTCTCAAGAGCGTCCAGCTCGGTTACAACTTCCCTTCGAAGCTGACCCGCCGGGCCGGATTCGAAAAGGTTTCGCTTTTTGTGGCAGGGGAGAACCTCTGGGCCTGGTCGCCCGTGTACAAGTGGACCCGCGACGTGGACGTCACGGCCAATATCTATGGTGCTGACAGCACGCTGGAAACCACCGGCGACGGCTACAACTTCCCGACGATGAAGAGTGTCAGCATCGGTCTCAAGGTTACCTTCGGTCATATGGATAAAAAATAGGAGGAATCAACATGAAACATCTCTTATATCTTCTTTCTTCGCTGGCCGTCCTGACCTTCGCGGCCGTTTCCTGTGACCTCTCGGAAGCGCCCCAGGCGGAAGCCGGACGCGCCATCGTTTTCGGTGACGAGGCCGGCCTGAAGCTGTTCACATACGGTTTCTACCAGTATCTTCCGGATTATTCGAATGCGCACAAGACCAATGTGATGCATGACCATTCCGCCAAGATGAACATCGGTACGTACGAGCAGGGCGCCTACCTGGCCACCACCTCCACGTCCTGGGGCTGGGGCAGCATCCGCAATGTCAACTATTTCATCCAGTACAATACGGATCCTTCGGTCCCGGAGGAAATACGGAACAACTATACGGGCATCGCCCGCCTGTTCCGCGCCCTTCTGTACTATGACAAGCTGGTCACATACGGCGCTGTTCCGTGGATCGACAAGCCGCTGGACCCGACCGATGAGGCCCTCTACAAGGCCCAGGACAGCCGTGACGTGATCATCACCCACATCATGGAAGACCTGGATTACGCCTTCGACCACATCACCACCGCCGGCATCACGCCTTATTCCAACACGGTGAACAAGTGGACCGCCCTCGCCCTGAAGAGCCGCATCTGCCTGTTCGAAGGTACTTTCCGCAAGTACCATGCAAACGGCGGCAGCAAGTTCGGCAGCGCCTACCTGGAGGGATGCACCATTTCGGCGGAAGAACTGCTGAAAGCGGCGGCCGAGGCGGCCGGGAAAGTCATCGACGAAGGCCCTTACAAGCTCCACACGGGAACTGTGTATGAGACGGGCGGACGCGGTGCCTACCGTGACCTGTTCATCAGCGACAACCCCGTGACCGAGGAAGTGATGCTGGCCTATTCCCAGAGTAACGAGCTTTCCGTCCTCGGTGAGGCGAACTGGTACTACAATTCCGCTTCCTACGGCCCGCACCTGTCCATGACTCGCGCCTTTGCGAAGACGTACCTGAACATCGACGGTTCCCTCTACAACGAAAAGAACGGTACGGGTTCCTACAAGTCCTTCGTGGAGGAGACCACCGGCCGTGACGCCCGTCTGTGCCAGACGATCCGCGGTGCGGATTACACCCGCAAGGACAAGGACGGGGTATACGTCAAGACGCCGCCGGACATGGTCCTCTCACTGACCGGCTACCAGTACACGAAATACGTGATGGACGACAGCGGTTATGACAACGCCCGTTCCAACGACAACGACGTCCCGCTGCTGCGCTACGCCGAGGTCCTGCTGAACTACGCAGAAGCCAAGGCGGAACTCGGGACCATCACGGCCGACGACTGGTCGAAGACCATCGGCGCCCTCCGCCGCCGTGCAGGCATTACCGGCGGTGACCTGGACAAGCTCCCGACAAAGGTGGACACGTATCTCCAGCAGACCTTCTATCCCAATGTCACCGACCCGGTGATCCTGGAAGTGCGCCGCGACCGTGCCATCGAACTCATCCTCGAAGGTTTCCGCCTGAACGACCTCAAGCGCTGGGCTTGCGGAAGCAACTGGCAGAACGCCCCTTGGGACGGTATCTATGTTCCTGCCCTCGAGTCGCCGATCGACCTGAACAACGACGGCAAGGTGGACCTGTATGTGACCTCCGACCCGAATTACCAGAAGAACGGGACGCACAAGTCCGTCGCCATGACCCTGGGTGTCAGCCAGAAGGCCGTCAAGGTCCCCGACGGGGAAGGTTACCTGCTGGGTTATGAACTGAACCGCAGATGGAACGACAACATGTACATCTATCCGATTCCGGAGAACGTCATCCAGAAGAACACGAATCTCAAGCAGAATCCCGGCTGGAGACCGGAGGACAAATAAATCCCAAGGATATGAAAAGAATGGAAAAAATCATCCTCTCCGCGCTTTCCCTGCTTGCCCTCGCGTCCTGCGTCCGGCAGCCGGTCGTCTCGGTGAACGCCGATTTCACGACCAACAAGGAAGTGTACGAAATCTATGAGGACGTCATCATCACGAACGTTTCCACGGCGACCAACGACATCATCGTGGCCTGCAAGTGGGAATGGGGTTCGGAATATGTCTGGGGCAAGCAGCTCGAAAAGCCGCTGTCCTTCGATTCCGTCGGTGAGAAGGAAATCAAGCTCACCGCGGTGACCAACAGCAACGTATCCGGAACCTGCATCAAGAAGATCATGGTACAGGATACGAACATCCGCCCTGTCGCCGACTTCGACTGGTCGCCGAAGGAAGGCATCACCGCCGGCGACGAGGTCCAGTTCACCGACAAGTCCACCGATGCCGACGGTACGATCACCGCCTGGGAGTGGAAGATCGGCGCCAATACCGTGACCGGACAGAATCCGAAGTTCACCTTCAACGAGTTCGGTGACATCGAGGTCACCCTGACCGTTACCGACAACCAGCGGGGCAAGGGTTCCGTCACCAAGGTCGTCCATGTGGAGAAGAACGCGACTTCCATCGAACTCCTCTGGTCCGCCGCCTATGACAGCGATTCCGAGGCACGCGTGTTCTTCACGTCACCTGCCGTCAGCCCTGACGGGAATACCGTGTACGTCTTCTCGAGCGGCAACCATCTCGTGGCCTTCGGCAAGGATGGCACCCAGAAGTGGAGTTTCGATGCCGGTATCCATAATCCCGGTACGACCAAGAGCTTCGTGTCCTGTTCTCCTTCCGTCGATGCCGACGGGACGATCTTCCTGGCCATCGGCAATCAGGATACCCAGGACAAGACGGATATCAACCGTCACGGCATCTATGCGGTCAATCCGGACGGCACCCAGAAGTGGTACAGCCCTTACGGCTACGGCTGGTTCATCAATGTGATCCCGCTGGTCCTGCAGGACAAGATCTTCGTTGCGACGAAGCGGAATCCTTCAGCCACTGATTATCCGGATCTCTGGTCGGGCGGTGCGGACAACGGCCGTTTCGTGAACAAGGGCGACGGCTCCTATGCCGGTTATCTCCAGGTCAAGCGCGGCTCCCATGGCGGCGTCGCTGCGACGAAGGAGGAGAATTTCATCGTCCATACCGACTCCAAGTACGGTTCCCGTGTCTTCTGGAAAGAGGGCGACGGTTGGAAGTACTACGGTGCGGCCGCCGGACAGAATGCTTACATGCTTGGCTATACCGGCGTCACCAACACGGAGATCGGCTTCACCAGCTTCATGTCCATTGATGCGTCCGGCAAGGTCTATATCCTTTACGGTAAGGCGGCAGGCGCGGGTTCCCTCTCGTCGGAGGCCGTCCTGTTCTGCTACGACCTGACCAAGTACAACAAGGAGGCGGGCACGTCGCCCGAATGGACACTGGATCTGGACGGTGAGAACAAGATGTGCTACGGCCTCGGCACCGTTATCGGAGAGGACGGAACCATCTATGTCTCCACGTCGACCGGCATCACCGCCGTGAATCCCGACGGTACGAAGAAGTGGTTTGCATCCGCTTCCGGCAACGAGGTTTGGGGATGCCCTGCCGTGGACAAGAGCGGCAATGTCTATTACAGCGAGATTACCAGCGGCCTCCTCGTCGTCCTGAACGGCAGCCAGCCGGGCAGCATCAACGATGCGTCCGTCACGGCCGGCAAACTTGTCAAGCTCAACCCTGACGGTTCCAGGGCGTCTGAAATCACGCTCGGTCAGTCCCTGTGTTCCTCTCCGGCCATCGCTCCGGACGGCACCATCTACTGCAACAGCGTGAAGGACGGCAAGCCGACCATCTCCGCCGTGAAGGGTACGGCTCCCGCCGCCTCCGGCTGGTCACAGTTCGGCGGCAATCCGCGCAAGACCTGCAAACAGGAATAAACCATGACACTTAGAAAAGCATTCCTTTCCTTTTTCCTGCCCGCGGCGCTGCTTGTCGGCGCCTGCGGGCCGGAAAATGTCGTCAATCCGGTGACGCCTCCGGCTCCCAAGGACGATCCGGAACCGGAAACCCCGGATACGCCCGGCACCCCGGACACCCCTGGTGACGGCGCCGTGTCCATGACCATCTGCACGTTTAATATCCGCTATGAGAACAGCGCGGACAAATATCCGGACGGCTCCAGCGCCGCCTGGTCGGTCCGTGCCCCCGCGGTGAAGAAGTTCATCGACGAGACGAAGCCCGACCTCATCGGCTTGCAGGAAATCCGCAAGGGACAGTCGCAGTGGTTTTCCTCCCAGCTCAGTTCCGATTATGGCTACTATGATGTCAGCCGCGACAATGCGTCCGGCACGACGGTGGCCAGCGCGGGCGGAGAAGGCGTCGGCTTCCTTTATAAGAAAGACCGTTTCGAACTGGTGATGAAGGATTTCTTCTGGCTGGATGAGAATCCCCGGACGCGCCCGGCCCAGAATTCGGACGGGACCTACGGGGCCTGGAATTCGGCCTGCCGCCGCGTCACGGTGTACGGTGTGTTCAAGGACAAGAAACACGGCAATTCCTACGTCTATTTCTTCCCGACGCACTATGACCACAAGAGTGCCGCGGCGCGGCAGAATGCCGCAGACCTCATGGTCGCGCAGATGAAGTCGATCTGCAAGGTGGACAACCTGAAAGATCCCGGCAACGTCGTCATCTTCCATGTGGGCGACCTCAATGTCACGTACGATTCCGTCCAGTTGAAGAGCCTCAAGGACAATATGTCCTATGCCAGGACCGCCATCGACGGACCCGACAAGGGAACGGCGACCTTCAACGGTTTCGGCAACAGCAACAGCATCATCGACCACATCTTCTACGGCGGGAACGTGAAACCCGTCAAGTACTGGGTGGTGTCGGGCGGTTACGGGCTGCCGTACCTGTCGGACCACAATCCGGTGCTGTTCACCTGGGAATACCAGTAGCCATGAAAAGAAGCTGCTGTCTTTCCCTTCTCCTGATACCGGCAGTCGTTCTCTCCTGCCGGCAGAGCGAAACTGCCGGCAGGGAGACGATTCCGTTCGTGCGGCAGGTCGCCGCGGATTCCGCAGGGGCTTTCTCCATTGTAAAATCCTACCGGGAAAGCGGTCCCAGGGGGAGTATCGCCGTAATCGGCGAACCCGAAAGCACGTTGCTCCTGACGGAACGCTTCCTGACCGCGGATGTCTTCGACAACATCGACGGACGGCGGAAGCCGGACGGCCTCCCGGATTTCTCCGGCGAGGTGTTCGACATGCTGATGGACCGGATGTACGAGCCCTATGAGCATTTCGTCGGAAGCGACCTGGACAGTCTCCGGGAGATGACCGTGCGGTATGCGCTCGCGGCCGTGGACACGGTCTGCCTCTCCAGTCCTTTCAATCCGGACCTGAAACTCAGGAAGCATTCGTCGAAAATCCTGGTCCTGACCTCTTCCCTGTGCTCCGAGTACGGCCATTTTGACGTGGATACCCTGTTCCAGATGGCCGGGAAGCGGATTTCGCTCATCGACCCGGTCCGTGCGATGTTCACGGCCGCGTCCGACGGGCGGGTCGGCGTGCAGCACTTCGGCGTCTGGGCGAGCCGGGAAGTCATCGATGCCGGCGCCTACCAGGCGGTTTTCCGCCGCAGATACCACGACGGTTCGACGCTTTCCGCGTTCTGTCCGGCTGCGGAAGGCGACCTGGCCGCCCGTTTCCGGGATTTCCTCCGGCAGTACCGCGAGGGCGCTTCCGGCCCGCTGACGGCCTTGCTGCTGGACGATTATGGCGTGGACCCGTCGTTCATCGCGCGGGAAATCGACCGGATCCGGACGCAGGCGACGGAGGAAGATGTCGCGCTGAGCCGGATCATCTCTCCGGAGTTCCGCTGCATCGAGCCCATGGGTGCGATCACTTCGGCCTGTTACCGTATCCTTCGCCGGGACAACCGTTTCACCCACGATATCGCCTACCCGAGGGCCCGCTTCTACCAGACGGAGGAATCGGAAAACGGCGATCCGGTGATGATTGAACTGAGCGACCGCTACCTGGCATCGGAAATTGACAGTTTCATGGATGTCAATACCTTAACGACCAAGGCCTTCTATGTTCAAGATCAGTATTAGTGCCGAAGAGATCGAGGCGTTGGAACTGCGCTCCTTCCCGGGGAAAATCATTGTCGTGGATGACGAAGGCCCCGCATTCCGGGAGGGAATCCGCTATCTGAAACGGCAGAAGGTGCTCGGGTTCGATACGGAAACGCGTCCGTCCTTCGATGCCCGCCGCGGGCAGTACGGGACGGCGCTCCTGCAACTCTCCGGGCCCAGTCAGGCCTATCTTTTCCGCCTGAAGAAACTCGGCATGCCGCAGGCGCTGTGCAAGATCCTCGCCGATCCGGGCATCGTCAAGGTGGGCGCGGCCACGGGCGGCGATATCCACGGCCTGCAGAGCCTGCACGGGTTCAAGGCCCAGTCCTTCGTCGATCTCCAGCAGATTGCCTGGCAATACGGCATCCGGGACATGGCCGTGAAAAAACTGACCGCCATCATCCTGGGTTTCAAGATTTCCAAGGCCCAGCAGCTCTCCAACTGGGAGGCGGAGACCCTTTCCGCCCCGCAGCAGCTGTATGCGGCGACGGACGCCTGGGTCTGCCGGGAAATGTTCCTGAAACTGTCGCGTTCCGAAAGGCATCCGTTGACAGCCGAGGAGCGGATTCCGCCGCAAGCCCTTGAAAACCAGCGCCGCCAGGCCGAAGAACGGGCGGAGGCCATTGCGCGGGGTGAAATCCCTGCCCGGAAAGAGGCCCCCGCGCGGAAGAAGGAAGCGCCGCGGCAGCGGAAGCGCACCGAGGGCGGGGAGGCGAAGCGCCTGACCCGCTCCCAGCGCCGTCGCCGCCAGCGTGCGCGCAGCAAGCAGCGCAACCGCGACCGCAAGGCGCTGGAGGCGCTGAACAACGAAAACAACAATGGATAAAGTCATTCTCCGTCCCGGCCGGGAGGAATCCCTCCGCCGTTTCCACCCCTGGGTCTTTTCGGGGGCCATCGCCCAGGTCACCGGCCGTCCGGCCGAAGGCGACGTGGTCGGCGTCTTTGCCGCCGACGGCTCATTCCTAGCCTATGGCCATTACCAGATCGGCTCCATCGCCGTCCGGATCCTGAGTTTCGACGAGGACCCGCTCCGGCCGGATTTCTTCGAGATCATGATCGGACGGGCCCTGCAGGCGCGTACCGCGGTCGGACTCGACGGGGCTGCCGACACCAACTGCTACCGCCTGGTCCATGGGGAAGGGGACAACCTCCCCGGCCTGATCATCGATTATTACGACGGCGTCTGTGTCCTGCAGGCCCATTCCGTGGGCATGTTCCGGGCGAAGAAACAGATCGCCGATGCCCTTCGCGCCGTTTATGGCGACCGGCTGAAGGCCGTCTATGACAAGAGTTCCGGTACGGCGCCGTTCAAGGCAGGCCTCGACCTGGTCGACGGCTATCTGTACCGGGCGGAAGGATTCGACGCCGATGAATGCATCGTCCTGGAAAACGGGAACAGATTCTGTGTCAATTGGACAGAGGGCCAGAAGACCGGCTTCTTCCTCGACCAGCGCGACAACCGCGCCGCCGTCGGACGCCTCTCCGGAGGCCGGACGGTCCTGAACCTTTTCTGCTACACGGGCGGTTTTTCGATCTACGCCCTTGCCGGCGGCGCCATCCATGTCGATTCGGTCGACAGTTCCCGCAAGGCGATGGACATGGTGGACCGCAATGTCGCCATCGGCGGTTTCGATCCGGCGCGCCATACTTCCTACTGCGCCGATGCCATCGATTTCGTCAAGAATGTGCCCGACGGGAAATACGACCTGATGATTGTCGATCCGCCGGCCTTCGCCAAGCATCGCGGCGCCTTGAAAAACGCCCTCCGGGCCTACCAGCGCCTGAATGCTGCAGCGATCGAGAAGGTCGCCCCGGGCGGTTTCGTATTCACGTTCAGCTGCTCGCAGGTGGTGGATGCCGAGGCCTTTGCGCTGGCCGTTTTCTCCGCTGCCGCCGAGACGGGCCGCAGCGTGCGGATCCTCGACCGGATGGGCCAGCCCGCTGACCATGCCGTCAACATTTACCATCCGGAAGGCGCCTATCTGAAGGGGCTGCTCCTGTACGTGGAATAGCGGATTCCCCGCTGCAACCACTTGAGAATGACCGACTATTCGCCAATCTATCTCCCCGAGACGGACGTGTACCGGATGGATGGGTTCCGTCCGCCGCTCGTGGATGCCGCCTATCTGGGCCGGCTGGGTGTCAAGGCACAGCCTTCGCCTTCCATGCTGGAAGGGCTGGAGCGGGGGTCCCGGATTTTCGCCCGGCGGCTGGAGGAGCGGAAACTGCTCCCTCGTACGCGGTTCGAACTCGTTGACATCGAACCGGCGGAGGTCGTCCCGGAAATCCACAATTATACCGGGCGCTGTCCGACCCTGACCTATGAAATCAACCCGGTCCGCGGCTGCGGCGTCGGCTGTCAGTACTGCCTGGTCACGGACGGCGTGCATGAGCAGCCCCTGACGGCTGTCCGCAACTATCACCTCTATGTCCGCCGCCTGCTCGAGGAAAAGAACGGCGCGGGCAGCGAGAACCGGAACCATTATTATTATTTCTCGCCGAAGACGGAGGCCTTCCAGGAAGCGACCCTGCTCACCGGGATCGCCCACCGGATCCTGCGCGAGTTCATCGACCATTTCCGGCGTCACCCCGGCTCCCGGGCGCGCCTTTTCATCGCCTCGAAGGCCGGTGCGCGCCATCTGGCGGTCGCCGACGGGGGAGAGACGGTCCTTGACCTTTTCGCCCGGCTGAAGGACCGGATGCAGTTCAATACCAGCGTCTCCATCATGCCGAAGCCGTTCCGGGACCTGCTGGAACCCTATGCCGCCCCGCTGGAAGCGCGCATGGCCGCCGTCCGCCTTTGCCGGGAGCGGGGGATTCCCGCCGATTCCGCCCTCGTGCAGCCGATTTTCACGCCCTATCTGACGGAGGAGCATATCCGCAGCTTTTTCGATGCGCTCCATCGGGAGGGCATCGTCAACTACAAGCCGGAATTCCTGACGGCCTGTATGGAAAACCTGGCCATGCTCGGTCCGCTGCTGGGACTCACCGATCCCCGGATGGAGCGCCAACTCTATGAGGATTACCTGCTTCCGTCCAACGAGGACCATCGCAAGCAGCGCGCCCGTACGGCCCCGGACCGCCGGCTCAGCCTGGAGGGGATCCGCCGGATGATGGCCTATACCGACACGCTCGGGATGAGCGTCAGCATCTGCTACTGGGTGCGCCGCCAACTCGACATCCCCGAGTCCCTGATCCCGCTGGTCAACCGCAACGGCTTCCAGTGCCTGGGCTACCAGTCGAAACTATTCGGCCATGTATAGCGATCTCGCCGACTACTACCTCCGCTGGTATCACGAGCGGCCCGTCGGCATCACCTCTGCCCGGCGGGACGAGCTCCGGCGTCTCCATGCCATCCTCTATCGCTGCATCGACTTTTTCATCCATCATTATGAGGAATACGTCCCGCGGTGGATGCCGATGTATTTCGACAAGGAGATGGAAATCCTTGAGATCCAGAAGGATTATCCGTTCCGTGCGGGAACCTTCCGCCCCGATTACCTGGTGACGGAAGACGGCCGGTTGAAACTCTGCGAGATCACGTCCCGTTTCTTCGCCCACGGCATTTTCAGCAACTGGTTCTCCGAGCGGGCGGCGGAACGGTTCATGGGCCGCTTCCCGGACCGTGTGCGGGAGACCCGCTATGAAGAACTGCTTGATTACATGGCCGGTATCATCGGGAACCGCCGCAAGGTCTATGTGTTCAAAAGCGATGACAGGACCCACGAGATCCGGCTTTACCGGCGCTTTTACGAAGCGATGGGGTGCCGTGTCGAGGTGCTGGAGGCGGGCGAGATCGACGCCCGGCGGAAAGAGTGGTCGGGCGGGGCCTTCCTTATCAGTGCGCTCAATCAGCGCGACATTTACCAGAAATGTTCGATGGACAGCATCAAAGCGATGGTTGAGGCGGGCATGTATAATGATTTCCGGACCATTTATCTGCTTCATGACAAGCGCTTTATGCGCCTTTGGTTCCAGGATTGCCTCACGTCCCGCTGCCTCTCCGCCGAGGAGACGGCGTTCCTCCGGTCCCATGCCATTCCGACCTGGGTGCCGATGGAGGACTCCGCCCCGCTGGGGGATTATATCCGGGAGAAGGACCGGTACATCCTGAAGCCCGCCCGTGCCGGCAAGAGCGTTGGCGTCTATGCCGGACCGCTGACCGCGGAGAGCACCTGGCTTGGTCTCTGGGAGCATGAAGTGGACAGCATGGTCATCCAGCCCTTCCTCCCGCAGCGGACATATCCGGCGGTCTGGGAGGGACAGTCTTTCGACGATTATCTCTGCGGGATGATGCTCTGTGTCGATGACCGTTATTTCGATTCGGGCATGTTCCGCTGTTCCAGTTACCCCATCACCAATGTCCGGGACGACCGGAAGGCCTGCCCGCTCCATACGGACGATCCGGAACTCCTTTCCTGCTGCGACATGCTATGATCCTCGCCGGCAACCAGCCCTATTTCCTCCCGTATCTGGGTTACTGGCAGCTGATTGCAGCGGCGGACCTGTTCCTCCTTGGCGACGACTACTGCTACATCCGGCGCGGCTGGGTCAACCGCAACCGGATTCTCGTGGACGGGGCCCCGCGTTATTTCCGCGTGGAAGTACGGAAGAATCCCGTCTCCCGGCTGATTTGCGACAAGGTGCGGGTGATGGACCCGAAACTGGACCGGAACCGCCTGAGGACCCTGGAAATGACCTATCACCGGGCGCCCTGTTTCGATGCAGGCTATGCGCTCGCGGAGCGGATCTTCGCCTGCCAGGATCCCGGCCTGCTTCCCTTCCTGGAGCACTCCATTCGGGAAGTATGTCAGTATCTGGAGATTACGACGCCCGTCGGCCGGATGTCGGAACTGGAGGGCAATGCCGCCTTCCGGCGGGAGGAGCGGATCTATGATGCCTGCCGCCGCCTGGGTGCCGACACCTACATCAACGCCGTCGGCGGCCAGGCAATATACCGTTTCCCGGAATTTGCCCGGCGGGGGATCCGCCTCCGTTTCCTGCGCAGCGGCCTGCCGCCCTATCCGCAGTTCGGCCGCCCCTTCGTCCCGAGCCTCTCCATCCTCGACGCCATCATGTTCAATCCGCCGGAGCGCCTGCAGGAAATGCTCCGGGACTATACCTGGATCGATGGATGAAGTAATCATGGTCAGTGTGCTGTGCATCACGTACAACCACGCGCCCTATATTCGGGATGCGCTGGATGGTTTCGTGGGACAGCGGACGGATTTCCGCTTCGAGGTGCTGGTCCATGATGACGCCTCGGAGGACGGCACGGCCGATATCGTCCGGGAATACGCCGCCCGCTATCCGGACCTGATCCGTCCGGTCCTCCAGACCGCCAACCAGTATTCCCGGGGCCTCCAGCCGACCCGGACCTTCCTGCGGCCCCTGGTCCAGGGCCGCTATGTCGCGTTCTGCGAGGGCGACGATTACTGGACCGATTCCGGTAAGCTGCAGAAACAGGTCGATGCCCTGGAAGCGCATCCGGAAGCCGATATCTGCGCCCACCCGGCGCTCTCCCTCTGGCCGGACGGCTCCCGGCACATCATGGGACCGAAGCGGGGAGGAAAGGTCATCCCGGCGGAGCGGGTCATCCTCGGCGGCGGCGCCTTCGTGGCAACCGCATCGCTGCTCTGCCGTTCTTCCATCTACCTGAAGGACAGCCGCATGCGAGATATTCTCTTCAATGACTATACCCTCCAGATCCAGGGCTCGCTCCGGGGCGGCATGCTGTATCTGCCGGATTGTATGAGCGCCTACCGTTTCCGCCATCCCGGTTCCTGGACGGCTTCCCACCGCGCAGAGGACCCGCTCCTGCTCGCCCGAGCACTCGACGCGCTGGACGCCGAGACTGCCGGCCGCTTCCATCGCGCCATCCGCCGCCGCGAGCGCCGCGACCGCCTGGAACAGTGGCTCAAACGCCGCTGACAGACCGCTGTAGAGGGCTTTTACGCCTTGAAAGGCAATTTTTTCCGATTTTTTTCTTAAATTTGTACAATTTAAGCCACGCAATTTAAGCCATACAATTACGCATCGTGTTTCTTCTTATCTTTTCGGCCTTCTGGCAGGTGCCTCTGTTCTCTTGTCAGCTTGTGCCCGACAGGAAGACCATCCCGCTTCTGCGGACGCCGACCGGTATCTCCGCAGTTTTTCCATGGACATAGAATCTGTTTCGACGCGGGCGGCGATCGATTTCACCAGCGGTTCCGTTACCTGGAACGACGACGACCGTGTCCTGGTCTATGTCCCCGGTACGGCCCAATCCGCTGAATATAAATACGAAGGGGGCGTCTTTGTCCCCGTTGGTTCCGAACCGCTTGAAACAGGCGATGCGCTCGCATATGCCTACTATCCCGCGGATGCCTTTTCCATCGACGGGGGCACCGTCACCCTCGCGATGCCTGCCTCGGTAACGGCTGATCCCGGCAACAAACTGCCGATGGGCGGCATCATTCCCGCCGGGCAGATCGCCGGCGGGAAACCCCGGCCGGAAGGGACTTTCAAGAGCCTGGGATCCATCATCTGGCTCAAACTGACGGCCGTCGAGGGCAAGGAAGGCACCGTGACGGCGGTCCGGATCGAAAATTCCTCGCTCGCCCTGACGGGTTCGGCCCCGGTGAGCTGGAACGACGATACGCCCGCTCTGGGTTCGCTCGACGGCGAAAAGGCCATAGAAGTGGCTTGCTCTAAGATACTTACGACTTCCGCTCCGGCCGAGTTCTATCTTTTCGTGCCTGCCGGCGACCAGCAGGACCTCAGCCTGGAACTGACCCTCGAGGAGGTAGCCGGATACAAATCCTCCGTCAAATACGCGCGGACCGGCACCCTGGCCCTTGCGCGCAACAAGGTCCTTCCCATCAGCCTCGACGTGAACGGCAAAGTGCCGAGAGGCATCGCTACGGCGGCCGATTTCAAGGCCTTCGCCGCGGCGGTGAATGCCGGCGCTTCCACCGCTGAATGGGAGAATGCGGAAGGATGGGTGAACTTATTGAATGACATCGATTTCGAAGGCGTCTCCGACTTTGTGCCCGCCGGTTTCGCCAAGGCTCCCTGGAACAGCAGCATGGAGCCCGTCTTCTCGGCTGGGACCCATCCCTTCACCGGCAAGTTCGACGGCAACGCCTTCCATATCAAGAACCTCCATCTGGTTTGCAATGAGACCGCCGCCGGGAAACACTACGGCCTGTTCGGTTCCCTGGGCCCGGGCGCCGTGGTCCAGAATTTCGTGATCGAGGACAACTGCTCCCTCACCGTTTCTTCCAGCGTCTCCCTGAGCGCCGGCCTGATCGCCGGCCTGGTCTATGACGCCGAGGTGCGGGATGTCACCAGCTATGCGCCGCTCACCTACGACGGCGCCGCGACCGGCTTCGTGCACATGGCCCTCATCGGCGGCTGCTTCGCCAAGAATCAGGGCACGACCGTCGACAGCGTGCACAACCGGGGTGAGATTTCGGCCATGAACACCGCCAACGACAAGGGCAACGTACAGGCTATCCATATTGCGGGCATCGTCGGCTTCACGAACGCCCCTGCCGACGGAAAGGCGACCACGACCATCGCATCCTGCAACAACTACGCGGACATCGTCTCCCAGGCCGGCCGCACCGCCGGCATCGTTGCGGCCGCCAACCGCTGCACGGAGATCAACGACTGCGAGAACCACGGCGACCAGGCCAACAGCATGCCCGCCTCCGGCGCCGGCCGGCTGGGCGGGGTCGTCTGCTTCGTCAACGGTTCCAACATGTCCGCCTGCAAGAACTACGGCAACATCTCCTCCAGCACCAATGCCTGCGTGGGCGGCATCTTCTGCCTGCCCAACGCCGGCACCTACAAGAACCTGGAGAATTACGGCGAAGTGGTCACGGACAATGCCAACCGCGGCGTCTTCTTCGGCTATGTCAACCAGGCCGCCGTGTTCGAAGGCGGCATCGCATCCGGGCGTGTGGGCACCTATAACAACGGTTCTCCCGTCTGGGACGTCTATTCGGAGGCCGACAAGGTGGCGTACCTCGGCGTGCAGCAGAACAGCAAGGGCTCCGGATACAACACCATCAACATCACCATCGCGACTGGGGATGTGCCCTCGGGTGATCCTTCCTTCAACGTGGAGGCCGGACTGCGGATCTTCTTCATCGGCAACAGCTTCACCAAGGACGCCGTGGAGCATCTTCCCGGTATCCTGGATGCCGCCGGCATTACGGACGTGCAGATGGTCCACATGTATTACGGCGGACGCACCATCCCGGAATACAACAGCGGCTACAGCTCCGCCACGGACTACCATTGCTATATCTGCAACCCGGGGGCGACGAACTGGACCGATGTGTCCGGCAAGAGCCTCGAAGTTGTCGCCAAGAGCGCGAACTGGGACATCATCACCATCCAGGAGCATACCGGCAGGCAGCTCGCCTGGGGTTGGACCTCAACGGAGAAAGCGGCCGTGGACGGCCTTCTGAACAAGCTCAAGGCCAATCAGGACGCCCGCGGCGCCTCCCCGAAATACTACTACATCCTCTCGCAGGCCTACCATGACCTCTCCAAGGCCCAGAATGTCTCCAAGCCGTTCACGGACACGGATACCATGTGGCCGGTGATCGCCGCCCAGGCGCGGAGCGCCGTCACCGAATGCGGCTTCGACGGAATCATCTCCACCGGCGCCATGTTGCAGAACCTGCGCACCAGCTGGGCCAACAACGCCATGGGGCTGACCCGCGACGGATACCACATGGACCTGGGCCTGGCCCGCTATGGCGCCTCCTGCACCGTTTTCGAGACCATCATCGGCCCCAATCACAAGCAGGAACTGCTGGACAACAATACTTTCCATCCCAATGTGGGAACTCCGGTCACGGAGTACAATGCCCCGCTGGCCCTGAAAGCGGCCCGGCATGCCATCGCCCATCCCTATGACGTGACGGATATGAGCGGGGAAACGGATCCCACCCCGGTCAGCGACATCCGGATCTCCAATGCGGCGCAGCTGCTGGAGTTCGCCTCGCGGGTCAACAGCGGAGACGCCGCCGCAGCAGCAGCCTCGGTCACCCTGACGGCTGACATCGACTGCGCCTCCGTGAGCGACTGGACGCCGATCGGCAACGCAACGATGTCCACCTGGACGGCCACGAGCCTGGCGCTCTCCGGCCCGTCCTTCACCGGCACCTTCGACGGAGCCGGGCACAGCATCAAGAACCTCCACATGCAGTTCACGCCCACGGAGGCGTCCCGCTGCTGGGGCTTCTTCGGATCCGTCGGCAACGGCGCCACGATCAAGGACCTGACCTTCGACAGCTCCTGTTCGCTGTCCCTGTCCTCCGGCGTATCCGGCGTCTTCGGCGTCCTCGCCGGCCTGGTGCAGGGTGCGACCATCGAGAATGTGAAGAACTATGCCCGGGTCGGCGGCGGCGCCACTTCCGCCATCGCCGACAACACCGCGGCCGGCCGGGTCTATACCGGCGGTCTCGTGGGCATGGTCATGGCCACTTCGGAGGCCCGTCTGACGAATCTGCTCAATGCGGCCACCCTCGGTTCGGAGACCAACCCCTTCTCGGGCGGGAAGAACACGGGCAACGGCGCCAACGGCATCCACCTGGGCGGCATCGTCGGTTTCGTCACCAATCCGAACAACCAGTCGCTGGTGAAAATCACCGGCTGCCGCAACACGGGCGACATCTACAGCTCGGCGGCCCGGACCTCCGGCATCGCCGCGGCCCTCAACCGCTACGGCTACCTGAAGGACTGCGAAAATACCGGCAATGTGGTGCACAGCGGCACCAACCCCAATTACCGCCTGGGCAACATCACCTGCATCGCGGCGGCCGGCTGCACGCTGGAAGGCTGCATCAACCGGGGCGACCTGGTGAGTTCGGGCGGCTGCTCCGTCGCCGGGGTCATCTGCCTGGTCAACCATGACGACGTGACCATCAAGGACTGCGCCAGCCTCGGCGCCGGCATCGTCTCGGATTCCGTCAATCCCGACGGGGACCAGACCTACACCGGCGTGCTGTATGGCCGCTGCCAGAAGAAGGCGACCTTCAGCGGCTGCTCCGTCAGCGGCAGCATCGGCCGCTACGGCGCGACTCCCGTCACCCTCACGGCGGAGAACTACCGCCAGTATGTCGGCGAGAAATATGCATCGAATACAAGTCTGAATACAATTACCTTTGCAGAATAGTTAAATGAGGAAAACGGTTTTTATCTTGGCATTTGCTGCAGCTGCCACGCTGTGCGGCGGATGCGGCAGGGAGCAGGAAACCCAGACCCAGCCGGGGAAGTGGGACAACCTGGATCCCGTCACCTACCTTACGGCATTCGACATGCGGGTCGAAGACGCGCAGACCCGCGCCGACATCGATTTCACCAGCGGTGCCATCAGCTGGAACAGCGGTGACGAGGCGCTGGTCTATGTGCCCTCGACCGGCAGGTCGTCCGTTTACACCTACAACGGCTCCTGCTTCGAGCCGAAGAACACGCCGCTCCAGATCGGGACCGGCGAGGCCTACGCCTATTTCCCCGCGTCGGCCTATTCCATCTCCGACGGCAAGGTGAACTTCACCATGCCGGAATCCGTGACGGAAGACCCGGGCAACAAGCTGCCCATGGGCGGCATCATCCCCTCCGGCGGCATTCCCTCCGGCAAGGAGCGCCGGGAAGGTACGTTCAAGAGCCTCGGCGCCCTTCTCTGGGTCCGCCTGACGGCCGTGGCCGGCAAGGAAGAGACCCTTTCGGGCATTACCCTGGAGAACACCAAGCTCGCGCTGACCGGCCAGGGCGAGGTGACTTGGAACGGCACGACGCCTTCCCTGTCCGCCCTGGGCGGCGGCAAGTCCATCCAGGTATCCTGCAACAAGCAGCTCAGCGCCTCTGAGGCGGCCGAGTTCTTCCTTTTCGCCCCCGCCGGCACCCTGGAAGGCCTCGCACTGACCGTCACGTTCCAGGAAGTGGCGGGCGTCAAGCCCTATACCCGCCTGACCCGTGACGGCGCCCTGACCCTGGAGCGGAACCATGTCGTCCCGGTCTCCTGGAGCCTGGACGGCCACAGCAACACGGATTCCGCGAAGGGCGATCCCATCGCCGTGAAGGACGGGAAGGTCCTGTTCTTCCTGGAGATCCCTGCGGAGGGGAGTGCCGTCCGCACGGCCCTCGGCCTCGAGGGCGGCTCCTTCGCCGGCAGCTCCGTCCTGGTCAACGGTACCGCCTATGAGATCCTGATCAACCCGGGTGGGGAACCCTACGTCGAGGTGGCCGAGGCGGCCGATGGAAAGTACGAGGCTGCGCTCCTGAAAGGGGAGTCCCTGGGCCTGTACGGCGCTTCCGCCGACAAGGACGTGGTCCTGCCGTTCTCGCAGCTGTACCGGGACACCGCGGCTGATTTCGAGCACTATCCCCGTTACGCCGCCTACTCCGAGGCCACGGGCAATGTCCTTTCCTTCAAGGAAGCCGTCGCCCTGCTGGACCTGAAGTTCACCGGCCTGGTCAAACTGTCCTCCGTGAAGGTCCGTTCCCTCGGTGGGGAGACCCTCAGCGGCCGGGCCGACTATTCCTACGCCGCGTCCGCCTTCTCCCCGAAGGAAAGCCTGGACGAGGCGGTCGTCAACTGCACCAACCAGGGCAGTTTCCTGCAGCTGTTCAGCTCCGGCAAGAACGTCCCCGTCCTCATCGCCCCCGGTACCTTCTCCGCCGGCCTGGAAATCACGGCCGTTACGGACAATCACCTGGTCATGCACAAGACCATCACGCCGGGAACGGTCCAGGCGGGCAGCGTCTATGCGGAGACCATTCCCTGGGTGGCCGACGAGGATGTCGTGTTCTTCGAGGGCTTCGACAACTTCACCTGGGGCGGCAACGTGATGGCCGGCAGCCAGGGCTTCGGTTACGCGCCGGATGCCTCCGACATGACCATTGAAAGCGGACGGGACCGCGACGGTTATGCGCGCGCATATACCAAAGTAGATTACAACGTCGCCGGGACCGGGTACATCCAGCCCAACACCTGGGATGCGGTCAAGAATGCGACGGTCGGGTCCTCCCATGTCCTGTCGGACTCCTACCTGAAGAGCCGCAACCTCTCCGATTGGTTCATCCTCTACCGCACGCAGGAATACCAGGGCGTCGTGGCGCTGGGTACGGCCGAGACGTCCCGCGGCGTCCTCCGGACCCCGCTGTTCCGCAATATCCAGGGACCCTGTGACCTGAAGGTCAGCTTCGACATCTGCCTGCAGGACGGCAATGCTTCGGGCGTCCAGCTGCAGATCTACAACGGCGGTCATTTCGATTCTTGCACCATCGACGGTGCCCCCGCCAATCCCAAGAACTATACCTACAAGGCCAATTTCGCCGAGATCCTGTTTGAAGACAATGCGATCCCGGCGGCCGCCTCGATGGAGTCCGCCAAGACCTGGCACAGAGTCGAGGTGACGGTCCGTGACGCCACCGACGCCACGGCCCTCGACATCCGCAGCGCCGTCGCTTCGGGCGCCACGCTGGGCCTCTGGGTGGACAACATCCTGGCCAGGCAGATCAAGAACACCAAGGACAAGGGCAACCTCCGCATCCTGTACTGGAACATCCAGAACGGCATGTGGTGGGACCAGGGCAACAACTACGACAATTTTGTCGCCTTCGTGAAGAAATACGATCCGGACATCTGCATCTGGTGCGAAAGCGAGAGCATCTACAAGACCGGTTCGGATGCCTACGAGAACACGGGCGACCGCTACCTGTATTATTCCAGGCCCGGCAACTGGACCGCGCTCGCGAAGCGTTACGGCCACAGCTATGCATCCATCAGCGGCCGCACGGACAGCTATCCGCAGGAGGTGACTTCAAAGTATCCGATCACCCGGGTGCAGGCGTTCTCCAACAGTTCCAACCTGTTCCACGGCGGCGGCCATTTCCAGATCACGGTCAACGGCACCCTGCTCAACATCGTGACCACGCACCCGTATCCGAAGAATTCCGGCGACGGCAACCACTCGTCCAGCGCCCAGATCGAGTCGGACAACCTGCGCGTGAAGGAAATGACGTACCTGCTCGCCCAGACCGTCAACAAGAGCACGTATTCCTCCGAAAAGAACTGGGTGATGGCGGGCGACATGAACGCCAACAGCCCCCTGGACTGCTGGTACACCGGAGCCGACCCCAATAATATTGCGTTCAAGGCCCAGGGATACGTCCTGGAGCATTCGGACCTGAAGGATTCGGTCTACGAGTTCTGGAACGCCGGGACCCCCGACACCTTCTGCAGCTCCACCAACGGTTCCAAGGACCGCCGGGATTTCGTCTATCTCTCGCCTGCGCTGATGGGGAAGACCGTGCGCGCCATTTCCCTCAACGACAGCTGGACCTACAGCATCAAGTCGCTGAATATCTCGAACTTCAAGAGCCCGTCCGACCACCGGCCCATCCTTGTTGACATTCAACTGTAAACATATCGGCAGTCTATGAAAAGAGAACAGTATTCCGCCCCGGCCCTGCGTATCGTGGACCTCGCCCTCTCCGGGCAGTTCCTCGTCGGCTCGGCCAACCTGGATTCCAGCATCGAACCCCTCGTGATCCTGGAGGACGATTCGTCGAACTGGTCGATCTGATCGTTTCGAATCAAAGTAATTAATAATATAAATAACTGATTTTCAATGCGTATGAAAACAGATCCCTATTCTGCTCCAAACGCCGAAGTTTTGTTCCTGCGCCTGGAAGAAACCATTTTGAGCGGGGAAATCCGCCCAGGTAACAAGCCCACGGAAAACTTCGATGGGCCCGTTGAAGATGATGAAAATTGGATGTAAAAAGGAGGAAAGAGTATGAAAAAGAATTTGAAACTTTTCGGGCTCATCGCCCTTTTTGCCATCGCTTTCTCCTGTTCCAAGGAGGCAAACCAGGACGTGGCAACCCCCGAAGGAAACGATCCAGAGGAGCAGACTGTTCCCGTCACCGAAGAACCGGCGGCAGACGGAAATCTTCTTACAAGTTTCAGCGTTACCTTTGAGAACGACGCTGAAGGAGCCCCGACCAAGGTTTCCGTGGATCTGGGAACCGGAGTGACCGATATCGAGTCGGATGACGAAGTTCTCGTTGTCAGCAGCAGCGAATCTGCTGTCTATAAGTATAACGGAGAAGTGTTCGTGCCCAAGACGGCTGGCAGCGAAGTCACGATTTCCGATGCGGGCGTGAGTGTCTATTATCCGGCTGGCGAATTCGAATTGACGGGTAATCAAGTACTGTTCACCATGCCTGCTGCGATTTTGGCCGCTGATTACGGCACAATCAATCCCATGGCCGGCCAGATTACCGAATCTGAGGGAGCTTACACGGTTCAGCTTTGCAACATGGTCTCTGTGCTGAAAGTGAATGTAACTGCAGCCTCTGAAATTCAGTCGGTTACACTGAACTATGGCTCTGTGAATGACGCGGCTTTGAACTACGGAACCGGCTCCAAGTGGTCCGTTGATGCGGCGAACAAGACACTGATGTTTGTTGAGGGATCCGCAACTGAAACGGCTGTTTCCGTTTCCGAGACCTCGGCTGAAGTGGCATTCATCCTCCCCGCCGTTGAACTCGGGAAACTGACCGTTACGGCCAATCAGACCACAGGACAATCCATTTCTATATCCAGAGCTGGTTTTACGCCGACAAAGAATACCATCTCCACGATGTCTTTCAATGCCCTCTTCTCGGGTGGTAAAGGCACAGAAAAATCGCCTTACAAGATTGCCACTGCCCAGGACTTCAAAGACATCTCAGTTCACGCAGCCAACGGCTTTGCCGGACTGGAGGCCAGCTATTTCCTCGGAGCCTATTACATCCAGACTGCAGTTATTGATTTCAATGGTGAAGACCTCAGCGGCTACATGATTGCCTCGGCTTCCGCTCCTTTCACCGGCACTTATGATGGTGACAGCAAGACCCTGAGCAACTTCAGCATTGAAGGCTCTCCCAGCGGCAACGAGGGCGTAGCTCTTTTCAAGGCCATCAATGGCGCTACGCTTCAGAACATCTCCATCTCTGGTGCTAACGTCACTGGTGGCAAGTTTACCGCGGGCCTGGTTGGCTACGCAAATGGTGCAAGCCTTACAATCACCGGATGCTCCATTTCCTCTTCCACCATTTCAGCCAGTGGTGACTACGGAGCTGCCGGTCTTATCGGCGGTCTGTATGCCGGCACGGTTTCAAGTTGCTCCGGTACTGACCTTACCATTGGTGCAACCAATACATCGGGCAACAAGAGGTATTATGGCGGACTTATCAGCTATGCTCGCGGTACAACCACCGTATACGGTTGTTCGCTCAATGGAACCACTACCGTAAACGGCACTCCTGCCTATTTCGGCGGTATTGCCGGCCAGACCAACGAAGATGAGACCACCATTACCGGCTGCGAAAACCACTCCGACATTTCCGGCGCAGGCAACTTTGCCGGTGGCATTGTCGGCATTAAGACCAAGGGCTCGATTGAAGGTTGTACCAATGACGGCAGCGTCGGCGGCGCTCAGTATGTGGGCGGCATTGCAGGGAGAAATGAGGCCGGAAATATCCTTGGCTGCACCAACGAAGGTGATATCGTATCGACTGGTATTGCCGGTGGTATTGCGGGGCAGGTCACAGGCGGTACCATTAAGGACTGCACCAATGAAAGCAGCGCCACCTTCTCTGTCAGCGGTGCTACAGTAGGCGGAATCGCTGGCACCCTCACCGGTGGTACCATTACCGCTTCCGATGGCAGATATACGGAGAACAAGGCCGATATCGATCTCGGTGTTGTTGAAGGAAAGAATAACGTCGGTGGCATTGTTGGTCAGCTTGAAGGCGCTATCACCAATGTCAAGAATTCGGGTGCAATCACCGGTTATTACAATATCGGCGGCATCGGCGGCACTATTACTACAAACGCTTCTGTAGAGAATGCCCTTTCTTCGGGAAATGTCTCCGGCTATCAGAATGTCGGCGGCATTTCAGGAAAGCATGGTCATAATGCAAATGCTGCGATAACCAAAAAGATCACTCTCAAAAACTGTCATGTGGATGGCGCAGACATCACGGCAAGCGCCGATGACGGACGTGCCGGCGGTATTGCAGGTCTTGTTTTTGCTGGTTCCTGGATCGAAGGCTGCACCGCATTCCGCGGGTCGGTTTCCGGTCATCAGGATGTGGGAGGTGCCATCGGTCACCTGCAGTATGCCAGCAGCAGCACCGACAAGAGCAACCGTATATATGTCGGAGCCAATCTGGTCTCTATGGACGTTTCCGGTCTTACTCCTATTAACAATACTTCCAGGATCGGCGGATTCTTTGGCTGGTTCCAGAATAACAAGGATGCCTATACCTTCGCTTATCAGAACGGTGTTGTCGGTGGCAGCATTATTGCTGAGGGGTGCCAGTATGTGGGTTCCTTCGTCGGCTATGCAAGCGTTTCCAGCAATAAGGGCCGTATCTGGGATTCTTACTCCCTCATTGAAGACTCCAATTTCCATGTGACTACCACAAATGCCAATATCGGTGGCTTCGCCGGAGGGTATGGTAATGCGAATGTCAATTCCGTCCGTAACGCTCATGTGAACTCGCAGAACACTTCAGCTGCTACCAGCGGTATTACCAAAACTACGGTTGCAGACATCCGCACCGTCAATTTGGGTACTTCGGAAACTCCGTCCTGCAATGTCGATGGCTCGGCTTACACAACCACTACCTGGTCCAACCCTAGCGATGTGAATTATCCCGTTCCGACAATCCTTGTTACGTACGGACACTACAAATAGTCGAAGTCCATCTCATTCCTCCCAGAGCCGCCCATCCCGGGCGGCTGCAGTTTCGGTGGGGGTGGGTGTGGGCATTCGGAAAAATATTTTGCATTTTCCGGAAAGCTTCGTATCTTTGCATTCCAATGGTGCTATGGCCGAGCGGTTAGGCACAGGTCTGCAAAACCTGCTACAGCGGTTCGATTCCGCTTGGCACCTCCAAAATCCCCTACAGCCCTTCCTGTGGGGGATTGTCCGATTTTATGATGGAGAACAAACGCGATCTTGGTTTTTACGGCATCCTTGCCGCCGCCCTGCTGGCTGTCGCCGGCGCGGGCTGGTTCTTCTTTTCAAAGGCCCGTGGAGGCGCTGCCCCGGCTCCGGCGGAGGCCCCGGCGGAGACCGTCCGGGACATGACCTGGTTGTCCGAGCTGGAGGGCAATTACGCCGTTCGGGAGATTTCGGCCGGCGATACGACCTATTCGTCCGCCTCCCTGCGCAAGCTTCCCGAAGGGGCGTATGAACTCGTCAAGATAACCGTTTATGGCCCCGTCCATTACCCCGTCCAGGTTTTCGGGGACGGATCGCTCCTTTCGGAGGATCTCGGCGCGGGATTTGCAGGATATGATCCGGCGCTGGGCGTATATACCCTCCGCTTTGAAAAGGATAAAACCGTATGCGAACTCACAAGATAGCGCTGGCTGCGCTTTCGGCCGCCCTGCTTTCCTGCGGCCCCCAGCAGGGATATGTCTCCCGGGAGGAATATGACGCCCTCCGCAATGATTACAAGGAACTTCAGGCCAGTTCTGCCGCCACCCGCGACCAGTATGTCGAACAGGCGCTGGCGATGGACGGCATCTTCCAGGAACTCGCGCAGGTGTCCGGCAGCACGGTCGTGCTCCGGAGCGACGTCGAGCACGGAACAGCCCGGATCACCCAGGCCGAGCAGATCGAAAAGAGCATTGACGACATCAAATCGAAGCTGAACCAGCTGGAATCGATGACCCGGGACAACGCCTCCCTGCGCAAGATGGTTGCGAGCCTCAAGCAGGTGGTCGCCGAGAAAGAGCAGGAAATCGATGCGTTGAAGGCGGAAATCCAGGCAAAGGACCGGACCATCCGGGAGCAGAACAAGACCATCACCGAACAGAGCGGCACCATCTCGGAGCAGAGCGGGACCATCTCCAGCCAGAAGGCCACCATCGAGGGCCAGCAGGAGCGGCTCCGCCTGGCGGTCCAGGAGCAGGCCCAGATGCTGTTCCAGGCCGGCGTCGATTTCGAGGAACTCGGCGACCAGTCGCCGACCGTGTCCCGCCGCCGCGACAAGGCCAAGGTCAAGAGCCTGACCCGGGAGATGTACGAGAAATCCATCCTCTACTATTCCAAGGCGCAGGAGACCGGCTATCCCGAAGCCGGCTACCGCATCAACGCCGTCCAGCAGAAGATGGCCTCCCTGGGGGAATAAGCTGCCAATCAATCCGTTGAAATATGATCAAAACGATTTCCGAAAGCGTGCGATACATCGGGGTCGACGACCTCGGCCTTGACCTGTTTGAAAGCCAGTACGTCGTCCCGGAAGGGATGGCGTACAATTCGTATGTCATCCTGGATGAGAAGGTTGCCGTAATGGACACGGTCGATGCCCGCTGCGGGGCGGCCTGGATGGCCAACCTCGCGGAGGCGCTCGGCGGCCGCCGGCCCGACTATCTTGTCGTCCAGCACATGGAGCCGGACCATTCCGGCCTCATTGCGGAGGCGATGGCCAGGTATCCCGGCCTGACCCTTGTCGCATCGGCGAAAGCCCTCCAGATGCTCTCCGCGTTCACCGGACAGGATTATGCCGGCCGGACCCTGGCCGTCCAGGAAGGGGAGACCCTCCCGCTCGGGACGCATACCCTGCGGTTCCTGATGGCGCCGATGGTGCACTGGCCGGAAGTCATGGTCACTTTCGAGGAGCGGGAGAAGATCCTTTTCGCCGCCGACGCGTTCGGCAAGTTCGGCGCGCTGTCCAAGTGCGGCTGGTTCGGCGAGGAAGACGGCGACTGGGCCTGCGAGGCGCGCCGTTACTATTTCAATATTTGCGGCAAGTACGGCCAGCCCGTGCAGGCGCTCCTCAAGAAGGTCGTTCCGCTTGCACCGGCGGTCATTGCGCCGCTTCATGGCCCGATCCTGCGGGAAAACCTCGGCTATTATCTCGACCTCTACCAGACATGGAGTACCTATGGTGTTGAGACTGAGGGCGTTTTCGTCGCCTATGCCTCCATCCACGGCGGTACGGCCGAAGCGGCGGAAAAGTTGGCGGAGATCCTGACGGCGAAGGGTTGCCCGAAGGTCGCGATGGCGGACCTGACCCGCGATGACCAGGCGGAGGCTGTGGAAGACGCCTTCCGCTATGGAAAAATGGCGGTCCTGGCCGCATCCTATGACGGCGGCCTTTTTTCGCCCGCCTACAATTTCCTCCACACCCTGCAGATGAAGGCCTACCAGCAGCGTCGCGTCGCCCTTGTGGAGAACGGCTCCTGGGCTCCCTCTGCCGGGCGTGTGATGAAGGAACTGTTCGCTGCGATGAAGGCGGTGGAGGTGGTCGGGCCGCTTGTGACCATCCGCAGCCGGATGAAGGCGGAGGACATCCCCGCGCTCGAAGCGCTCGCCGACGCGCTGCTCGCGTAGTTTTTTGCGGGTGTACATGCAAGATTCTCCCCGTTCATGGATTCAACAGGGGAGTGAAACATAAAAACTGGAGGCCGTATGAAAAAGATTACCATCGTTTTCGGCATGCTGGCGCTTACGCTCGCGTGCGAAAAAGCGCCGTCCGGTCCATCCGGCGACGTTACCTTCCCGGTTCCTGACGAGCCCATCGAAATCACCTCTCCTACGCCCGCGACTGTCCTGGCGAAAGTGGATCTTTCCGCGACGCAGCAGCGGTATGTCAAGTCCGGCAATGCGCTGGCATTCCGTTTGTTACAAGGTCTCTACGCGGCGGATCCGGCCAATATGGTCTGCTCTCCGCTCTCCTTGCAGTATGCGCTCGCCATGACGGCGAACGGCGCGGCGGGGGAGACCCTGAATGAGATCATCACCACCCTTGGCTACGGTTCCGAGGGGATCGATGCGCTCAACGCCTACTGCAACCTGCTGATGAACCAGCTTCCCGCCGTGGACCCGGACGTTGTCCTCAAGGTGGTCGATGCCATGCTGGTCAAGGAGGATTATCCCGTCCAGGAGGCGTTCCGTCAGGTGCTTGCGTCGTCCTATTATGCGCCCGTGGAATACATGTCCTTCGCCGACCCGATGGCCGTTCTCTCCCGGATCAACGACTGGGCGAGCCGCAATACGAACGGCCTGATCAACCCGATCCTCCGGGAGATTTCCCCCGACGCGGTCGGCTTTATCATGAACGCCTTGTATTTCAAGGCGAAATGGGCGGACGAGACCCTGTTCAAGCCCAATATGACCCTTCCCAGGGACTTTACCCGCAAGGATGGGAATAAGGTGAAGGTCAATATGATGGCGGCGAGTGAATACCTGCCTTACGGCAAGTTTGACGGATTCCAGGCGGTCGGCATCCCGTATGCGAACGGGAAATACAGCATGTACGTCCTGCTGCCGGATGCGGGCGCGGATTTCGGGAAATGGGTAGCCGGGCTGGACAAGAAGGATTTCTCCACCATCCTCGGCGGGATGAAGAAGAACGTGAACGTCGAACTGCTCCTGCCGAAGTTCGACGTGTCCGGCGATTTCCTCCTGAACGATGTCCTGCAGGCGATGGGCATCCGGCTGGCATTTGACGCCGATTTCGCGGATTTCTCCCGGATGTTCGACAAGCCCGGCGAATCGTTCCGGATCAGCCGTGTCATCCAGAAGGCGAAACTCTCCCTTGCGGAGTGGGGGACCGAGGCGGCGGCCGTCACGGTCGTCGAGATGGAAAAGGCGACCTCCGTCGGCCCTGGCGGCGAGTCGGTGAAATTCTACGCCAATCACCCGTTCGTATTCGTCCTAGCGGAGAACACATCGGGGGCGATTCTCTTCGAGGGCGTTTATCAGGGAGATTAACTAAATCACTTTCAACGCCTTGCCGACCTTGATGAAGGCGGCGACGGCGCGGTCCAGATGCTCGCGTCTGTGTCCGGCGGAAAGCTGGACGCGGATGCGGGCCTGGCCTTTGGGCACGACCGGATAGTAGAAGCCGGTGACGAAAATCCCTTCCTTGGCCATCTCGGCGGCGAATTCCTGCGAGAGCTTGGCGTCATAGAGCATGACGGCGCAGATGGCGGACTGGGTCGGTTTGATGTCGAAACCGGCGGCGAGCATCTTTTCGCGGAAGTACGTCACGTTTTCCTGCAGGCGGTCGTGGAGTTCGTTGCTCTCCGCGAGGATCCTGAAGGTCTCGATGCCGGCACCCACGACCATCGGGGGCAGGGAATTCGAGAAGAGATACGGGCGGGAACGCTGCCGGAGCATGTCGATGATCTCCTTCCGGCCGGTGGTGAAGCCGCCGACGGCGCCGCCGAAGGCCTTGCCGAGCGTGCCGGTGAAAATGTCGATACGGCCGTAACAGTCAAATTGTTCCGCCACGCCGTGGCCGGTCGGGCCGACGACGCCGGCGGAATGGCTCTCGTCCACCATGACGAGGGCGTCGTATTTCTCCGCAAGGTCGCAGATCCGGTCCATCGGGGCGACATTGCCGTCCATCGAGAAGACGCCGTCCGTCACGATGATGCGGAAACGGCAGGCCTGGGCCTCCTGGAGCCGGGCTTCCAGGTCGGCCATGTCGGCGTTGGCATAGCGGAAACGCTGGGCCTTGCAAAGGCGTACGCCGTCGATGATCGAGGCGTGGTTGAGCGCGTCGGAGATGATGGCGTCCTCTGCCGTCAGAAGCGGCTCGAACACACCGCCGTTCGCGTCGAAGCAGGCAGCGTACAGGATGGTGTCTTCGGTGCGGAAATAGTCGGAAACGGCTTTTTCAAGCTGTTTGTGGAGATCCTGCGTCCCGCAGATGAAGCGGACGGAGGACATGCCGTAGCCGCGCGCCTGCATCGCCTTCTCCGCCGCGGCGATGAGCCGCGGGCTGTCGGCGAGGCCGAGGTAGTTGTTGGCGCAGAAGTTCAGGGCCTTGCTTCCGTCCTCGAGGGTGATTTCCGCGCCCTGGGCGGAGGCGATGTTGCGTTCTTTCTTGTAGAGGCCGGCTTCCTCGATGGCGGCGAGCTCTCCGGCGAGATGTTGCTTGAATGATCCGTACATGGTAGTGTCTGCTGTTTGACTTCCCAAATGTACCGTTTTTTCCGGGGAAATACTATTATTATTGCCCGAATTCTTCTAAATTTGTATGCGTTTGAAAGATTCCGCGGAAAAATGAAGAATGTCCTCGTTATCGGCTCCACGGGCCAGATCGGATCGGAACTGACGATGAAAATCCGCCGGGAGATTCCCGGAAGCACGGTTGTCGCCGGATACATCCCCGGCGCTGAGCCGAAAGGGGAGCTCCTCGAAAGCGGCCCGGCCGAAGTGGCGGATGTGCGGAATGCCACGCAGCTCGCCGACATCGTGTCCCGCTACCGGATCGACACCGTCTATAACCTTGCGGCCCTCCTGTCGGCCGTCGCCGAGCGGAAGCCCCTGATGGCCTGGGATATCCAGATGAACGGCCTGCTGAATATCCTCGAAGTCGCCCGCGAGAAAGGCTGTGCCGTCTTCACGCCGAGTTCCATCGGCTCCTTCGGCCCCGAGACGCCCCGGGTGAACACGCCGCAGGACACGATCCAGCGCCCCCGGTCGATGTACGGGGTGACCAAGGTGGCGACGGAACTGCTGAGCGACTATTATTTCCATAAATACGGTGTGGACACGCGCGCCGTCCGTTTCCCCGGCCTGATTTCCAATGTCACCCTTCCGGGCGGCGGGACGACCGACTATGCCGTCGAGATCTATTATGCCGCCGTGAAAGGGGAGGAGTTCGTCTGCCCCATCGCGCCGGGGACCTATATGGACATGATGTACATGCCCGATGCGCTCAAGGCGGCCGTGGACCTGATGCAGGCCGATCCGTCCCGGCTTATCCACCGCAATGCCTTCAACGTCGCGGCGATGAGCTTCGAGCCGGAGACCCTTGCCGCCGAGATCCGCCGGCATATCCCGTCCCTCCGCGTCCGCTACGAGGTCGATCCGGTCCGCCAGGCCATCGCCAATTCCTGGCCCGACAAGATGGACGATTCCTGCGCCCGCGCCGAGTGGGACTGGTGTCCTTCGTACGACCTGCCGGCCATGACAGTGGACATGATCGCAGCGCTCAAAAAGCGGTTTGATACGGAATAAAGCCGCATTCTGAACAGATTGAAAGCGTTTTTGTTTAATTTGCTTTCAATCTGTAATCAAATACCCTTGTTTCCTCTTATTTGAAATCCTGTAAACGGCGTTCTGTGCCGTTAAAATGTTATTATCAAAAACAAGCGAACCTCCGAATGGGAAGTTCGCTTATTTATATTCTGCTGAAAATCAGCCACATAAAACTATTTTCAAAAATTTTCAAAAAAATCTTTTGAAAAAATTTGCAAATACGGAAAAAAGCCGTACCTTTGTATCCGGAATGAGGAAGCAGGGTTCTCCTCGCGGAATCATTCTATTGGTTATTAGTTTTAGTGTTATTAATTATGTGGTTAGCATGAGTGGTCCGCGCGGGATGCGTCGACGACTCATTTTTTTTTATCCCTGTTCCTGCTTCGTTCCGGCAACGGAATCAGTAGCCTGGGTCGCCCGCGTCCCGGCTTCTGCGGCGGTCGTGTCGACGGCAGTCGTCGTTCCGGCTTTCTGCGTCTGGGCCGCCTGCTGGGCCTCCTCTTTCGGAGGGCGCTTGATGATGACGACCTTGGAAGATGATTTGGTTGGTTTCTGGCTCATGGTGGAAAAGGATTTGAAGGTGAATTATTTCAGGTATGCATCAATGGCGTCGATGGCCTCCTGGATTTCGCTGGTGTCGGTGAACTGGCCCGCCTGGGACGCAATCCAGCGGACCGTGTAGATCCCGTAGTCCGTTTTGAGATACTCCCGGAAGGGAAGGCCTTCCTTGCTGGCGAAGATCCCCACGGTCTCCCCGTTGATGGATTCCTCGAACTGGCGGCTCCGGTTTGCGAAATGCCGGTTCAGGCCGGACACGATGTTCCCGCAGCAGTCATAGGCGCGGATGATCTTCATGGACAGGGCGTTATCCCCGATCTTCTGGAAGAGGGAGGAACTTTTCAGGAGTTCCAGGGCATCGCTGCTCGTCGTGAGCGAGATTTCCGCAAGCAGGACGGAGCCGTGGTATTCGATGGAATCTTCGGGGCAGGCGTCCAGTTCTTCGCTGTGCCGGAGGAAATAGAGGGCCGACCGGTTCGCTTCCAGGAGGTAATCGTGCATGACGTTGATGTCCTCGATGTTCGTGGCGAGTTCCGTCCGGACCAGTTCCATGGCGGAACGTACGTTCTTCCTGTCCCGGGACCGGTCGATGAGCCCCTGGATCGCAAAAGTGATAACGATACCCAGGATGACGGACAGGACATCCAGGAAGAAATGGAAGGCGGATTCTTTCATGGCGCGGTGGGATGGACCTTCAAATATAGGCATTTCCACCGGAATTGCCGCTTATTTTCGGGAAAAACCTACCGTCGGACGTATTCGGCGATCTCGGTCGCGGCGTTCCACATGGCCTGCGAGCCGTCGATGACGAGGATGTCGCCCCGGAAGCGGCGGGCCTTGCGGGAGATTTCCAGGGGGTTGAAGCCCGGAGAGACGAGGATGAGTCCGGCGGCCAGTTTCGGATGGTCGAAGAAGGTGAGGGAGGCCGTCATGCAGCCGTTGCTCTCGCCAAGCAGGTAGATCCGGTCCGCATCGACATGGCGCTGGTTGCGGATGCCTTTGAGAACGGCGGAAAGATCCTCCGAACGGGCCTTTTCCCCGTCCCCGGCGAAATCGAAACTGTAGCAGAGGAAACCCTTGCCGGCCAAGGCTTTGCACCAGCGTTCCCCGTACGCCATGTTCTGGCAATAGACGATGGCGGGCATGTTCCCGGCCTCTTCCAGGACCGGCCGGTAAACGCGCCCGAAAACCTTCCCTTCGCCCCGGTAGAAACTCATCGGCTCCACTTCGACTTCGACGCCGGTATAGGATGTGACGGTGGTCCGCGGAGCCAGTCCGTGGATGAAATGATAGGCGACCCCGCCGAGGATGGCAAGGACGGCGGCCGTGATAAGCGTGCCTTTGAGGAACTTCTTCATATACAAAACGCCTGGCATTCTGTGCCAGGCGTCGGTTGCTGCAAAACCAGTGCCGCGTCCTTATTTCGCTTTGCCCTGGTTGGCGACGGCGTTCATCTTGGCGGCGATGGCTTCCTGGTCGCCGAGGAAGTAATCCTTTACGACGTTGCCGGCCTCGTCGAACTCGAAGACATACGGGACGGCGGTCGGCAGGTTGAGGCTGACGATGTCCGTGTCGGAGATGTTCTTGAGGTATTTGATGATGCCGCGGAGGGAGTTGCCGTGGGCGACGACGATGAGGCTGTCGGCGGTCTGGAGGTTCGGGAAGATCACTTCCTTCCAGTACGGGACGGCGCGGGCGATGGCGTCCTTGAGGGACTCGGTGCGCGGGATGTCGCTGTCCGCGACGCCGGCATAGCGGGGATCGAACTTCGGGTTGCGCTCGTCATCCTCGGCGAGGGGCAGCGGGGCGACGTCGTAGCTGCGGCGCCAGATCTTGACCTGGGCGTCGCCGTACTTCTCGGCGGTCTCGGCCTTGTTGAGGCCCTGGAGGTTGCCGTAGTGCTTTTCGTTGAGGCGCCAGCTCTTCTCGACCGGGATCCAGTCCAGGTCCATGTTGTCCAGGATGTTGTTGAGGGTCTTGACCGCCCGCTTGAGGTAGGAGGTATAGGCCTTTTCGAAGGTGAAGCCTTCCGCCTTGAGCAGTTTGCCGGCCTCGATGGCCTCGTTCACGCCCTTGGGGCTGAGGTCCACGTCGGTCCAGCCCGTGAAACGGTTTTCCTGGTTCCAGACACTTTCGCCGTGCCTGACGAGTACGATTCTTTTCATATTGTGCAGAATAATGAGTGTGTTTTCCTTAAAAAGCGAGGCAAAATTACGCATTTTCCGGGGAATAATCTAAAATATTCCGTAAATTTGACCTCACTTATGAGAAGGACCGTTTTCATGCTCGCCTTGTTGGCCATGGTTATGACGGGCTGCCGCCGCACAGGGATCGTCAATGCGGATACGGCGGCCTCCGAAATATGCCTGCAGCAGCTTCTGGAGGGGTTCGAAAGTGTTCCGGACAGTATCCCGGACGGTCGTCGCACCTATTTGGCCTCCCGGGGCGTCCCCGTCGCGGACATCCTGTTTTACCGCGGGGACGGAGCGGATGCAACGGCGGAACTGCCTGCGGTCCCGACCGGATTCAACGCCGCCTTCATCGGGACGGATGCCCTTCTTGACAGCCTCAAGGTCGCCCATGGAATCCTCTATGACGGGTCCGGCGCCAATTACCGGGTGCTGGTCCTGCTCGACGGTTGCCTTTCCTTCCCGGTGCTGAACAAGATTTCGGACCTGGCTGGAGGCGGCGCCGTCATCGCCGGCGTACGGCCCACCGCGCTGTCCGGCCCCGGGGACGCCGCCGCCTTTCAGGACACGGTGGACCGTCTCTGGCGCAGCGGCAACGTCATTTCCGGCGTGACCCTCCGGTCCGTCCTGTCCGCCGCCGGCGTTCGTCCGGACCTGAAATCCCGCCGTCCCGTCGTCTTCAGGCACCGCCACCTGCCCGAGGCGGATATCTACTGCATCGCCAACCCGGACAGCCTTCCGCTGAAAGGCCGGCTCAAGTTCCGTGTCATCGGCCGGCGTCCCGCGCTTTGGGACCCTGCGACGGGCGGGATCCGTCCGCTTTCCTATAAGATCAGGAAATGGAAGACCAAGGTGGATCTTCCGCTGGATGCGGGCGAGGAGGCCTTCGTCGTTTTCGGGCCGGTCGCCGACCGGAGGAAACTGCGGATCCGGCCTGCTGAAACGGAGAATAAACACTGACGCGTCGCGATGCACACTGGATTCCGAGCCCTTGTCCTTTCCCTCCTGCTGGTCCTTCAGGGCACGCTTCTGGGGGCACAGACGGCGGTCCCGCTGACAAGGCGGACCGATACCCGCCTTCCCTCGGAACAATTCCGCTGGACGCAGCTGGTCGTCCCCGGGATCCTATTCACCGGAGGCGCGATCGGCGTACGGAGCGAATGGTATGCCGCGCGGATCAATGAGCCTGTCCGGGACTACGCCGCCCGTCTCCGGGGCGACAATTACCTCCATTTCGACGATTATATCCAGTACATCCCTTCCGCCGCTTATCTGGGAATCGGCTTCGGCCGGCCGTGTGACCACGGTTTCGGCGAACGCGCGCTTGTCGCCTGCACGGCTTGGGCGACGACCGCGCTCCTGACGCTTCCTGTCAAGCATTTCGCCGCCGAACTCCGGCCCGATGGCTCGGCCTTCAATTCCTTCCCGTCCGGACACACCGCCACGGCCTTTGTCGGTGCGGAAATGGTCCGCCGGGAATATGGAGGATGGTGGGGGGCCGGCGCCTATGCCGTCGCCGTCACGACGGGCGTCATGCGCCTGTACAACAACCGCCACTGGGTGAACGACCTGCTGGGCGGTGCCGCCATCGGCATCCTGTCGGCGAATGTCGGATACTGGCTGCTCCCCCTGGAACGCCGCCTGTTCCGTCTGGAACGGGAGGACATGGCCATCCTTGCCGTTCCGTTCAGCAGCGGGCGGGCTTCCGGTATCACCCTGGCCATGACCTTCTGACGCGGGATGGAACTGAAACCGGTGGCATATTACAGGGGCCCGTTCGGCTCGAAATTCGGGATTCCGCGCCAGAGCGGTCTTGCCGGAGCCGTGACCGGGCGCATCGTCTTCGAGCCTGCCTTCCGCGACGCCAACGCCGTCCGCGGCCTGGAAGGGTTCGACCGGATCTGGCTGATCTGGGGCTTTTCCGCCAACCGTCCGGCGAAAGGGGAGTGGCAGCCGACGGTCCGCCCGCCCCGCCTCGGCGGCAATGCCCGCCTCGGCGTCTGGGCGACCCGTTCCCCCTTCCGCCCCAACCCGCTCGGCCTTTCGGCGGTCCGGCTTCTCCGGGTGGAAGCCGAGGGTCCCGAAGGCCCTGTGCTCCATGTCTCCGGCGCCGACCTGATGGACGGGACGCCCGTCTATGACATCAAGCCCTATATCGTCTATGCCGACAGCTTCCCGGACGCCGCTTCCGGTTTCGCCGCCGGCGCCCCCGTCCCGGTCCTGCAAGTGGTATTCCAGGCGGAACCTCCTTTCCCTGAAGAGGATACGGAGGCGCTCCGGCAGATTCTGTCGCTGGATCCCCGGCCTGCCTGCCAGCAGGATGCGGAGAAGTCGTTCGGCTTCCCGTTCCAGGGCTTCGACATCCGTTTCCAGGTCAGCGGCCCGGTCCTGACCGTCACTGAAATCCTACCCTTATGACCGCAGATATCCGTTTCGTGATCGGCCTGGCCATCCTGCCGGTCCTGATCCTCCTCTATTACACCTACCAGCAGGACAAGCTCCAGCGCGAGCCGGTCAAGGAAGTCGTGAAGGGCTTCTTCTACGGCTGGCTGTCCGTGCTCTGCTCCTTCTTCATTTCGGTCCCGGCCCGCACCCTGGGCCTTTTCCCCGCGGAAATCAACTCCTTCTTCGGCGCGGCGGCGACGGCCTTTTTCGGCGCGGCCATCCCCGAGGAGACGGCCAAGCTCTTCTGCCTGTGGCTTTTCCTGAGGAACAACCGCCATTTTGACGAGCGCATGGACGGCATCGTCTATGCCGTCGCCGTCGGCCTGGGCTTCGCGGCGTTCGAGAACATCGAGTATCTCTTCGCCGCCGGTACTGATTGGGTGACGACCGGTATCGGACGGTCCTTGACGGCCATTCCTGGCCATTTCGGCTTTGCCGTCATCATGGGATACTACTATTCCATGAACCATTTCGACCGCTTCCGCGCGCCGAAGGCCGGCCTGAAAATGTGGCTGTACCCCGTCCTGGCCCATGGCCTGTATGATACCGTTGCGATGATGGCCGCCGTGACCCCGGAACTCTCCGGCTGCATTACGATCGCCATCCTGCTCTTCTGCTTCTGGATGCTCAAACAGGCGCGCGGCGCCATGCAGCGGCACCTGATCGCGGATGCGTCCGATGACACGACCGGCGGCGGGGTGGACATCCAGGGTTGATGCAAGATTTCGGCGCTTCCGGATTTCAACAGGGTATGAGAAAATGGATTTGCGCGGGTGCGGCGCTCCTGGCCGTCCTGTCCGCCGCGGCGCAGCCCCGGGGGACCGCCACGGTCAGCGGTTATATCACCGACCTCAGTTCGAGCGAAACGCTCATCGGCGCGGGTGTCCTGCTGGATAACGGCGCCCGCGTGCCGGTCGGTGCCGTGACCAATCCCTACGGTTACTACACCCTCACCATCCCGAAGGGCGACGTCCGGCTCCAGTTCAGTTATGTCGGCTATGAGAGCCAGATGCGCCGGTTCAGCCTCCAGCGGGATACGGTTATCAATATCACGCTTGCTCCTTCCGAAGTACTCAGCGAGTCCCGCATTGTCGCGAGCAAGGACGCCGGCATCCAGTCCACCTATCTCGGCGCCATCGAGGTCCCGCTGGCCCAGATCCAGAATACGCCGGTCATTTTCGGCGAGGCGGACGTGCTCAAGGCCATCCAGATGATGCCGGGCGTCCAGGGCGGCACGGAAGGTACGGCCGGCCTGTATGTCCGCGGCGGCGGTCCGGACGAGAACCTCATCCTGATGGACGGTGTCCCCATCTACAACGTCGACCACATGCTGGGCCTTTTCTCCGTCTTCCAGCCCGAAGCCGTGAAGAAGGTGACCCTGTACAAGGGGTCCTTCCCCGCCCGCTACGGCGGCCGTGTCTCCAGCATCATCGACATCCGCACCAATGACGGCAACATGAAGGAGACCCACGGCAGTTTCGGGCTCGGCGTCGTCAGCCAGAAATTCCACCTGGAGGGCCCCATCCTCAAGGACAAGCTCAGCTACAGCCTCAGCGCCCGTGGGATGCATACGGCCATCTTTGCCCCCGTCATCAAGGCGCTGATGCCGAAAGGGGAGTATGCCAATTATTTCTTCTACGACCTGACGGGAAAGCTCAGCTGGCGGCTTTCGGACAACGACCGTTTCTTCCTTGGCGCGTACAGCGGCCGGGACAAGTTCGGGCTTCACTTCGATGACGCGGCCGAGGGGCACACTTCCTCCCTGGAAGGCGGTGATCCCTACCGCTCGACGAACCGGAGCGACATGGATCTCCATTGGGGGAACGATGTGGCCTCCCTTCGTTGGAACCACCTGTTTTCCAATCGCTTGTTTGCCAATACGACCGTTTCGTTCAACCGCTACAAGATGCATATGGGCTCCGTCACCCTGGACCGGACCGTGATGGAGAAGGGGACGCGGACCGTCAGTTACGACATCGGCTACCGGTCGGGCATCCGCGACTGGAGCGGAAAGATCGATTTCGACTACGTTCCCATGCCGGACCACCTGGTGAAGTTCGGTGCGGAATACATCTACCACACGTTCATCCCCGAGACCCTCACGATCCTCGACTCCGAGACGGATTACGACGGGGTGACCCGCAATGACCACCTGGAATTCGGGAACACGAAAAAAGGCTACTACGGCCACGACATCTCCCTCTATGTGGAGGACGACATCTCGGTCGGCGACCGGCTGTCCGTCAACCCGGGCGTGCACATGGCCCTGTTCCTGACCGACGGGAAGCCGTATTGGGGATTCCAGCCCCGTCTCTCGGCGAAATACGCATTCTTCGACGGATTCTCGTGCAAGGCCGGTTATGCCCGGATGGCCCAGTATGTCCACCTGCTCTGCTCCGCCCAGGTCTCTCTGCCGATCGACCTGTGGGTGCCGATCACCCGGGACATCCGCCCGGTGACCTCGGACCAGTATTCGGCCGGTTTCTATTACGACGGCCTCAAGGGCTGGGAATTCTCGGTGGAAGGGTATTACAAGGACATGCGGAACATCCTGGAATACAAGGACGGAACCCTTGTCATCGCAAGCAGCAAGGATTGGGAGAAGAACGTGGAGATGGGGCAGGGAAGGGCCATGGGCGTAGAATTCTTCGCCCAGAAGACCGCGGGCAAGTTAACCGGCTGGCTGGCCTATACCCTGGCGAAGTCCGAGCGCCGTTTCCCGGACGGGACCATCAACATGGGGGAATGGTTCCCGTACAAGTACGACCGCCGGCACAGCGTCGATCTCAGCGTCAACTATGCCATTACCAGGAACATAGAGGCCAATGCGACCTGGTCTTTCGCCAGCGGCGGCACGACGACCCTCTACACGCGGACGACGGCCGTACTCGATCCGGAGGGCTCGCTGGAGGAAGCGGACTTCGTCGCCCACCGCAACAATTACCGCCTTCCGCCGTCCCACCGGCTCAATCTCGGCATCAGCTTCCACCATCCCCACCGGCGGTGGGGCGAAGGCATCTGGAACCTGAGCGTTTACAACGTTTACAACCGGATGAATCCGAATTTCGTCTATCTGCGCTATGAAAGCGTGCGGGACCCGGAGACAAGGGAATTCGAGACCCATCTGATCATGAGCAAGATCACGCTCCTGCCGATCCTGCCCGCCATCAGTTACACCTTCAAGTTCTGACCGATGAAGAAAGCCTGGATACCCTTTGCCGCGCTCTTCCTGCTCGCCGCCTGCGAGGAGGAGATCGACCTCCAGATCGGGAACGATGCACCGGTCCTGCTGATGAACGCCCAGCTCCGGACGGACGACACGCTCCATGCGGTCGTCTTGAACCGGAGCCTGCTATCTCGCCTGGAACTGCTTGACGGTGCGAATGTTACGGTGACAGTTAACGGGACGGAGCGGATTGCCGCCACCCCGAGGGAAAAGAATGGATACTACAACGGCTCCTTGTACTGTTTCCGGGCGGACTTCAAGGCAGGGGACCATGTCCGCATCGATGCGGTCCACGGGGAGGAGCATGCCTTCGCCGAGGTGGATTTCCCGGAGCCTGTGACCATCGTGTCGGTGGATACGGTCCGGACGGAAATGCCTGGCTATTACGGCTATTGGTCCTATCAATTCCGGACGCGGATCCGGGATATCGCCGGCATCGACAATTACTGCCGGGTTACCATGGAAAGGCTTGCGGCGTATGAACTGGAGACAGGCGATGCCGGGGAACGCATGCATTGGGAAGACCAGGAGCGTACCGGATTCGACGCTTCTTCCGATCCGATCATCAGCGACGGAATCATGGCATCTTCCGGCAGCGACGACCTCTTCGGGGACCTGATGCCCGGGAATGCCTATTGCGCCTTCACGGACCGCTTGTTCCGGGACGGGGACTGCACCCTGCGGGTCGAAGCGCCCCTCGGCTCGTTCGTCAGTTATTATACGCCGTTCAGCTATCCGGTCCGCGAACGGCATTTCTATGCCGTGGTGAAACTCTATACGATGTCGCTCTACCAGTACCGTTATCTCCGGGCGATCGACAATTTCGAGGCGTTCGGCTACGAGATGAGTTTCCTCGTGGAGCCGACCTCGCTGCCCTCCAATGTCAAGGGCGGCATCGGCTTCGTCTCGGCCGAAACCTGCGCCGAGGCCCGGATCCTGATGCCGGCCAGCCTGATTCCGGATGAACCGCGCTACTACAGGCCGGTGACCGGGGAAGAGTAGATGACCGGATAATCGGTCCTGTCGGCATCCAGGACGAACATCTGGTAGCTGTCACCGCCCGGATAGACCCGGACGACGATGTGTCCCCAGGGCTTGAATTTGGACCAGAGTTCCTCGCCGAGTTTCTTCCGCGGCGTATCCACAGTGATGTAATAGTCGCGTTCCCCCGACCAGACCAGCGGGTCGGTGAAGCGGGTCATGGTCGAAGGGACCGGATGGTTGCTGCTGCGGGCGTCGATGATGATGACCTGCGGGTGGAGGGTCTGGAGGAAATAGCCGTTGCAGGTGTCCACATAGCCATGGTGGTTGGCCTTCATGACCGTGACAGGGCCGCAGACCGGGGCGACCTGGGATTCGAAGTCGCGGTCCTTGGACTTGGCGAAGCTCCCGTTGCCGCCGGGCAGGTCGCCGCCGTTGTAATAGTGGAACTTCCCGTAGTCGATCCGGACAGCGCAGGAATTCATGTTCTCGTCGAAGGTTTTCGGGTCCGTAGAATACATCTTCTTGGTTTTCAGTCCCTTCCCGGTCCATACTTCCCCGTTGGCGCAGAGGTTCTGCACCTTGAAGAGCTTCTTGTAGGGCTTCGGGTCATGGACGGGCGCGAACTGCTTCGAGGAGCCGACGGTGAACGGCTCGGCCACAAGGCCCTGCGTTTGCTGGTAGGCGATGAACTTGCGGTATTCCTCCAGCAGCGGGGAATTCTTGCGGTTGATGGCAAGGGAAGGGAAGTCGTAGTCCGGATAGCCCCGGTCCACCATCTTGCGGATCGGAATCCGGTCCCCGACCAGGGTGATGCCGGAAAGACGGTAGCCGTGGGTCCCTTCCAGGCTCTCCAGGATGGCCCCCATATGGTCGTTGTGCAGGTGGGTGAGCATCGCATAGTCGATGTGCGTGGAGTCCGGGAGCTGGGCCATGAAGTGTTTCAGGTAGATGGCAAGCCACTCACCGGCGCGTTTGCTGCCGTCCGGGTGCTGCGGGTCTTTCTGCTTGCCGTTGTCGCCCGCGTCGATGAGCATCGTCGTCCCGTCGGGCATGATGACGAACGCGGCGTCGCCGCGGCCGGTCGCGACGGTATGGATGTCGAGGTAACCTTCCTGCCATTCAGGCAGGTATTCCTGGGCGGAAAGGGCGACGGTCAGGAGCGCCAGCGCAAGGGTGATGAGGGTCTTTTTCATATGGGAGCGGATGATCTTGCTGCAAAGATACCCCCTTTTTGCAATTCAGGCAATTATTTCGTATTTTTGCTTGAAATGATGATACTATGAGAATCCTCCGCCTGGTGTCCGCCCTGTTTTTCCTTGCGGCATTCCCTTCCGGCCTCCTTGCCCAGCGTATCCCGGTCAATCCCCGGTTCGGCGCCGTTTCGGACGAGGAGATCCTGATGACGTCCTATGAGCCCGACACGTCCGCGTCCGTTCTGATCCTTTACCGTCATCACGAGGTGGACGCATCCTTTTCCGCCACGGGCCGGCCGACGAGGAAGGAGACCATCACCGAGCGCGTGAAGATCCTCAAGGAGTCCGGCAAGCAGTTCCCGGACACGCGGATCCTGTACCGGACCAACTGCTCGCCCCGGGAATTCGTCTCCGACATCAAGGTGTCCACTTATAACATGGAAGGCGGGAAAAGGACGGTGGACAAGCTCTCCCGGAAGATGATCTTCGACGAAGAGGTGAGCGAAACCCTGCGTTCGGTTTCCTTCTCCGCCCCGAACGTCCGCGTGGGGTCGGTCGTTGAAATGAGTTTTACGCTGACCTCCCCCTATGTCGCCGACATCGGGACGCTCGAACTGCAGTTCGCCCATCCGGTCAACTGGTCCGAGGTGACGGTCTCCTATGCGGAATACTTTTCCTTCAACCGGATGGAAAGGGGAGGGCATCCCTGCGAATTCACCCGGGACAGCCGGACCGAGACCCTGATGTTCGACCGCGGGGACCGTTTCAGTTTCACTCTGAACGTCGACCGTTACAAGGCCGTCGATGTCCCGGCGATACGGAAAGCCCCCCACTGCTACTGTCCCGCCCAATACTGCCTGGCCGTGGACTACGATCTCCATTCTTTCGTGATCCCTGGCGTCGCCTTCGAGGATTTCAGTACGTCCTGGGACCGGGTGGACGAACAGATCCGCGACGATTTGCGCCATGGGGAGTTCTTCTCCAAGTGCCGTTTCGCGGATGAGGTGCAGGCGGTGGCTTCTTCCACCGCCGAGGATCTCGCCCGCATCGCCGCCATCCGCGACCTGGTCGCGGAAAAGGTGAAATGGAATGAGCAGTACAATGTCATCCCCCGGACGGCGAAGGCCCTGAAGGCGGGCAGCGGCGACACGGCGGATATCAACGCCATCGCTGCGACCGCTCTCGCCGCCGCCGGTTATGCCGTGGAACCGGTCTACATCCGGACCCGGAACCGCGGGGTGCTGGCCGATTACCATGTCAGCCGGGATGCCTACAATACCGTCCTGCTCCGGGTGACGAACGGGGAGGGCAGGACCTTCTTCCTGGATGCGGCCCGGAAATATACGGCGCCCAATGTGTTGCCGGAGACCTACCTGGTTCCCCGTGCCCGCGTCATTCCGCGGGAGGGAAGCGGGTACTGGGAGAACCTCACATCGCTTTCGCGCAACCAGCTGACCCGGCAGGTGGAGATGACGGTCGCTCCCGACGGGACCCTGCACGGCAAGTCCACCACGGCGGGCTACAACGGGTATGCGGTCCAGTTGAAGTCGGACCGCGGAGATTATGACACCGAGGAGGAGTTCATCTCCTCCATTGAACAGGAAGAAGGGATCGAGGTCCTTTCCCTGCAGTTCACCGGAGCGGATACCTGGGGTCCGGACGCCAAGATGGACTTCGAGTTCGAGGATCAGGCAGATGCCGCCGGCGGGCTGATCTATGTGAAGCCCTTCCTCCAGGCCTTCCATGCCGAATCGGATTTCCGGGACCCTGAGCGGAAGATTCCTGTGGATTTCCCTTTCGCGCACCGGATCAACTACATGGCGCGTATCACGATTCCGGAGGGTTATACGGTCGAATCCCTGCCGCAGCCGGTTCGTATGGTGAGCGAGGTCGCGAAGAGCCGTGTCGTGATGCAGTGTGTCTATGACGGCGACCGGACGGTTACCCTCAACTATGTGTTCAACATAGACGCTATGGTCGTCCCGGCCGAGCAGTACCAGGACCTCCGGGCCTACTGGGAGCAGCTGTGCGGGCTATACCGTTCCGTCATCGTCTTGAAAAAGGGATGATGGGCAGGCGTTTCCTTCTGCTTGTCAGCGGCATGCTGGCCGTCCTCCTTTCCCCGGCCCAGGTGAAGGTGAATGCGGTCATCCTTTCCCATGAAGAGACCTTCACGATGCAATCCGCCTCGAGCGGTGTCCACCGGGTCCGGACGACCGTCGCCGTCAACAACGAGGCCGGCCTACGCCAGGCGGCCTTCTCTCTGATGACGGACTCTTTCTCCAGCCTCGGCAGTTTCAGCGGTGAAATCGTCAATTCCCTCGGGAAGAAGACGAAGATCCGCCAGCATGACCTCCAGTCCTTCTCCCTGTCCGCCGGCCTGGCCGATGACATCCAGTTGACGCACTATGAACCGTCCGACAGTTACCCGTTCACGGTAACATACGACTATTCAGTTAATTACAAGAATGGTATCATCTGTTTCCCTACGTTCGCCCCGCTGGAGGACGAGCGGGTGAAACTGGTGAAAGCCAGCTACGGGCTCGATCTTCCGGAGGGGACGGAGATTGTCAGCCACGCCTCCCACGTCGAGGCGCTTCCCGTCCGGAAAGAGAAAGGCCGTGTCCATTATTCCTGGACGGTGGCGGATTTCGCGCCGCTGGTCGGGGAAATGATGATGCCTCCGACGCGGGAACTCGTTCCGTCCGTCATCTCGGCGCCCGTGTCCTTCCAATACGGCGGGACGAAGGGAACGCAGGCGGACTGGAAGGAATTCGGCAGCTGGCTCCGCTCCCTCCAGGAAGGGGCGGATGTCCTTCCCGAGGAACTGGTTTCCCGGCTGAAGGAGATGACGGCGGACTGCGGGACGGACCTGGAGAAGCTGAAGGTGCTGTATGCCTACCTGCGTGAGCATACGCGCTATGTGAGCATCCAGCTGGGAATCGGCGGACTCAAGCCCATCGCGGCGTCCTCCGTCGCCAAAAACGGCTTCGGAGACTGCAAGGCCCTGTCGAACTACCTGAGGGCCATGCTGAAGGCCGTAGGCGTCCCTTCGTACTATTATGTCATCCACACGAAGCGGGAGGACCTTTTCGCGGACTGCCCGACGGCGGGCCAGATGAACCATGCCATGCTGGCCGTTCCGCTTCCCCAACTGCAGGACACCGTTTTCGTCGAGTGTACGAATCCCCGCTACCCCCTTGGCTACCGTCATGAGGACGCCGCCGGTCATGAGATCCTGCTGGTCGGTCCGGATGGCGGGGAGAAGGTTCGCATCGGACGTTATCCGGACTCCCTGAGCCGGCATGTGCAGCGGACGGAGGTGACCCTTTCCGCGGATGGGAGCGCCGGGTTGGCCATGCGCCGCGAACTGTATCTGGATTTCGTGGAGGATTACCTGGATTTCCGGGACCGGAAAGCGGAGGACCGCACCCGGATGCTGATTTCCGGGATGGCCTGCCATCCGGAGGAGGTGCGGATCCTTGCGGTGAAGGACAACTTTGACGCGTACGCTGCGTCGGGGCGGGCCTTCTGTCCGGAGATCGACATCGATTACACGATGCGGACGAATCTTTATGCGAAGCCCTCCGGAGACCGGCTCTTCGTTCCGGTCAATCCCATCGCCCTCACCCTGCCTTTCCAGAAAGGGGAGCGGATCAATGACATCGTCACCCGTTCCGGCTACGTGCTGGAAGACCGGATTACGGTCCGGATACCCGAAGGATACAGCGTGGAAAGCCTGCCTCCGGACGCGGTCCTGGATACGGACTGGGGTCGTTTCGATTCGGAAATACAGGTCGACGGGGACGGGATCGAGATCCGGCAGCGATTGACCGTCAAACGGTTCCGTGCCGACAAGTCGCGCTATGCCGAATACCGGGACTTCGCCAGGGCCGTCAATCGCTGCTATGACGCTTCCCTGGTCCTGAAGCGTTAGAATTTCACGTCGAAACCGACATTCACGGTGAAGCGGTCGGGGGCGGGGAGGCCTCCGGCGGCTTCCCGGTGGGTGAGGCGCCAGATGAAATCGACCCGTATCAGGCGGAGGATGTTGGAGATGCCGACGCCGGCTTCGGCATAGGGCTTCTCCAGGGAGGTCATGCCTGCGGGCAGGCGGAGGATGGCGGCCTCGCCCTGGTTGGCCGCCGAAACCGGCCCCCAGGCGAAACGCGCCTCCGTGATCTCTTCCAGGCCCAAGCGCTTGATCAGCGGGATCTTCCCGAGCAGGAGCCCGCGGAAATTATGCTCCCAGAATCCGGTTACCCAGCGGTCCGAGGCGAATTCATAGACCCGCATGCAGGCGAAGCCCTGCCGCTGGTAGAACCAGGTGTCGTTGCCGGAATGGATCTTCAGCAGGGGGAAGGGGACATCGCCGAAAATGGCCCCCGCGTTAAGGTAGATCTTGCTCCGGCCGAGGGGGGGGGTGTTGAAGCGCCAGTCGACGGAGAGTTCGGTGCGGAGGAAGTCGCTGTCCATCGGCGTAATGCCGCGGATGCCGCCGATGATGTCGGCGGTTACGACGGGGTATTTCGTGTCGAGGGACTGCTTCTCGAAGGCGCCGCGGGTGACGGTCTCTTTCCAGGAAAGGCGGGTGGACAGGCGGATCCGGTTGGCGGAAATGAAGGGGACTGGCGTCCCGTCCTGCAGCATCAGGGGCACGGAAGTCCCGTTGTGGAAACGGATCCCGTCCACGGCCAGGGTGTTCGTGAAGCCCGGTTTCCATTCGTGTTCATATCCGGCAGCCACATAGTCCACCAGGCCGAATTTCCGCTCGTCCGTCTTGTTGAGGAAAGAAGAAAAGAGGTCGTTCTCGATGCCGATGCCGTTCATGCCCTTGCCGAGCTGGAGGATGTCGTGCTTCACCTCGGCATACAGGCGGCGTGTCGGAAGGTTCGAGAACATGTACTCGGTCTTCGCGTCGAACTTGAAGGAATGGTCCCGCGTGCCGTAGCCGAGGGACCCCATCGCCCGGAACCGGCGGCTCAGCCCCTTGGTCGTCCGCAGTCCGATCCGGGGCTTGAAGCCCTCTTCCGGGCCGTAGCTGAGGAGGTTCTCAATCCGGCCGATCCCGAGGTATTTCATTTCATAATATCCTGTCGCAAGGGTGTTTGCGAGGGAGTACATGTTGCGGTAGGCACGGGTGGACTGCACCCGGTCCACCATTTCATAGACCCCCTCTTCCTTGCGCGTCAGGCGTTCCGGGCGGATTTCCTGCCACTTCTGCTCGTCGCAGTGCCGGGCTTCCGGCAGGACGACGACCTCTTCGCCGGTTTCCTCCCAGCCGGACGGCACCTCGTTGACCGGATTCCGGTAGTCCCGCTCGCGCAGGACGCGCAGGGCAAGGACCGAGGTGGAGTCCTGCGGCGTGACGGAGAGGTCGGCCTGCAGGCGGTCGTTCCGGTAGAACCAGACCCCGGCCGAGTCCGGCCGGTTCTCCACGGAGATGGCAAGGGAGCCGATCCAGTTGATGTTCGGACTCTCATGCAGCACGGCCCGGAGCGAGCGCAGGGCGTAATCCGTCGCGTCGATGTACATCTCTCCGTCGAATACGGGTGTCGAAACGAGTTTCTTGGGGTGGAAGCGGAGATGGTAGGTCTTGCGGCCGTCCACCGCGAGGCTGTCGATGAGGTAGTAATCGTAGAAGACCGTTCCCCGGGTCATCATCGGAGAGGGAATCTCCAGGCCGAAGGCGTTGATATAACGCTGGTAGAAGTTGGTTTTCAGGTGCATGGCGCCCGTGAACTGGAGCAGGGGCGTCTCCGGGTTGAAGCCGGCGATACGGCTGGCCGAGATGACCTCCCGGTCGAGCGGCGGCTGCCGGACGTGGTAGCGCCGGCCGTACGACTCGGAAAGCAGGGCGGGCAGGCGGCCCTCATCCTCTTCGTCGATATAGTCCAGGACAAAACCCAAGTGCTTGCGTACAAGCCGGTTGTCCAGATAGTCCGCCGCGTTGGCCAGGTCGAGCCGGTTCTTCCCGTATACGTCGCAGCTGTATCCCGGCCGCGCTTCGGGATCATGCCGTTCCCGGTTCTCGTCGATTTTCCGGAGGAGCCGCCGCATGTACCGGTTGTCCGGTTTCACGCGGGCGGCCTGCAGCTCGCGCGCGGCCATGCCCAGCTGGAAAGTGAGGATTGAGCGGCTGCCCGGGACGACGGCGAAGGACTGCGATCCGTAGCCGAGCAGTTCCGCGGTCAGGACCGTGGCTGCGGGATCGGATGACTCCAGGTGGAAACGGCCGAGCGAATCGGTGGTGACGCCGGTGTAGGTGCCTTGGAAATAGACGGCAGCGCCCTGCAGGGGGGCCTGTGATGACGCATCAAGGACGCGGCCGTCCACAACGGTCTGTGCGGCGGCCGCCAGGCCCAGCAGGAGTGTGCACAGGACGGCGGATATGGATTGCGCTGCCTTCACGTTTACTCCTCATCCCGGTCCTCATCCCGGCTGCGCAGGTAACGCAGGTCGGAAATGGCGTAACGGACGCCGTTCGCCCAGTCATAGCAGGGCACCGGCGAGAAGAACGATACGGCGAAAATCAGGAGGCAGGCCCACCAGGGAAGCACGATCAGCAGCAGGAGGCAGACGGGCAGGAGGACGAGCGGGTTGAAGACCCAGCAACAGGCATAGCGGACCGAATTGATGAAGGCCTTGTCCTTGAACTTGCCTTTCAGCCAGGCGATCAGCAGCAGGGCCGGAAGGATCGGGATGGCGAGCACGGCGGCGAACGGTGCGCTGACAAGCAGCCAGAGAAAACGCAGGGCCAGCCGCCAGCCGGGACGCTTGCGGGCTGCGCTGCGCAGATGGATGCCACGGGCTTTGCGCCTTTCCGCGCGTTTCTTCATCCGTTCCAGCATCCGGGGATGCTTCTCTGCCAGCCGGTCTGCGAGTTTCTGCAGGGCTTTCCTCCGTTCATACAGGGTTTTGTATTCTTTTTCCCCGATGCGGCTGACCGCCTCCATGAGCCCCTCGTAGCGCTCGTCGTCCGGAAGGTAGAGGATGGTTTCCTTCATCCGGGCGGAGAGTTCCAGGAGCAGCTGGCGGTAGAGTTCCGCCTCGGTGCAGCCCTCATGTGCATTGACGAACTCCTGCAGCTGGATCGGCCGGCCGGCTTCCAGGAGCAGCCGGGAGCGGAAATCGAAGTAATCCTCGTATTCCAGGCCGATTGGGACGATGTACACGGGCATTTTGTCTTTCAGCCGCTCCCAGGCGCCGAACGCGATGCGTGCGATGCCTTTTTTCAGGGGGAGGAGGCTGTGCATCGGCCGGTGCCGCCCTTCCGGCAGGATGCAGAAGGGGACGCCGTCGCAGAGGGCGTCGATGCATTGTTCCATGATGGCGTCGTTTTCCGAGAGCGCCTCGACCCCGTCGCGGATCCGGTTGATCGGCAGCATCTTGAGGAAGCGGAGCGTCTTGCCGATCGCCGCTTTCTTGAAGATGTCGGCGCGGGCGACGAAGACGATCGGATCCTTGCGGGTGGTCAGGACGACCAGCGCGTCCATCAGGGTATTGGCGTGGTTCGGGGCGAGGATGACGGCACCGTCGCGCGGAATGGCGTCGAGATTCCTGTATTCGATCTTGCGGTATGCCATCGGGACCGTCCAGCAGGCATAGCGGTGCAAGGCATTGTAGAACACGTTCTTTTCTTGGATCTTACCCATGGTAGAGTCGTTTGAGGAGGGAGAGTTTCCAGCCCTCGGGGAGGAGGCGGACCGCCAGGCCGACCAGCCGGTAATCCGCCCGGGGAATGACCCGGACGGCCATTTTCCGCCGTTGCAGCTGGCGGAGGATGGCCCGGCCGATGACTTCCGGCTTCATGCCGCCGCGCTCGTCCTGCTCGATCTGGGCGAGGTTCTCCTGCCAATGGTAGGGGCAGTCGGGTTCCTGGCTCGCCGCCGTGAACTTGCGGGCCGCCGTGAAGCCCGTCGCCACATCGCCCGGGAGTACGCTGCAGCACTGGATGCCGGACCCCCGGAGTTCCATGCTGAGCGATTCGGACAGGGAAAGGAGGGCGGCCTTGGCGGCGGAATAGAAGCCCTGGTAGGGGAGCTGGAGGATGGCCATCACGGAGGTGATGGTCACGATGCGGCCGTGGCCCTGAGCCCGCATGGCGGGGAGGCAGGCCCGGATGGTGTTCATCGAGCCGAAGACGCAGGTTTCGAACTGGTAGCGGAGCTCTTCGTCCGTGGCCCCCTCGACCGGTCCGAAAATGCCGTTTCCGGCGTTGCAGACGACGGCGTCGAGGTGTCCTTCCGCGGCGAGGATTTCCGCCACGGCGCTCCGGCAGCTGTCTTCGTCGTTCACATCCAGCCGGACCGGGACGATGCCCGGGACGGCCTTTTCAATGGATCCGCGCCGGGATCCGGCGTAGACGGTCATGCCGGCCTCGGCCAGCAGGCGGGCGGTAGCGGCTCCGATGCCGCTGCTGCCGCCGGTCAGGAGGACGACACGGACAGGTTCATTCGGTTTCAGCATGGTTCAAAGTTGGGACAAATTCTTGAATAATCCAAGTTCCGAGCGGGGGGTGAACTGCTCCGGAAGCGGCATCCCGTAGACGGCGTTCCGCAGGAAGGACTTGAATTCCTGTAAGTTATCTCGATAGCGGTCCTGCTCTTCGACGGAGATCGTCTCCCCGATGACGAGGCGGACCTGCCGGCCGCGCTTGTTGAACACTTCGTGGCACAGGCGCAGGAGGCGGATCCGCCAGTCGAGCAGGCCCAGGCCGTAGAAGAAGTCCGAGTTGCGGTCCGGGAACCGGATGGGGACGATGGGGACCCGGGCCTTGGCGATGAGTTTGATGACGGCATCCTGCCAGTCCCGGTCCTCGATGCGCGCCCCGCCTCTGAGTTTCAGGTCGGAGACGGCCCCGGACGGGAAAAGGGACAGGGGGCTGCCGCCCCGGACCTGGAGGAGCGCCTGCTTGATGCCGTTGATGCTCTCCGCCGTCGGGGCCGCGCGGACCGCGCCGGTCGGGACGACGGAGATGAAGTTGGGGGCGATGCCGTGCACGTGCATCAGGATCTTGTTGACCATCACCTTCAGGTCGGGGCGCGTGTGGCCGAGCAGGTCGACGAGCATGACGCCGTCGATATGGCCGTGGACATGGTTGGAGATGGTGATGAAGGCGCCTTCCGGCAGGCTGTCCAGCCGCTCGGGATGGCCGATGAGATAGTCGATGCCGACCTCCCGGAGCATTTCCCCGGCAAAGTCCGGCCCGGGCGGGCAGACCGCCTCGACCCGGTCGTGAAGCGCATTGATCCTGTCCAGCGCGGTGAGGCCTGCGACGGCCCGGAAGAGCACGCGCCCCGCCTTCCCTTTGAAAAGCGGAGCCACTTTTTCGGCGTCTGCAGCGGAAAAGACCGGCATAGGCTACTCCGCGGGGCCCTTGGGCGGGTCCACCTTCTTATAGTACCGTGCATCCAGGAAGATGCTGGCGACGTACATGACCACGAGGATGACCGTGATGGCGATGGCGATCAGGTCGAGGACCTGGAGGGTGGTCGGCCCGGCGACAGGCAGGTCGAACGTCCAGGAGGCCTCGCGCAGCGGGGCGATGTACATGAACAGGATGCTCACGATGACCATGACCACGCGGAACTCGGTGGGACCCAGGCGGGCGAAGGTGAGCTTGAACTCGTTCTTCAGGTGCGCGTTGATGAAAACATAGATGCTCATCATCAGGTAGGCGACCAGCGTCATGAGGGCGATCGGGAGGTGCATCAGCGTGGACAGGCCGACGCCGATGAACATGACGGCCTCGTTGATGCAATCGACGGTGTGGTCGATGAAGAAGCCATAGAGCGGCCGCTGGGTGCCGCGTACCCGGGCGACGGTGCCGTCCAGGCTGTCGCCGAACCAGTTGACGAAGAGCCCGAAGCAGGCCAGCCAAAGCCAGTGGATATCCTTGACAGTCAAGGCAAAACCCGTTGCGATAAGGAGGGCGCCGAGAAAGCCGGTAAAGGTCAGGAGGTCGGAGGAAACCCAGGCAGGAAGCCTCCCGGCCAGCCACAGGAGCAGTTTGTGCTCCGCCGCATTGAGGAGGGATGTCTGGATCCGGACCGATTGTTTCCTTGCTTTCATGGATCTGCCTTATAACCGAGCGAATATCGCAAAAATTACGAAAATTTGCAAATTCTGTTCATTCAAGCTACATTTGCCGGAAAGATACCGTCATGAAAAAGACCCTCGCCTTCGTCGCCCTCTTCGCGACCTTCTGCCTCAGCCTGAAAGCACAGGATGAGGATGCCGAATACGCCCGTGACATGTTCAAGGCCGGCGACCGCCTTCCTTCCTTGTCCGTGCCCGACCTGGCCGGGAATCCCCACAGTATCGGGGAGTTCCGCGGCAAGTACGTCGTCCTCGACTTCTGGGCGACCTGGTGTCCCGACTGCCGGAAGGAGATCCCGGTCATGAAGCAGCTGTATGAAAAGTATGCCTCCGACCAGGTCGTTTTTGTCGGCATTTCCTTCGATACCGACCGGAAGAAACTGGAGTCCTATCTGGTGGAGAATGAAATCAAGTGGATGCAGCTCAGCGACTTCCGGAGCAAGAAGGAGAGCGGTGTGGCGACCGGATTCAAGATCCGCTGGATCCCGGCCCTGTACCTGGTCGATCCGGAAGGCCGCGTGGTCCTCTCGACCGTGATGACGGAAAAACTGGCGGCGGAACTCTCCCGCATCGCCCCGAAACAATAAAGCTTCCCGGACGATGGCAGACGAAAAGATCATCTTCTCGATGAACGGGGTGGGCAAGGTCCTC
>JAEEGI010000895.1_pt1 | contig 78803 bp, 52 predicted proteins | sample 8958751 | NCBI WGS metagenome assembly JAEEGI01 (sample SAMN16246545, study PRJNA631951) | gut metagenome | biome: gut microbiome; feature: rumen; material: KS-attached | host: Bos | place: Iran: Karaj | collected 2018-10
TGGCAACCTGGCTATGCGTCTCGCTCGTGCCCAGTTCAGCGATAACTTCTTCGCTTGCGCTGGCTATGAGCTGATCGACAACAACGGTTTCAAGACCCTCAAGGAAGGTATGGACGCCGCAATGGAGAAGAAGGCCGACGTTGTCGTGCTCTGCTCCAGTGACGACGAGTATGCCGCCCTCATTCCCGAGGCTGTGAAGGAACTCGATGGCCGTGCCGAGCTCGTGCTCGCAGGTCCCGAGACCGACGAATTCAAGGCTATGGGCATTACCAACTTCATCAATGTACGCACCAACGTGCTTGCTACTTTAAAAGCCTTCAACGATAAACTTTTAAAATGACGAGACGACTATGAGACCGAATTTTAAGAATATAGATATTGCTAATGATGCTTTTAATGTAAAGCACAATCCCCTTCCCAAGGGCGAGGTGTGGAAGAATGCCGAGCTGATCGACATTAAGCCCATTTACACTCACGAGGACATCGAGGGTCTGGAGCACCTGGAGTTCGTTGCCGGTATTCCTCCCTTCCTGGGTGGCCCCTATTCGCTGATGTATCCGTTCCGTCCGTGGACCGTCCGTCAGTACGCTGGTTTCTCGACCGCTGCCGAGTCCAACGCTTTCTATCGCCGCAACCTGGCCTCTGGTCAGAAGGGTCTGTCCGTTGCATTTGACCTTCCCACCCACCGTGGCTACAACGCCGACAACCAGCGTGTGGTTGGTGACGTTGGTAAGGCTGGTGTGTCCATCTGCTCGGTAGAGGACATGAAGGTGCTGTTCGATGGTATCCCCTTGAACAAGATGTCCGTGTCCATGACCATGAACGGTGCCGTGCTGCCCATTATGGCGTTCTACATCGTGTCAGGTCTGGAGCAGGGTGCTAAGCTCGAAGAGATGGCTGGTACCATCCAGAACGATATCTTGAAGGAGTTCATGGTGCGCAACACCTACATCTATCCTCCCAAGTTCTCGATGCAGATTATCGCCAGCATCTTTGAGTACACCTCCAAGTATATGCCCAAGTTCAACTCGATCTCGATCTCGGGTTACCACATGCAGGAAGCCGGTGCTACCGCCGACATCGAGTTGGCTTACACCCTGGCCGACGGTATGGACTACATCCGCACTGGTGTGAATGCTGGTCTGTCGGTTGACGCTTTCGCTCCTCGTCTGTCGTTCTTCTGGGGTATCTCGATGAACTTCTTCACCGAGATCGCCAAGATGCGTGCAGGTCGTCTGTTGTGGGCCAAGATCGTGAAGAGCTTCGGCGCCGAGAATCCCAAGTCGATGTCGCTGCGTACCCACAGCCAGACCTCTGGCTGGTCGTTGACCGCTCAGGATCCTTTCAACAATGTTGGCCGCACCTGTATCGAGGCTATGGCTGCCGCACAGGGTCACACTCAGTCGCTGCACACCAACGCCCTCGACGAGGCTATCGCACTGCCCACCGACTTCTCGGCTCGTATCGCCCGTAACACCCAGATCTACATCCAGCAAGAGACCTACATCACCAAGGTTATCGATCCTTGGGCAGGTTCCTACTATGTGGAGGCGCTGACCAATGAACTGGTGCAGAAGGCATGGGCTCACATCGAGGAAATCGAGAAGCTGGGCGGTATGGCTAAGGCTATTGAGACCGGCGTGCCCAAGATGCGTATCGAGGAGGCTGCAGCCCGTACTCAGGCCCGCATCGACAGTGGCCGTCAGACCATCGTCGGCATCAACAAGTATGCCCTCGAGAAAGAGGCTCCCATCGACATCCTGGAGATTGACAACACCGAGGTTCGCAAGGAACAGGTTGAAGGACTTGAGAAACTGCGTGCCAACCGTGACGAGGCTAAGGTTAAGGCTGATCTCGCCGCTATCACCGAGTGTGTCAAGACCGGCGAGGGCAATCTGCTCGAACTGGCTGTCGAGGCTGCTAAGGACCGTGCTTCGCTGGGTGAAATCAGTGATGCTTGTGAGGAAGTCGTTGGACGTTACAAAGCAGTTGTTAAAACTATTTCAGGCGTGTATTCAGCAGAGACCAAATCAGATCCCGACCTGGAAGAGGCTCGTCGCTTGACCGCCCTCTTCGCCAAGAAGGAAGGCCGTCAGCCCCGCATCATGATTGCCAAGATGGGTCAGGATGGTCACGACCGTGGCGCTAAGGTTGTTGCCACCGGCTATGCCGATTGTGGCTTTGACGTGGACATGGGTCCCTTGTTCCAGACTCCCGAGGAGAGCGCACGCGAGGCTGTCGAGAACGACGTGAACGTTCTTGGTGTTTCTTCGCTTGCCGCTGGTCACAAGACCCTCGTGCCCGCCGTTATCGAGGAGCTCAAGAAGCTCGGCCGTGAGGACATCATCGTCACCGCTGGTGGTGTGATTCCCATGCAGGACTACGACTACCTGTACAAGGCAGGCGTAGCCGCCATCTTCGGCCCCGGCACCAACGTCATGAAGAGTGCTATCGAGGTGATGCACATCCTCCTCGACGACGAGGAATAATTCACCTGGCATAACGAATTAAGCACAGGGCATCGCAAAATTGGTTGCGGTGCCCTGTATTATAATTATGTGTCCCGTGTCCCGTCGTTTTCGGCGGCATGAATAAGAAAATGTTACGCGGTACTTGGTGATAAGTGATAGTAATCAGGTTGGGTGATATGAATAGCGCCACGACATTTCTGCTGTGGCGCTATTGTCAGGATAATGAGTGTTTATTTGTTGAAAAACTCCAGAACTTGCTGAGCGATTTCTTTCATTCCTTTTATGGTTGGGTGATTCTGTTTTTTGTCTATATCTTTGAGTTCGATATATGGAATGCCGTAATGGTTACATATAACTTTGCTCGATTCGATAAAATCTTTTTTTATCATATCATTGACGAGAAAGAAAATCTTGACATTGGGATATCTCTCCTTTGCCTGCTGTAGCAAATAAGCCAATGCGGGACGATAGGTGTAGAAGTCCTCCTGAGTGAATTTATCATATTGGTACTCACCCAATTCTGCCCCCGACCAGTCATCGTTAGTGCCGCCAAAGATGAAAATCACATCAGGGCTGCCAAGGCGTGGCAATCGGGTGATAAACGACCGGGCGCTGTAGTCCTGATTATCGTATCCGTGATAACTGACCGTGGCACCGCTGTAGGAGTCGTTCTTTTCAATGAGGCAGCCCGCCTGATTGATAACCTGCCACCACCAGGTCTGGGTTACATTGCTTACATCTGTTCTTGATGTGTCGGTCGGGGTATAGTACCATGCCTCGTTACCCTCAGGTATATACCCTTGGAAAGTCGAGTAGGAGTCTCCCAAAATCGAAACTCGAGGTCGGTTTTGAGCACATACAAACAGTGGAACCAACAAAAGAAAAAGCAATATTCTTTTCATGATTAAATCAATTATTTATGAGTACATTAATGATATGTGATCGTTCAATTGGGGATGGTGATGCTCCCTTTCAGGCGGATGTCGGTGCTTGACGAACCGATAAGGATTTGATAGGTGCCGTTTTCAACGGTCCATTCCATATTGGCATCAACGATGGCAAAGTCACCATAATCAAAGCCAAGCGTTTCGAGCGTTATTTGGCGTGACTCTCCCGGCTCAAGTGTGATGCGTTTGAAGGCTTTTAATTGGCGTTCGGGTTGTACGACCGTTGATAAGCCTTGTTGCAGATAGAGTTGCACGACTTCGTCACCCTTGCGGTTGCCTGTGTTGGTCACCTTGAATGAGATGTTGAGTCCTGATATCGTGAGGTCGCTGTATTCAAATGTCGTGTAACTCAACCCGTAGCCGAAGGGGTAGAGCGGCTGTGCACTCATCTCCACATAGTCGTGAGCAACTGGTCGAGGCTTGTTGTAATATACGGGCAGTTGGCCCACATGACGAGGAACGCTCACGGGCAACCTTCCTGCAGGGTTATATTCACCGAACAACACATCGGCAATGGCGTTACCTCCTTGTTCGCCGGGATAGTAAGCAGTGAGCAGGGCGTTGGCATTTTCATCAGCCCAGTTCTTGTTAAGCGGCCGTCCCTCGATATAGACGACCACAAGTGGTTTGCCTGTTTTCTTTAAAGCCTCAAGCAGGTCCATCTGGCGACCTAACAGGTCCAATGTGGCGCGGTCAAAACCCTCGCCGCATTCCATGTCGCTGATGAACTTTTGCTCGGCGGTAGCGGCACCTGTGTCCTCGTAGGACGTCTTGAAATCCCTTGCCGACGAGCCGCCCACCACGGCAATCACCACATCGGCCTGCATGGCAGCCTCAACGGCTGCGGCAATGTCGCAGTCGTTGGTGTCACGCACGGCACAGCCTTTGGCATAGACGCAATGGGCCTCGCCAAGCATCTCTTTAATTCCATCATAGACAGTAACCACCTTGCCATCGGCTTGAGGGGCGGTGTAGTCGCCCAACATATTATAGACGTTATCGGCATTTGGCCCGACAATAGCAACCTTTATGTCTTTGCTTAATGGCAGGATACCGTCGTTCTTGAGCAGGGTAATGGATTCTCGGGCTGTTTGTCGGGCTGTAGCCACGGCTGCCTCGGTATGGACTTCTTTCTGGGCCGTCTTGGCGTTGACGTACGGATTTTCAAACAGTCCCATCTCGAATTTCAACCGAAGTACCCGCTTAACGGCCGTATTGACGGCCTCTTCACTCACCTTACCTTGTTTTACAGCATCAACGAGTTTGGCATAGCAATTACCACCCAAATCCACGTCAACACCAGCCAATAGCGCTTGGATGGCGGCATCTTGTGACGATTCTGCCGTATGGTGAGTACCCTTGAGACCATCTATGCTGAAGAGGTCGCTTACAACAATTCCACGGTCAAACATCCATTCCCCACGCAATACATCAGTGAGCAATTCCTTGTTGGATGTGCAGGGCACACCGTCCAGCGAGTTATAGGAGGTCATCACCGACAAGGCTCCATCGGCAATGGCGCGTCTGAATGGTTGCAGGAACATCTGTTTCAGTTCCCTTGGCCCCACGATGCTTCGGGCTCCGTTCTGGCCGCCCTCTGTCACGCCGTAGGCGATAAAGTGTTTTAAGGTCGCTATGGTAGAGTAGGGCAAAGATAAGTCTCCGCCACCGAGTCCCTGAACCATTTCCGCAGCCATCTTACTACTGAGGCAAGGATCCTCGCCCATTGTTTCTTCGACGCGTGACCAACGAGGCTCTCGTGCCAGGTCAAGCACGGGTCCGTAACTGATGTGTCCGCCTTGCAGCCTGATTTCCTTACCAATCACTTCACCCACTTGCTGCATTAACTCTGTATCCCATGTTGCGGCCATGCCCAATCCTGTCGGGAAGACTGTTGCCCCGATGGCCATGTGCCCGTGTGGAGCTTCCTCGGCGAGGAAGATGGGGATGCCTAGGCGTGAGTGCTCGATGGCATAGCGCTGCATGGCATTGGCCGCTTCGGCTGCCAGAGCGGGATTCAGGCCGTTATCAAGCGTTTTCTGCGTCCAGGGGTCGGCGCGGAATACCGCCCAATACAGACCCACGTGCAGACTGTCTATCTCGTGCCGGAATTTGTCGCTGACGGCCACCTTATTGCTGTTTTTCACGTATGAGTCCCAACCCATAAGGCACACCAGTTGCCCGACTTTTTCCTCAAGCGTCATGCGTGAAAGCAGGTCCTGGGCACGTACCGAGGGGTGCAGACTGGCGTCCTGATAAGGATATTTGTCCTTGGCGTCCACACTGAATGCCAAGAGCGCCAGTGTTATGATAGTGGCAAACAGGCGTTTCATCATAATTGAACAATGGTTTTAGTGACATTGGTGCCACTGATTTCAACGACGGGTTTGCAGCCGCGTGCATCCTCTGCCTTCCATTCAAGACCTATGGCTCGGCTTTCACCAGGCATCAGGTGGAAGTAGTTGTCGCTGTAGATGACGGGCAGAATCTGCTCACCGTCATCCCCCTTGAGGTTAAGACGCAGCATCACTGCGGGCACTTGGCCATTATTGGTTAATGTGATGCTATTTCCATTTACGCTGGTGGCTACTTGGGCTGGACGCAGGTCATGCAATGACTTGCGGTTATTCTCGATGGTGGTGTTCACATAGTCGTTCTGTGAACGCATCTGTCCTCTGTCATCGGTCAAAGTGAGACGCAGGAAATAAGCACCTGCAATCTCATCGGGCACCTTGACCTGCAACATGTCCGATGTCATGTCTTCGTCAATGACATAGTCTTGGACTCTTTCCCAAAGCGTCTGGCCTTTTAGGTCAATGATACTGGCTTTGACAGCGCCTTGCTGATGTCCGGCTGAACGGTTGACCACCTCGACATAATTGGTCACGGGGTTCCACTGCACATGCAACGGCTCGCAGGCATGTTTCACGCCATAGTAGGCTGCCGTTGGCTCCAGATAGTAGTCGTAGGTCTGCCATACCATCGACGGCCAGCAGGGGTGACTCATCCAGATGAGCAGGCCCATGCGGTCCTTGCTGCCGCTCTCGTACATGGCCCGATAACCCTCATAGTTGATCCACTGTGCCCATTCGCAGAACTCTTGAGCCGATGTCGGTTCCCCGAAATTCTCGGTGATCATCTGGTTGAACGTGGCGCCGCGTTGTGCACCCTCCATCGTGTAGTCGTGGCGGCCCCAATAGAGGTTCTGCGGCCACAGGTGTTCGGGGGCAAGCATGCGGCTAACACCCTCAAAGTTCATCACATTAGGCATGCCGCGCTCGGTGTGCAGTTTGCCAGTCTGCTTCTCGAAATACTCTTTGGCGCTTATAGCCCAATAGGGTCCATGTCCGCTCACGCCGTCGTCTGCCGAACTGGAAATATAGTCCAGCCCAGGATGCAGCTTGGCTACGGTGTTGCGCAGGCCGTTGTCAATCGTTTTAGGAGGATAGCCCTCGTTGCGGCCGCAATAAATGCCGATGCTCGGGTGGTTGCGGATTTTCAGCACAAAGTCACGGGCATTGTCCATAAACATCACCTCATCGTCAGGGTCGGGACCATCAGCGGGATTGGCCAGCCAAAAGTCCTGCCACACCATAATGCCGTAGCGGTCACAGGCTTCAAAGAACTCCTTGTCGCCGGTCATACCCACCCAGTTGCGAATCATGTTGTAGTTCATCTCCTTGTGATGGCGCACAGCAGCGTCAAATTCCCTGCCACGGTAGTTCAGGTTGTTCTCGCTGAAGGCCCAGTTGCCACCCAGTGGTATCAGTCGCCTGTTGTTAACATAGATACGCAGTTTTGTGTCCTTATCCACCGTTTTCACCTCACGGATTCCGGCCTTGAAATTAACGGCATCGCTCTGCACACCATCAACGGTGAACGAGAAACTGGCATCATAGAGGTAGGGTTCTCCATAGCCGTTAGGCCACCACAGGCGCATCCGCTGATTCTTGAGTTGCGAGAACTCATTAGGATTAAACGATTCCTCGATGGTCTGTCCTGCAGCAAGGGTGACTTGTTTCTCGAAGCAGATTTCCCCGATGTGGCCGTGCAGTGTTCCTGTTACGGTCTGTTCGCTATGGTTAGAAAGCATGACGGCTGGCGTCATCGTGGCGAGGGTGTCGCCCTCAGCCAGCGTGGTGGTCACGACAGGATCGCTCACGGTTACATCACTCGATGAGGTGAGGTAAACGTCGTCCCAGATGCCGATGTCACGTCCGCGGATGGTCGAAATCCAGTCCCAGCCAATAGTGGCATGGAAGGTGGGATTATCTGCCCCGAGGATTCCTCCATTGAAGTCGGTATTTTTCTCAGTCTTGACTTTCACTCCTCCAGGATTAGCATTGGCGATGATGAGCACCTGCAACTCGTTGCCAATGGGTTTGAGATAGGGCGTGATGTCAAATTTTCCACGTTTGAAAGCCCCCTCTATACGTCCCAAGTTGATGCCGTTGAGTGTCACCTCAGCCTTCCAGTTGATACCGTCAAAGTTGAGGAAAACGCGCTTGCCCTGCATCTCCTGTGGCAAATCAAAAGTCCGCTTATAGATAAAGCCCCCGTCAAAAAAAGATTCAGAAGACAACATCAGGTTATCGTCAAAATTCATGTCGGGCAACGCCCCAGCGTTGACAAAACTCGACAACACAGTGGCAGGCACCGTAGCCACAATAGGCTCGACATCAGGATGCGAAGCCCGTGTCAGCTGCCAGTCACCGCCATTCAACAGCCACTTGCCGTCTTGCCAACCGCCAGGCTCATGATAGAGGGCCAATGTTCCGCCAATGCCTTCAATCTTCACTTCACGCAGGCAGAATGGTTGACCATTTTTGTTGGGCTCAACCATGTTGATGCGCACAAATCTTCCCGTCACATCTTTTAGTTGGATGAACTCTTCTTTATTTTTGGTTAGGTTTTCAGAAAGAGAACTTATCGTTTCCCAATTCAGGTTGTCCTCACTCACTTGGATATTACCGCTTGAAGGATTGTTGACCCAGTTAAGCGTGATGCCTAGAATATTAGCATTAGCCCCCAAATCAACGGTGACCCATTCATCCCTGTTGCCCAGACTGCGCCAAGAACTGACAAAGTGCTCTGCAGGCAAGATGCCAGTTGCCCGCTTGCCATCCTTACGTATTTTCAGTTCGGTAATGGTCCAATGAACTGCATTTGGGGTGACCATTTCCAGTTTCATGTGTGAAAAGGCTTTACCCTTGATGTGGAAAGTGTGGTCGATGTCGCGGGTGGGCAGCAAGTCGTCGCCTGAATTTTTGTTGGGGTCGCTATGGACACGGCGGTATGATGCTGTGCCAGGCAAGGTGTCGCCCGTCCATTGATCGGCTATCTTCCATTTCTTGCCGTCATTTGAGGTGAGTAACCTGATTTTAAATCCTTGTGCGCCGTCTTCGCGGTATGCCATGCTGCACACCATTTCCACCTCATCGATATCGATGGCCATACCTTCCCAGTCATATTGCAGCCAGGTGTTGCCACCCATCACGATGTTGCTGGTCCACTCGTTGCCGTCGATGCAGGCCTCACGCTTATGGGGTGGCAGCGGACCATCGGGAGTGGTCACATTGAGCCATGCGGGAGCCTCCTTGCCGATAATGCCGTCAGTCAAGAGTTGAGAGGTCAGGTTGAAGTCCCATGATGATGACTGATACACAGTGTGATATTTGGACATGTATTCCAGATTACTGCGGCCGTTACCATCTTCGACGCTTGGTCCGTAATACTCACTCGGATTCCCGGGATATTGCCCGATGGGACGGTTCATCACTTGGGCTGTGGCGCCCAATGCCATCAATGTCACTAATATAAAGAGAAGTCGATTCTGTTTCATAATTTCTTTCGATTGAGTCGCAAATATACTCATTACTCAGCAAAAATAAAACAAAATACCCCCTATTTCAAGAAAAAGCAGTACTTTTATTGCCAAATTAATTAAACAAATGACTCCATGACGTTAAACCTTGACGCGCTCAATAATATCATCACATCGATAAACGATGCCCTGTGGGCCTATCTGTTGATAGGTGCTCTAATATTGTGTGGATTGTATTTCACCATTCGCACTGGATTCGTCCAATTTACCATGATTGGCGATATGTTCCGCCAACTCGTTGACTCGTCTTCCAAGAGTGGCAAAAAGCATATTTCTTCGTTCCAGGCCTTTGCCGTTTCGATGGCCACGCGCGTGGGTACGGGTAACCTGGCTGGCGTGGCAACGGCCATTGCCGTGGGTGGACCGGGTGCCATCTTCTGGATGTGGCTGATTGCACTATTCGGCTCAGCGACGGCCTTTGTCGAGGCAACGCTCGCTCAGTTGTTCAAGCGTCCGTCAAGTGAATCGTTCATCGGCGGCCCAGCCTATTACATCCGGCATGGCATGCACAACAAGTGGATGGCGGGATTGTTTGCGGTACTTATCACGTTGACCTTCGGCCTCTCCTATAATTCCATCCAGAGTAATGCCATCTGTGGCGCTTTGGACAAGGCCTTTGGGTTCGATCCGTTGGTAGTGGGTTCGATTATTACGGTGATAGCCTTGTTCATCGCTTTTGGAGGCATTCGTCGCATTGCTCATGTGAGCAGTGTCATTGTGCCTATCATGGCTATCGGCTATTTCATCCTTGCGCTGTATGTCGTCATCACGAATATCAACATGATACCTCATGTGTTGCGGTTGATTGTCGAGAATGCTTTCGGGTTTGAACAAGTTGCAGGCGGCGGTCTGGGCATGACTATCATGGTGGGCATCAAGAGAGGTCTCTTCAGTAACGAGGCGGGCGAGGGTAGTGCTCCCAATGTGGCGGCTACTGCCGACGTCTCTCATCCTGTCAAGCAAGGTCTTATCCAGGCTCTCGGTGTGTTTACTGACACCTTGGTCGTGTGCAGTTGTACAGCCTTCATGGTGCTCGTCAGTGGCCTCTACAACACCGAAGGGCTCGAGGGCATCCAGCTCACACAGGCCTCGTTGGAGTCGCAGGTGGGCAGTTGGGGAACGATATTTGTGGCCATCGCTCTTTTCCTGTTCGCTTTCAGCAGCATTATTGGCAACTATTACTATGGCGAGGCCAATATTCGCTTTTTGACCGACAAGAAGTGGGTGCTCACAGTCTTCCGCATCCTCTCGGGTGGCGCCTTTGTTTTCCTTGGTGCTGTAGCTAGTTTTGAGTTTGTTTGGAACCTCGGAGACCTGTTTATGGCTCTCGTTACTCTGTGTAACTTGGTTGCTCTGGTGTTCCTATGTAAATATGCCTTCAAACTGTTGAAACACTATCGTCAACAGCGCAGCAAGGGTATCAAGGACCCCGTCTTCCATCGCAGCGACCTTCCCGAGGTCGCCGATGACCTCGGCGCTTGGGAATAAATTTTTCATCAGGGTTAATCTATGCCGTGACTCCTGTCGCAGCTATTAAAAACAAAATAAATTGAAAGGATTAGTCATCAAAAATACCGGCAGTTGGGTAACCGTCCGTCTTGATGACGGAGAAACGGTGAATTGCCGCATGCGTGGGGTGCTGCGCCTTAAGGGCCTGCGTTGCACCAACCCTGTCGCCGTTGGCGATATCGTTGACATCGAGGAGCATAGTGGTGATTCGCCTGTGGTGGCCGATATCCAACCCCGCAAGAACTATATCATCCGTCGTGCAAGCAACCTCTCCAAGGAATTCCAGATCATTGCTGCCAACCTCGACCAAGCAGTGCTTGTGGCGACCATTTTCAACCCAGAAACGAGCACCACTTTTATTGACCGTTTCCTGGCTACCGCCGAAGCCTATCAAGTCCCTGCTGTTCTCGTTTTCAACAAAATAGACCTGCTGATCACCGAGGAGTCACGCCAGTACCTTGATGAACTCAAGGAGATGTATGAGAACATCGGTTATCAAGTTATCACTATGTCGGCAACGACAGGCGAAAATGCCGATGCTCTGCGCGCCATGCTCGCCGGCAAGATGTCACTGCTTTCGGGCAATAGCGGTGTCGGTAAGTCTTCGATTATCAATCTGCTGGTGCCCGATGCCAACGTGAGGGTGGGGGATGTCAGTCAAACACACCACAAGGGCATGCATACGACCACCTTTAGCGAATTGCTGGACCTGCCTGGCGGTGGGGCCATCATCGACACACCGGGTGTCAAGGCATTTGGAACCATTGACTTTGAACGCGCCGAAGTAGCCCACTATTTCCCGGAAATCTTCCGCATCTCGGACAGTTGCCGTTTCAACAACTGCACCCACACCCACGAACCGGGTTGCGCTGTGCTCCAAGCCGTGGAAAGCGGCGAGATTGCCTATTCCCGCTTCATGAGTTACTTGAGCATCCTCGACGAGGATCCCGACAACAAATACCGCAAACCCTTTTAATAAACTTGCATCCAATAAAATGATTACCTGATTTGCATTTATCAGTCAACACAATACTAAATATTTAAAATCTAAACAAACAATGAACAATCGTCTCAATTTCATCCTTTTGCTGTTGGCCCTTCTGCTGCCAGCCACTGCCACCGCTCACATCCCCACTACCAGTGCGGCCCATGATACCTATGACTTCTACGTTGATGGTATCTACTATGACATTATCGGTAACGAAGCAGTCGTAACATGCAAATATTTGAATGTTAATAAATATGGTGTGTTCACTATAAGGAGTGATTATCGTGGCAATGTGGTCATTCCTTCAACTGTAACCTACAATGGCACGACATACCCGGTCACCTCCATCGGTTTCTCTGCGTTCTATGAATGCGATAGCCTGACGAGTGTGACCATACCTAATTCGGTCACCTCTATCGAGGGTGAAGCGTTCATGGGCTGTAAGAACCTGACGAGCGTGACCATACCCAACTCGGTCACCTCCATCGGCCATGATGCGTTTTATGGCACCCCATGGTTCGATCATCAGCCTGATGGACTTGTATATGCTGGCCTGGTGGCTTATAAATATAAGGGAATAATGTCCGAAGGCACGAGCATTACTATAAGAGAAGGAACATTAGGTATAGCAGAAGGCGCGTTCTCTGGCTGCCGTTGCCTAACGAGCGTGACTATCCCAAACTCAGTTGTATCCATCTGCGATGGCGCATTTTCGGGCTGCAGTGGATTGACGAATGTGACCATCCCTAACTCGGTCACCTCCATCAGCGAACGTGCGTTCTCTGGCTGCCGTGGCCTGACGAGTGTGACTATCGGCAACTCGGTTACCTCCATTAGCGACTGGGTGTTCTATGACTGCAACAGCCTGACGAGTGTGATCATCTCTAACTCAGTTGTTTCCATTGGCTACGATGTGTTCTATGGCACCCCATGGTTCGATCATCAGCCTGATGGACTTGTATATGCTGGCCTGGTGGCTTATAAATATAAAGGAACTATGCCCGAAGGCGCGAGTATTACAATAAGAGAAGGAACACTAAGTATAGCAGACGGTGCGTTCGAGGACTGCCGTTACCTGGAGAGTGTGACCATTCCCAACTCGGTCACTTCCATCGGCAACAATGCGTTCTATGGCTGCCTTGCAATGTCGAGCGTGTCCATCCCCAACTCTGTTACCTCCATTGGTCACGGTGCATTCTATAACTGTAGTAGCTTGACGAGCATAACCATTCCTAACTCTGTTACCTCCATCGGCAGCCAAACGTTCTCTTGCTGCAGTGGATTGACGAGCGTGACCATCCCCAACTCGGTTGTTTCCATCGATTATGGGGCATTCAGTGACTGCAGTGGCCTGACGAGCGTGACCATCCCCAACTCGGTCACTTCCATCGCAAAAAATGCCTTTTCTGGTTGTAGTGGATTGACTGACCTAATTTGGAATGCCCGGAATTGTTCCACTAACGGGGACATGGTGACCTCCAATTTAGAGCGGGTCACAATTGGCAATGAAGTAGAAGTGCTGCCCTTATATTTTGCGAAAGGCTCAAAGATCACTTCCGTGACCATCCCCAATTCGGTCACTTCCATTGGTAACTCTGCGTTCTCTGGCTGCCGTAACCTGACAAGCGTGACCATCCCCAACTCCGTCACCTCCATTGGCTCCTCTATGTTCGATAACTGCAGTAGTTTGACGAGCGTGACCATCCCCAACTCGGTTACCTCCATTGGCAGCCGTGCGTTCTTTGGCTGCAGTGGCTTGACGAGTGTGAGTATCGGCAATGCTGTCACCTCCATCGGTGACTATGCTTTCGATAGTTGCAGTGGTCTGACGAGCGTGTGCATCCCCAACTCGGTTACCTCCATTGGAAACTGTGCGTTTTATGACTGCAGTGGCCTGATGAGTGTGGAACTCCCAAACTCTCTTGTCGATATTGGCAGGTTAGCATTTTGCGGCTGTCCAAATATCTCGAAAGTGATGTTATTAAATCCAATTCCTCCATTATGTGCTACTAATATGAGCACTTTTGACAACGATGTTTTTAACGTCGCCAAGTTATATGTGCCTAAAGAATCTGTCACTTTGTATAAAGCCTCGGACAAATGGGGGCAGTTCACTCACATCATTGGTGTGAATACTTCTAATTGACGTTATTGCCAAAAGCATCAGCATCCTCGACAAGGATACCAACAACAAGTACCGCAAACCCTTTTAATAGTTAGGGGTTAGGAGTTAGGGGTTAGGAGTGAATCTTCCTAAAACCTGATGCCTGAAGCCTATGCTATTGGACTTAATAGTATTTTAGGTTCGAAGAACAATTGCACACAAGAGATGTATAGACATGGAATATTTTATTTAATTTTGCGCAAATTCAATCGGCAATTATTAATCATATAACCATTATTCAAAACTATGAGAAAAATTTCATTCCTTTTGTTGTTTGCAGCTGCAGTGTTGACATCATTCAGTGTCAATGCTCAATATCAGCGTGGTGATGTTGATCTTGATGGACAAGTTAGCATTGACGATGTGACTCTCCTGATTGATTATCTCCTTACAGGACAATGGCCAGATGACCCTGTCGTTCCTGAAGACCCGGTTGATCAGACTTTTACCGTGAATGGTGTGACATTCAAGATGGTCTATGTGAAATGCGGAACATTCATGATGGGTGGCACCGAGGAACAAGGCACTGATGTCGGCAGTTCTGAATTGCCCGTTCACCAGGTGACGTTAACCAAGAATTTCAGTATCGGTGAAACCGAGGTAACGCAGGCCTTGTGGGTTGCAGTCATGGGGAGTAACCCAAGCTACTATGGGCCAAACAGTGGTTATGGCGTCAACTATCAACGCCCGGTAGAACAAGTGAGCTGGGAAGACTGCCAGGCTTTCATCCAACGCCTGAATGAGCTCACGGGTAAAACGTTCCGCTTGCCCACCGAGGCCGAATGGGAATTTGCTGCGCGCGGTGGAGTCATGAGTCAAGGTTACAAATATTCTGGCAGCAATGTTTTGGATGATGTGGCTTGGTATAACGCCAACTCAAGTTCCATCCCTCAGTCCGTTGCGACTAAAGCACCCAATGAGTTGGGATTGTATGACATGAGCGGCAATGTGTATGAATGGGTAGAGGACTGGTATGGGCCATATTCTGAAGAAGCTCAGACCGATCCCATGTGCACCGAAGGATCCATTCCCTATCGCGTGACTCGTGGCGGCTCGGTCGGTGGCACTCCCAAGTACTCCCGTGTGAGCTATCGCGGTGTCAGCCAGCCCGATGCCAGCAACCTGATATTGGGTTTGCGCCTCGCGCTTACCAACTAATTCATTACTATTCTGAGTCGGGTATGTGGCCGAAGGGCTTCGATATAATGGTTGAGGCGCTCTTGGGTGAGTGTTGAAAAGATATTGTCGAAACCGCTGATGATGTCGATGCCCAAGGCTCGATTTTGCAGCGCCCGCATCCAGTAGGCGTTAGTTTGTAATGCATTTTCGTGTTCTCGGCCCACCCGCTCCTTCATTTTATTGAACAGGTCCTCTGACACGCCACTGTAGAAGATGGCATTAACAGCATAGTCGGAATATACCAACATACTGTCACGGTCGGCTGTGCTGGTCTCGAACTCATAGTTAATCATCCAACGGTTATGGTAGATGGATAATGACCCGTCGGCTGCCACATCATAGGTGCCGTGCTTCTCGTGGCGTAAGAAGGTCAGTAACGCTGTGCCGACCGATTCACCAACCAGATCCATCATGAACTCATCATCATAGCTGTATTGGCGGTCACCCATGATACTCACATAAATTGACGATTTGGGATTGCGCATGGGGACATCAAAGAAGTTATCCACTTCGCCTCTGGCCATTTCAGGACGATATCCGCTGCCAAAGGTCTCACGTTTGCCATTATCGGGCAATGAGGCAAGATATTTCCTGATGAGGGGCCTCACCTCATCGACATTAAAGGCTCCAACAATAGAGAAGGTGTAGTCGCCTGCATTGGCCACACGTTGGCGGTACAGTTCCAGCACGCGCTCTCCGTCAAGTTGGTCAACCTCCTCAGGATGAATGTTCATGTACATGTGGTTGCCTTGATAGATGGTGCTGCCGATAGAGTCGCTGTAAATCATCTTTGGATTATAGCTCGCTTGAGACAGTTGTGAACGGATGCGGGTCTTGAGGCTTTGAAAAGCATCCATGTCAAGGCTGACATCGGTATAGTACAGGTAGCACAGCTGCAATAATGTCTCCAAATCGGCACTCAGGCATCCTCCGCTCAATTGTTCATTGCCGTCATTGAGAATGAAGGAAATACCCAATTGGCGTCCGCTCATCATCCTGTTGAGTTGGTTGATGGTGTGACCGCCGAGGGCGCAATTCTCTACAACCTGGTCCATCAGACGCACATTGATGTCGGCCGTGTCGCCATAAGCCCATTCGCCACCAAGACTGAAGGCATTGAACAAGACCTCATTATTCTTGAATGTGGTGGGTTTCAATCTCACTGTTGCCCCATTGCGCAATGTCATTGTGGTGATGCCCGTGCTGGGTTCATAAGTCTCGTTGACAATACTTCCCTTCATGGGTTCAGTTGCTAACAGTTTGTCGCCAGCCGTCAAATCAATGTACGGTGATTGCGGCGTGTTGATGATGTGGTTGAAGTGGCTGATCACGTCGCGTGAAGTGGGGTAGCGACTGGGGCCTCCCATAGTTTGAGGTCCTGAAATCAGCACGCTCACGTTATCTTTGCCCATGACCGATTGCACATAATTGTTCACGTCATTGAGCGTGATGCGTTCTGCTTCATCAATAAGCATCTGTGATTCAGCCTTCACACCAGGAATGTATCCGCCGTTGCAGTAATGATCCATATATTCCTCAGCATACTCTCGACTTGTGCGGTTGTCGGCTTCGGCTTGAAGGTTGACATACACGGCATGAGCATTGCGTTTGGCTCGTTCCAACTCACCTTGGGTGAATCCATACTGAATCACTCGCACCGAATGGGTGATGAGTGAATCCAAGGCTTCCAGAGAACGACCTTCCTTGACAAGGGCTGCAAGCGTGAGGGCGTCGCGGCTGCGCGTGACAAGGAACTTGCGGTCATACGCAGTGCCGTAATCGATGGGTGACATTTGTGTGCGAGCCATTTCATCGATGCGTTGTGTGAGCATCTCCTGCACCAGGTTGGAAATGACATGGTGTTGCAGAAATGAGAATTTGTTGCGTTGTTCTATCGGCATCTGTTGGTGTTCAAACATCAGATAAACCATCGTGTTTGATGCCTCGGGGTCGGTGTTCAGAGCATAGGAAACGCCATTGTGGTCTGGAACAGCTCCGATGTTTGGATCAGGCGTAGAATTCACGCCTACAGGAATGGAGCCCAATATCCTGTTGACCATTTGTTCCATGCGTTCAGCGTCAAAGTCTCCCGTGATGACAACGGCTTGATTGCACGGGCTGTACCATCGGTGGTAGAAGGATAGCAATTGCCCTTTGGATACGTTGCGGATAACCGTCATGTCGCCAATGGGGATGCGGTAGGCATAACGGCTGCCGGAAAGAAGAATCGGCAATGTGTTTTCATACATGCGCATCGTCTGGTCGGCATGCATGCGCCATTCTTCTTGCACCACAGCACGCTCCTCATCGATGGCACGGTCATCAAAATTAAGTTCACATGATAGATCCTTCAACATCAGTAGCACAGTGTCGAGCAGTTCGACGCGCTCGGTAGGTACATTGGAGATTTGGAATCGAGTGTCGTCAAATCCAGTCGATGCATTGATGTCGTGTCCGAAAGAGATACCGTTGTTTTGCAGGATGTCAACCATGTCGATGCCGGGGAAATTGCGGGTGCCCTGAAATGCGATGTGCTCGATGAAATGTGCCAGTCCACGCTCGTCTTCTTCTTCGATAAGCGATCCGGTGTTCTGAACAAGCCAGAACTCGGCACGGCCTTTGGGCTGTTCGTTGTGGCGGATGTAGTAGGTCATGCCGTTCTCCAACTTGCCGATACGCAATTCGGGGTCAACGGGCAGTTCCTGATTGGCTGCTCCTGCAGTCAGTGTTGCGACTACCGCAACAAATATCAACAGCAATATCCCTTTCCTCATCGGTCTATACTTTAAACTCTGAACTGTCGGCGATGACTCCGTCGCTTGTCACCACGCAGTCCAGCGGGTGGTCATGAGGTTCGACTGGGACTTCCTCAACCAACTGGAAGTCACACACCACGCCAATAGTAGGACATGATGTGCTGCTCAACAGCCGGTCATAGAATCCTTTGCCGCGGCCCAAGCGGTTGCGTTTTTGGTCGAGAGCCACTGCGGGCACAATGATGAGTTCCAGGCAAGAGGCATCAACTGCATCTCCCACAGGCTCGCCGATGTGGAACTTGTTATTGTCATCAAGACTCTGCGCACCATGGTAGGGCACGATTTCCAGGTCATCACCAATCACACGAGGCAAGTAGATGTTCTTGCCCTGGGCCAACCAGTCGTTCACCGCCTCATGAGTGGGCAACTCATCAGGGAGGGACCAGTAGCCCAAGATGTGTTGTGCCTTTTGCCACACCGGCATGTTTTTAATGGTATTGAAAACCATATCCGCCTCGACTTGGCGCATGGCGAGCGGTGTCATGGCCTTTAATTGCTTGATTTGTTGCCGTAATTCCTTCTTTGTCATTTCATTTCTTGTTTTTATGTGGAGGAATACTCTCCGCCGTCAGTCTTAAGAGTGTGGCCGCATGTGGCTTGATATTGACGTCAAGCATGGTCTCGGCGGTGAGTTTCACTTGGTTCACATCACCGGTCATCAGATTGATGCATGTGTATTTGCCGTGAGACATCTGGGCACAATCCAATGCGTGCTGTGGAATGCGGATTTTTGCATTTCTTTCTGCATCGCTGAAGTTTGCCACTATCAACGTCATCTCACTATCAAGGTGACGCAAGAACGCATATTGGTGACGAGTGTCAAGCGTGTCCTGGTTGACATACATCAGGTCAAAAAACAGGCCGTGGGACAAGGTCTTCTCACTGTTGCACAGGCGAAAGATTTTGCGATAAGCCGCACGAAGTTGCCTCTCCTCGGGCGTTGGTTTTCCTTGATGCCAGCGTCTAAGGGAAGGAACGCTCCAGTAGTCAAAGATACTGGTTCTTCCGTCATGACCACTGTAGCCCTCGGCATCAGCGGCGGGTTCTCCCAACTCTTGACCTGCGTAAATCATCATCGGGCAACGAGAAATGGTGGCGCTCACCACCAGTGCGGGTAAAGCCTTGACAGCGTTACCGCAGAATTGCCGCGAGGCGATGCGCTGCTCGTCGTGATTCTCGAGGAAATTGAGCATGTGATCACCGATGCCTTCTACTGTTTGCCAGCAGCGGGTGATTTCACTGGCCGACCAGCCGTCACACAGGATGCCACGCAATGTGTCATACAGGGTCACCTTGTCATACAGGTAGTCAAAGCCGCCGTCATGAATGTAACTCTGGTATAATGCCACATCATAGATCTCGGCTATGAAAATCAGTTGAGGGTTGATTTCCTTGATTTGTTTGATGGCCCAATGCCAGAAAGCCACAGGTACCATGTGGGCCATGTCGCAACGGAAACCGTCCACACCCTTGGCCGTCCAGAACTTGAGTATGTCGAGCATCTTTTCCCATGTGGGCGGAATCGGGTCGAAGTGGGTACTGCCATTCCACGGATCAATGCCGTAGTTGAGCTTTACAGTCTCATACCAGTCATCCTGGTTTGGAGAAGCTGTGTAGCAGTCATTGCCGGTGGCTTTCGCTGGAAACTCACGGTAGGCGTTCTTTCCATTGCCCAAATCAACTCCGTTGGGTGCGAATTCCTGTCCGGTGATGTAGTAAAAGTTGTTTCTCGGGTCAAAAAACATCATCGGGTTATCACCGTCGCCTAAATCATACATACCATCGGGCTTGGCATCACTTTCATATTCACGGGCCACATGGTTCGGAACAAAATCAATGATGATTTTCAGCCCCGTGCGATGAGTGCGTTCAACAAGCGCTTCAAACTCCGCCATGCGATTCTTAACCTTCACGGCCAGATCGGGGCACACGTCATAATAGTCGCGGATGGCATAGGGTGAACCGGCCTTACCTTTCACCACATGCGGATTGCATGGTGTGATTCCCTGGCGGGAGTAATCGGTGGCTGTCGCGTGTTCAATGATGCCGGTGTACCAGACATGGGTAGCTCCCAGCGATTTGATGGACCTTAATTTTGCCTCATCAATCTCGTTGAATTTGCCGCAACCGTTCTGGATGATGGTCCCATTGGGCGTGCACTGTTCGTGACAATTGGTGAACCATCGTGGCATTAACTGGTAGATAATCGCCTTTTTATTCTCTTTCATGCCGCAAAGATAGTGCTTTTTTGTCTTTTTTGTTTACCTTTGCACAATTATTACTTTATATATAAAAAAGCTATGATTTCATTTGAGAGCGACTACAATAACGGCTGTCATGAGGAGATACTGAGACGACTTGCCGAGACCAACGACGAGTGTGCGACAGGTTATGGACTGGACGATTTTTGCATGATGGCCAAAGAGAAAATCCGCATAGCCTGTGGCAAACCCGAAGCCGACGTGTTTTTCCTCGTGGGAGGCACTCAGACTAACGCCACTGTCATCGATGCCATGTTGCAATCCTATCAAGGTGTGCTCACAGTGGATACCGGCCACATCAATGTGCATGAATCAGGAGCAATAGAGTTTGGCGGTCACAAAGTCCTCACTTTACCCTCTCATGACGGTAGAATGGATGCCGCTGATTTGGAGCAGTGGCTTCATGACTTTTATGCAGACCCCACCTTTGACCACATGGTCTTTCCTGGGATTGTCTATATCACATTTGCCACTGAGCGTGGCACCGTTTACTCACTTGCGCAGCTGAAGGCGATTAAAGAAGTGTGTAACCGTTATGACTTGCCATTGTTTATTGATGGAGCCCGTTTGGGTTATGGCTTGATGGCCGAGGGTGGCGATGTCGATTTGAAACAGTTGGCTAATCTGTGTGACGTTTTCTATCTCGGTGGCACCAAGTGCGGCGCATTGTGTGGTGAGGCGGTTGTCTTTCCCGAGCATAACGCACCGGCACACTTTTTCACCATTGTCAAGCAACATGGAGCATTGTTGGCCAAAGGTCGTCTGTTGGGCATCCAGTTCGATGCTTTGATGACCGACGATCTCTACTTCAAGATAGCCCGCCACGCTGTGGAGCAGGCGATGCGACTGCGTGATGCCTTCATAGCGAAGGGATACAAGATGTACAGTGAATCGCCCACCAACCAGCAGTTCGTGCTGCTGAACCAAGACACCATCAAGCGGTTGGAGAAGGACTTCGTCTTTGAGCAGTGGTATCCCGTGGGAGACATGATGAACTGTCGCTTTGTGACCAGTTGGGCCACACGTCCAGCCGACGTCGATGCCCTCATTGCCGCCCTGTAAGAGTGTCATTTGCTAAAATACTGATGGCAAAAAAAAGTTAACTGGAAACTTTGTTGTAATTTTGCACGTTTTTTAGATAAAACGGATGGCGAATATCCTGAACATAGAGACCTCGACCGAAGTGTGTTCGGTGGCATTGACCAGCGAAGGCCAGGTGCTGGACCATCGTGAAAATTACGAGGGTCAGACCCATGCCACATTGTTGAGCCAGTATGTGAAAGAGATGTTGGAATATGCCCGTTCGCGCAAGATGAAAATCGACGCGATTGCGGTGAGCATCGGGCCGGGCTCCTACACTGGACTGCGCATTGGCTTGAGCGAGGCAAAGGGCCTTGCATTCGGTCTGAATGTGCCGCTCATCGGAGTGAACACGCTGCAACTGCTTGTTGTGAGCACGATGTTTAATCATTTCATCGAGGAGGAAAAAGTACTTTATGTACCCATGATTGATGCCCGTCGCATGGAGGTTTATACGGCTGCTTACACGCCAGCTTTGGATGCCGCTCTCGAACCCCAGGCGATGATACTGGATGAGCACTCTTTTGAGTCTTTGCTGGAGCAGGGCTACACCCTTGTGCTGATGGGTAACGGAAGCAATAAGGCACGCGAGGTGCTCACACGTGACGGAGTGCGCTTTATTGATGGCGTCAAGCCTGTTGCCGTGGATATGATGGCACTTGCCGAGAAATCCTTTAGGGAACAGGATTTCATCGATGTGGCTTACAGCACACCGTTGTATCTCAAGGAGTTTCAGGCGACGAAGCCCAAGAATCCCATCCTCAATTTGCAATAGAAGGGTGGGGCACTGTGGTATCGGATTTTCGCAATTCAAAAAAAAGTATTATTTTTGCAGATTATGCTGACCTATAATTCACAACTCAAGAAACTGGTGATGCCGGAGTATGGCCGCAATGTTCAGCAGATGGTGGATCACTGTCTCACGATTGAGGACCGCGACGAGCGCACTCGTTGCGCATTCACGATTGTTCAGAACATGGCCAACATGTTTCCGCAATTGCGCGCCGAGACCGATTACCAGCACAAACTTTGGGACCACCTCATGATCATGAGCGGTTTCCAATTGGATATCGACTTCCCCTATGATGACATCATCAAGGAGGAAAACCTGGATACCAAGCCGAACCCCATCAGTTATGAGTTAGAGCCCATTGTGTTCCGCCATTATGGCAAGAATATCGAGCGCATGATTGCTCGTGCCACCCAGTACCCTGAAGGCGAAGAGCGGGACGCTCTGGTCATGTTGCTTGCCAACCACATGAAGAAACTGATTTTCCAAATCAATAACGAGGATGTGGAGGACGCCAAGATTTTCAAGGACCTGGAGCGATACAGTCATGGCGTGATTCGTTTGGATCCGGCAACTCACCACCTGCATGAGTACCAGGTTGTTAAACCGGTTCAAACCCAGGGTAAAAAGAAAAAGAAAAAAGGCTGACCACTCAGCATTGATTAACATGATCACTCGCGAGGAACTCATATCAATAGGGCATTATAACAAGCCACATGGTGTTGCCGGTGAAATCTCGGCAACAGTCGATGTGGACTTTGACTTGTTGTCTGGGCTGACATGCCTGGTGAGTGAGATAGACGGCATCTATGTCCCGTTTTTTGTCAATGCTTGCCGTGTGAAATCCAGCGAGACCGTATTACTCACGATTGACGGCATCAGCAACGAAACAGAGGCCGCTCAACTGGTTAATCATGAAATATATGCCCTCAAGCGGGACTATGATGAAGAGTTTGAGGACGCCGATGCCGATGCTCTGCCGTTGGACTATTTCATCGGTTTCCAGATGCAAGATGCTGCAGGCAAAAAGATTGGGGAAATCACCGATGTTGATGAGCAGACCGAGAACGCTCTCTTCATCGTGGATAAAGATGGTGATGCGATAATGGTGCCTGCCAGCGAAGACTTCATAGTGGAGTTTGATTTAGACAAGCGAGTCATGGTCATGGACCTGCCTCAGGGACTACTTGATTTGAACAATTAACGATACAATAACTATAATCATGCGACGTGTATCTTTCTTTTTTCTGATGTCGATGACCGCGGTGCTCATGTGTTTGCCATTCCAGGCCCAAGCCAGGGATGATGAGGAGGACATCTATGATATGTCGCTCGACGAGAACCTCATGACCCCGGAAATCAAGAACGACAAACAGGCTGATAAAATTCAAGACTATCAGTATGACATGGCTGTCGCTTTCAAGAAATCGAATTACGATGTCGAGATCATGAGGGATGATGAGGTCATTGTTATCACTATACCTGCCAGTCAGCTGTTTGAGCCTAACGATACCGTGTTGACCTCTGTAGGGGAGACTCTTCTCAGACCGTTCTTGAGGATGATTAAGAATCCTGGGTTCTACAAAATGTTGCTGGTCATGCACAGTGATAATACGGGTAGTTCGATGTACACACTCAATCTCACCCGTCAACGTGTTAATGCTGTGTTTGACTGGTTTGAAGAAAATGGCAGCGTGGATTATGTGGTGCCCTATGCTTTGGGTGAGACCGACCCTGTTGTGGACAACCACTCTGTCGAGAACCGCAAGCGCAACCGCCGCCTCGAGATATATCTCGTCCCCGAGAAGACGATGATACAGCAGGCTAAGAAAGGCAACATCAACATCAGTCACATGGCTAAAGAAAAATAATACATTATTATAAAATGGCAAAAGAGCTTAAAGATTTAACGAAGAGAGCAGACAATTACTCTCAATGGTACAATGAATTAGTAGTAAAAGCCGATTTGGCTGAACAATCGGCCGTGCGTGGCTGTATGGTCATCAAACCCTACGGATACGCGATATGGGAGAAAATGCAGCGCCAGTTGGATGACATGTTCAAGGCAACTGGAGTGCAAAACGCCTATTTCCCCTTGTTGATCCCCAAGTCGTTCTTGAGTCGTGAAGCCGACCATGTTGAAGGCTTTGCCAAGGAATGCGCTGTGGTCACCCACTATCGCCTGATGAACGACCCGCAGGGCAAGGGCGTTGTCGTTGACCCCTCGGCTCGTCTTGAGGAGGAACTGGTCATTCGCCCCACCAGCGAGACCATCATCTGGAACACCTACCGTAACTGGATTAACAGTTACCGTGACCTGCCCCTGTTGATTAATCAGTGGGCTAATGTGTTCCGTTGGGAAATGCGCACGCGCATGTTCCTGCGTACTGCCGAATTCCTCTGGCAGGAGGGCCACACTGCTCACGCCACGAAGGAAGAAGCCGAGGCTAAGGCAATTGAGATGCTCAATGTATATGCCGAGTTCGCCGAGAAGTATATGGCTGTTCCAGTGATCAAGGGTATCAAGACCGCCAACGAGCGCTTTGCCGGTGCTTTGGAGACCTACACCATCGAGGCTATGATGCAAGACGGCAAAGCCTTGCAGTCTGGTACGAGCCACTTCCTGGGTCAGAACTTCGCCAAGGCCTTTGACGTGAAATTCATCGATAAGGAGAACAAACTGCAGGACGTTTGGGCAACATCATGGGGTGTTTCAACGCGCTTGATGGGTGCACTCATCATGACTCACAGCGATGACAACGGACTTGTGCTGCCACCTCACTTGGCACCCATCCAGGTTGTGATTGTTCCTGTTTACAAGACCGACGATCAGCTTGATCAGGTTAATAAGGTGGTTGAACCCATTGTCAACAACCTGCGTGCCATGGGCATCTCGGTGAAGTATGACAATGCCGACAACAAGCGTCCCGGCTTCAAGTTCGCCGACTATGAGTTGAAGGGTGTTCCTGTGCGTCTTGTGCTCGGTGCACGTGACATCGAGGCTGGCACCGTCGAGGTGATGCGCCGCGACACGCTCGAGAAGAGCAGTGAGCAACTTGCCGGTATCGAGAACCGTGTCAAGGACTTGCTTGAGGAGATTCAGCAGAACATCTACACTAAGGCTCTGAACCAGCGCGAGCGGATGACCTACACGGTCGACACTTGGGACGAATTTAAAGAGCAGATCGAGAAGGGCGGATTCCTGCTGGCTCATTGGGACGGCACAACCGAGACCGAGGAGAAAATCAAGGAGGAGACCAAGGCCACAATCCGCTGCATCCCTCTGGATGGAGTAGAGGAGGAAGGCAAGTGCGTTTATTCCGGAAAACCCAGCAAGCGTCGTGTCATCTTCGCCCGCAACTATTGATGTCAGCCATTTGATCCTCGACTGATATTCCGAATAATTCAAAAGATATGGATAGCAGGAGTCATAGAGAACTCTTGCTATCTTTTTTCACACCTGCATGACCCAAAAATCATGGTGCACATCAACTGTTGACGGTGTGTCACTGGATAAAAAAAAGCACTTCGTTTCACAACGAAGGTGCCCTAGGAAAAAATAGTATGAATAAAAGTTTGATTTAAGGTTTTGCAAATATAGTCTCATTTTTTTACACGCACAACTTTTTTACTAAAAATTCATGCATTTAGCCACAAATCCTTATTTTCTTGCAAGTTTCTAATGCCCCCAAAGATGCTTTTGGCATTTTGCGTGAAGAATTTTCATAAATTTAACACCACAAGTCAGGATAAAATGTTAATTTTGTCGTTTGATAGCTGTAAACGATTGCGGCAAGATGCAGTCTAAAGGCAGAAATTGACAACGATCACGTTTAAATTCTAAACAATGAACAAGAGACAAATGGGCATGAACCAGGGAGTAAAGGTGTTTTTCGGCATCTTCATGGTCTTTGTGTATCTAGGAATGGCAGTGCTCATGGCGATTAATTTCTTTGATTGGTCCAATACCGCACTATGGACTTTTGTAAGATGGCTCTTCGCCGTGATCTTTGGAGCTTATGGCCTTTACCGCTGCTATCGTGAGATCAAGGGCGAGCACTCTTATGGTATGCGTCAATATGATGCTGATGACAAGTATCATTATACAACATATGGCAAATCCATTAATAACAAAGTCAATGATGAAGATAAAGAATAATATACTCCTCATTGTGGCATTTGCTCTTGCGGTGCTGTTGAGTGCTTGCGGTGATCAGCGCCCTAAAAGCACAAGCACACGCGGACTTGCGCGCATCATGTGCGATGAGTCGTTCCAAAGTGTGTTGGAACAGGAAATCGCTGTATTTGAGTATCAGTATCCCGAGGCCAGTATCATGCCTGAATATATCAATGAGCACGATGCTCTTGATTCTCTCTTCAGGAATAAGGTTGACTTGATCATCATTTCCCATGACTTGACTAAGGATCAAAAGACGAGCCTCAAGAAATTGGGACGTGGCTACCGCTCAAAAATGATCGCTGTTGACGCTATCGCTGTGATTGTCAACAAGCAGAATGATATCGATGACCTGTCGATGTCGGACTTGCGTGATATCTTTACCGGAAAGGTAACCCGGTGGGGTGAGGTTTATCCCACCAAACTCAAGAATGATACCATCAAAGTGATGTTTGACGGCTCTGGCACTGGAGTGGTCAATTACATGAAGGAGAAGTTCCTCAATGGCGCGAAGTTTGGACCTAATGTGTATGCCAGGAATTCCAGCACTGATGTGTTTGATGCCGTTGAGCAGTATAAAAACGTCATCGGGTTCATCGGTGTGAGCTGGATCACGAGCGATCTCAAGTCGATCGAGAAGCCTATTGCCGAGAAATATGAGGAACTGAAGAATAATAATGAGGTCAGCATGATAGATTTCACTGACCGCATTAAGGTGATGCCATTGCGAAACGATGACCAGCTCGAGCCGGTGAAACCCTATCAGGCGCATATCTATAGTGGTGCATATCCTCTGGTGCGCTCAATTTGGGCCATCGATGCTTCCTATAACGGAACGCTTGACCACGGATTCTTTGCATTCATCACAGGTGTTATCGGTCAGAAAATCATCCTGCAAACGGGTATCCTGCCTGCTGCTGAGCCCGTCAGATATGTTGAAGTTCAGTGATTTAACATATTGGCACGGAATTTGCAAAGTGGATAATAAAACAAAACGAACTAATAAATATCAACATTAAATTGTTACTACAATGAAACGGAAAATCTTTTTTGCATCACTCTTTTTGATGGGTGCATTCCTTGTAGCAAACGCACAAGGTTACAAGGACGGTATTGAGTATTACAAGGTTGACAAGCTTGACAACGCCAAGGAACTGCTGGAGCGCAATCTGAATTCGCCTAGCACCGACAAGGCCGAAGCTTACTACTACTTGGGTCAGATTGCCCTGCATCAGGGAAATGTGGCAGCAGCTGCAGCCAACTTTGAGAAAGGTATTGCCGCCAACGCCATGAATCCTTACAACTACGTTGGACAGGCCGCCATCGCACTCAAGAATGGTGGCGATGTGAAGGCTCTGCTTGACAAGGCTCGCAAGATGTCCAAGAAGGATGCCAAGCTGGAGGTAGAAATCGCTCGTGCATACTATGATGCAAATCCCGTTACCTATGCCAAGGATATCGACAAGTGCATCAAGAATGCCCGCAAGTGGAATCCCGATGATCCCGACAGCTACATCTTTGAGGCTGACACCAAGGCCGACAAGAAGGATTGGGGCAACGCCGCCGGTATCTATGAGTTGGCTTTTGACAAGGATCCCAACAACATCGAGGCCTATGTTAAGTATGCCAACACCTACTTCAATGTGAATCCCGCGATGGCTATCGAGCGTCTTGAGGAGTTGCAGGCCAAGGTGCCCAACTCGGCTCTGGTTCAGCGCGAACTTGCTGAGAAGTACTATGCTGACAACTTGGGTGCCAAGGCTGCCGAGCAATATGGTAAGTACATCAAGAACCCCAACCACTTTGCTCAGGACGAGGTTCGCTATGTGCAGCTGCTGTTCTTCGGTGAGAAGTATCAGGAGTCCTATGATCTGGCAACCAGTCTGGTTAACAGCCTCAATCCCAGCGACAGCAAGGTGTTCTACATGAAGCGCATGCAGCTTTACAACCTGGTGCAACTTCAAAGGTGGCCCGAGGCTGTTGAGGCAGGTAGAGCGTTCTTTGCGAATGCCGTTCCCCAGGGTTCTAACTATGAGGTTCGCGACTATACCGACTTTGGTCAGGCATTGCAGAATGGTGGTCATCCCGAGGAGGCTATTGCTGCCTATGAGAAGGCCATTGAGCTCAACCCCAACAATGTGGATTTGATCCGCTACATGGGTGACAGCTATGCCGATGCCGAGAACTTTGTAAAGGCTGCCGAGTACTATCAGCGTCTGGTTGACAGCGGCAACAACAAGTCGAACGACCTTTTCACTCTGTCGAACTACTATCTGGGCGTTGCCAGCACTCCGGGCATCGATGAGGCCACCAAGGCTGATGCTGTAGCAAAGTCACAGAAGTACATCGACGAGGTAGACAGATTGGTTCCCGAGAATGTACAGATTGTTAACCAGAAGGCTAAGATTGCCAAGTTCCGTGAGGGAGACACCAACAATGGCGCTGCTCTGGCTGCCTACAACGAACTGCTCTCTATCCTGGATAAGAAGCCCGACCCCGCCGACTATGCCCGCTACTATAAGTATGCCTACAACTATCTGGCAACTTACTACTTCACCAAGGGTGACAAGGCAACGGCTAAGACCTACTACCAGAAGTGGCTGGAGTTCGATCCCGAAAACGAATCCTTGCGCAACTATGTTAACAGCCTGAAGTAATTGTTATAGACCTGATAAAGGTATTAATCAAGTGCGGGTAGCTGGAAATAATCAGCTGCCCGCATGTTTTTTGTTATTTTTTAGCCAAACGTGTGTTTCGCTGTATATTTTTTATTACTTTTGTGCTTGAAATCTATTTATTTAATAATGTGCGTTTTGGTATGATTAGAAAGTCTTGTTTCTTCATTGTAATGATGATGGCTATAATTGTTGCGCCGTTGATTCATGCTCAAGACTATTATGCGTTTTTAGAGCTTGAGGGTGAATTAAACGAGTATCAGCAATATCAGCTCGGTCACATCGGTGTCGACATTACGGCAAGGTATGATGGTTTTATCACAGTACGCATTGGTCCTGATGTCACTCCAGCCCAAATATTGTCAATTACAGGTATCACTCATCTGACTAAGGCTGTTCCGCTTTCGACGTGCTCCGACAGTGCCCGATATTTTTCTCGTGTGGAGCCGGTTCATTTGGGCGAAGGTTTTGACACATCTTACAGCGGTGAGGGTGTCATTGTGGGTATCATTGACAGTGGTAACGACTTTAATCACATCAACCTGTGTAATGCCAATGGAACATCACGTGTCAAGGCGGTTTATATGCCTTTTGACACGACCGGTGAGTCTGTTGCTATCAGAGCTATCCGTCTACCTGGAACGTGTTATGAGAATTCATCACAGATAGTGAGCCTGACTACCGATGATCCTAACACAACACATGGCACGCAAGTCGCTGGTATCGCGGCCGGCGCATACAAGGGCAATGGATGGTATGGCGTGGCTCCTGGTGCTGACCTGGTCGTTTGTGGCATTCCTGAGGTCGAATTGAATGATGTGTTGGTCGCCAATTGCATTTCATATATCAATGATTACGCAAGGCGTAACAACAAGCCCTATGTTATCAATATCAGTCTCGGCACCAATGCAGGACCACATGATGGAACGTCCTATCTTAATCGTGTGATTCAGCAATTTGCAGGTCCAGGACACATCTATGTGGCGTCGGCAGGCAACGATGGTGATGATCCCGTGTGCATTCACACGTCAATCGAGAGCAAGCAAGACACTGTCTTCGCTATGCTCAGCGGATATAAGGGCAGTGCCAGCTACTCAGGCGTTGTAAACGCATGGGGCGATAAGAATAAAATGTTCAATACCCGTGTTGTCGTCATGAACAAGAGCAATGGACAGATTCTTTACCGTTCACGTCCTGTTGGCACGACAAGTAGCGGAACATACACGGTCATATCGACCGAAACCGATTCTGTTCTGGGCGGATATTTCGACGGCTCCATCGAATTGGTGGGATTGATTGAAGTGGGCGGGCGACCTAATTCTACTGCTTATCTGAATATGACGGCCAAGTCTAACAGTTATGCGCTTGGGTTGCAGTATTTCTCACCTTCCAGCACTGGCATTGTCGCCTGGACGTCACAGTATGCTTATTTCAACAATTACAATCACTCCTGGGCTGAGAGAGGCTCTTCCAGTGGATCAATCAGTGATTTGGCTTCAACTGACAGTGTCATCTCGGTAGGTTCCTATAATACTCGCCAGTATGTGCCTTTGCGTGACGGATCATTATACTACCGTTACTTCAGTGAGCCGGGTTATATTTCATATTATTCGTCCTATGGCCCTGATGAGAACGGCTGTGTGCGTCCTGATGTGTGTGCTCCTGGCAGCGTTGTGATTTCATCGGCTAACCGATATGATGTCAATGCGCCCAATATGGCCTACTGGCAGCCTTCGGCCTATGTGGGTGGTGTGGAATATCCCTATTGTCCTGATTTGGGCACCTCCATGTCGGCACCTGTGGTGACGGGTGCTGTGGCCTTGTGGCTGCAAGCCAATCCTAGTCTGTCTGTGGCCGAAGTGCGTGACGTGATTAAGTATTCCAGCTACAAGGACGCATACACGGCATCCAGCAGCCAACGTTGGGGATATGGTAAACTTGATGTGAATGCCGGAATGAAATATGTGCTTCACATCGAGGATAAGAATGGCGACGTCAATAATGACGGAGAAGTGTCGATCAGCGACGTGAATGCGCTGCTTGACATCATCCTTGGTGCTGTTGTTGACAGCGATACCCTCAGGCGAGCCGATGTCAATAACGATGGCGAAATCGGTATCAGTGACGTGAATGCGATTACAGATATCATCCTCAACTGATCGGTTTGAGTGAGAAGACTTGTCTTGACATCCATAATCTTGATTTCGCTGATGGCGTCACTGAGCGCTGCCGGCCGATTCAATGCAGCATCCAAGATTCAACTTTTGCGCCATGGCAAGTCTGCTGTTCTTCGCAACAGCACTCATACGTGCTATCAAGCATTCATCAGTGTCAATGATGAGGATGCGTTGGCTGCATTGCGCGATCAGGGTGTCACGGTCAACGGCGTTTTTGAAGGATATGTGACTGCTACGATTCCTGCCAGTGTGCTACAAGATGTGGCGATGATTGGCGGGATAGGACAAATCTCACTGGCGCAGCCACTCAAGTTGTGCAATGACACGGCGAGGTTTCTCACTTCGGTCAATGACGTTCATGCAGGTTCGAATCACATTTTTCCTATCAAGGGCTCGGGGGTTATCCTCGGAATAATAGATGTCGGCATTGATTATAATCACATCAACCTGTGTGATTCAACAGGCAGATCCCGCGTGATTGCCGCTTATCTGCCCGCTGATTCCACTGGCGTCTCTCCTGTAGTAAAAGGTGATACTTTGCCTGGAAGCTGTTATGAAACTCCTGACCAGATTGCGATGCTCACCACTGATTACACGGGGTCATCTCATGGCACTCACACGACAGGGACTGCAGCAGGAAGCTACTATGATAATGGATGGTATGGATTTGCTCCTGAGGCCGATATCGTGGCATGTGGCATGCCGCCAGACATGTTGACAGATGTGAATCTTGCCAATGCGTTGAATTACATCTTTGACTATGCCGATAGGGTAGGCAAGCCATGCGTTATTAACATGAGTATCGGCTCTAATGAGGGCCCCAATGATGGCACCTCATTCATGTGCAAGACTTTTGAACACCTTACCGGTCCGGGACGGCTGTGTGTCTTGGCTGCAGGAAACGATGGCAATGCTCCCATCTGTTTTCATCAGTCAATCAGACATCCAGGTGATACTGTCACCACATTGCTTCGCAATCAGCAAGGCAAGGCTCAACGACAGGGACATGTCAGCATGTGGAGCGGTACGGATGTCGTCCACGGCTCCAGGTTGGTAGTAATCAACAGCGCTACTGGTGTGATTGAATATGCGTCCCCGATACTGCGCTTGTTGGCCGATGATGATGTCGTCACAATCTCAAGTGACACTGATCAGGACTTTGCCGAATTCTATACTGGTGAAGTCTTGTTTGCCAGCGCAATGGAACCACAACTCATCGTGGGGGACGGGTCAGAACAGCCAGTGCGTTATCATTCCTATTGGGAATTTGACGCGACAGCGACAGATGCGAACCATTTGTTGGGCTTGCAGTATGTCTCCAACGAGGCGGTTGACCTGACAGGATGGTGCTCAAACAACACTTACTTCTACTCTTACGGGTTAGCGGGCGTAACAGGTGGATCCTCTTCTGGGTCAATCAGTGATATGGCCACAACAGACAGTGTCATATCTGTGGGTGCCTATTGTTCGCGTCGATCTTATATAGATGGTAACGGCAATCCGTATACCTATTCCTTGTGTCATCCGGGAGAAATAGCTTATTTTTCGTCTTTTGGACCCGACGAGAATGGCATAGCCCGCCCTGACATCTGTGCTCCCGGGCTGGCGGTGATATCTTCTGCGAATCGTTATAACGATCAGGCTAACAGGCAACGCTGGCCGCAGTCGGTATTTGTAAAGGGCATTGAATATCCGTATTATGCCAATCAGGGCACTTCGATGTCGGCTCCGATAGTGAGCGGTACAATTGCCCTAATGCTTCAGATTAATCCATTGCTGACACCATCATCAGCACGTGACATTCTCAGGGCAAGCGCTATTCGTGACGATTTTGTCCTGAATGGTGAAGCTGATCGTTGGGGAGTGGGTAAGTTGGATGCTGGAGCCGCTGTTAACAATCTGATTAAGAACACATTTCTGACAGGCGATGTCAATCATGACAAGGAGGTGAATATTGCCGATGTGTTGACTGTCATTGACATTATTCTTGGTGGTCAAAGCGGTCATGACGATATCACTCTCATGCTTGCTGATGTTAATTGCGACAATGAGATAAGGCTGTCGGATGTGAATGCGATTATAGACTTGATTTTAAAAGATTAAATGATATGATAGATTATATCAAGGGCTCAATAGCTGAGTTGAATCCCGCTTTTGCCGTTATCGAGAACCATGGTATCGGCTACATGATGAATATCTCGCTCACCACTTTCGACGCATTATCCAAGGGCGGGCGTGACGAAGCCAAATTATTTGTGTATGAGGCTATTCGTGAGGATGCTCATCTGTTATATGGTTTCGCCACCGCTAAGGAGCGAGAGGCATTCCTCTTGCTCATCTCAGTGTCGGGTGTCGGACCGAATATCGCCCGCATGATTCTCTCGTCGATGAGTGCCGAAGAGTTTTCTCAGGCAATCGCCGGCAACAATGTGGCGATGTTCAAGTCGGTCAAGGGTGTGGGAGGAAAAACCGCTCAACGCATAATAGTTGACCTCAAGGATAAAATAAAACCCGTTGGTGATACGTTATTAAATCAAAAGGGTGTTGCCACCGGCGAAGCCTTCGACGAAGCACTTGCGGCTCTGGTGATGTTGGGATTTTCCCAACAGGCTTCACAGAAGGCACTTAAGTCCTTGTTTTCCAGCAATCCGACGATATCCGTTGAGGATGCAATCAAACAGGCGCTTAAGTTGATGTGATTGCTGCGGTAGGCAATTGCCCGCATTTGACGTTGAATAAAGATTGTTCATGCTGAACCGAAAAAAAATCATATTAGCGATCATTCTCGGCACGCTCATCGGATGGTGGGCGGGCAATGACACTTTGTTGGCTCAATATGTGACTAGTACCTTGCCTCCACCTCCGCCTCCACCTGATATCAGACCATCGGCAAAACAGCAGACCACACCTCCTGTGGACTTGCACTTCAATGTCAAGCCCACTTTGCCGCAAAACTATGACGATATTCAGGATTTAGGTGAGTATGCTGCCGACTTGAAGACCCCTTCAAACATTACCAGTGAGGTAGAGTTTGATCCCGAAACCGGATGTTATGTGATACATACCCGTTTGGGTGACTATGATATTGTCACACCTTACATCATGTCATCCGATGAGTTCAGCAACATGGACTTCAGGCGTTCAATGATGGAGTATTATCGTCAAAAGAATGCCGAGAGTGCTCAGGATCAGGAAAAAGACCCCTTCAATTTCCTGGACATGCAATTTGGCATGGGCCCATTGGAAAAGGTATTTGGTCCTGGTGGCGTTCAACTCAAGACCACAGGTTCGGTTGTCATCAACATGGGTGTCAAGACCAACTCGACCGACAACCCCGCGCTTTCGATATCTCAACGCCGTAAGACTTATTTCGACTTTGACCAGAAGATACAAGCTAACATTACCGCTACTGTTGGCGATAAGATGCGTTTCAACATGTCTTACAACACAGGAGCGACATTTGACTTCGACAGTAAGAATCTGAAGCTTGCCTATGAGGGTAAGGAAGATGAGATTATCAAGAATATCGAGGCTGGTAATGTGAGCATGACTACCGGTTCGTCCCTCATCCACGGTAGTGCCGCATTGTTTGGTATCAAGACAAAGATGCAGTTTGGCCGATTGACGGCAACGGCTCTGGTTTCACAACAGAACAGTGAATCACAGACTGTCAGCAGCAAAGGTGGCTCGCAAACCACCGAATTCAACATCAGTGCTGACAAGTATGATCAGAACCGCAACTATTTCCTGTCACATTACTTTCGCGATCATTACGATGATTGGTGCTCGAACCTGCCGCTAGTGTCATCGGGTATACACATTACCCGCATCGAAGTGTGGATTACCAATAAGCGAAATAATTACAATGAGTCTCGCAACATCATGGCGTTTATGGATGTTGCAGAAGGTGATCCCAGTAATATATGCAATGATCACTGGACCCCCACGGGTAAGGACTTGAACACCAAGGGTGAATCATTGCCCAGCAACAAAGCCAACACCTTGCTCGACGAAATCAAGGGACAATACCCTGACGCTCGTTACATGAGCAAGGCTTCAACTGAATTGGAGCCATTGAAGGCCTATGGTTTCGAAGGTGGTAAGGACTACGAGAAAATCGAGAGCGCGCGTCTGCTGAATTCATCAGAGTACACGCTCAATGCAAGTTTGGGTTATATCATGCTCAAAACAGCGCTTGCCAGTGATGAAATTCTTGCGGTTGCCTATGAGTACACCTATGGAAATGAAACTTACAAGGTGGGCGAGTTCTCGGATGTCATCACTTCGACCGACCAGTCTCTTTACGTGAAGATGTTAAAGAGCACCACGTCATCTCCTGCTTACCCCATGTGGGATTTGGCAATGAAGAACATTTACGCTCTGGGTGCCTATTCAATACAGAAAAATAATTTCAAACTCAATATCAAGTATCTGAGTGATACAACTGGTAATGAATTAGTCTATATCCCAGCAGGAAATGACAGTATTAATGGCAAGCCATTGCTTCAGGTGATGAACCTGGACCGTTTGGATGCCAATCAGGATACCGTCAGCGACGGACGGTTTGACTACATCGAGGGCTTCACTGTTCAATCATCAACAGGTAAGATTATCTTCCCTGTAGTTGAACCCTTCGGTGAACACTTGCGTAAAAAGTTCAATGATGATGCACTTGCCAGCCAGTTTATCTATACTGAGCTGTATGATTCTACGCTCACTGTGGCGCAGCAGTTCAGTGACAAGAACAAATTTGTGCTTGCCGGTGAATATCAATCGAGCTCGGGTAGCGTGATTAGGCTCAATGCCACCAATGTGGCCCGAGGTTCGGTGGTCGTGACAGCCGGAGGCGTCACATTGACCGAGAACAGTGATTACACAGTTGACTACACGATGGGTACCGTGACGATCATCAATCAAAGTATCATTGATGCCGGTACAAACATCAGTGTTTCACTTGAGAACCAGTCCACATTCAGCATGCAACGCAAGACACTGTTAGGTCTGGATTTGGATTATGCCATTAACAAGGACTTCCATGTCGGGGCAACCGTCATGCATTATGGTGAGAAGGCTATTGGAGACAAAGTGGCTATCGGTAGCGAATTGGTCAATAATACCATCTGGGGCGTGAACATGTCCTATAAGAATCAATTCATGTGGCTGACGAATCTGCTGAATAAGATACCTACCGTTAACGCTGTCGCTCCTTCAAGTGTTAACTTCTTGGGCGAGTTTGCTCAGTTAGTGCCTCATCAGGCAAAGACCGGCTCCAATTCGGGTAGTTCTTATATTGATGACTTTGAATCCACGCAGTCAGGTATTGACATGCGAACTGCATATTCCTGGTTCTTGTCCTCGGTGCCTGCTCACTTCTCAGAATCATCTCTGACTAAAGATGTGGCCTGCGGCAAGAACCGAGCATTGCTTTCATGGTACTATGTTGACCGCCTGTTCACTCAGCGCAATTCATCCTATGCTCCCGGTTACATTAAGAATGACCTGGACGCGCTGTCCTATCCATATGCACGCGAAGTCGCTTTCAGCGAGGTGTTCCCTGGACGAGAATTGAACTACGGTGAATCTTCGGTAATCCAAACCCTCAATCTGTCGTTCTATCCCCGTGAGCGTGGACCGTACAACGTGGATCTCAATGTTGACCCCAACAGCGGTGAGTTGCTCAATCCTGAGCAGCGATGGGGCGGTATCATGCGCAAGATCGATAACACCAATTTTGAACAATCCAATATCGAGTACATCCAGTTCTGGATGCTTGACCCGTTCATGGATCCCGAGCTTGGAAATGATGACGGAGGTTCATTATATTTCAACCTGGGTGAAGTCAGCGAGGATATCCTCAAGGATGGTCTCAAGAGTTATGAGAACGGTCTGCCCATCAATGGCGACACGACATATGTCAGCAATACGGTTTGGGGAAAAGTATCTACTCAGACCTCTTTGACCTACGCCTTTGACAACACCAACGGAGCCCGTATTCTTCAGGATGTCGGACTTGATGGTCTGTCTACAGCAGAAGAGTTTAACCATCCCACCTATGCTGAATTCCTGAGGGCGTTGCGCAATAATGTTCTGTCCCCGTCAACGGTGTCAGCCATGGAGGAAGACCCGTTCTCACCGTTTAATGACCCTGCGGGTGATAATTACGCCTTCTATCGTAACGGCCATTATGATAATATCAAGGCAACAATCAATGACCGTTACAAGCATTATAATGGTAGTGACGGTAACTCGTTGTCACAAAGTGATGTGCCCGACGGCCAATATCAGACATCACGCTCCACGCCAGATGTCGAGGACATCAATCAGGATAACACACTTAACGAGTATGAGCGTTATTTCCAATATCGTGTAGCCATTCATCCTGACTCGATGAAGGTGGGTATGAACTATATTACTGACAAGCAAGTGGCTAATGTTCACACGCGCAACGGCGAAACGCAGACGGCCACTTGGTATCAGTTCACCATTCCTCTTTCCGATTACAAGAGCAAAGTGGGTAGTATCCAGGACTTCTCCACCATCCGATTCATGCGCATATTCTTGACTGGATTCAGGGGAACCACCCACTTGAGGTTCGCTTCGCTTGAGCTGGTGCGTGGTGAGTGGCGAAACTATAAGTATAACCTCAACTTGCGTGGTGAACAGCCCGCTAACGGTAGCATCAGTATCAATACCGTTAACATCGAGGAGAATGCTTCTCGCGAACCGGTCAACTATGTATTGCCTCCTGGCGTGTCTCGAATCATTGACAGCGGCCAGTCTCAGATTACCCAGCTCAACGAGCAATCTATGCAGCTCACTGTTGACGATCTTGATGCAGGCGATGCCCGTGGCGTTTATCGCAATACCGACCTGGATCTGCGCACCTACAAACGTTTGCAGATGTTTGTTCACAGCGAGGCAACGATTGACAACGAGACCAATTTGCGCAACGGTGACGTTTCAATGTTTATCCGTTTGGGCTCTGACGTGAAGAACAACTACTATGAGTATGAGATTCCATTGACATTGACCCCTGCCGGACGTTATAGCACGAACAGTTCATCGGACCGTCTCAAGGTGTGGCCCGAGGAGAATATGCTTGACATTAATCTTGATGTTCTGGTCAATGCCAAGAAGAATCGAAATGCCGATAAGATGGCAGGTGTTTCAGACGTAGGGTATTCTGTACGCTATCAAGATGTTGATGACGAGCATCCCAATAATAAGGTTTACGTGATGGGTAATCCCTCCTTGAGCAAGGTGCGTGTGATGCTCATCGGTGTACGCAATAATTCTCCGTCGACAAAGAGTTGTGTCATTTGGGTCGATGAGTTACGTGTGACTGACTTTGACAGTGAGGGTGGCTGGGCTGCAAAGGCTTCGATGGTGCTGAACATGAGTGACATCGCAACGGTGAACGTGGGATTCCACAAGGAGACAGAAGGCTTCGGTTCTATCGATCAGAGCCTCTCGATGCGCCGTTTGGACAATTATGACCAGTATAATGTCGCTGTGCAGACCGACTTGGGCCGTTTCATTCCTGAGAAGGCTAAACTGCATGCCCCGATTTACTATTCCTACAGTAACGAGAAGACTACGCCCAAATACAATCCTTTGGATCAAGACGTGAAGCTCAAGGATGCTATCGATGCCTGTGACACCAAGCAGCAAGAGGATAGTGTCATGGAATATGCCGTTACACAGAAGACAGCGAGAAACTTCTCGATTTCGGGAATGAAGTTTGATGTCAAGACGATGAAGAATCCCATGCCCTGGGATCCTGCAAACTTCAGTTTCAGCTACTCGTTCAACAAGCAGCATCTGAATGACCCCGAGAACGTGTATGAGAACACGAATGACTACAAGGGCAGCATGCAGTATTCGTGGACGCCCTATGCCAAGCCATTCAAGCCCTTCTCCTATTTCATTGATGAGAAGAACAAGAACATGAAGTTCTTCCACGACTGGGAGTTGCACTGGTTGCCGTCAAATCTGTCATTCGGCACCAATATCTCGCGACACTACTATGAGCAGCTAACCCGCAACGAGACCGGTATCAATGTGACAATGCCTGTCTCGGTCAGCAAGAACTTCTTGTGGGATCGTCAGCTGGCCTTGTCATGGAGCTTTACCAAGTCCCTCACTGTAACGTTTAACAGCAATACCACCGCTCATATCCTTGAGCCAATGGTGCAAGTGAACAAGAAACTGTTCCCAGATGAATATCGTGACTGGAAGGAACAGGTGCTGGAATCGATTCGGGGCTGGGGTACACCTTGGGGCTATAACCAGACCTTCACGGTCACCTATAAGGCTCCGTTCAGCCAGATACCCATTCTTAGTTGGATTACTGGAAATCTTTCCTATAACTCGACCTATCGTTGGGACCGAGCCACCGTGGTCGGTAATGTGTCTTCTGGTAACTCGATTGCCAATCAGACTGTCCGTTCCATTGACGGCCGCTTTGCCTTCGAACAGTTCTACTCTAAGATTCCTTACCTTAAAAAAGTAGAGGAACGTTTCTCGAGTAAATCGACTAACCGCAATCGTCAACAACCCAAGAAGGAAAAGCCCAAGCGCTACTCACGCACAGTGAAACTCAGTCCTGATTCTTCAATCGTCATCAACCACAAGATGGGAGTGAAGGATGTGAGGGTTAGCGCAACGACAACCGATAATCAACCCTTCAAGGTCGAATTTAAGGTCAAGGATAAGGACAATGTGGAAATCACGACCTTGGGCGAGGAGAACCTCAAGTTTGAGATTGTTGAAATACAGAAACAAGAGAAGCACAACTTCTTTACCGAGGCTGCGCAATACACCACGCGTCTGTTGATGAGTTTGCGCGGATTGAATATCCGGTGGAAGAAAACCACCTCGTTGAACCTGCCACAGTTCAACCCCGAGATTGGTGATGCTTTTGGCCAAACAAGAGCGTTTGGTAATGGAATGGCCCCAGGTCTTGGTTTCGCTTTCGGCTTTGAAGGACTCTCCTATATTGAAAGGGCCAAGAGAAATGGATGGCTGTTATCTGACCCGACGCAGACCACCCCTGCATTGTATGCCAACACTCAGGAGTTTAATGCCGAAATACAGTTAGAACCCATTGCTGGTCTCAAAATCACCCTCACTGGAAACAGGACTGATAACAGAACAAACCAGATTCAGTTCATGTTTGAGAATCCCACGATCATCTATGGCGGTAGCTATACAAAGACGCACATTGCGATGGCCTCGGCACTGAAGACTGTTTCGTCGACTAATGATTACAAGAGCGAGTACTTCGAGAAGTTCTTGGCTAACCGTGATATTGTTGCCCAAAGGCTGCAAGATCGTTACATGGGTGTGACTTATCCTGATAGGGGTTTCTTGAAAGGTACGGCAATGGCCGGTAACGTATATAGTGAAGATAATGGCGCCATCAACAAGATGAGTAGTGACGTGCTCATTCCCGCCTTTATCGCAGCCTACTCTGGCAAAGACGCAAGCAAGGTAGATCTGAACCCGTTCCCTGGCTTCAAGGCTATTCTTCCCAACTGGCGCATCACCTATGATGGCCTGATGAGAATACCTTTCTTTAAGAAGTTGTTCAAATCATTCAACATCAATCACGCTTATCAGTGTACTTATAGTGTGGGCTCATTCTCATCGTTCAGTGACTGGGTGACCATCGGTGATGGATTGGGATTCACTCAAGGTCTGTCCGATAACTCAGACGTAATAGTCGCGATACCGTCATCTCCATATAACATCTCGTCGGTGACCTTGACCGAGAAGTTTGCTCCACTCATTGGATTCTCAGCCACATTCTTTAATGACATCACATTGAATGTACAGTACGACGATCAGCGCACGCTCACTCTGAACTCGTCGGCGGCACAGTTGGTGGAAGCATCCAGCAAGAGCTTTACATTGGGTGGCAGTTACAAGATTGCTAACTTCAACCAGGTTCTTAAGCTCAAGAGCAAGCAGCAGAACGTCAACAATGACCTCACATTCAACCTGAATGTGAAGATGTCGAGTAACATGGCGCTCATCCGCAAGATTGACACTAACACTGCTCAACCCACTAGCGGAACCCGCACATGGGGCGTGAACTTCACTGCAAACTATGTGGTGAGCAAGCGCATCACGATGGGAGCATTCTTTGACTACCAGAGCAACACGCCTCTCGTGTCCAACTCGTCCTATCCGACGACGAACAGCAACTATGGCTTGACAATTAACATGTCACTTGTTAAATAAAGGTTTTAACTATGTTGCTCAGCCTCATTGTCTATTCTGGAACTGCCATAGCATTGGCATGGCTGGGACGGCATGTGAGTCATCGTGAGCAACAGCAGATCAGGCGGGGTGGGGCAGAATTGCCCTTCTGGAGCTGGGAAATCCTGGTTGCCATTTTCATCTATGTTGTGGTTTCGGCTCTTCGCTGGCAGACGAGTTGGGACTACAACATGTATTACAGCTATTACCTGGCGATGCAATCATTGGGAAAATATTCCAGGGAGAACTTTGAACCCGGTTTTTCCTATTTGACTATGGCGATGGCCCGCTCAGGTATGCATTTTGCCTTCTATTTCGCTTTCTGGGCTGTTGTACACATCATATTACTGTACTATGCGTTGCGTCATCGCAAGGTGTTGTTACCCTGGGTGGCACTGTGCCTTTTGATGGGTCCGTTGTATATCCAGTGGATGAATGCGGTGCGGCAGGCGGTGGTTGAGTGTCTCATGCTTGTCATGGTGGAATTGATTGTCCGGCGCAAGTTCTGGATATATTTGGCCTTGTCTCTCTTGGCGATGTCAATCCATCGGATATCAGTCGTGCTCATTCCACTTTATTTCATACCTTTAATCCCATTGCGTGGTGGCATCAAGAAGTGGGTCCCCTATGCACTGGTTTTGTCCTGTGTTGTACTCGGTCTATTCCCCCAGTGGATACAGTGGTGTTTTGAGCGGGTCGGCTATTTGGCAAGCCTGTTGGGGTACGGACATTATTACCGTCTGTTCACCAGTAATGATAGTGAGTATGTGTTCTGGACAGTCATGGGGCCAGCGCGCTTGTTCCCGTTGATTTCTTGCATGATAATCATCTGGCTATATCCTTCGATCAGGCGCTTTTTCAAGGGGGACAGATATTTGTCAGCGATATATAAATTGTCATTGGTGTATATCGGTTATGTCAATCTGTTTGCCAGCACAACTCTGTATCTGAGGCGTCCCGGGGAATTGCTTCGTGGTGTTTTCCTGGTTTTGGTGTGCTATGCTTTGTGTTACTTGTGGCGTGAGAGGCGTTGGATTCCCTTTGCCGCTTTGGCTTTCTTGAACCTGTACTATGTTTATTATGAGATAGCCAAAGCAACCATTCACCCGACAAGTGTCCTGACACCCGAATTATATCATACGTTTTTATTCTGATACTGTTTTTTTAACCGGATAAAACAAGAAACTCGGCTTGGTCACAGGCCGAGTTTCTTGTAAATCGTCTGAGGTGTCAGGATTACTCCTTCTTGCCGCCAAACTTGTTGTAGCTGATGTTTTCTTCCTTGAACTTGTTCTTTGGTGCTGGCGATTCGTCAGGATATCCGATGCGAACGACAGCAACAGGAATAATGTTTTGCGGACAATTCAGCACGTTGGCTACATTGGCAACACGTTCCATCGCAGGATATACACCTGTCCATACGGCACCCAAGCCTTGGGCGTGGGCGGCGAGTAGCAGATTCTCGATTGCTGCTGAAACGTCTTGTACCCAGAAATCGGGCAGCTTTCCTTTGCCGTCAGGCATCGATGTCTTGTCAGTGTCACCACACACGGCAATCATGAGCGGTGCATTGGATGGCTGGTTGCCTGCAAGTTGTTCCATTACTTTTTTGTCGGTGATGACAATGAAGTGCCAGGGTTGCAGATTAACTGCTGTTGGGGCAGCCATGGCAGCCTTGAGCATGATGTCGATTTTCTCTTCCTCCACGGGCTGGTCTTTATACTGACGGATGCTCGTGCGGGTCATGATGTTTTCGATTGCTGCTTGACCATTGTCATTAGTGCTGACAACAGTTTCCTGCTTTTGGTCATTGCTTGGATTGGTGCAGGCACCAAGCGATAGCAACACGGTTGCAAATAATAGCAATGTCTTTTTCATATCTGATCAAAAACTAGTTAGATAAATAATTAAATATATGTTTTACTACTTGCAAAGGTAAGAAATTTTTTGTTTTATCCATTAGTTAGTGATTGTTTTTTGCAAATGAAAATTAATTTTGCTCATAAGAGTTTATATTTGTAAATAATTGTGTATCTTTGCACCCGCAATTTTTGAGATATGAGTGTTTGGCATAACATATGGTGTGTAATTACCTCCCCAAAATATGGGTGGGAACTCATTAACGAGTCCAATATACCAATCGGCACAGTGATGCGCAGTGCATATATGCCGTTGTTGTGTATATTAGGCCTGTCATGCTTTGTGCCGATGCTTTATGACCGGACGATTTCATTCAGCTCCTCGTTGATGACAGGTATCGTGCTGGTCTCAACCTATTTCATCAGCTATTACATCATCATTTATCTGCTTGGTGGGTTCTACCCTGAATTGGTGAAAACCCGTGGTGCGACAGCACGTTTGAACGACTTCACCCTTTATAATCTGATTTTTCTGGTATTGCTCATCATTTTCCGCAATCTGTTGCCAAGTGACTTTACTCCGGTGCTTTTCTTGGTGGTGTATTTGCCCTGGATGGCCTATCGTGGAACGGACCATCTGTTTGTGAGGAATGATAAAAAGACCAAGTTCATTGTCATTTCTTCAGCCTTAATCCTTTTTTTGCCTGTTGCTCTCAAGGCTATTTTGAGTTTATTCATCGTCAAATAATCGAGTCTCATGGCTGCCAATAATAATCATAATACTGTCAATATCAAGAATCGCAAGGCAACGTTTGACTACGAGATTATTGAGACGTTCACTGCGGGCATTGTGCTCACGGGTACCGAGATCAAATCAATACGTCAAGGTAAATGTGGCTTGACCGACACCTACTGCATGGTCATCAATCGCGAGGTTTGGGTCAAGAACATGTATATTGCCGAGTACAGTTATGGCTCCTACAACAACCACACGACTCACCGAGACCGCAAACTCCTTCTCAACCGCAAGGAAATCCGTCGCATAGCCAAGGATACCATGCAGCCGGGTTTTGCCATTGTGCCTCTGCGACTTTTCATCAACGAGCGAGGCTTGGCCAAGCTGGTCATAGCCATCGCACGAGGCAAGCGTCAGTTCGACAAGCGCCAGTCCATCAAGGAACGTGAAGACAAGCGTGCCATCGACCGAATGTTCAAGAAGTGATGCTGTGTTTTCGTCTGTAAGAGTATTGCGAGCCTTAGGCTCGCTCAATAAATAACAAATCAGGCGGCCCAAAGGGTCGCCTGATTCTGTAATGCATTGTGTCGTGTTATCCCAGGAATGCCAGAAGCACACCTGCGGCAACTGCCGAACCGATCACGCCGGCCACATTGGGACCCATGGCGTGCATGAGCAGGTAGTTGCTGGGATCGGCCTTCAAGCCCTGATCGTTGCTGATGCGAGCTGCCATAGGCACAGCCGAAACGCCGGCATTGCCAATGAGCGGGTTCAACCTCTTGCTCTTGGGCAAAATGAGGTTGAAGATCTTCACGAACAGCACGCCCGAGCAGGTGGCGATGACAAAGGCGCAGAATCCCAAGAAGAAGATGAAGATGGTCTCCTTGGTCAGGAACTGCGAAGCCTGGGTCGAGGCACCCACTGTCATACCCAGCAGGATGGTCACGATGTCGGTCATCGCATTGCTGGCAGTGTGAGCAAGACGCTTGGTCACACCGCTCTCGCGCAGCAGATTGCCGAAGAACAGCATACCCAGCAGGGGAATAGCCGAGGGAACGACAAAGCAGGTGAGCAGCAAGCCGAAGATTGGGAAGATGATTTTCTCCAACTGGCTGACCTTGCGTGCGGGTTTCATGCGCATCTTGCGCTCCTTCTCGGTCGTGAGCAGGCGCATGACGGGTGGCTGTATCACAGGCACAAGTGCCATATAGCTGTAGGCACTCACTGCAATTGCTCCCATCAGGTTAGGTGCCAGTTTCGACGACAAGAAGATAGCAGTAGGACCGTCGGCACCGCCAATGATGGCGATAGCGCCGGCCTGGTCGGGCATGAAGCCCAAATACAATGCAATCATGTAGGCACCAAAGATGCCGAACTGGGCGGCAGCACCCACAAGCATCAGCTTGGGGTTCGCCAATAGGGCGCTGAAGTCAGTCATCGCACCGATGCCCAGGAAGATAAGAGGTGGATACCATCCGTTGCGAACGCCTTGATAGAGGATGTTCAGCACGGAGCCGTCCTCATAGATACCGATTTCGTTGCCCGGCTGGAACGGTATGTTGCCAATCAAAATACCGAAGCCGATGGGCACGAGCAGCATAGGCTCAAAATCATGCTTGATGGCGAGGTAGATGAAGAACAGACCCACCAAAATCATGATCAGGTTAGTGTAATCGAAGTTGTAGAATCCGGTGAATTTCCAGAAATCTCCCAACTGGTCGAACAGGAATGATAGCAGTACCATAATTCTCAGTTTTCAGTTATCAGTTTTCAGTTATCAGTTATCGGTTTAATGCGGATGGGCTGAGAACATAAAAACTGAAGACTCTAATTATCCGATTACCATGATTGTGTTACCCTCGAGTACCGAATCCTCTTTCGAAACTTCGATGCTCTTTACAGTGCCGTCAACGCCAGCATGAATCTCGTTACCCATCTTCATGGCCTCGAGAATGCACACCACATCGTCAGCCTTCACCTGCTGGCCCACCTTGACAAATATGTCCTTGATGACGCCAGGCAGGGGAGATTCGATCACGTGACCTCCACCGGCAGCGGGCGCAGCTTTGCGGGCGGCGGGTTTGGGAGCGGCAGCGGGCGCTTCGCTCACAGCTACACGCTTAACAGCGGGAGCGGCCTTGGGCTGCTCGGGCAGCTCGACGTCATAGGCGACGCCATTGAGCTGGATGTGGGCGATGTTGCCCTCAATGTTATCTACAGCAACAGTATATTCATTGCCATTGATTTTATATTTATATTCCTTCATGAGAGTGAATGATTTTTAATGGTGATTATTTTTTAACGGGTAATTCACGCATCAGGCTGGTTTTGGCAGCCCAGGTTGAGCCGTCACGAGGAGCCAGCGTCAGTACGCCGCTCTCTTGATCGTGGGCATTCAAGTGCTGATAAAGGGCAAAGCAGATGGCTGCCATCTTTTCACCGTCAAGGTCGCCAGTAGCGGGTACTGCAGCGGCTTGGGTGGCAACGGGAGCAGCGGCTTTCTCCTTCTCCTCAGTCTTGAGATTACGGCTGGCAAACATGCCGAAAAGCTTAAAGCAGATGTAGAGCAGCGCCAATGCACTGAACACAACCGACATCGCCATCAGAGCAATCATGAAACCGTGAGGATCTTTTTCATGGAAGGCCTCGATGTCTTCGTTCTTCTCACGGAAGTTGTAATTGCCCTTAGTGATTGCACTCTCCATGGTCTTGCCGTCATTCACGATCCAAGTGGTCGTGCCATCTAGAACACTGGGCAGACTGCCTTCTTTTTTGACGGCAAAGGTCTCACCTGGTTTGAGTGACGCTGGCACTCTTACAGTGTCCACCAGGTCTCCATTCACATCGTAGAGGGCAACATAATTATCTTGGCCCAAATTCAATGTGAATGGCAGATGGAATGTTCCAGCTTTGGGATCACCATCGGCTTCCATGACAAAGTGGGAACGAGGTGCGATTTTAGTGTTGCGCTCGTCGCCACGCGGAATCTCATAAATCTCATCGGGGCGCTCTTTACACCACTCAATCAATACCTTGTTGGGCTTAACTTTAGACGTAGCCATCACGGCCCTGATGTGGCTGTTGACTGTAGCGGTGTCCAGCGTTGTGATGAACATCTTCTCGACGGCATTGGAGCTGTAGGATGAGTTGAAAAACTCAATCCATCCGTTGCCGCCCGTGCTGTCCTGCACCATCACCTCGTTGATGCGCACGTTTTTGCGGCCTTGGGCCAACGTGGGCAGCGCGAGGATGGCGCACAGTAGTATGAGTGTCAATGCTCTTTTACTCATAACGAATTGCATTGATGGTTTACAGAGGAATATTACCGTGCTTCTTGGCAGGGTTGGTCAACTTCTTGGTGCGCAAAACCTCGAGAGCGCGGATCACGCGGAAGCGGGTGTTCCTGGGCTCGATCACGTCGTCGATGTAGCCATAGCGGGCCGCATTGTAAGGCGTGCAGAACAGGTTGTTGTACTCGTCCTCCTTCTCCTGGATGAACTTCTTGCCCTGCTCGAGCAGGTCCTTGGCTTTGGCCTCGTCGCCGGCAGCCTTGGCCTCCTCGGCCTGAGTCTTGAAGTTCTTGCTGTCCTTGGCATAGAGGATCTCGGCTGCACCAGCAGCACCCATCACAGCGATTTCAGCGCTGGGCCATGCGTAGTTCAAGTCACCACGCAGCTGCTTGCAGCTCATCACGATGTGCGAGCCACCGTAGCTCTTGCGCAGGGTAACAGTCACCTTGGGAACGGTAGCCTCGCCGTAGGCGTAGAGCAACTTGGCGCCGTTCATGATTACGGCATTGTACTCTTGGCCGGTACCGGGCAGGAAGCCGGGCACGTCAACTAGGGTTACCAGAGGAATGTTGAAAGCGTCGCAGAAGCGGACGAAGCGACCGCCCTTCTTCGATGCGTTCACGTCAAGCACACCTGCCATGCAGTTGGGCTGGTTGGCAACAACACCGACAGCCTGGCCGTTGAAGCGTGCAAAGCCCACGATGATGTTCTTGGCGAAATCCTTGTGAACCTCGAGGAACTCACCATTGTCGACGATGGCACTGATGACCTGATACATGTCGTAGGGGTCGTTGGCGCTCTCGGGGATGATGTTGTTCAAGGCATCCTCAACGCGGTCGATGGGATCGGTGCACTCCACGCGGGGAGTCTCCTCCATATTGTTGCTGGGCATGTAGCTCAACAACTGGCGGATGATGGCAATAGCCTCTTCCTCGGTCTCGGCTGCAAAGTGAGCCACACCGCTCTTGCTGGCATGAACACCTGCGCCACCCAACTGCTCCTGGGTCACATTCTCGCCGGTCACGGTCTTAACCACCTTGGGACCGGTCAGGAACATGAAGGAGATACCCTTGGCCATGATGATGAAGTCGGTCAGGGCAGGGGAGTAAACGGCACCACCGGCACAGGGGCCCAAAATGGCGCTAATCTGAGGAATTACACCCGAGGCATTGATGTTACGTTGGAAAATTTCGGCATAGCCTGCCAGTGCGTTCACACTCTCCTGGATGCGGGCACCACCCGAGTCATTCAGACCAACGACAGGTGCGCCCTGCTTCATAGCGAGGTCCATCACCTTACACATCTTCAGTGCCATGGTCTCACCCAGCGAACCGCCAATAACGGTGGCATCCTGAGCAAAGACGTAAACCAGACGACCGCCAACGGTACCGAAACCGGTTACAACACCGTCACCGTCGTAGGTCTTCTTTTCCATGCCGAAGTTGGTGCAGCGGTGCTGAACAAACATGTCCAGTTCCTCAAAGCTGCCCTCGTCAAGGAGCATGTTGATGCGCTCACGGGCAGTGAATTTGCCCTTCTCGTGCTGCTTGGCAATAGCCTTTTCGCCACCGCCCAAACGTGCTTTCTCGCGACGTTCGATCAGCTCTTGAATCTTATCAAGTTGTTTTCCCATGTCCGTAGGTCGATTACTTGTTGGGATTTTCGCAAAGCTCTAACAAAGCACCACAAGTGGTCTTGGGGTGCAGGAAGGCGATGTTCAGGCCCTCAGCGCCCTTGCGGGGTTGTGCGTCAATCACGCGACCACCCTTTTCTTGTACCTCGGTTAATGCATTGGCAACACCATCTTCAACGGCAAAAGCAACGTGCTGTATGCCACCACGGCCACCGTTCTTCTCAATGAACTTGGCGATAGCGCTCTCGGGGGCGGTAGCCTCGAGCAGCTCAATCTTGGTTTGACCCACCTGGAAGAAAGCGGTTCTTACCTTCTGATCCTCTACTTCTTCAATGGCAAAGCACTTGAAGCCCAGCATGTTCTCGTAGAATGGAATTGCCTCCTCAAGCGAGGTAACGGCGATTCCCACATGTTCAATGTGTGAAATGTTCATAACTTTCTGTTTTTTAGAAGTTTATTAATTGAGTAAATTGAAATTTTCAAAATAACGCACAAAATTACAAAAATTATATCTGATATCTTGCAGTTAAGTCCCGAAAACAATGCGTATCTTTGCCGAAAATAACATTTTTTTAACAATGAAATCTCATGCTTGTAGCTTTCATCATACTCAGTCTTGTGTCAATCCTGCTCGCGGTCATGGCAATCCTCATCATGATCGGTAGGGGAGATTCGCTCATCGCTGGCTATAACATTGCTTCTCGGAAGTCTCAGGAAGCCTATTACAAGAAGCGTTTGAGAATCATTATCGGTGTGTTGTTGTTGATCATCGCCTTGTCTTTGCCGGCAATCGGTATCCTGTTGTCGCTGGGTTACAAGGAATGGGTCTTGACAGTGCTTCCCGCTGCCGTCTTTGTCCTTGTCACCGCAACGTTCACCACGGCTCATTTCTGGGCAAAGAAAAGAGACTGAAATCTGAAAGAAAAAAGCTCTAAACAAAAAAACGCGCCATCTTTGGCGCTAGACTACACTCTGCCAGTCCGGCAACTGACAGGGTGTCTTTTAACTAAATGGTTTTAAAGGAATTGCATTTCCACTCAGTTCCTGGTTGTCGACTGGGCGGAGTCTTGCTGCAATCAACTATTTCAAGCGATAAAAGTAGCCCAAAGTAACAGCTATGGTCATAGAGTTGGAACTGGAAAAGACGTCGGTCTTGTGGCTGGGAAAGACGTCTGTCAGACCGTAGTAAAAGCGTCCCTCTAGCAACAAGGAGTGCTTGGCCTTGATATTAAGCTCGAGGCCTGCTCCGGCACAGATTCCATAGTCAAAACGGCGGTTCACCTTCATTGTCAGTTGTTCAACGTGGCGGTTTTCGGCGGCAAAGAAATCGTCTGTTGCATCTTGGTAGGAAAAGTTAGACTTGATGCCGTTTCCAAGCATAACATTGATTTCCGGTCCCAAATTAAAGAATCCTTTAACATGCTGATTGCCGAAGTAGATATGAGTCATTATCGGCAGTTCCAAATAGGAAAAGCTATGGCTGTAGCTGAGGCTCTTGTCATCATAGGCCTCTTTCCAACCTCTCTGGGCCAGGTTGAGCTCAGCAATGAGCCCGAAGTTTTTTTCCTCGATGTAGCGCAACATCACGCCCGCTGTCATGCCTGGCAGCATCGATTGGCGCACTGTGGGGCTGAAGTTAACACGGGAAAAAGTCGCTCCCGCCTTGCCGCCAACGTACAGTGCTCCCTCGTAGTGGGTCTGGGCTGTCGCCAGGAGTGCCACCAGGAACATCAAAGACAGGAAGAGGTGTCTCATCTCACATGGACGGTAATCTGGTGGTCAGGTGAGAAATGAACAACCTCAATGGCTTGATTGGTGTAGCCGCGCCAACCTTCACCACGCTGCCAGCGGAAACTTGTCTGGATACCCTTGTAAAGAGGTGTCTGACTATTGATGAATCCATCAGCAGCCAGCGAATGCAGCAGATACATGCCCGTGTCATAACCATAGATGGCCATGTTGGGAACTCCTTGAAGCGGCTCACCGCCAAAGTTGTTTTTGTAGGCTGCTTCCAAGTCGCGCGTACGGAAACCCTTAGCGTTGAAGAATCGGGTGAACATCCAAGTGTCCACATCTTGCAGGTCGGTCTGGTAGTCCTTTAAGTAAAGAACATATTCAGGGAATGCCACCAATGCCAGTTCACAGTCAAAGCGTTCTTGCTTTACCTGCTTGAGCGCCTTGATGTAACGACCGATGAGTGTCATATCTCCTGGTGAGGGAATGAAGACATACTTTGAGCCCGGATCCATGAGGTCGGAGATATTGTCATAGGACAGGGTCGAGCTGCCCACGTTGATGGTTGCCGTGTGGTAACCCTTTTGCGAAATGTGTGAACGCATGTGTTCGAACATCTCTTTGTCATTATCACTGGCAGCACTCAGGAAGATAACGTTACAATCCCCGAATCGCTCGTCAAACCATTGCATTACAGTGCGCATCATCTCGTCGGTGGGCGTGTTCACCTGATAGACCATGGGGTTATCCAGATAGTCCTCGTTGCGCGTTGTGAAGCAGTTCATTACCGGGACACCGTTGGCCTTGCCAAAAGCATTGATTCTTGCCAATTGCTGAGGTTCGCTCGGAGCGATAATCATGTGCATCGACCTCAGCTCAGGAAGCAACAGGATGCTGTCGGTAACATTCAGGTTGTGCTGCGTGTCATAGACCTTGAGGTTGATATGCCTGTCGGTGTAACGGGCGACACTGTCCATGGCAAGCAGAAAACCCTTGTAGTAGTCAGTATAGAGGTATGCCTGCTTGGGTGGCGCGCTCTTGTGGAGCTGGAAGGGGAGAATGATGGCAATGTTCAAATCGCCTTCGAGACGCTGGGCATTCAAACGGTCATACAGGTCGTTGATGCGCGGCTCGTAGTAAGCCCGCAATTCCTCCATGGGGATGGTGGCAATTTCACCCGTCACTCGTTCGGCATAAGGCTTGGGCAGCGTGATGGTCTTACCCTTTTTTGCTTTCTTCATATCCGGGTTGGCGGCTTTGAGCTCCTCCTCGCTGATGCCGTTGGCGGCGGCAATCGAGGCGAAGGTCTCACCACGCTTCACCTCATACTTGTAGTTGCGGCGGCTCATGCGCTCATAGATGAACGGTAGGGCCGTGCCGGGCATGATTTTGACGTGGGCACCAGTGGTGTATTGTTCGGGTTTGAGTCCTGGGTTAGCGCTCAGGATGCCCTCGATTGAGGCGTTATATTGTTTAGCCAGCGTGTAGATGTCCTCACCTGCGGCCATGGTGTGATAAACAGCTTCGGTGCCTTCGGGCAAGGTCACTTGAGTCTGAGCCACACCACCACTGCGGTCAAAGGCGTCTCGCACCTGTTGACTGGCATCGATGGTTGTTGCGGTTTCGGCTTGGGTGGCTTTAGCAGGTATCGTCAGCGTTTGGCCTACAGTCAGACCGTTCTCGGTGCCGGGATTGGCGGCGATAAGGTCATCAACAGACATGCCATAACGCTTGGCTAGACCGTAAAGGGTTTCACCCTGTTGAACCGTGTGCCTGTTTGTTGCGGTCTGAGGAGCGGCTGTTGCCGGCTGCGCTTGAGACACAGGAAAATGCAGTCTCATGCCTGAAGTGATGCCGTCGGCAGCATCAGGATTATACTTGATGATGTCATCCTTGGTCACTCCCAATTTTGCCGCTATGTCATAGATGCTCTCGCCCGAGCTCGTGTCATAAAAATAGTACTCGTTGCCTCCTACTATGGTTTTTGGGAGATTCATCTGGGCCATTGACGGCAAAGCAAAAATGGCCAAAGCGATAATCGCAAAAATATTTTTAAGATTCATAATCAGTGAGTTATAATTCTGCGCTTAATGTAATAGTCATGTCTTACTCGCCCAAACGGGGAGTAATAGCACCGCAAATGTACAAATTAATGGTCGAAATGACACGCAAAGACAGGCAAAAAATGCAAAACACACCTTGCTATGCGGTTTATTTGGGGTTGACAACCCGGTCGCCAATGTAGGGGGAAAGTTTCTGTCGCGCTTTGTAAAGTTCCTGCAGATACTCCATGAGCTGAGGTTGTTCATCGGCTGGAGCAACCGCAATTTTCTGTTTTGTTTCCTCTATTTTGTGTACAAGCAAAGCGTTCTTCCAGTTGCAAAGCTGTTCGGGAATCAATGTCAGCAGTTTGTCCCTCTCCTCCAGGATAGTGGCAAATTGGCTGTGTATCCTGCTCAACTGGGGCAGGTTGTCTGCCACAAGTTCACAGGCCAGCTGGCGTACGTCATCATCGTCGATGGAACACAGTACCCGCAGCAGATAGCTGGATCTGAACTCCATTAATTCGCTATTGGCTTTAACCTGAGCCTTGGCTTCGATGCCCTTGCGCTTCTGTTCGTGTGCGTTGATGAGCGCGGTGCTGTCCATAGCATCAGGCAAAACCTCGTCGACTCCTGCCATTTCCTGGTTGATGAAGTCACGTGTTCGTTCTTCCAGCTTTTTTGAGAAGGATTCCAGATCCTGATAGAATGGCTCAATATAGCTCTGGGCGAGTTCAAAAGTCCGTTTGTGAATGGGAACTGAAAAGTCCATGTAATCCAGCTTCAGCTCGTTGGCTACATATTCCAGGACTGTCGTTGGTCTGATTCCATCTTCATATTCAAAGTCAATCAGATAGCACATGCCGTAGTTGACGATGAGCCTGATCACCTCACGTTCCTGTTTTGAGATGCTTTGTGAAGCGATCACAGGGTTTTTAGTGGGTGACGGCTCTTTGGTGACGGTATCGGCAGCAGGATAGAAATCGACAGGAGGGAAGGGCGCCTGTGAGCCGTCATTGTCATCGGCAGGAGGCGGCACGTCAATTGGAGGCGCTTGTGCCATCCGTTCCTCACGAGCCTGTTGTTGTTGGCGTTCCTTACGGCGCTGTTCAAGGTATTTGCCCCGATAGTGCTTGATCTGGCGCAAGATGGTTTGCTCGTCAAAGCCGAACAAAGTGCTGCATTCCTTGGCATAGACCATGCGGGCAATATCATCGGGAATGATGGATATGGACTTGACCACGTCGGTAATGGCTGCGGTGCGCTTGATGGGGTCATTCTTGGCATCGCTCAATACAACACTGGACTTGAAATGAATGAAGTCTGTCTCGTTTTGCTCGATGTATTCCTCGACCTCGGAATGGCTGTGGGAGCGCACGAATGAGTCAGGATCATCCTCGGCAGGCAGAGGCAACACTTTGATGCTCAGACCTTCCTTGAGCAGCATGTCCACACCACGGATTGCCGCCTTGACACCAGCAGCATCACCGTCAAACATCTCGGTGACATTGTTGGTGAAGCGGCGGATGGCATGGATGTGTCCCTCGGTCAGGGCTGTTCCCGATGAAGCAATGACGTTTTTGAAGCCTGCCTGATGCATCGAAATGACGTCGGCATAGCCTTCAACAATGAAACACTTGTCCTGCTTGCTGATCTCACGTTTAGCTTGATAAAGACCATAAATTACGTCCCGCTTGGAGTAGATGACCGACTCAGGAGAATTGACATATTTTGCAATATTCTTGTCCTTCTTGAGGGTTCTGCCGCCGAATGCGATGACCTTGCCTGCAATGTTCATGATGGGGAACATCACACGGCCACGGAAACGGTCTCGGCCTCCGCCACGGTCATCGGGAATGCACAAGCCCACGTCAAACAGGAGTCTGGGATTGAATCCTTGAGCCACTGCAGCCTTATAGAAATCATCATATCCCTCACTGGAGTAACCCAGGCGGTACTCCTTGATGGTGACATCGTTGAAGCCACGTTCGCGAAAGTAGGATAGACCCACGTCACGACCCGTTTGGGTCTCGTGCAGCTGCTTCTCGAAATAGTCACAGGCCCACTCGTTGAGCATCAGCATGGACTCGCGTTCAGTCTGAGCCTGTTTCTCCTCGTCGGTCAGTTCTTTCTCTTGAATCTCGATGTGGTATTTTCGGGCAAGATACCGCAAGGCCTCTGGATAGCTGAGCTGTTCATGTTTCATGATGAAATTTACAGCACTGCCGCCTTCGCCACAAGCGAAACACTTGCAGATGCCCTTGGCACGTGAGACATAGAATGACGGCCGCCGGTCGTTGTGGAACGGGCACAGGCCTATCCAGTTGGCGCCACGGTGCTTGAGGCTGACAAAGTCGCTTACCACGTCAACGATGTCAGCTGTATCCAGAATCTGTTGTACTGTATTATGGTCAATCATCAAGAAAGTTTTTTAATTCAAAGTCAATCAACTATTTGTTGCGGGCACAGACCACGTCAGGAATCAAGGCTTGGTCGACCGCCGAAATGCCATGGAGCCGCAATTCCATGGCATCGCCTTTGAAAAGCGAGCGGAATTTAGCGGCATCACGATTCATGAGCTCAAACGACTGGCGGTAGGTGCCGATGGCTTCTTGCGTCTGGCCCTGGCACAGCAGCACATGTCCACGGTTCAGTAGGTCTTGGGCCGAAGGCTTGTCGTCTTGGACAATTCTGTCATAGTAGTCCAAAGCCTTATCATAATCCTTCAGGAGGAAAGAACACCATGCAATCGGTCTCCAGGCACGGTGTTTTGCCTTGGGCATCAGGTCAGCTTTGTAGTATTGCTGCAGAGCCTCGCTTGCGCGGTTCTGTTCAAGCAACACATGGCCGATGGTCAGCGACAGCGAGACATTATCAACGTCTATCTCCTCTACCCGGCGATAGTAATCCAATGCTTTTTCCAGTTCGCCTAGTGCCCTGTAGCAAGCTGCGATGTGCCGCATGTTCCAAACATCATCCTCGTGCAATAATTCATAGCGCTTATAGTAATTCAGGGCTTGAACTGTCTTCCCGGCATTCTGATAGGCAAATCCGATTTTTTGGTAGATGTGGTCGTCTGAAATGTCATCCATTCCCTCAAGCCGTGTGAAACACTTGATGGCGTCGTCATAGAAATTGTTCTTGAAATAGAGCGCTCCAAGCAGTTCCAGCACACGGGCATCCCGGGTCACCTCGGCAAGCGGCATGCAGTCGGTCATGTCGATGCCCGGGTCATCCATTGCGGCAATGAATTCACGGCGACGTGAGAACAGTTTGAAGAATCGGTACAGGTCCTGGACAAAAGCGTTGACAATGCTGACGCGTTGCTTGTTCACGTCGGGGAGCTCGGCCTGTTGGGCTTCTTGAATTGCCGCATTCTGTTCTTCAAGTTGAGCTGACATCATGCTGCGTTGAGACTCAGGCAAGGCTCCGAGTGAAAGACAGAAAGAGTATTTGTCGCTATTACACAAGTAGGGTGCGTGCTGGATGACTTCGGCCAGACCGATTTTGCTGGCTCCGAGATTCTCCACAACCGACGAATGAGCGGCATGGAACGGCAGGAACCAATTGCTCAGGGTCTTGAAGAACGGAAAAGTCTTCAAGTGGGCGAATGTGGCGATAAAGACGTCGCTGCCCTCCAATTGCATGGCATTGAATTCCTCGATGCGCCGAGTGATGCCGTTGCGGTCCAGCCATTCCTGCCAATCGGGGTTGGCTTCAATATCGCTGAGGTCGACCACTTGTGATTCCTGATCCTTGAGTTTGTCGATGATGTCCGGCCGCATTTTCATGATGTTGGGAATCAAATCGTTGCGAACACGTTCTTTCACATTCTCGGTGTTGCGGGACCTGGCTAACTGTGCTTGAACATTCCACACATCTTGCTTGATGCCCGGCATCTCCAGCAGAGCATCAATGCGGGTTTGGATGGATTTGGAGGACACGACACGTTTCTTGTGTGTGACAAGCGCCAGCATGGAACAAACCAGTGAACGCAACTGCACCTGGGCATCGTCGCTAAGAGAATAAGCCTCAAGCAGGATGAGCAATTTGGCTTCATCATAGAATTTCATCAACCCGAGAAACAGTGCCGACACCAACAGGCACCGAGCGTGTACAGGCAGGATGTCACCGGTAATGCAGAGCTTCAGGCTGTTGGCATCATCGGCATTGAGCGGGAATGAAGACCACACCCTGTTAAACAATTCCGTTTCGTCTTGTTCTGCCTGGCGCAACCGTGACAAAATGGCATGACTGTCACGCTGTTGCTCGGGAATGGATTGCGACAATGCGAGTTCCTTGATGGAGTCGCGGTATCTTTCAATGATGCTGATGATGGAGATAGCGGACAATTCCCGTCGACGTGTGTAAAACACCTCAGGGCTGACAGGCTCCATCAGTTGAATAAAGCACTGGTCGTTCAGTGTGTAGAGCGATTGTTTCAGGTTCAACAAAATCTCGTCGCGCTGAGGGTCCATCACTCCTTGTTCCAGATACTTGAGCATGAAAGTGTAGGACATTCGCAATTGTTCCAGCTTGTCTTTCATGTCGCCTCGGCCAAGCTCGTTGGCAAGAAGGCTTATCTGGTCAAATGCCGAGTTGACTTCAGCATTGTCGATGCATTGGCCAACCCGTTTGTAGATATTTTCAATTTCAGTTATTGTCATGAATTGTGGGATTTGAGTCACTTGTTTTTACAAGGCAAATACTATGCAAAATTACAAAAAAACGCCATTTTTCATGCTTGTCAGATGAAGAAATCAAATATTTTTCGGCTTAAATTAAATTCGACATTGATTTTTCTTGATGAAAACCATGGATTATAGAAATATTTCCTTAATTTTGCGCCAAAATTATTTACAATAAAAGAACTGAAATTATGGTAATACAACGCATTCAATCATTGTTCCTGCTTATTGCTGCGCTCTTGATGGCAGCGTTTGCATTTTTCATTCCCCTCATTGACACGTCGATGCTGGTACTTGTTATCCTCATTGCAGTGCTCGCTATCATTGACATCTTCCTTTACAAGAACCTGCAGCGGCAGATGACGGTATGCTTCGTTGACATCATCATCGGTCTTGCAATGCTGGTATCAATCATCATTCAAATTGTCAGGCTCGCCAAGGAAAACCTGGCTGTCAATTGGAATTGGGCCTGGGTTTTGCCGGTATTGTCCATCGTTTTCCTCATGCTGGCTCACAAGGCCATGTCGCGCGACAAGAAGAAACTGCGTGATGCTGACCGCCTTAGATAATCGGTCATTAACAATAATTGAATTCACTCACAATCTGATTAAATGATTCTCTGACGATGATTACGTCGATGATAATCATCTTTGTGATTGGCTATGTGCTGATCACACTGGAACACCCTCTCCACATTAATAAGGCTACATTCGCACTGCTCACATGTGGTGTGCTGTGGTCGATATATGCGTTGTTTGGCGATTCTTCACACATGCATGAGGCTATTGTGACGCAGCTGGGCGATGCCTGTGAGATTGTGGTCTTCCTTATCGGTGCCATGACCATCGTCGAGATCATCGACCGCTATGGCGGCTTCTCGTTCATTACCGAGAACATTCATGCCAAAAGCAAACGTCACCTGTTGTGGATCATGTGCACACTGTCGTTCATCATGTCGGCAGTGCTTGACAACATGACCACCACTATTATCATGGTGATGATGTTGCGTCGATTGCTCAGCGACCAGAAGGACCGTTGGCTCTTTGCCGGACTCATCGTCATTGCAGCTAATGCCGGTGGCGCATTCTCGCCGATTGGTGATGTCACCACCATCATGTTGTGGATGGACGAGAAAGTCTCGTCAGTCGGCCTCATTGTCAATCTGTTGATTCCCAGCATTGTCGCGATGGTGGTGCCTGTGTTTATCGCCCAATACTTCATTAAGGAGGGCAAGATGCAGACCCTGACCACCATGGCAGACAAGAATCCCGGTCTGCACGACCGTCATCCTTACCTGAGCAAGGCGATGCTTATCATTGGCGTCTCCGGCTTATTGTTTGTGCCGATTTTCAAGACACTTACAGGCCTGCCACCTTTCATGGGCATCATGCTTTCGCTGGGTGTCATTTGGGGCGTGACCGAGATTTGGGTGAAGCGATTTAAGATTGACTCCAAGATGGGTGGCCGTGTCTCATCGGCTCTGCACACCATCGACATGCCGACCATCCTGTTCTTCCTGGGAATTCTGATGGCTGTGTCGGCATTGTCTGAAGTGGGTGTCTTGAACACGCTCGCCGACGGTATGAACACCAAAATCCATCAACCCGTCTTGATGACCTCTATCATCGGTGTCCTGTCGTCAATTGTCGATAACGTGCCTCTTGTTTCGGCATGTATCAAGATGTTTGAGAATATGGCTCCTGTCGGCACCACCGACCCCTATTTGATGACCTTTGTCGAGGACGGATTGTTCTGGCATCTGTTGACCTTCTGTGCCGGTGTGGGCGGTTCTCTGCTGATTATCGGCTCTGCTGCAGGTGTTGTGGCGATGGGCATTGAGAAGATTCCGTTCTTCTGGTATGTGAAGAAGGTCACCTTGCTTGCCCTGGCAGGCTATGTGGCTGGTATCCTCATCATCTGCCTTGAGAGCCTGCTGCCGTTCTTCATGCAGGCAGGAGGCTAGCTGAAGCCGAGACCATACAAAACAAAGAATCCCACCGTGAGTCACTTCTCATTGGTGGGATTTTCTTATGCCTGACAGGCTGCGTTGCCGCTATTCCTGGGGCTTGTCATCGTCGTCATGCGTCAGGCTCTTGGCCCGGTACGTCCATCCGTACAGTTTATATATGTCCACCAGATGAGGCAGGCGGGCCTTGAAATCGCCGTAATCCTTACCCTCGGGTTGAATCCACTGCACCTCGGCAAGAGCTGCCATGCGGGGGAGAACCTGATACTGGACTTGCGGCTCACAGGTGACGTATTCCGTCCACAGGTTGGCCTGTGCCCCCAGGATGTGATGGCGCACGTCAGCGGGCAGGTCCTCGGCTACGGGCTCGAAGTTATAGACCTTCTCAAGCGTGTTGCAGCCACCGAATGCTGTCGGCTCATTCCACGTGCTGCTGGTCTGGTAGTAGTCGAAATACAGCGGTCCCACTGGCGTCATGATCACGTCATGCCCAAGTTTAGCGCCCTCGGCTCCAGGTTCGGCACCTCTCCATGACATGATGGTGGCCGACGGGTCCACGTCACAGCCAAGCAGTTCGTCCCATCCGATGATGCGGCGTCCGTGTGCTGCCAGGTAGTCTTGAATCTGAGTGGTGAACCAGCCTTGTAGCAGGGCTTCGGCTGTCTTTTTACCTTCGCTCTTGAGTCCCAAGTCCTTGATGCGCTGCTGGCACAAGGGGCATTCCTGCCAGCGAACGCGAGGTGACTCGTCACCGCCGATGTGAATGTATTCCCCTGGGAACAGTTCCATCACCTCGTCGAGCACGTCTTTGGCGAATTGCAGCGTGTGGTCTTTGCCCACACACAGGATGTCATCGGCGACGCCCCACATGCCCCAAACCTCGTAGGGGCCACCTGTGCAACCCAGTTCGGGATAAGCTGCGAGTGCGCCCAGCATGTGCCCTGGCATGTCTATCTCGGGGATGACGGTGATGTATCGGTCGGCGGCATAGCTCACGATATCACGGATTTCCTCCTGGGTGTAGTAGCCGCCATATCGGATGCCGTCATTCACCGGGGAATTGTGCCCCAGCGTGGTGCCATTGCGCCAGCCGCCCACCTCGGCCAGACGGGGATATTTCTTGATTTCCACGCGCCAGCCCTGATCGTCGGTCAGGTGCCAATGCAGGCGGTTCATGCCATGCAGCGCCATCATGTCAAGATAGCGTTTCACCGTCTCAACGCCGAAGAAGTGGCGGGAGCAGTCCAGATGCATGCCACGGTAGCCGAAGCGGGGGTTGGAAACCACTTGGGCGGCAGGCAGCAGAATCTGGTCCGTTTTTTCCGTTTTTTCCATTTTTTCCACTGTGTGCACGGGCAGAGACTTTCGCAACGTCTGGATACCGAAGAATACGCCTGCAGGAGTTTTCCCGCTAATCTCAACGCCTTTGGGAGTTACCAGGATACTGTAGCCCTCATCGTTGCCCATTTTCGGGTTAATGAGCAGGGAAATATTGCCATTGCGGTCAGCAGGGGAGACGCAAGATTTTGCGTCTCTACAAGGGCGGGTGCTCAGGTGTATGCCCGTCATTTCCTCGACGTAACGGCTCAGCATAGCGGCATTTCGCTCCATCTCGCGGTTACCTGCCGGGTAGTTGATGAAGCACTGCTCGGTAAGTCTGAAATCGGCACCTTTAATCCCATCAATCCTGTCGGGCAATGGCACTACCCGGTAATCAGCCCGTGGCACCTGCGCCATCACGGTTATGGCAACAATAGCCACCAACATGAAAATGATTGTTCGCTTATTCATCACAATTCTATTTTTAGTTTGTTGATTGCAAATTTAGTGAAAAGTATTCAGTTCCCATCAACAATGCCTCATCTTTTTATTCTACTATATAAAACAACGGGGAGACTCGTTGAGTGAGTCTCCTCGCTGTAGTAATTGAATTTCCTCAATGATCAGTGGGTCAGGGGAGAGTAGTCCTGGCCGTAGCGCAGCATCTGGTCGATGTAGTTCTCGGTGTAGGAAACCTTGACATCGATGAGCTGGCCGTTCTTGTCATACACAGGGGTGTAGATGGGGTTCACGAAGCCCTTGTAGGGAGCAATGTCCAGGCCCTCGTAGCGGGCGAGAATCTCCTTGTGAATCTCGGGATCCACCTTCACACCGTAGGTCTCGACGAGCACGCGTCCAGCCTCGAAATCGCCTTCGCTCTTGATGCGCTGCACCTCGGCGAGCAGTTCGGCGAACAGGTCGCGCAGTTTCTCGTAGTTGTTGACGCGAACGAAGGTCTTGCCGTCGCGCTTCACATACTCGATGACGTTGTCCTTCTTGCCATGCTGATAGCACCACTCGCTGATGAACTTGCGATTGCGCATGTGAGCTTCCTCGATGTCCTTGCCCGGCTCGATGCGGGTGAGCTGGGTCAGCAGGCCGTTCATGATGTACTTGTAGTACTCGGCTTTGTAGGCCTCCATGTTGGGCATGATGCCTAACTCGACCAGCTTGGGATCGGCAAGGTAGTAGAGTGCAAACAGGTCGGCGCGTCCCTCCTCGAGGGTAGAGCCATAGGCCTTAAGGGCGTCGGGGTCAACGCCGGGGAGCAGTTGTCCCGAGGCGTGTCCCAGGCACTCGTGCAGGTCGGTGTGCAGGTTGTCGGCGAGAGCGAGGTAGTTCTTCATCAGTTCAATCTCGGTCTGGCTCCAGGCGAATTCATCGTTGAAGCCATTGCCGGCAGCCACCTGGTTGTAGGCATCGGTGATGTTCTCGATGGTCACCGACTTGGAACCGTGAGCGGCACGAATCCAGTTGCTGTTGGGCAGGTTGATGCCGATGGGTGTCGAGGGATAGCTGTCACCGGCCAGGATGGCGGCAGTGATGACCTTGGCGCTCACGCCCTTCACCTCTTTCTTCTTGAAACGGTTGTCAACCGGTGAGTTGCTCTCGAAGTACTGTGCGTTCTGGCTGATGACTTGGGTGCGGTGCGAGGCGGCTTCGTTGCGGAAGTTCACCATACCTTCCCATGAACCGGTCATGCCCAGGGGGTCGCCGTAGCTCTCGATGAAGCCGTTGATGAAGTCCACCTGGTCCTGGGTGTCCTCGGCCCACATGATGCTGTAGTCGTCAAAGGTCTTGAGCGAACCGGTCTGGTAGAACTTGATCAACTCGTCGATATAGGCCTTCTGTGCGGGGCTCTCGGCCACGGTGGCAGCTTTCTGCAGCCAATAGACGATCTTCTCGATGGCCTTGCTGTAGAGGCCGCCCACCTTGTAAGGCTCCTCGACCACCTTGCCGTCGCGTTTCACGACCTTGCAGTTCAGGCCGTAGGAAATCGGGGTCAGGTCGGTGGTGTCCTTGATGGCATTGTAGTAGTCCTCAACCTCCTGTTGGGTCACGCCTTCATACATGTTGCAAGCCGAGGTGAGAATCAGGTCTTCGCCATCGGCCTGGTTCACGCGCTTGGCCATGAAACCGGGGTCGAACAGGACGCGGTCGAGCACTCGCTTCTCTCCGTCACGGTCGGCAGCACCGGGCAGTGCTGCAAACTGCTTGTCGAAGAAGGCCTTGCTGAACTCGGGCGTGAACTTGTCCATCGAGTAGTGGTGATGGATACCATTGCCGAACCATACCTGCTTCAGGTACTTCAGGAAAGCCTGGTAATCCTTATCGTTCTTGTCACCGGAATAGTTGCGGTAGATTTCCTCCAGTGTCTGGCGCACCATCAGGTTGTACTTGCAGTTCTGGTCAAAGAGGATGTCGCGTCCGTTGAGGGCAGCCTCGGTGAGGTAATAGACCAGCTCCTTCTGCTTGAGCGTGAGGTCCTCGAAACCGGGCACCTGATAACGCAGCACCTCGATGTCGGCAAAGCGGTCCACCGAATATTCAAAGTTGTTGTTCTGAGCCATTGCTGTCGTTGCTAATGCCGCCGTGGCGATGGCGGCAAGGAATAATCTCTTCATTGATTCTGTTGTTATGATGAATTAATAGCTATAAACCTGTGGAGTTAGCATCCTCCACATGACATCGTCACTGTTTGGATTGGCCTTTGTAGAGGATTTCCTTTTTATTCATGATGACGATTTGACCCTTGTCGGCATTGATGAGGATATTCTTTCCGTCGGCGGTCTGCATGACGTAGGCATTGCCCTGAATGCGGCAATTCTTGGTTTCATACACCTGCTCGTCTTTACCGTCTTTAGCCAACTTCACGCGATAGGTGCCATCGGCAAGGTTCTCGACGGTCACTTGATATTCGTTGGTGTTGAATTGGGCCACAGCGTGGTCCTTGCCGTCCTGGGTGGGCTGAGGTTTCTCCAGCGGGGCAACCTTGGGAGCGGTGGTGTCGCCAGCGGCTTTCACTTGCTCGGTTGCAGCGGGTTGTTGGTTGTCGCCACCGTCTTTGGCAGCCTTCTCATTACAAGCGGTCATGGCCATGAGTGCCACGGCAGCCGTCAGAATAAATAATTTCTTCATTGTGATTAATAATAAAATCGTTATTGTTAATTAGTTTTGGTTTTTTCTTTTTTTCTTTTTTTCCGCGTGTGCACGGCATCATTCCACATACAGGACCAGCCCCTTGAGGTATTCGCCCTCGGGATGGTAGATGTTGATGGGATGGTCGGCGGGTTGCGTGAGCTGATGCAGGATGCGCACCTTGCGGCGCGTCTGTGCGGCGGCACTGAACACGGCCAGGCGGAACTGCTCCTTGTTCACCGCTTGTGAGCATGAGAACGTGAACAGGATGCTGCCGTGAGGCATCTTCTCCAGCGCCTTGGCATTCAAGCGGCGATAGCCCATCAGGGCGTTGCGCAGGGCGCTCTTGTGCTTGGCAAACGCGGGCGGGTCCAGAATGACGAGGTCATAGGCATCCTTCTCCATGTTGTCGAGGAACTTGAAGGCATCCTCGGCAAAGGACTTGTGGCGACTGTCACCATTGCCGAAGTTCAAGGCCACGTTATCGTCGGTGAGGCGCACCGCCTTGGCCGAACTGTCCACCGAGTGAACGAGCTCGGCTCCGCCACGCAGGGCATAGACCGAGAATCCGCCGGTGTAGCAGAACATGTTGAGCACCCTTCGTCCCTTGCTGTAATGCTCGAGCAGACTGCGGTTCTCGCGTTGGTCGACAAAGAAGCCCGTCTTCTGGCCCTTGAGCCAATCCACGTGGAAGCGCAAGCCGTTTTCCAGCGCCTCATCGGTCTCCACGCCACCGATGATGTAATCGTTCATCGGGTCAAGGTGAGCCTTGTAGGGCAGGGTGGTCTCGCTCTTGTAATACACGTTGCGGACGATTCCGCCCGGCAGGCCTGTCAACGCCTGGGCGATGATGTTGCGGGCAAAGTGCATTCCCGGCGAATGGGCCTGCATGACAGCCGTGGGGCCGTAAATGTCCACCACCAGGCCGGGCAGGAAATCCCCCTCGCCATGCACGAGGCGGAAGGCGTTGTTGTCCTCGCGCAACAGTCCCAAGGCCTGACGCATCTTGAAGGCGTCGTTGAGGCGTTTGGCATAGAAGGCCTCGTCGATGGCCGTGTCGTCGAAGGTGAGCATCCTCACGGCGATGCTGCCGATCTGGCTGTGGCCGTTGCCGATGAGGCTGCCGTCGTGGGCATAGACGGTCACCAGGTCACCCTCCTCGATGGTGTCGTCGGCCGCTGCGATAGCCCCCGAGAACACCCAGGGGTGGAATCGCTGGAGGGACTCTTCCTTGCCGCGCTTGAGAGTTACAGTTTTATAGGTCATTTGATGTCAGTTGTCAGTTGTCAGTTCTCAGTTTTCAGTTGAATGCATATGCCGCTGACAACTGAAGACTGAGAACTATCAACTATTTAATCACAAATCTAAAGATGTCGTTACCGATGGCGTACACCATCAGGGCAAGGATCAGTCCCATGCCGATCATTTGGGCCACCTCCATGAACTTGAGGCTGGGCTTGCGGCGGGTGATCATCTCATAGAGCAGCATCATCACGTGGCCACCGTCAAGGGCGGGGATGGGCAAGAGGTTCATCACGGCCAGGATGACCGAAATGAATGCGGTGATGCTCCAGAATCCCAGCCAGTCCCAAGTCGAGGGGAAGATGCTGCCAATGGTGCCGAAGCTGCCGACGCTCTTGGCGCCCTCGGGCGTGAAGATGAGCTTCAGGCTCTTGACATAGCTCACCGTCTGCTTCCATCCCAACTGGATGCCACGAGGAATGGCCTGCAGCAGGTTGTAGTGCAGCATCGTGGTGTGATAAATCGTCTGCAGGTCGGCCAGCAGGATGCCCAGCTTGCCGTCGCCGTCAACGGGCACGTTGCCAATGGTCATTGGCTTACCGTCGCGCTCCAGCTGCAGGGCAATGTCCTTGCCCTTGTTTTTGCCAAGCTCGGCACTGAATTCGGTATAGGTGGGTGTGGGGATTCCGTTCACGGCCACCATGCGGTCACCGGGCTTCAGGCCAGCCTTCTCGCCGCCCTGATGCAGCATCGTCTCCTTGACAACAACCGGCATGCGAGGTGCCATGAAGGCGATACCTTGCTTCGCGTCTTCCTCAAGCGACCCGATGAATCCCTTGGGGATGGTGATGGTCACGGTGTCGCGCTTGTTGCGCAGCACGGTCACGTCGTGGGCCATGAGCAGGTCGTTGGTGTCGCTGGCGTCGGTCATGCATCCCGGGTCATGGCCATCGGTCATGAGGATGATGTCGCCGTCGACAAAGCCTGCTTTGTGGCCGGTTTCACTGAAGGCCATACCCTCGGTGATGTCGCTGAAATGAATGACTTGCTCACCCTGACTGTAAACGATGCCGGCATAGATGATCATGGCCAGCAGCAGGTTGAACAACACGCCGCCCAGCATGATCAGCAGGCGCTTCCAGGCCGACTTGCTGCGGAACTCATAGGGCTTGGCAGGCTGTTTCATGGCCTCGGTGTTCATCGACTCGTCAATCATGCCCGAAATGGCGCAGTAGCCTCCCAGGGGAATCCAGCCGATGCCATACTCGGTGGCACGCCACGAGGTCTTGCTCTCGTTGCTGTTGGCTTCGTCTTCCTCCATAGCACCCATCTCGCTGCCATGTGAGAACCACTTGAGATACTTGCCGGGTTTCCACTTGAGAATCGAGAACTTGTAGTTGAAGAACATATAGAATTTCTCTACCCACACTCCGAACAGGCGGGCAAACGTGTAATGTCCCAATTCATGAAATACAACCAGAATGCTGAGTGCAAGTATCAGCTCAAGGGTTTTTATCCAGAATGATTGAGTCAGTAAGAATGATAAATCCATATTTTAGTTTTTTAGTTTTTAGTCCCTAGTCTTTAGTCTATGGTTTTGAGCTTGCTAACCTTCGACCAGCGAGAGCGCGAGTGATCGAGCTTCTCGGTTGCTGGCCACATAGTCCTCATAGGTTGGGTGTGCTACATGAGTGGCCAGGGTCATTGTTTTCTCTATTGTCTTATAAATGTCGGTAAATCTTATCTTGTCCTGCAAGAATGCTGCCACAGCGATCTCGTTGGCCGCGTTCATCACACACGGGGCAGTGCCACCCGTGCGGGCCGCAGCGTAGGCTGTGTTCAGCAGCGGGAATTTGTCAAAGTCGGGGCGCTCCAGCGTCAAGTTTGCCATGTCCTCGATGGTCATCTTGCGGCAGTCGCTGGCCAGGCGGCCATCAGGCAGGCCCAGTGCATAGCGGATGGGCAGGTGCATGTCGGGCAGCCCCAGTTGGGCCTTGACCGAGCCGTCCTTGAAGGCGACCATCGAGTGGATGATGCTTTGCGGATGCACCACAATCTCGATGCTTTGCGGCTCGATGCCGAACAGCCACCGTGCTTCGATCATCTCAAAGCCCTTGTTCATCATCGTCGCCGAGTCGATGGTGATTTTGGCTCCCATCGACCAATTGGGATGCTTGAGGGCGTCGGCGGCGGTAACCGTCTCCAACTGCTCCTTGGGCATGGTGCGGAAAGGACCGCCCGAAGCCGTGAGCCACAGTTTCTCCACATCCTGCATGCGCTCGCCCACCAGGCACTGGTAGAAGGCGCCGTGCTCGCTGTCCACAGGGTAGAGGACACTCCCGGGGGAGTCCTTCAACAGGCCATTGATTAACTCGCCTGCCACCACCAGCGTCTCCTTGTTGGCCAGGGCAATGCGCTTGCCGGCACCAATGGCGGCGATGGTCGATTCCAGGCCACTGTATCCCACCATGGCGGTCACCACGGTGTCCACCTCGGGAGCCGTGACAGCCTGGGCGATAGTCGAGCTGCCGGTAGCCACCTTGATGTCGGTGTCTTCCAGCGCGTCGCACACATACTCATAGTACTGCTCGTCGGCAATAATCACCATGTGAGGGCGGAATTGGCGGGCCTGTTGGATGAGCAGGTCGGCACTGCTGCGAGCCACAAGCAGCCAGGCGTTAAACAGGTCGGGGTATTCAGCAACGATGTCGAGCGTCTGCCGCCCGATGGACCCCGTGCTGCCCAGCACCGCGATATTTCGTCTGGTTTCTCTCATACTTTTTTTGTTACAAACTGCGAAGATACTGCAAATTTCCTACACGGCAAACAACGTAAAACATATTTTTAGACTTCAACGGGTTTGTTTTCGTTTTTTCACTTTTTCCACACTTTCCGCTATATACGTGCCTTTCCACAAAATTTCCACCCCACAGTGGAAACCCCACGCCCATGTGAACAAGGTGGAAAAAGTGGAAATATACCCCAAAAAAATCGCGAATCTGTAGAGACGCAAAATCTTGCGTCTCAAAAGTAGGCCTATTGTGTGGCCTGACAGGAGACGCAAAATTTTGCGTCTCTACAGGGCCGGAAGATGGTATTTAGATTGTGTCGCCTGACGGGAGACGCAAGATTTTGCGTCTCTACAGGGCGGTTCCTTTAAGTGGAAAACCATGGAATACCCGCGCCCTTGTGAACAAGGTGGAAAAAGTGGAAAACCTTGGAAATATACCCCAAAATTACGGGAATCTGTAGAGGGTGTGTCATAATTCATTCGTCGCATTTAATGTCGCGTTTCGCGCGAGAACCTTTAGCTTGGCGAAGCCAAATTAAACAAAATTATTAATAAAATTAAATAAAAATATGGTCTTGTTTAATTTTTATATAAATTTTTGTTTAATTTCTCGGCCGCAAGGCCGATCAAAGTTCTAGGCGAGAATTATAACACACCGCCAAAAGTAGGCCTATTGTGTCGCCTGACGGGAGACGCAAAATTTTGCGTCTCTACAGGAGAATGAAAATAATAAATATTTAATTAAAGTCATGTTTAATCTTGCGATAACAGACCATTTTCACTTTTCCACTGTTTTCACTTAAATATATATAACAGTGAAAAAGGTGGAAAAGTGAAAACGGCTGAATGACAACGTATTATAACGCTTGTAGGGTATAGAGCTTGTTCTCGTTGGCCGATAACAAGCCTTGTTCCTTAGCGCTGTTGAACAATTGATAGGCTCTGGTCTTTCCAACGCCCAGCTTAGTCTGTATCAAATTGATTACATCACTGCATTTGAGGGGTTGGGGGAAACCCTGCATGCACTTGGCCAACTTGCTGTGCAGCTCGGCCTTGTCTTCCTGCCTCTTCTGCTCCAGTTGCAGCTTGCGGTCGATCTCAGCGTCAACGGGGATGGCATTGGCATCGAGCTTGAAGCAGATGCCGCCGCTGGTGCGGTGGCGGCTCACGCTGTGGCTCGCCTCAAACACGTCGCCATGCTTCTCGAGATTGAACACGTCGCTGCACTTCTGATAAAGCATGGTGCCCAGGTGCCCCTTCATGTTCTTGTCGATGATGCTCTTGTTCTGATGCATGACCACGACAATGCAGCAATTGTACTCGTTGGCCATCCTCGCCAGTTTGTTGACGATGGACTGGCTCTCGATCACATCGTTGTAGTTGTAGAGCAGGTCGGCAATGCCGTCGATGACGACCAGGTCAGGTTTCTCGTGCGCGACGGCACGGCTGATGACGTCAAAGCGGGATGGCTCCGCCGAGTGGCTATCGATGGGCGCCGACTGCAAGCATGCCACCTTATAGTCGTCGTGACGATACTCGGGGGACATCTCATCGATGGTCTTCTGGACACGTTTGGTGTCGTTGTCCGACTGCTCCGTGTCAAAGAACAGCGCACGCCCGGTCTCCTGCAGGCTGCGGCAATTGACGAAACGGCCGCTACCCATAAAGATGGCTGTCAAGATGTCGCAAAAGAAGGTCTTGCCATTCTTCCACTTGGCGCTCACAGCCACCAGGTTGCCCTTGGGCATCGTGGGCACACCGCCAATCTCAATCAGGTAGTCAGGTTCGGGATAGTCAGCGCTGCGCTCGATGTAGAAAGGCTTCATGAACTTGTTAAATTCCTCATTCCTGATCTCCTCGGGGGAGCGCTCTGCTAGACGACGAATCTCGTCGTCTAGCATTTCTAATGTGGTTTTCATGGTGATAAAAAAAATTATTGGTTTATAAATAGATTAGTTGGCTGTTCGCCAGTCATCGGCATCGACCGGAAATTAGCCACTGCAAAGTTACAACACGAAACACCCGAAATCCAAATTATTTCACGAAAAAATAGGTAAAACACCAATTATTCACCCTCAGACACTAGGGAAAATTGGTTTTCCACCATTTCCGCATTTTCCACCATTTCCACTGTATGTGTGACTTTCCACAAAATTACACACGCATGCTGAAAACGCGGAAACAGCGAAAAACACGCACACGTGTGTAAGAAGTGGAAAAAGTGTAAAATCAAGAATTTCCCCCCTTTTCGAGCAGTCGCCAATGATAACAACAGCATTCGCATTCCAATCGAGGGAATGCGAATGCCTCACTAATCTTTAATCTCTTATCTCTTATCTCTAATCTCCTATCTGCGAGCGCAGCGAGCTTAATCGACGCCCAGGTCGTGCAGGGTGCGCGGTGCGGGAGTCTTGGGCAGGGGCTGGCGGTCCTTGAGCAGGTCAAGAATCACCTCGATGGCCTTGTCCAGCTGCTGGTCGATGCCGTTGAACTCCATCACGGGGTCGTTGTCGATGAGGATGTCGGGGTCCACACCGTGGTTCTCGACAATCCAGTTGCCGCGTGTGTCATAGTTGGTGAAGAAGGGCACGCGGATGTCGGTACCGTCCATGTAGGGCAGTGAACCGCTGATGCCGACGATGCCTCCCCACGAACGGGTGCCGATGACGGGACCAATCTTGTTCTCCTTGAAGCTCCAGGGGAAGAGGTCGCCGTCGCTGGCGCTGTACTTGTTGACCAGCAGCACCTTGGGGCCGACGAGCGTGCGTTCGGGCGTCGTTCCGTTATGGTTGCTGCCGCGGTACATCGTCAGGCGGTAAGGCTGGCGCAGCAGGCGCTCGATGACCATGGGCGAGATGTTGCCGCCGCCGTTGCCGCGGTCGTCGATGATGATGGCTTCCTTGTCGGTCTGTGCAAAGAAGTAGCGCGAGAATTCACGCAGGCCTTCAGGACCCATGTCGGGGATATAGACATAGCCCACGCGGCCACCGGTCTTCTCGCTCACATAGTCGATGTTGTGCTGTACCCACTCGTAGTGGTAGAGGGGATATTCGTCCTGGATGGGCTTGACAACCACCTTGCGGCCGTCGCTAAGGGTCAACTCGGTCATCACGTCGGCCTTGTCGCGCAGCAGGCTGTAGATGTTAGAAACACCCTGGGTGGAAACACCGTCGATGGCGGTGATGACATCGCCCTCCTTGATGTTCATGCCGGGCTCCAGCAGCGGCGAGCGCAATGACTCGCGGTCGGGAGCGCCGCGCAGGATCTTGGTGATCTTGTAACCGCCGGCTACCTGCTCCAGTTCTGCACCCAGCATGCCGATGTGGTGCTCGTCGGCCTGGATGTGGTCGCCGCCGTCAACGTAGGCGTGGCCCACTGCCAACTCGCCAATCATGCCGCCGATGACGTAAGTCAAATCCAGACGGTTCTTGACGTAGGGCAGCAGAGCGGCATACTTGTCGTGCATGGCCTGCCAGTCCACACCGTGCATGTTCTCCAGATAGAAGCCGTCGCGATAGGCACGCCAGGCTTCGTTGAAGATTTGGTTCCACTCCTGGTCGTAGTTGACTGTGGCCATCATGTCGTCGAGGTTGACGGGTTCACTCAGGTCGGCCTTGCGGGGAGCGAGTTGTGTCACGTAGACGTCTTCACCCTTCAGGAACAGGGCCATCTTGCCGTCGGGCGTTGCCATCATGTAGGCACGATCGGCAACAACCTCGTCCTTTTGCTCTTCAAAATCGAACACGCGCACGCTGCCGCGGCCGCTGTACCACAAGTGGCTGCCGTCGCACACAAAGCCGCCATAGCTGCCGGTGCCGATGGGCACTTTCACGATGCGGTCGCCGATGCCGTCGATGTCGACGCGGATGCCTGCAGGCTCGTTATCGGCTTTTGACTTGCCTTTCTTGCCCTTGGGGGCCTCGGCGGGTTTGTCCTGGGGTGCACTGTCACCGCCCACCTGGTCATCCTTGGGGAGGAAAGGCGAGGGGGTGTCCTTGGCGAGCATCACCAGGTAGATGCCTTCCATGTCACGATAGGCAAAGTTCCACTCGATGCTGCTGTAGATGGGGTTGAAGTCGCGCGACGAGGCGAAAATCAGGTATTTGCCGTCGGTGCTGAATTCGGGCGAGTTGCTGTCATACCAGCGGTCGGTAACGGGATACTCCTTGCGCTCGGCGATGTTGTACAGATAAACCACGCTGTACTCGTTGGTGCCCTGGCGGTAATAGGTCAGCCACTTGCCGTCGGGCGAGAAACTCGGGGTGGGGATTTCACCCATCTCGTCGGTGAGCAGGACTTGCTTGTTGTTGCCCGTTTTGCCGTTGACATCGACCATCACCATGCGGTTCTTGCGGTCGGTATAGACAATCTTGCTGCCGTCGGGACTCCATGCAAAGTCGCGGATGTAGGTGTCGTTATCAAAGGTCAACTGCCTGGCCTGGTCGCTGCCGACGGGACGCACCCAAATCTCGGTCTCGCCGGTCTGGTCGCTGATGTAGGCGATGTTCTTGCCGTCGGGACTCCATGCGGCGTCACGCTCGTGCACACCGGGGGTGTGGGTGATGTTGCGGGTCACGCCATGCTTGGCGGGAACGTCAAACACCTCGCCACGGGCACTCACGGCAATGCGGCTGCCGTCAGGAGCCAGGCTGCCTGCGGTGATGTAGTCCTTGACCTTGCGCTGCTCCTCGCGGGCGAAATTGTTCTCGCTGTTGAGATAGACGGTGATTTTCTCGCTGCGCTTGGTGGCGGGGTCGAGCACATACAGGTAGCCGCCGTTCTCGAACACGATCTTGCCGCCGCCACAACTGGCAAACTTCACGTCATACTCGGCGAAGTCGGTCACCTTTTGCGTCGTGCGGGTCGATGTGTTGTAGACAAAGATGTTCATGCGGTTGTCGCGATCACTCATGAAATAGATCTCGTCGCCAATCCACATGGGGTCGATGTCCTGGGCAATGTTGTCGGTGATGTTTGTGACCGTCTTGGCCTGGGTGTCATAGATCCAGATGTCGTCGGCCATACCGCCCTTGTAGTATTTCCATGTGCGGAATTCGCGGAAAACGCGGTTATAGGCCAACTTCGTGCCGTCGGCATTGTAGCAACAGAAACCGCCCTCGGGCAAGGGCAGCTGCTGGGCCATGCCGCCGTCGATGGGAGCACACCACAGTTTGCCGTCGAAACTGTCGCTGATGCGGTTGCGGTAGATGACGCCACGGCCGTCAGGAGTCCACGTCATGGTGATGTTGTTGGGACCCATGCGGTCACCCCAGTCGTCACGGGGATTGCTGGCCGAGAACGTGATGCGACGGGGCTCGCCGCCTTCGGCCGGCATGATATAGACCTCGGTATTGCCGTCGTACTGGCCCGTAAAGGCGATGGTGCGGCCGTCGGGAGAGAAGCGGGCGAATGCCTCATAGCCCTTGTGTGAGGTTAACTTACGCGCCGTGCCGCCTGTGATGGGCACGGTGTAGATGTCACCGGCATAGCTGAATGCCACTTCGCTGCCGTTAGTGCCGGGGAAACGCAGCAGGCGCCCCTCTTCGGCTTGGCTGGTCAACGACATCGCTGCCAGCGCCACGATTGTCAAAACAAACTTACTCTTCATTGGGTTTATAAATAGTTTAAATGATAAAAGTCTAGAAGGAGATGACTCTCAGGTAAACCGGCTCACAATGCGTGAAAGCCTTGGGCAACCTCAACTGTCCGACGGTGATCGTATTATCGCCCTTGAGCAGTTTCACCCTGACCATGTTGCTGTAGGCCAGACCGTCACTGCCGGGCTTGTTGGTGCCGCCCATGACCAGGGTCCCCATGGGATGGCTGTTGGCCGAGATGCGCCGCACGTCGAGCGTTCCCGTCGGCCGATAGCCGATGTCCAGCAGATAGTCGCCGCCTTTAGCCACACTGATGTTGATGGCCACGGTGTCGCCTTCAACCTTGCTGGGCATGAAGACGACCTGAGGCGTCAAGTGGTATTTCGACAAGGGTTTGGACATGAAACCGCTCGTGACATTCCCTGCGATATCGACCGTGAATTCAGTATAGCTGTCCATGTCGGGCAAGACAAAGACCGAATCATTCAGGTCCGAGAAATCGCCGTTGACACACAACCGGTAATGGGTACCGGGCATGAAATCAACGATGTGGCCTGTGTCACCTTGCCAAACAACCGTCGGGGTGGGGGGCAGCACCAGTTCGTCGTTGTGTATGGAGACCTTTTGGTTGGAGAGCTTGCCTGGTTGCATTGTGATGACGATGTGGTGGCGCCCCTCGATGCTGTTGGGCAGGAAGGCGCTCTCGAGAGGCTGGCCGTTGTCGGTGATGCTGGCGATATCGTTGCCGGTGCCTTCGAGGGTGAAGTCGAGTACGGCATTGCGGTAATGAAATCCGGTAAGGGTCTTCTTGCCGGGCATTCCAGCGGGCACAAGCGGTTCAAATTCGATACCCTCGGGCTTGAAATGCATTCCCAACAGCACGCGCAGCACCATGGCCACATTGCTGGCTCCGGCACCCAACTCGTCAATGTTCACATCCTTCATGTGGATGCCTCGCGACTGGTAGAGGGCTTGGGCACGATAGAGGGCTCCCAAGCCGCGGCGCAGGGCATTCTCGTTGCCGACATAGGCGGCAGCCATGTTCCACAGCGCTTGGGTGGTTGCCCACGAGGAGTTGGCGAAATAAGGCTCTATAGGGTTATTGGCGGGGTAGGTGACGTTCACGCCCTTGTCCGAGACAGGAGTGTTGGCAATCAGGTTCTCGGCCCTCTCGTCATCGGCAATGCCCCACAAGACGCACATCGCTTGCGACGTGTTGTCGGTGATTGGGGCTTGACGTGGGAATGCCATGCCATACAAGAATGAGCTGTAAAAGCCTTTGTCCTCGTTCCACAGATGCTGGTTGATGGCATCTTTCAGGTGAAGCGCGTCTTTCTCGTAAGTGTTCTCGATGCCCAGCTCTTCAGACATCTCACTCAAGATGGAATAGGCATGGGCCGTCAGGATGTTGTTGCCAAGCGACATGCAGGCGAAGAAGTCGTTGTAGCCCATCCACGTCATTCGCCTCACACCTAACGGTTTCGAGGTCGTGTAGCCTGCTCCGTGAATCAGTCCGGTATTGTTGTCCAGCAGGACTTGGCGGTTGATGTTGAGGGTTTTCTCGATGACATGATGGCAATAAGCAAGCCATTTGCGGTCTCCCGTGGCTTTATAGACTTCCCACGCTGCCGTGGCCCAGCCGATGTGGTCGCTCACCACAGGCCACTGGCCCTCGCGTTGCATGATGATGCTGTCACGGTCCACTATCGACCGCAGGGTGGCCATCGACTGCTGGGGCTTGAGGTATGCCAGCGACAGGTAGATGGAGCAATACAAGCGGCTGATGTTGTGGGACACGCTGAAGTGGCCGTTGCCGTCAATGGCATCGGCAATGCGCTCGACAGACATGTTATAGAGGGCGTCGACCAGGGGTTGTTCACTCTCGAATTCGGGAATCTTGGCCGGACGCTCCTTGCGCATGCGCCAGGGACTGCCGTGAACGAATTGCACCCGCTCGGGATCCACATGGCCGTACAAGCTGTCAAGGCGGCTCATGGTGATGTTGGTCTCGATGCGGTCAGGCTTTGTCACTGCGGCAAACACCGTGTCCTCGATGATGCTGTCGCCGGTGAGGGTGAAGGTCTCGTTCTGGTCAATCACGCTGTTGCTCATTTCATGATGTTTGTTGCAAGAACACAACAAACTAAGGCCCACGGCGAAAACCGCAAGCATCAGAAACATGCTAAACGTCCTATTTCTCAACATTCAATTGGCAAAGATAATGTAAATTGTGGGGAAAGCAAAGAAATGGCCGTTTTTTGTGTTATGCCATCACCAGTTTTAGCATTATTTCGCAAATGGATGATGTCTGGCACATTTGTTGCCCGATACAATTACTGAGATTGTTTTGCCATATCACGTATGGCACCCATAGAGTAATGATTTATGGGTTTAACCCATTGAGAAAGAGTTAAGTATTAAGTGTTTTATTATTCAAGTATGATTATGGAAGAGTCAATGAGGAACAACAGAACTATGACAAAACGTCACCTCCCGCCACATGCCCATCATCCTAACCCTTCACTGGATTTTCATCGCCGAGCCTACATTGCTTATCCCAAGTAAAACAGAACTGTGGGCAACAGCCTGTTACGGTCTGCGCCCACAGTGTAGAGTTGGGATGGGAGAGCGGTAATCACGCCCTCGTCATGCCTGGCAATTATGCTTTGGTCAAGGCCTCGGCCATGTTGAGAGCGGCACGGCGACCGTCGCCCATGGCTAGAATCACGGTAGCGCCGCCACGCACGATGTCACCGCCGGCATACAGGTCGCCCACCGACGACTGCATGGTCTCCTCGTTGACAACGATGGTGTTGCGCTTGCTGATGTCCAGTCCGGGAATCGAACGGGGTACGAGCTGGTTGGGCGATACGCCAACTGCCACGATAACCAGGTCAACGGGGATTTCCTCGATGGCACCCTCGATGGGCACAGGGCTGCGACGACCCGAAGCATCGGGCTCGCCCAGTTCCATTTTCTGTACCTTCATGGCTACCACACGACCCTTGTCGTCACCGATATACTCGATGGGATTGTGAAGCGTCTTGAACTCGACGCCCTCTTCCTTGGCATGACCGACCTCCTCACGACGGGCGGGCATCTCCTCCTCGCTGCGGCGATAGATGAGGATGACGCGCTCGGTGCCCATGCGCAAGGCCGTACGAGTCGAGTCCATAGCAGTGTTACCGCCACCGATCACAGCGATGGTCTTGCCACGCAGCACGGGGGTATCGCCACCGCGACCGGCTTCCATCAGGTTGATGCGAGTCAGGTATTCGTTGCTCGACATGATGCCGTTGAGGTTCTCGCCGGGAATGTTCATGAAGCGCGGGAAACCGGCACCACTGCCGACAAACACGCCCTTGAAGCCCATCTCGTGCAGGTCATCATAGGTGATGGTCTTGCCAACGAGGCAGTCCTTAACGAACTCAACGCCCATCTTCCTCAAGCCCTCGATCTCATAGTCAACGATGTTGTTGGGCAGACGGAACTCGGGGATACCATACTTCAACACGCCACCAATCTCGTGCAAAGCTTCGAAGACGGTCACGCTGAAGCCCTTCTTGGCCATGTCACCGGCAAACGACAGTCCTGAGGGACCGCTGCCGATAACGGCGACCTTGATGCCGTTGGCGGGAGCCATGGCAGGCACCTCCTGAGGCAGATTGTCACGCTGCCAGTCAGCTGCAAAGCGCTCCAGATAGCCGATAGCCACAGCGGGGTGACCCATCTTGGTGTGGATGCAACGCGACTCGCACTGCTTCTCTTGCGGACAAACTCGGCCACACACGGCGGGCAGCGAGCTGGTCTCCTTCAGGGTAGCGGCAGCCTCGCCGAACTCGCCACGCTCGATGTTCTTGATGAACTTGGGGATATTGATGTTCACGGGGCAACCGGTCACACACTGCGGGTTAGCGCAGTCCAGGCAGCGGCTGGCCTCAACAACGGCCTGCTCGGCGCTGATGCCCTGGTTCACCTCCTCGTTGCAGGTGATGCGGTATTTGGGGTCGAGTTGCGGCATCTCCACACGGGGGATGGCGGTACGCTCCTTGGGAGTCTTGGCGTTGCGCAAGTCCACACGCCACTGTTCATTACGCGGATCGATATTATTCTGTTCCATTGTTATTTTTCTTTTTTAAAGTTGTAAGTTGTTAGTTGTTGGTTTTAAGTACGATTACTATCGTCTAAAACCTAACGAGCATCAAGGCGGAGCCTCTCTAAACTCTAACCTTTAAACTCTAAACTGCGAGCGCAGCGAGCATCACTGAGCTCCTTTCAAGCGCATCATCAACTCGTCAAAATCAATCTCATGGGCATTGAACTCGGGACCCTCAACACACACAAAGCGGGTCTTGCCTCCCACAGTCACACGGCAAGCGCCGCACATGCCTGTACCGTCAACCATGATGGCATTGAGCGAAGCCTCGGTGGGCACCTCATATTTCTTGGTCAACAGGGCGCAGAATTTCATCATGATGGCGGGACCGATGGTCACACAGTAATCCACCTTCTCACGCTTGAGCACTTCCTCCATTCCCACGGTGACAACACCCTTGTTGCCATAGCTGCCGTCGTCGGTCATGATGATGACCTCATCGCTCGAAGCACGCACCTCATCCTCCAGAATGATAAGGTCTTTAGTACGGCCTGCCAGCACGCTGATCACGCGGTTGCCAGCTTCTTTCATGGCGCGGATAATGGGGAGTAGGGGAGCGGTACCTACACCACCACCGGCACACAGCACGGTGCCATACTTCTCGATGTGAGTGGCCTGGCCCAGGGGACCTACCACATCATTCAGGAACTCACCGGGCTCCAGCGCACAAATCTTACGGGTGCTATCGCCCACACTCTGGATCACCAGTGTGATGGTACCAGCTTTGGGGTCACTGTCGGCGATCGTCAGGGGGATACGCTCGCCCTTTTCGCCAGCGCGGACAATCACAAAGTGACCCGCACGGCGTGCCTTGGCGATGAGGGGAGCCTCAACGACAAGCTTCGTCACGTTAGCAGAAAACTGCTCTTTACTAACGACTTTGTTCATTTGTTTTGTTAGTTAATTAGTTGATATAGTTGTTTATTGTTGTTCAAGTTGTTTGACCAAATCACAGGTTGCTTGCGAAGTCGCGGCCAAACTGTCGACTCTGCTCCAGGGCGTTCTGGTCGGGTACCCACTGGGCGCGGATGCCGTCGTTCACGGGCTCGATGCCTGCGGCTTTCAGGTGCTCGGTGATGAGCTTGGCGGCCTCACCGCTCCAGCCGAAGCTACCGAAGGCGGCACCTTTCTTTTTCTTCAGCTTCATGCCCTTGAGCATCTCCAGGATGCCGGCGATGGCATAGCTGTAACCGTTGTTGATGGTGGGAGAGCCCACAAGCACGGCGCGCG
>JAEEGI010000896.1_pt1 | contig 78761 bp, 67 predicted proteins | sample 8958751 | NCBI WGS metagenome assembly JAEEGI01 (sample SAMN16246545, study PRJNA631951) | gut metagenome | biome: gut microbiome; feature: rumen; material: KS-attached | host: Bos | place: Iran: Karaj | collected 2018-10
CAGGAGGTATAAATAAACCTTATTAGATTCTGTTTTTGAAATGTTTGATTTAGAAGATTTTATTTCTCAAAAGGTAACGAAACGTTCTGATAGTATGTTTGTTTCAGATATTGAAGCAAACGGGGATACTCTTGCGCGTGAGATTGGGGGAAATTCTGTATGTGTGATAGGTGGTGCTGGAAGTATTGGCTCCTCATTTATCAAGGCGGTTTTGAGATTCTGCCCTAAGAAATTGGTCGTTATAGATTTAAACGAAAATGGTTTGGCAGAGCTGACTCGCGATATTCGTTCTACTGAAGGGCTTTATGTGCCAGAGGAGTACCGAACCTACACATTGAATTTTGCTGACCCAATTTTTACAAGAATTTTTCGAGAGGAAAAAGGTTTTGATATTGTAGCCAACTTCTCCGCACACAAGCATGTGCGTAGTGAAAAAGACAGGTATTCTGTCCAAGCATTGATAGAGAACAATGATATCAAGGCGAAGAAACTTATGGATCTTCTTTGCGAGTTTCCTTCTAAACATTTCTTCTGCGTAAGTACTGACAAGGCCGCCAACCCTGTGAATATTATGGGCGCCAGCAAGCGTATCATGGAAGACTTGGTCATGGCATACAACGACAAGTTCAAGGTGACCACAGCACGATTTGCAAATGTGGCATTCAGCAACGGCTCTTTACCAGATGGATGGCTTCATAGGTTACAGAAAAAACAGCCCTTGGCAGCGCCTAATGATGTGAAACGTTATTTTGTATCGCCGGAAGAAAGTGGGCAAATATGCATGTTGGCCTGCATCTTGGGCAATGGAGGCGAAGTTTTCTTCCCCAAATTAGGCGAAGAGCAAATGCTTACCTTTAGTGCCATCTGCGATGATTTTGTGGCTGCACAGGGTATGACGAAGGATGAATGTGCATCTGATGAGGAGGCCAAGAAAAAAGCAGCGAGTATTGATTATTCTCAATTCTCAAATCTCAATTCTCAAATAAAATACCCGGTTGTTTATTTCAAGAGCGACACTACTGGGGAAAAAGCCTATGAGGAATTCTATGTTCCTGGAGAGAAGATTAATATGGAACGTTTCAAGGCCTTGGGTGTAGTAGAAGAGACAACACGTCGTCCAATGCAAGAAGTGAATGCCTTCTTTGAAAAGCTTGAAATGCTGTTTGCGGGCGAATTCACCAAAGAGGATGTTGTGATGGCCATTAAAGATTTTATTCCTAACTTTGAGCATGAGGAGAAGGGGAAGAATCTGGATCAGAAGATGTAAGATGTATGAGGTAGGATGTATGATGTAAATTCAAAGCGATGAGCGAAATTGGTGATGCCATACATGAGAAGTGTCTATCCTTTGGAGATAGGGTTATTAAACTGAATGATTATCTCTTGGAAAAAGAGTGTAAGAAAGAAGAAGACCGATGCAAGAAGCAGAAGAATGGCAGAATTCCAATACATCTGAAATCTGTTGCGAATCTTTCGAACCAGCTCTTGCGTGCAGGCACGAGTATCAGTGCTAACAACGCTGAAGCCACAAGCGCCATTAGCAAGGCTGACTTTAGGTCAAAGTCATATATAGCCTTAAAAGAGGCACGTGAAAGTCAAAGTTGGTTGAATCTGCTTTACAGAAACAAATACATCACTGATGCCGAGTATGATAGTCTGTGTGCAGATTGTGACGAATTGGTAAAAATACTGACGCATCGCTGCAAGAAAATTGATGAGAAGTAGGATGTTGGATGTATAACCGTTTGCGAAATTCAAACAGCACAATCAAACATCGCGCATTAAGACACATCAAACATCGTCCCTCATACATAAAACATATAACAGAGTTTATTCCCAACTTCGAGCATGAAGAGAAGGGGAAGAATTTGGATCAGAAGATGTGAAAGAGTGGGAACTTATAGAAAGTGAGTATGCTTTTCAATGCCCTTGGTTAAAAGTACGAAAAGATAAGGTTAGAGTTTCTAATGGTATTGTCATTGATGATTACTATGTAGTAGAAGCGTCCAATTGGGTGAATGTAATTGCGGTTACAGAGGATGGGCGGATTGTAATGGAGAAGCAATACAGGCAAGGAATAAGGAAGATTTGTTATGAACTTCCAGCAGGTATGGTTGAGCAAGATGAGGAACCCCTTGACGCCGCCAAGCGTGAACTTGCAGAGGAGACTGGTTATGCAGGAGGAGATTGGCATCCTTTCGGAAGATATGCACCTAATGCGAGCGGAATGAATAACGTGTGCTATACATTCATTGCTTACGGAGTGAGATTTCATGAACAGCCACATCGGGAGATTACAGAAGATATTCATGTGTCGTTGATGACAGAAGAGGAGGTAAGGAATCTGCTTGAAACGAATGAGATAATTGAAGCTGTTATGGCAGCACCTTTATGGAGATATATTAATCGAAAAAAGTAATACTATGGGATATAAAATACCATTATTTAATCTTAATTTTGACGAGCGTGAAGCTCAAGCGGCTTACGATACTATTAAGTCGGGTTGGATTTCCACAGGTCCAAAAAATGAACAATTGGAACAGATGTTCATCGAGATGTGGAAAGTTGGTTATGCGGTGAGTATGACCAACTGCACCGCTGCACTGCATGTTTGTTGCATGGTGTGCGGCCTCGGCTCTGGCGATGAGGTGCTGGTGCCTTCGTTGACCTTTGCTGCTTCCGTGAACAGCATCCGTTATGCAGGGGCAACACCTGTCTTTTGCGATATTATCGGTCCCGATCATATCAACATCAACCCGAAGGAAATCGAGAAGAAGATTACTCCTAAGACCAAGGCCATTGTGGTGGTTCACATGGCAGGTTTCCCTGCCCACATGGACGAAATCATGGCCATTGCCCGCAAGCATAACTTAAAAGTGATTGAGGATGCTTGCCACGGTCCTCTGTCGGAGTATAAAGGCAAGAAACTCGGCACCATTGGCGATTGCGCAGCGTTCAGTTTCTTCTCCAACAAGAACATCTCCACTGGTGAAGGTGGTATGTTCGTCACCAACAATGAAGAAATGGCAAAAAAAGCCCGTCTGTTGCGCTCACACGGCATGACCACCATGAGCTACCAACGCGCCAGCGGCCATGCCACCACCTACGACATCCTTGAATTGGGTTACAATTACCGCATGGATGACATTCGCGCAGCCATTGCTATTGAGCAATTGAAGAAGTTGCCTGCCGATTTGGATACCCGTATCAAGGTGCGCCAGCGTTATGTGGAACAACTGGCAAATGTGAAGGATGTTGTGGTGCCGTTTGCCGACAACAGGGAGTTTGTAAGCAATTACATCATGCCCGTGGTGTTGACTAAAGGCGATACGGCTTATCGTGATGCTATCCGCGACAAGATTCATGCCGCTGGCATCCAGACCAGTGTACATTATCCCGCTGTACACAGATTTTCCATATACAAGGATTATCCCGCTGTGCTGCCCCAGACGGACTATGTGACCGACCATGAAATCACGCTCCCGATGTACGCCGCGCTTACAGAAACACAAATTGATTTCATTTGCCAGACAGTAGAACAAGCGGTAAAAGAGATTTCATGAATCCTATCATTTTAACGTTAATTGACACGAATTAAGCCGTTAATTATTCATTAATTTCTCTTTTGCATTTCATGGTTGATTTTTCCAAATACGCCAACGAGTGTTTCGTCGTTGATCGCAACATGAAACCTATCGACGATGCAGATTATGCTGAACTGCTGGATGACAAAGACAACAATTAATGAAAAATTACATGGTCGATTACATGGTAATTAACGTTCAAGTGAAACATATAATGCCCCGTTAATTGTCCGTATAATTTGACCACTAATTGTTGTACAGGAAAGAATATTAAGGAGAGATTATATGGTCTATTACATGATAATTAACGTTCAAGCGAAACATATAATGCCCGTTAATTGCCCGTATAATTTGACCACTGATTGCTGCACGGGAAAGAATAATTAAGGAGAGATTATATGGTCTATTACATGGCAATAAACGTTGAGAGATAAACATATAATGCTCATTAATTGTCCGTATAATTTGACCATTAATTGCTGCACGGGAAAGAATAATTAAGGAGAGATTATATGGTCTATTATATGGCAATAAACGTTGAGAGATAGACATATAATGTTCATTAATTGTCCGTAAAAATTGACCATTAATTGCTGCGCGGGAAAGAATAATTAAGGAGAGATTATATGGTCTATTACATGGCAATAAACGTTGAGAGATAGACATATAATGTTCAATAATTGTCCGTATAATTTGACCATTAATTGCTGCACGGGAAAGAATAATTAAGGAGAGATTATATGGTCTATTACATGGTAATTAATGTGATAATAGTAAGATGAAGAAAGTATTAATATTTGGAGTGGGAGAGCTGCAACGCTCTATCATCCGTCGGGCCAAACAGATGGGCTTATACACCATTGGCATTGATCCTTGTGCCGATGCGGTATGCAAGGACGAGATGGATGCCTTTGAGGTTGTAGGCGGACAAGACTTCGAGGGTACTTGTGGCATGGTGGAAAAATATGGCGTTGATGCCATTGTGACTGCAGCGACCGACAAGCCTTTGGTAATGATGGCAAGAGTGGCTGAGAAGTATGGCTTCCCGTTTTATTCCATTGAGACCGCACAATGGTCAACGGACAAGTACCAGATGAAGCAACGTTTTTTGGAAGGTGGTGTGCCGTGTGCTCGTGGTCGTCTTATTGCCAAAGTGGAAGAAACTGATGACTTGTATTACCCACTCATCGTGAAGCCCCGAGACAATTCAGGTAGTCGTGGTGTGAAACTGTGCCGAAACAAGGAGGAACTGCAAGAAGCTTTGCAAGAGGCCCTGCAGTACTCCCATCTTGAAACAGTATTGGTGGAGGAATACATCGAAGGACAAGAATACAGCATTGAAGGCATGCATTATGAAGGGGAAAGTGAAGTAATCCAGTTTACTGAGAAAACCACTACGGAATTTCCCTATAATGTGGAGTTGGCTCATAAGCAACCTGCCAATTTGACGAGTGCACAAAAGGATGAAATTCGATACGTGATTTCGAAGATTGCCCAATGCATGCATTTCGAGAATTGTCCTTCGCATACCGAGTTGAAGATTAACGAGCGTGGCATCTTTGTTATAGAAACCAGTCCCCGTTTGGGTGGAGATTACATTACATCCACTTTGGTGCCACTTTCCACGGGCATAAATATAGAAGATCAGTTATTACATATTGCGTTAGGTGAGGGTGTGGATACAAGTACAGGAAAGATGGAAAAAGCCTCTGGGGTTTGCTTCTTCTGTTTGCCTGAGGGTGTAGTGAGAAAAATAGACCCACAAATAAACGATGTTGCCTCATGGCCTGGGGTTTACAGTTTTGAATTGAAACTAAAAGAAGGAGATGCAGTGCATCAGATTACGAGCAGCCTGAATCGGTATGGAGAGTTTATTATAGTAGGCAAGTCATTCAATGAGATAGATACAACAATGAAAAACTATTTAAATAGAATTAATGGATTAATAGAAATACAAACATTATGAAATACTACACAATGCCTGAAACGCGTGCGTTTCTTGAAAGTATAGGGATGCCTGGTGGCGACCTTTATGATTTGCCAACATCAGAAAAGCGCTTCCCGGATGGGGGACAGTACCGCTTCGAGGTGCCGGGAATACAGGGGCCTGGGCCGATGAAGGCTTTGTTGGAAGCATTGGATGAATATGGCATCCAAATCCATCGTGTCACTCAGACCAAAGGTATCATGTTCTTGACTGATGATGAAATCAGCAAGATGGTGGAATATGCCAAAAAGTGGAATGTGCAACTTGTGTTGGCCTGCGGTCCACGTGCTACCACCGACACGTCAGCATCAGTGAAAACCGAGGAAGGTCAACGCATGGGTTACCGCCTGCGTGGCGAAGAACAGATTGTCCGTGGCATTGAGGAGATTCGCCGTGGTGCCCGCCTTGGTGTGCGTGGATTCTTGATTTATGATGAAGGATTGCTTTGGGCTTTAGGCGAAGCTCGCAAGAAAGGCTATATCCCTGCCGACTGCCATTTCAAAGTCTCAGCCCATAGTGGCCATGGCAACCCCTGCTCCGCTCATGTATTGGAGACTTTGGGTGCTGATAGTATCAACCCTGTTCGCGACATCCAGGTGCAGATGCTGGCCTCCATGCGTGCCGCTATTGATGTACCGATTGACTTGCACACAGAAAACCCCAAATCCAGCGGTGGTTTTATTCGTCACTATGAGGTGCCTGATTTCATTCGTGTGGCCGCTCCTGTTTATCTGAAGACTGGAGGTAGTGTGGCTGCTAATCATAGCTACGATACCACTGAAAAGGAGGCCAAGCAACGTGCCAAACAGGTATCGCTTGTGAAACGTGTCATTGACACATATTATCCAGAAGCCATTGTCTCACCTAAATAAGGAGACTGATCGTGCGACACCATCAATACAATCCCGATTATCAGTTTGTGAAGGACCCGGTGGATTTTAACAAATACACCGATCGCTCACTGTTGCAATATTGTCTTGGAGCAACAATGTATATGCCTGGTACTAAAGACTTCGCTCAGGCTATTATTGATAAGAAATACCCAGGACTTACATCCATGGTGATGTGTTTTGAGGATGCCTGTAAAGAGGAGGATGTTCCTGCTGCAGAGCAGAATTGTCTCCGTGTCTTGGAAACCTTACGTCAAAAAGTAAATGATGGCGAATTGGATTATAAGGACATTCCTCTTATCTTTTTCCGAGTGAGGAATGTGGAGCAGTTCAAGCATTTTGTTAAACTGCTTCCCATAGAGACCGTTCCTTACATTACAGGCTTCAACTTCCCCAAGTTCAACAGCCTTAATGCAGCAGCATATATGGATCATCTTGTGGATATCAACGAGCGAGCTGGTGAGGTGTTGTATGGTATGCCTATTATCGAAGATGCTCGAGTCGCATATAAGGAGAGCCGCTTGGATGAGTTGATTGCTGTAAAACGGGTGCTTGACCAGAACAAGAACCTTGTATTGAATGTGCGTGTGGGCGGAACCGACTTTTCCAGTTGCTTCGGGGTGAGACGCGGCATCAATTACACTATTTATGACATTATGACTGTCAGCAATTGCCTGATGGATATTCTCAATGTGTTCACCCGTAATAATGACTATACTGTGAGTGGTCCCGTATGGGAGTACTTCCGTGTGAACAAGCGGATGAAGACAATGGCGGAACTTCCCAAAGTTGACCTCCAGCAGACATTGATGAAACGCAAGGCCATTGTGAATGATGCCGTTGATGGATTGATGCGTGAATTGGTACTCGATCAGGCAAATGGTTTTATGGGCAAGACATGTATTCATCCTTCGCATTTGAATTATATAAATGGCATGTTGGCAGTTACAAAAGATGAGTATGATGATGCTTATCAAATACAACACACATCAGGTGGTGTTGTTAAAGGTACTAAAGGCATGAACGAAATTGGCCCTCACAAGAATTGGGCTGAGAGAATTATGATGCGTGCTCAGGCTTATGGCGTGATTGAAAATGAATTAAGTTATATTTCTTTGTTTCGGAGTCCAAATGAGTAAGCGAATAGAATTTCTTGATTTAGCAAAAGGTATCTGCATTATACTTGTTGTTGTATATCACATTTTCGCTTATATGGATTCGGAAATGCCTGCACCAGATTTCTTTAAAGCATTTAGAATGCCATTATATTTTTTCCTATCAGGATTTTTTTTTAAAACTTATTCAGGTTTCTTTGATTTCTTGAAAAGGAAAGTAAACAAATTGCTAATACCTTTTTGTTTCTGGTTTTTGTTTTGTTCGATTTGTATTACATTAATTGCCTATCATTTTTTTGATATTAGGTTAGAAAATGCAGGTTATTCTAGTATTTGGGGTGGGTTGTATGCTTTATTTTTCAGTGAAAACTTTTCAAACTCTGCAATTTGGTTTTTGTTGTGTCTTTTTGAGGTTAATATTTTGTTTTACATAGTATTATTAATCACTAATCGTTATTTTGGGCAAAGTGTTTTAATGACTTGTATAATAACTGTATTATTGGGTTGTATGGGTGTTTTATTGGGCTTAATACATGTTAATTTGCCGATTTATATTGATTCTTCATTGACATCTCTTCCGTTCTTTGTGTTTGGCTATATTATCAATCATTATACGTCCATATTACAGCCGAACAGATTCGATAGATATAACATTCCTATTGCTATTGCTCTTTTTATTGTTGTCTATTTTCTTTCAGGGCATTATTCTTTAAAATTTAACAAATATGATTCGATAATAACCGCATTATGTATTTATCCTTGTGGTTTTCTTGGAACAATGGGAGTTATCCTGATAGCAAAAGCTATCAATAAGATACCTGTTGTTTCCTGGTGGGGTAGATATTCAATAATGATTCTTGTTACTCATAAAATGTTATATCAACTATTTGCACCTCTTATTGTAATGGTCGGATTATGTGAATGGTGGGGGACTTTTGCAAATGTGTTTCTCACATTTTCATCATACTTTTTGCTAATTCCCTTTATGAAGAAGTATATGCCTCATGTGACTGCACAAAAAGATGTAATTAAGGTATAATTTAATGATAAAAGATTTAACAACTCCATTGGATGAAGAATCCGTTAACTGCCTTGAAGTGGGCGATGTGGTTACGCTGTCAGGCTATATTTACACTGGCCGTGATGCCGTGTTGCCAAGAGTAATCAAATTGGCCGAGGAAGGACGGTTGAATGAATATGGTATTGATCTGCAAGGAGCAGTGATTTTCCATACTGCAGTTAGCTCTGCCGGAGTGGGTCCTACATCAAGTAATAAAGTTGAGATAGAAAGCAGTTTTGAGCCACTTTCTAAATATGGAGTGAAGATGCATCTTGGAAAGGGTGCCATCTCGAAAGAGACAGTAAAGGTTCTAGCGGAAAACAAAGCCGTATTTGCAGTGATACCTCCTGTTACGGCCTTGTTGGAAAGCCAGACTGTAGAGCGTGAAGTGATAGCATTCCCCGAATTGGGGATGGAGGCAATGAACAGATTAAAAGTAGTGAAATATCAAGCTATTATTGGTGCAGCGAAAGGAAGGAGTATTTATGACTAGCGTTCAGGAAAAGGTGGCAAACTGCTTAGTAAGAGCCGGCTCTACATTTCGTGAAGACCAAAAAGAAGCCTATCGCAATGCTATAGCTGACGAAAAGAGCAATCGTAGCTGTTGGGTGATGCAGCAGGTGCTTGACAACGCTTTGGTTGCAGAGGAACGCCATAGTCCCTTGTGCGATGACACGGGGATTCCCCACCTGTTTCTGGAAGTGGGGAAGAGATGTGCTGTGACAGGCGAACTGCTTGAACAAATAAAGGAAGGAATTGCTCTGGGATTGCGCCAGCTTCCTGGCCGTCCTATGGCCATCAAAGGTGACGACTATGAACGTATTGACCAAAGCGGCGGATTGAATGAGGATAGTGGTGCTTTGATGCCCGCACCAATATTGATTAAACCCGTTGAAGAGGATGTGCTGCGCCTCACCGTGTTGATGCTGGGTGGTGGCCCCGCCATCCGAGGAGTTACCCAACGAGTATTTCATAAACACAGTGTGGATGTTGTGATTGAAGAAATAGTTACTCGAGCCAAAGAGGGTGTTTCTAAACTGGGCTGCAGTCCTTGTGTGCTGGCTGTGGGCATCGGTCGCTCTCAATTTGAAGCTACAAGTTTGATGATGGAGGCCATGGTTTATGGCGATTTCAGCAAACAGTCTGACTTTGAGAAGAGAGTCACTGAAAAAGTAAATGAGGCTGGTATCGGTCCCTTAGGATTGGGGGGAACGCACAGCGTTTTGGCGACATTTGCAAAAGTTGGGCCTCAGCGTGCCAGTGGAGTGCGCATTGTGGCTTTGAGGCCTTGTTGCTGTTTTGAACCACGTAGAGCATCTGTAGAATTATAAGCCATGCCTAAAATATTACATACAGCAAGATATACTGGGCTTCCTTTGGAAATACTAAAAAAAGCATGCCCTGAAGGATTCTGGGTAAAGACATTAGACGAAGCGACCCCCGCACAACTTATCAAGGAAGCGGCTGATGCCGACTATTTTCTTGTGAGTGGACGTTTGCCGATAGATAAGGAGGTGCTCGACCATGCTCCCCAGTTGAAAATGATCCAAAGGACAGGGGTCGGTGTAGAGATGCTGGATATAGAAGCAATAAAGCAACGAGGAATACCAGTGTATGTGAATGGAGGTGTAAATGCTCAAAGTGTAGCTGAGCACACCCTTGCCTTAATGTTGTCTTGCATTAAACGTCTTCCGCAGATAAATCACCAGACTCATTCGGGAATATGGAGGAAACAGCAGACGGGAGTGACTACGCATGAACTGAAAGGTATGACGGTTGCTTTAGTGGGCATGGGTAACATCGGACGTATAGTTGCACGGATGCTACAAGCATTTGGCGCCAAGGTGATTTATACTGATGTGATGCGCCAATCAGAAGAGACGGAACAACTCTTAGGGCTGACCTACTATGATGGTTTTGAGGATATGTTGCCTGAAGCAGATATCTTGAGTTTTCATTGTCCGTTGACACCAGAAAATAATGAAATGCTGAATAGCCGGACCTTGGCCGTTATGAAGGAGGGTTCGATTGTAGTCAACACTGCACGTGGCAAACTCATCAATCCAGATGACTTATATGATGCATTGAAAGATGGACATCTATCTGCTGCGGCATTGGATACTCATTATGAAGAACCAATTAAAGAAGGTTATCGACTGTGTGAGTTGGATAATGTGATATTGACTCCCCATATTGGTGGATTAAGTTATGAGGCTTTTCAGTCGATGATTGTTGGCGCGATGAAGAATATCGAGGCATTTGATAGGGGGCTGTGGGCTGCTATTGCCGATGCGAAATATCTATAAAAGATGAACATTACAGACCAATTTATAGAAAATCTATATAATTATTCTAAGCAATCTTTTGCAAAAGAAGAAATAAATCATGCAAAGAAGTGCCTTCTTGATTATCTTGGTGTTACTATAGCAGGGGCAAAAGCATATCATAAGATAGAGGAAGCTTTGCTTGAATCTGGAATTGGCATTGGTGGAAAGTCGACTGTGATTGGACATGGAAAGAAGGCGTCACTTCCTATTGCTGCTCTAATTAATGGAATAAGTGCCCATGCAGTAGAACTTGATGATGGACAAAGATATGGTAATATCCATCCGGGAGCTCCTGTTATTTCCGCATTGATACCAATTGCTGAGCAGAATGGTTTAGATCTCCAGGATTTGTGGCGTGGTCTTTTGGTCGGTTATGAGTGTACTATCAGGTTAGCTTGTAGCATACAACCAGGACATAAACTAAAAGGATTTCATGCTACAGGGCCTTGTGGAACAATTGGAGGGGCAATGGCGATAGCCGCTATGTGTAATTACAATAAGGAACAGTACAAATCTGCTTTGTCTGCTGCATGTACTAGTGCTTCAGGTATATTAGAAATGATTGAGGGTGATACACAGATGATGCCATTCAACTCAGGTAAAGCAGCGTCAAATGCAGTTGTTGCAGCGTTAGTAGGATTGTCAGGATTTAAGTGTCCAGAGGATGCATTAGGGGGTAAACGTGGTTTCCTAAGTTGTTTTGCAACAACACCCAACCTCGATATGCTGATTAACTTTAGTGAGAAAAAATATTCGACAACAAACTATTTTAAAATATATGCTGCCTGCGGTCATTGCCATTCGAGTATTGAGGCAGCTCTCAAACTAAGAGGAAAGCATCTGTTTAGAATTGATGAAATAGATCATGTAGACATCCAGACATACAAATTGGCATTGCAAGGCCATGACCATAACATAATAGATGGCGTGAATTCTGCAAGAATGAGTATCCCTTATAGCACAGCAGTGGCCTTGATAAGGGGGAGTGCAGATATTGAGGACTTCAATGAGATTGCCATTCAAGATCAAAGACTGTTGGGGTTGACCTCAAAAATAACAGTACGTGAGAATGAAGAATTGACTAAATGCGCTCCAGTCAAGCGGATGGCAATTGTGACGGTCTGTTCCAAACAAGATGAGTATGTTGAAACTGTAGTGTATCCTAAGGGACAGCCTGAAAACCCTTTGACACTCGATGACATAAAAGCAAAGTACCATAGATATGCAACATGGGGAGGAATTTCGCAAGAAAATAATAGACAAATAGAAGATATGGTGCTCAATTCTCAAAAAGTATATACTGTACAAGAAATGATGAATTTGATTAATAGATAGGATATATGAAGCTGACAAATGGTGGATCAGAGATCAACTTGGAAGGGAAAACTCTTCTAGTAATAGGTGGAGGTGCTTATTATAAACATCTTCAAGCGTACAAGAAGGCTAAAGGTTTTAAAGTAATTGCAGTTGGGAAATACGAAGATGATCGAGCTAAAGGTTTGGTTGATGTATTTCACAAAGTAGATAGAACTGATGTAGAGGCCATTGCCAATGTGGTACGAGAAGAAGGCGTGGATGGATTATTCGTTGGTTCCTCGGAAGAATATGCACAAATTGCCATTGATGTTTGTAGTCGAACAGGTGCGCGATTTTATGCAACTCAAGAGCAGTGGGATATTATCTCAAACAAACGTTTGTTTAAGCAATATGCCTTAAAAAGCGGTTTTCCGGTTATACCGGAGTTCCAGGTTTCGAATCGTAGTGAAGAGCTAGAAATAGCATCACTTCCGTATCCTGTATTAATAAAGCCAGTAGATGGATCGGGAGGGAGAGGCCTTAATATTTGTTATTCGGCTTCTGATTTTAAAAAATACTATGAAGAAGCACTTGACCATTCAAGATGTAAGGATGTTATTGTAGAGCAGTTGATTACTGGTGCTGTTGATGTGTTTGTGAATTATACTATTCAAGAAGGTGAAGCTACATTGTCCTATGCTTATACAAAACAGGTTGTAAAGAGTAGCGAGATAAACTATATTACGCTACCTATTTTCCATTTTTATCCTACAAAGTATCTGGATTTGTATTATAAAGTTGCAGATAAGCCAGCAAAGGAGATGATAAAGAACATGGGTTTACGAAATGGCTCCATGACACTGCAAGGTTTTTATAAAGATGGCAAATTCATGTTTTATGAAGCAGGTTTTAGACTTGGAGGCTCACAAGCTTATGTGTTAACGGAATATGAAAATGGAGCCAACGTCCTCCACTATATGATTAATTATGCTTTAACGGGACAAATGAGTGACGCACAAATCTCCGAGATAGAAAATGCTCGTTTTCCATATCCTGCATGTAATTATTATGTAGTTTTAAAGGCTGGCATTATTGATCATATAGAAGGGATTGACATTGTACAAAATATGCAGGAAGTCCTAAATGTAACTCAGATGTGTTATCCTGGAGATGAGATTAAAGAAACAAATGAAATCGGCCGAGCTGTTTATCGGTTGAATGTTGTGGCCGAAACAGTTGAAGCATTGGCTTGTGCTTTGGTGAAAATAAGCGATACACTTAGGATTATCTCTACAACAGGAGAAGAAATGCAGATTGAGCATTTGAAATATGAGCGGTGCCTATTGTCAATAAAGAGTAGTATTTTAATTTAATTATATGGCCCATAACAATGAAAAAAATACTGGGATTCGATTTAGTACGTGTAGTAGCAATTTTTGTTGTTATTGGTATCTACCACAATTTTGGGTATGCTAGTTGTGGTTTGGGTGGTGACCCAGCCGTAAGAGTCCTTGTATATTCTTCATTAGGTGTATTTACATTCATATCGTCTTTTTTGCTTGCTTCCAAATATGCCTTTGCTGAAAAGGTTGAGGTGCTTGCTTTTTATAAAAAAACGTGTATTGAGAATTTACCCATTATTTGTAGTATCCTCTTTATTATTAGTCATCATTGGTATAAATACATGGGTGCCTACATTAAAAGGATTAGTTGGCATTTCGCCTTTTTGGGGACCACATCCCAAGACAATGTGGTATGTGGCGATGCTCATTTCTCTCTATATTATAACTCCTTTTGTTATTCGAGGTGGATTAAAAGTACAATGCTATAAAGCAGTAGCAGTGATGGCTTTAATTGGTTTAATTGAAATCATTTTTGGAACGGTAGTACCAAGAACTTTCAATTATTATACGGTATATATGGTAGGATTGCTTTTAGGGAGAAATTACTACGAACAAACAATGAAATTATTACGTTCCAAGAAAACGTTGCTTATTTCATTGGTATGGATGATACTTGTCGTTGTTGTTTTCTTGACAAAAAATAATTATTTGAGATCTGTTTCGATTATTATTGGGATAATAGCGTTGCTTAACATATCATTACTAACCGCTGAAAAGTTAAGAACTGGTCGGCTTTTTACAGGATCAGTTACCGCATTGTCATACGCAAGTTTTTGTGCCTATCTGTTCCACAGGGAGGTGATATGGGTGATGTTTCATGTTTTCAAACCTCAAGGCTCTATGCCAATATTCCTTTATGTGTTAATTGTAGGGGTTCCGTTGTCATTCTTTTGTGCATATTGGATTCAGAAGGGTTACGATAAGTTGCTTGAGAAGATGACGAGTAGACCGGATGGACACATGGCGACAGCCCCCAAAGATAATCTGCAAAGCAAATGATAGATAAGAACAAGAAAATAGCAAGTCGCATTATACTTTCTTCGGAGAGTTTGCTGGGTGCACTGAAGCAGATGGATGTCCAGAAGGCAAAGATGCTTTTCGTGTTCGAGGATGAACAGTTTGTGAGCATTTTGACTATAGGAGACATTCAGCGTGCTATTGTGAATAATGTTGCGTTGGATACCCCTATTGGTCGGATAGTGGATCGCAACAAGAAATTTGCCCGTGTTGGTGACCCGATGGATGCTATCCGAGAGAAAATGCTTCGACTCCGTGCCGAATGTATGCCGGTGTTGAATGATGAAGGTGAGTTGACCGATGTTATTTTTTGGAGAGATCTTTTTGAAAAAGAAGAAACCGATTTACGCCCAAAGATTGACCTGCCAGTAGTCATCATGGCGGGCGGCAAAGGGACACGCTTAAAACCCATCACGAATGTCATTCCCAAGCCCTTAGTTCCCATTGGAGATAAGACAATCTTGGAGGAAATAATGGATTGTTTTGAGGGAATAGGATGTCACAAGTTTTATATGTCGGTTAACTACAAAAGCGACATGATGCGCTATTATCTTGACCAGTTGGAGCATCAATATGACATCGATTTCTTTGAAGAAGACAAACCCCTAGGTACGATTGGCAGTGTGTCGTTGTTGAAGGGTAAGATAAGCACTCCGTTTTTTGTATCTAACTGTGATATCGTTATTGACCAAGATATGCGAGATGTTTATGACTATCATTGCGAGAATCACAACAATCTAACTATAGTCACAGCAGTAAAAAGTTTTCGGATCCCCTATGGTGTAATTGAAACTGGCGAAAACGGGTTGATGACCGCTTTGAAGGAAAAACCGGAATTGACTTATATGATTAATACTGGGGTTTATATTTTAAATCCTGAGTGTATTGATGAAATACCTGAAGGAAAGTTCTTCCATATCACCCAGCTGATGGAGAAAATAAAAGCTCGGGGTGGTAGAGTTGGATGTTTCCCTGTGAGTGAGAATTCGTGGAAGGATATGGGAGAGTGGCCTGAGTATTTGAAAATGATAGATGTTATTTAACCCTATGGAGAATAAGAAGTACAGCATATTGATTATTTGTATTTATGGAGCGCCAGGACATACTGAGAGATTTGTAAATAATCTAAAACTAACAAATCCAGATGCAAGAATCTCCTTATATTCTGACAGGGATAAGGAAACTTATTCGTCAGAGATGTTAGATTGTATAGATGAATATTTCCAAAGAGAAAAATATTCAGGGTGGCCCTATCATTTAGGGAGGTTTAGAAAGAACTTTGATCATTATGCATTTGTAAGGCAGTTCAGGAAACTTTCCAAAACACATCATTTTAACATAATTAATATTCACTTTCCTCAATATATGCTATCAGATGTCATGCCGTATCTTAAAAGGATGTCGGATTCAATTGTGGTTAGTCCATGGGGTAGTGATGTGTTAAGACTGGAAGATCCCAAAAAACAGAAAAAACTCACTTGCATTTTTAAGAAAGCAGATTATATTACATCAAGACCTGCCGGACCAATTGGAAAAGTGGTTTGTCAAGAGATGAAGGTTGAACCATCAAAATTATACCCATTGGGGTGGGGGTCTGATACAATAGATTATATTAATGAACACATTGCAGAAGTTTCTCGAGATTCGGCAAAAGAAAGATTGGGACTTGAAGGAAGGTATTTAATTACATGTGGATATAATGCATATGAAGCACAACGACATGAAATTATGATCAATGCTATCCATAGTAGAAGAGAGGAGTTACCTGAAAAACTGACACTATTATTTCCTGTGACCTATGGGACTACCTATGGTTCAGGAAAGCAAAAGTATATTACGCGCTTGAAGGATTTGTGTGAAAATTTAAAGTTGCCAGTTGTTTTCTATGAAAGCTATTTGTCAGTATCTGAGCTGTTTCTATTAAGACGAGCGACAGATATGTTTATTCATATTCAAACAACTGACGGTGGAAATTCGAGTTTGCAGGAATATGTGTTGTGTGGAGCAAAGATTGTACATGGTTCGTGGATGCACTATGATAAGTTAGAAAAATACAGTCCATTATTTTATTTTCCTGTAAGTGAACTGGATGATTTGGGAGACGTTATTGTAGATGCGTACAATTCGGAACCTATTCATACTCCAGAGCAGGTAATGGAAACTATTCGTAATAGAGGTTGGAGAGCAAGGATGAAGATGTGGAATGACTTTTTTGTCTCATGTGTTAACGATTGAGGGGAAATGGCTGACAATCAGTTGAAACAGAAGGCTACGTCCGGAATGATTTGGACAAGTATCAATAAGTATACAAATATATTTGCAAGTTTTATTTGCAGTATTATATTAGCCCGCTTATTGACCTCGGAAGATTATGGCTGTATAGGTATGCTTACCGTCTTTACTAATTTGGCGGCTTCAATTGTTACGATGGGGTTCACCTCTGCCTTGATACAGAAGAAAAGACCTACTGATGAAGATTATTCAACCGTCTTTTATTGGAATGAGGCTATTTCAATACTAATGTATTTGATCCTCTTTGCTGCTGCACCAGCGATAGCCCGATTTTATCATATTCCATTGCTGTCAGATGTATTAAGAGTTCAAGGGCTAATACTCATATTAAATGCTTCAGCGGCGATTCAAGATAATCGTCTTAGGAAACAGTTCAATTTCAAAAAACTCGCCATAGTTTCATTGGTGTCTAGTATTCTTTCAAGTATAGTGGGAATAATAATGGCTTACAATGGATTTGGGGTATGGGCTTTGGTTGGAATAAACTTATCGGGAGGATTAATAAGAAATATAATTTTTTGGTTAACAAATAAATGGAAGCCGCTTCTTGTTTTTTCAACGAAGTCTTTTAAAGAATTGTTTAGTTTTGGTTTCTATATTTTTCTTAGCAATATTGTAAACCAATTGGGTAATTCGTTAAAGACAATGCTGGTGGGGCGTTTTTATAATGCCTCGTTATTAGGTTATTATTCAAAGGCAAGTCATACAGAGAAGTTGGCGGCTCAGTCGATATCTGACGTTTTGCTGCAAGTAACATATCCCCTCTATTCAGAATTGCAGAATCAAAAAGAACAAATGGTTAGTGCAATAAAGAGAATTACAGTAACGGTAGCCTATGTTACTTTCCCCTTAATGTCTTTGCTGATTTTGTTGGCGAAACCTCTTTTTGTCCTATTGTATTCTGATAGATGGTTACCCAGTGTTCCGTATTTTCAAGTGTTTTGTTTGTCGGGATTTGTTATTGGCTTACAGGCTGTTAATTATCAACCAATTGCTGCAATTGGAAAGTCAAAATTGATGTTCAAATGGACAGTAATAAAAAGAGTTGTAGGTACAGTGCTTCAAATTGGAGGCCTTATTTTGTGGGGAATAAAAGGTCTTCTTGCTGCATCTGTTATTTATAATTATATGATTTATGCAATTAATTCAGTGTTAGTAGCAAAATATATTGGATATGGGCTTAGGAACCAATTTGCCGATTTGTTTCCTACCACGTTATTAGTGGTTGTTTCATTTCTATTTGCTTTTGGTGCCGGTTATTTGGGTGTTTCAGATATGTTTCTTAATGGTGCTATTGAGCTTGTTATTTTCGCTTCCATATATATTGGGGGATCAGTGTTCTTTAAATTGGATTCATATGAATATTTTAAAACGATACTACCGTTAATAATCAAAAGAATAAAAAAATAAATGTTAATTTTGGCCGTATGATTAACTTGTAACGAAGAACGTTTTTATAATAATAAATGCTTTAGTTTGATATATGACTGATTATTTGAAAACCCCTAGAAGTTGAATCTTGATAACCCCACACAATGAACGCAGAGTGTGTGCAGCGAACAGCGTCTAGAAGAGGCGCGACAATAAGGTATTATGGCAAAAATCAGTCATAATTAATACTAGAGCTATAATAAAACAATCAATGATAATAAGATAATAATATTAAAGAAGGGTATTATGAAACCAAACAAAAGTTTGTTGTTTATCAGTAAAATACTGAAGAGAATTAGTTCGGCTACTTATTATTTAGGAATGGCGACATTTCGAAAAGCGTATGTTCAAGACGAGTTGAATACAAAAATAAAGCTTTCAAAAGGTGCTTTTGTAGATAATAAAGCTATAAAGAAACAGTGGGAGAAAATACATGTAAATAAAGTTTGGTATGGATATTATAATAGTATTGTGCGTGAAACAAAAAGACCATTCGATGCTCGATATATTCCTTTAGATATAGAGTATAGTTATATTGATGATTGGTTTAATAATACCAATGCAGCTCTTGTTATTGATGATAAAAACATGTATGATATGTATTTTCATGATGTTAATATGCCTACAACTGTTGGACGAATCATCAATCGCCAATTTTTTGATGAACATTATAATGTGATATCGAAACAAACACTTATAAATCGTTGTAAATCATTTAAGCATGTTATTTTAAAACCCGCAGTCAGTTCTTCAGCGGGACATGGTATAAATTTTTGGAATGAAAGTGAAGGTGTTGATGCTTTAGAGAAAATGTTTGACAAAAGGGAGAACATCATTATTCAAACTTTAATTAAACAACATGATGCGATTAATAAGATATATCCAGATAGTGTTAATTCCATACGTATTGTAACCTGTCACTTTAAAGGTAAGACCCGGGTCCTTTCATCTGTCATAAGAATGGGCCAAGATGGGAATAAACTAGATAATGCTAGTCAAGGCGGTTTGTTTTGTGGCATCAATGAAGACGGCGCATTAAAAAAATATGCTTATACAAAATATGGAGTTGCTTGCACAACACATCCTCAAGGGGCTGTTTTTGCAGAATGTAGGATACCGAACTTTGATAAATGTAAAGAGCTTGTTATCAATTTGTCAAATCGGTTTTTGAGAATCTCAAAGCTGATTTCATGGGATTTGGCAATGGGAGAAGACGGGGAACCGGTTTTAATAGAGGTTAATCTGTGTTATGGCGGAACAGATATACATCAGATAGCAAATGGGCCTTTGTTTGGAGATATTACGGATGAAGTATTGAACAGAGTCTTCAAACAACAAAGAAAATATAGAATAGTCAACAAATTATTAAGTATATACAGATGATACGGATTATTGGTGTTGGTGATATTTTACCGGGAGGTTTACTTCATGGAACAAACCAAAAATTCATTTCTGAAGCCGTTTTGGCGTTGATGAATAAAGGAGATGTCAGGGTTGGCACTTTGGAATGTGCGATAGGTAATACTCCCGATTTCAGCGAAGAAAAAATGTCGCGCTATGCAGATGTCATCTATGCTCCCGATGTGGATTTGAAACGGCTGAAGGAAATGAGGATAGACATTGTAAGTTTAGCCAACAACCATTTTTTTGATCTGAAAGAATGTGGAGCAAGACATACTATTCAGTTGTTAGATGAGCTTGGAATAAAGCATTGTGGAGCAGGAATGAATATTGAAGAAGCCCGAAAACCTGTGGTAATTGAAAAAGAGGGAAAGACAATTGCTTTTTTGGCTTTTTGCGATATTCATAAGTACATGGGGTTTATACCTATAGCCACGGAAAACAGTGCAGGAGTAAACCCGTTGGAAGAGGATTATGCTGTGGCCGAAATAAGAACTGCTAAAAAACAATACGATTATGTGGTGGTGATGCCTCACTGGGGCAGGGAGCATAGTTTTGAAACAACTGTTTGGTGTTACCAAATGGCCAATAAGATGTTGAAGGCTGGTGCGGATTTGATTTTGGGTAGTCATACCCATCGTGTTCAATCAGTAGTGAACAAACACAGAAAATCAATAGCTTTCAGCATGGGTAACTTCTGTTTCCCTGACAGGTTGATTGCTCCGCCTCTTAGAGTGACTTGTTATCCAGAAAAAGAAGTCGATCTTTCCACGCTTCCTGTAACATATAAATATCCAGAGGTTAAAGAACTTACCTATAAAATTTGGATTCCTTTGGCCAGGTATGGTATGATTGTGTCAGCCACTATTAACAAGGGTAGGGTTAAATCAGAATACCGACTCACACATATCGATGAAAACAATTTCATTGATTTTGCTGAGCGAAATTCTGAGATAGAAAGAGGTTTGACGAAGTATCATTTCCTTTTAAAATATACACCTTACCGTTATACTATTCCGATAAAGAATAAGATGGGGTCGATGGTAAACAGGTTGCGTAAAGTGAAAAACAAACAGGTTTAATAACACTTTGAAGAATGAATAAAATGGTGGCATATTTAAGAATAATGAAATCATTGCTGAAAGATTTCATGCTCCTTCAAAGAAGCGGGAAAGGCAAAACAGTCTCCCGCTTCAGGAAATATTGTAAACTGCGTTTCTCCAAAAAAATGACAGTTGAAGAGTTTCTTAATTACGAACAAGCGTTGAAAGATGAGAGTTTTAGCAAAACATTTCTTTCTTTTCGAGAGGCTTGTATTTACTGGAAGATATTGAATCCATCTAGATATGCTGTTTTGGCAAAAGACAAATACATGTCACATCTACTCTTGGAGAAAGCCAATATTCCTACACCAGAATTATATGCTTATTATCATCCAGAAATGGGGAATTCGGGTTATGAATCTTTAAGGAGGGATTTGGAAAGCAAACAAGTAACGTCTTGTGTAATAAAGCCTGCTGTGGATGGAGCCCATGGCGCTGGGGTCTTCGTGTGTAAAAAGATAGAGTTTACCCCAGAGGATTGCATTTTGGTCAAGACCAATGGAGAACAACTATTGTTACGAGAGTTCTGTGAGCAGAACACACATACATCTTGGCTGTTTGAAAGTATTGTGAAGCAAAGTGAGCAAATAGGGAGAATTAATCAGAGTTCTGTAAATACGGTTAGATTCATGACAGCATTATATCCCAATAAGAGTGCAAAAGTATTCGCCACATGGATGAAATTTGGTCGGGTTGGTTCTGATGTTGATAATGCAGGAAGTGGTGGCAACGTGGATTGTGCAGTTGACATTGATACGGGGGAGTGTTATAATGTGTCAATTTTTAATTCGTTCGCAGATGTTATATTATGCGATAACCATCCTGATTCCGGTGAAAGGATAAGCGGAATTCGCATCAAGAACTGGGAGGAGTTAAAGAAGTGCCTTTGTGAATATCAGGCACGAATTCCACAATTAAAAACTATCGGATGGGATGTTGCACTAACTGAGAGTGGACCTATTATTATTGAGATTAATAATTATTGGGATACGACAGGACAACTCTTTTTAGGCAGGGGATGGCGAGATGAAGTGAAGGAATGTTATGAGGCATGGAAGGAATATTTCAAACAGACTACTAATAGCAATAGAGGGACATTGTGATTTCAGGTTTTTAGATGGAATTGGCCACAAATGAATCGACAAAAATAAATGATGATAGAAATGCATAGTTTTTCAATTAAAACCATTTAAGAATTATAAATGACACTTGGATTTCGAGAATCTACGAAAGTGAGAATGTCCCGATACAACATAATTAATAATGCTGAAATATGAAAATCATTGTAAATGCAGATGATTTTGGTTTGTCTTATGGTCGTAATATAGGTGTTGACTATTGCCTTAGAAACGGAATTGCTACACAGGCTTCAATTATCATGAATAGTCTTTACTCAAGTGAGGCCATTGATATGGCACGGGAGGGTGGGTATATGGACAGGATAGGACTGCATCTTAATGTTGCATCTGGTCAAGTGATGTCGCAAAGTATAAAAAACAACAAGGAATACTGCAAAGATGGCATGTTCCATGTATTGGGTACAAGATCGTTCAAAATGGTGTTTAAGGTAAGTGGTGTTTCTGAGTTAAGAGAAGAGTTTGATGCTCAAATCAATAGTTTTTTTTCAAGTGGGTTCTCGTTTAAACATATAGATGTCCATTGTGACATGTTATTCAACAGATCTGTTTTGCGTGCAATTATTCCATTATTAAACAAATATGGTATCGATTCAGTAAGAGGTGTTGAACCGTATCTTTTCTGTTATTATAAAAAGAGAGGAATACAATATGCCCCTATAAAATATTATTATAAATGGTGTTTCATGACAAAGAAAAGGCTGGGGACCAGTGTCGCTCTTCATGGAGGGAGAAATATTAATATGTATTATAAAGATAAATTAATTTTGGATGGTGGAGGGGATAATAGAATAGGTAGTATGAAATCGGATGGGGTATATGAGGTTATAATACACCCTTTATTCGATGGAAGGGACTATTATGACACAACAAATCTTGATGAGAATCGAAATGCTCGATTATTAGAGGATACTATTCAAAAACTATCAGGAATAGAAAAAACCACATACAAGTATTTACAGTTAATTAATAATTCTCGTTAGCGTCATAATTAATAAACTATTGAACAATGAGTGGTAATTTAAAACTTTTATCAAGACTTACAAATGGAATTGCATGTCGGATAAATGCAAAAAGAGAAGAAATCAGATGGCGGGAGGACGATAAACGACAGATGCAACTTGTGGATTTGCCAGAGTTGTCTGAAGCGGAATTTGAAGAGTTAAAGCGTACATGGCCTTTTCTGAAATTCAATAAAAACGATGTCTATTGGGCTCGTCTTTATAAAAAGGAATATGGCTTTGATCCCTATTTTATCAGTTCGGTCAACCAGTGTTATCAACTTCGGGCCAAAATAAACCCGAGAAGTCAGGTTTGTTCATTGGAGAACAAGGCTTTGGTTGATATCTATTTCCCTGAAATACCTTTCCCAGAAGTTTATGTAAGACGCATCAATAATAGCTTTTTTGATAAGGAAATGAATCGGATTTCCTTTGAAGAAGCGACAGCTATTTTAAAACAAAAAGGTTCTTTTATTATCAAGCCGTCACTTGGCACGATGTGTGGAAAAGGAGTAAAAAAGTATGTTATAAAGGATAGAACAGATGTGTCAAGAGAGTGGTTTTCAGAGGTGTTTGAAGGTGCAACCAGCAATTTTATCGCACAAGAAGTCCTTATTCAACATCCGGAGATAAGTAAATTGAATCCAACATCCTTGAATTGTTGTAGAATCACTTCTATCTATATTAACGGTATTTACACTTATGGAGCCATGTTGAAAATTGGTAAGAAAGGGGCTCATATCGATAATTGGAATAGTGGATATTTGGTGGGAATCAATTCAGATGGAAGCGTAAAACAAAAGGGGTGGGATGACAAATTGAGTCCGGTATATCAGACTGATAATGGTATTGTTTTTGACAGCATTCAATATCCTTGTTTTCAAGAATTACTCCAATCTATTGAGCGTTATCATAAGAAGTATTTTCCACAATCTGGAATCGTTGGTTGGGATGTAATTATTGACCACCAGAATAACCCCAAGGTAATAGAGGCAAATCTAGCAGTTCCAGGGATTCCAGCCGAACAATTGTGTTCAGGCCCTTTTTTTAAGATGGTTCATGATGAGCTTATAAAGGTGTTTCAATAAATGACAAATTGGTTATCTGGTCTCATGTGGTTCATATTCAATTGTTTGTTATGAGAAAAAGAATAGAAAACTATCTTGGAGAAACTCGTTATGTAGAGTATCTCCGAATGAAAAATAGCTATTATTTAAGATTTCGCAAACTTCTTCACATCATAGGGCATAGGTCTGATTATGTCAAAGGTATTTCCTATTATCCAGAATGTGAACATAAATCGAAATCTCAAATTCTGAAGGATCAGTTACATTTTGCATGGAAATATGGATATGTTGAAGACTATTATTACACCTACGGTTTTGACCGTAAAGAAATGACACGTGATAAGATGAAGTCTTATATAACGCCATATTATCCATTTTTGCGCAAACTTGATCATTTGAACTTTCAGAATCCCTATTATGACGATTTTAATGGTAGAATGACTTGTCGGGTCATTAATCAGGAGAAGTTTTACTTTTACTTATTCTTAAGTCGATTAGGAATACCTACGCCTAAAGTGATTTGTTTCATAAAAAACAAGACTGTTTTGTATGCCAATGAATCCTTTAACATAGACAAGTCTTTGCCTGTAAAAGAACAATTACAGCGTCTTTTCACTAATGACATGGATGCTTTTGCAAAGCCCTCCGATGGAATGTTGGGTAAAGGAATTTTTAAGTTACTCATTAAAGAGGGCAAAATATATGTGGATGGAGTCCAACATTCTATGAAGGATTTGATAGATACTGTTCTTTCGGCAGATTATCTCATTCAAGAAAGAATCGTCCAGCATGAAAAGATGTCAGCCTTATGTTCTTCTTCCGTGAATACAATCAGGCTTCAGACTGTAATGGACAGGGAAGGCAATGTGATTCCTTTTGGACCAGGAGTTAGAATTGGACGTATGGGTAGTTCTGTAGATAACTGGGCATTGGGAGGCGTATTTGTTGGTATAGATGCGGGAACAGAAAAGCTAAAGGATATCGGAATTTTAAAGCCTAAATATGGAACAAAAGTCACAGAACATCCTGATACTCATATTGTTTTTAAAGGATACGTTATTCCATATTATAAAGAAGCCGAAAATATGGTTGTTAATTTGCACAAAGTGATGTTTAGGAGTCATTCTATTGGTTGGGATGTTGCTATCACGGAAAAAGGTCCAGTTATAATTGAAGCAAATGACAGATGGGAGATTTCTTTGATTCAAGCAGTACATGGTGGTATGGGGTATTTGGAGAAGTTTTTTCAATGATTACTTCTATCTTTTTCCGTATAAATGCAACCGAAAAGGTTGATATAATATTATAAAAAAAATGTGTGGAATTAAAATTTTCTATGCTGGCGATTTTTGTTCGAAATCTTCGACTTCAATAATCGCTGTTTCTGACGAATTAAAGAATCAGATTCAGTCGTGTGACTTGAAGGTGGTAAATTTTGAAGTTCCATTAAGGCCTGATGTTTCTTTGCCGTCTCAGCAGTATGAACGATTCTGGCAACATGATGATGCTCCTGACTTTCTCAGAGGATTAGGGTTCAATTTGTTTTCTATTGCCAATAACCACGCTTTTGATTGGGGTGACGAAGGTTTTAAGAAAACGAAACAAATATTAGGTGAACAATCTTTTGGTGCTGGATCATACGATGATGCCTATAAGGTGAAGGTTTGTGAGGTCAAAGGAATAAAAGTGGGTTTTCTTGCGTTGTCATATGCTGCATATACAGGTGTGTTCGATGATGTACTCCATCATGAAGGTTTGGGATGTGCATATATAAATGATCTTCGAGTAAACCACGATATAATAGAAGCAAAAAAAAATGTAGATTATCTCTTTGTATTGCCGCATGATGGTATTGAGTATATAGACGTTCCTCTTCCTGAAACTATTGCTAGATACAGGGACTTCATAGATTATGGTGCGGATGGTGTTATTGCTAGTCATCCTCACTGTCCACAAGGTTGGGAGGAATATAAAGGTAAACCTATTTTCTATAGTCTTGGTAATTTCCTATTCAACAGCAAAGAGGGGTATGCATATCGTGCAACCAACCGACCTCACTGGTATGAAGGATTATGTGTAGAGATGGAATTGTTAGAGAAAAGAATAGATTATAAAGTCATCAACGTCCGAAACATTGACAATGTATCAATTGTTGTAGATAATGGACTTGATAGGGAAGAACATGGAAAAAAACTGAATGCTTATTTGAGAGATGAGAAATTGTATCAAAACTATTTCGATGAACAATGCAGAAAACTAGTTGATACTTTTGAATTATCAATTATTGATAATACAATTCACCCTTCTTCATTAAAGTCATACACGAAACAGGTAATGCGGAATTGGATTAAAATTTTGAAAAAAGAAAAAGTATCTGATGATTTTCCATTAATGACAATGCTTAGAAACGATACTAGGAAGAATTTATTATTACGTACAATGAGATAAAACATAGAAATATGATGAAACTATTAAATAGAGTCAATGTGCTAATTTCAAGAAAAATAGAGCTGAGGTTTTTTAAGAGTAAAATAACAAATAACTTCAGCAGTCTTAAAGTACATAGAAAACTTACAAAGGAGCAGAAAAAAGAAGTACAGGCGTTCTACAAAAGCATGATAGGAAGAGAAATAGACCTATATAGTCATGAGTATTTCTATTCCAGAACGGGCGTGTTTACTAAGGAGTATGTACCGACTAATCTATATCATAGTGAAATTTTGCCTCGTGCTAACATGCATCCGTTTAATGAAGCATACGGAGATAAAAACATGTGTGATATTTTGTTCCCGAAAGACAAAGTGGCGCATACCATTCTAAAAAACATGAATGGTTACTATTATTTAGAAGGGAAGCCTGTTTCAGAAGATGAGGCATTGGCGTTTTGTAGAAACATTGATGATGTGGTTATTAAACCATCCATGGCATTTAGTGGAGAGGGCGTTCAATCACTCACAGTGAAAGACGGAAAAACTAGTATTGATGATTTAACAATAGGTCAATTATTCAAAAAGTATGATAAAAACTGGTTGATACAAAGAAAAGTAAGGCAGCACGCTGGTATGAGTGCATTAAACCCATCTTCGGTTAATACTTTACGAATATTGTCATATCGTTCAGGAATGGAGGTGCTGATTGTTTATACAGTAGTAAGGATTGGAAGGAAAGGTCAGGTGATAGATAATCAATGTGCAGGAGGAATTAGTACCACAGTGTCAAAGAACGGAAAGTTGGGGAAATATGGTTTTGGTGGTTATACTATTGATAATATAGAAAAGACTGATTCTGGCATTGTTCTTGATGGTTATCAAGTGCCGTCTTTTGACAAGGCAATTGATTTTGTTAAAGAATTACATCTTTATTTACCTTTCTTTAATCTTGTGGGTTGGGATGTGGCAATACAAGAAAATGGTGAACCTATATTAATAGAATGGAATGCCAGACCAGGCTTAAGCCAATCTGCTTTCTGCTCGGGAATGGGTGAATACACAGAGAGAATAATCCGGGAGTTGTGGCCAAAAATTAACACAAAGCACCCTGATTGGCCAAAATAAATGTTTTTTAGATATATAATTCGTTTATTATTTGATAATGAGACTGAAAACGATAACTAATAATACTTTTTATGCCATTTATGGATGGCTTGTTAAGCGGCCTCATGAATTATTTCAGTTGCTCAGGCATAAAGAATTGTATTGTGGCCAATCGTATTTCCCTGAGAAAATACAGAAACCTACCATAAGGATTTTTTGGGAACAGGTGAGACAAATACTGAAATATCAAACCCCCAATGCATTCTATTTTCCATACGGATGCGATGTGAAGACGAAACACGAGAGTGACGAATACGTCAATTATTGGTATTTTCGAGATAAAAGAGAATCATTGAATTTCTTCAACAAAGTCAATTGTACATGTATTTTACGTGACAAGATACTATTCAATATTTTTGCTAATGGAATTGGAATTGCAACTGCTGAGAATAAGCTATATTCTTACAATGGACAGCTTTTTGATTATCAATCAAAGCGTCCGTTGAGTATAGATGAACTATGTGAGATAGACCAAGAATTGTTCTGTAAACTTGTTGACGGGGAATGTGGAAATGGTGTTTTTCGGCTGGAAGTCCTTCACGGAAAAATTATCATTAATGGGAAGCCTTCTACCAAAGAAGAACTGGCAAATCTCTTTATGCAGGGGCGTTATTTGGCGCAAGGAATAATAAGTCAACATCCATTGATGAGTCAACTACATCCCCAATCCATTAATAGTATGAGATTGGTTACGGTAAGGAGTTTGAAAGACAACACTATTCATGTGCTCCCATCAATATTGAGAATTGGGACAGGTAATAGTATCGTTGACAACACTTCACAAGGTGGGTTGGCTGTTGGGATCGATATGGAGACAGGAAGACTGAAGCAATATGGTTTTTACAAACCACAATTCGGGCTGAAGGTCGATAGTCATCCTGATAGCAAAATAAGATTTGAACAATTTGTCATTCCCTATTTTGAAAAGGCATTAAAGCAGGCAGTTTATTTCCACTCAATGCTTCCAGGGATGCATTCTGTGGGGTGGGATATTGCTATTGGAGAAAATGGGCCCATATTTATCGAAGGAAACGATAATTGGGAAATAAATGGTCCTCAAATTTGTAACGGAGGATTGAGGAAAGAGTTCAATGAATTGTTTTATATATAGATAATATGGTATTATGAAGACAGTAGGATTACCTATTTCGCATAAAGAAAATGAAAAGCGAAGAGCTTTGGTTCCATCAGATATTCAATGTCTTAAGTATCCAGAATATATTTGCGTTGAATTAGGGTATGGTGAGGTTTTAGGTTATTCAGACGATGACTACAGTCGCTTTGGAATACAGGTTCAGCCAAGAGAGATTGTCTTACAAAAAGATGTAATATGTGACCCCAAAATAGGTGATGCTGATTATCTTGATGTATTAAATGAACAGACTATTTTTGGTTGGATACATGCTGTACAAAATCGTGACATCACGGAACGTATCATAGCCAGTAGACTAACAGGCTACGCTTGGGAAGATATGTATGAAGACGGGCGTCACTCTTTTTGGAGAAATAATGAAATAGCTGGAGAAGCTGCTGTATTTCATGCATATATGTGCCACGGCGTTTTCCCATACAATACCAAAGCAGCAGTGCTCGGCCGTGGCAATATCGCCCGAGGAGCTATCAAAACTTTGAACTATATGGGAGCAGAAGTTAGACAATATGATCGTAAGACCGAACGTCTGTTTCAGAAAGAACTTGGACAATTTGACGTGATTGTTAATGCCATCTTGTGGGATACTTCTCGTAAAGATCATATCATTTATCGAGAAGATTTGAAGAGAATGAAAAAAAATGCATTGATTATTGACGTTGCTTGTGATAGAAACGGAGGTGTTGAAACGAGTGTTCCAACGACTATTGAACAGCCAACATATCAAGTAGATGGCATAACCCATTATGTGGTCGACCACACTCCTTCGTTGTTCTGGAAGACAACTACAGAAAGTTTGAGTGCTGAATTTGTGAAATATATAGATTATTTGATAGAAGATAATTCTAAATCAAATCCTGTGCTGGAAGCGTGTCACAATTTTGAGAAGGGTGTAATCTTAGACGAACGTATTATTAAATTCCAAAACCGATGAGTCTGAAAACAAAAATTCAAAAAAGTGTGAGAACAACTTGTTCCCGTATATCACCGACTTTTAATACAAAAGTTGTTTATTTTTCGAAATTCCATCGTCCGATAAATCTTGAGAAGCCCCAAACCCTGGATGAAAAAATACAATGGTTGAAACTGAACACATATCTTGACAACCCATTGGTTACTCAATGCGCAGACAAGTATGCTGTAAGGAAATATGTTCAGAATTGCGGGTGTGGTGAGATTCTTAATGAGTTATATTATTGCTGGGACAATGTTGATGAAATAGAGTGGGACGCATTGCCTGAGAAGTTTGTCATCAAGTGGAATTTTGGCTGTGGTCAAAATTTGATTTGTCGAGACAAAAGCAAACTTAATATTAACGAGGCTACACGTTTGTTAAAAGAGTGGTATAAGCTACATGATATTTTTTATTTGCAATATTCTGAAATGCAATATAAAAATATTGTTCCTAAACTGATTTGTGAGAGATTAATTGAAACAGAATCAGGTGATTTGCCTTTAGATTATAAATTGTATTGTTTTAATGGTAAAGCAAAATATGTAATGTTATGTACAGACAGAGAAAGTGGTCATCCAAAATATTACTTTTTTGATAAAGAAAGAAAGTTGGTTAGGCTTAACAAACGAGGCTTAGCAGCTCCAGAAGGCTTTACCATATCTTTTCCAGATGGATACGATGAATTATTCTATTATGCTGAAATGTTGTCAAAGCCGTTCCCGTTCGTTCGAGCTGATTTCTATCTTGATAATGGCCATGTGATTTTTGGTGAATTGACATTCACTCCTTGTGGGGGCTATGATGTGAATATTCCTAGAAAACAAAATATTTTTCTGGGCAATCAAGTGATTCTATCCAAATAGATATTGCTAGTAAAAAATACTGAAAATCAATTCCGTTATAGGCGAATAGTTGAAACTAATTGTTCCATGGAGTTAAACATACTACTCGATTAAATATACTATTATTTATTGTCATTTAATATGCGCATATTTCTCCTGTCGTCTGTCTATCCTTCACAGTCTTCCACCAAGGGGACGACGCCGGTTGTTCATTATTTTACCAAAGAATGGGTATTGGATGGACATATCGTACATGTTTTTCATACAGAATCAGCTTTTCCGAAGGTGTTTTATTTTTTTGGAAGGCTATTTAAAAAAATATTGGATTCGAAACTTGGTCATTTGGTTCCGACACAAGCCCCAAAAGAGTATAATGAGATAAAGGATGGTGTAAATATCACCCATATCTCATTAAAAAAAATTATACCACATGGACGTTTCTCGAAGAAACAAATACAAAGAGCGTTTATGATTATTTCATCTTATATAGAGAAAGAGAGCATGCCAGATTGTTTTGTTGGGCATTGGGATAATCCGATGTTGGAGTTGTTGCACATGCTGAAATCTCATTATCATCGTCCTACTTGCTTGGTTTATCATAGCAATCAATTTTCACAATTATATAATTGTTATGGTAATGATACTGAAGATTTGGTGAATGATATTGATTTGGTTGGATTCAGAAATATTACAGCACAGGCGACTTATGAGAAAATATTTGGAAGGCCCGTTCGTTCCTTTATTGCAGCATCCGGTGTTTCAAAACCATTTCTAGAGGCTGGTAAAGAACTTGATAAAGAAATCAGTGATATCAGAAAATATGTGTATGTTGGAGCTTTGATTCATAGAAAATATCCTGTATCTGTGATTGAAGCCTTACATAAGTCGTATCAAGGGCAGCCTTTTGAGATTACATATATTGGTGAAGGAGATGACAGGAAAATGGTTAAGCAACGGTTCGATGAATTGAATTGTAAAGGTAAACTCACTTTTACTGGCAGAATACCCCGCGAGGAAGTAATAAAATACCTACAGCAATCTGACGTGTTTGTAATGGTCTCTAGAGGAGAAATTTTTGGACTTGTTTATCTTGAAGCCATGGCATTGGGATGTATCACTATTGCAGCACGTAATGAGGGTATTGACGGAATTATTGAAGATGGTGTGAATGGGTTTCTTTGTGAAGCAGGAAATGTAGAAGAGATAGCATCGATTATTAATAGAATAAGACAACTATCTTCTGCCGAACTAGATGCTATATCAAGAAGAGCTAAAGAAACTGCATGTGCATATTCAGATCGAAAAGTGGCACAGAATTATATTGATGAGTTGAATAAAATAGTACCATGAATCTATCCTATTTGTATGGAAAGCTGATGAAGAAACTGCAAGGGACATGTGTTATCAATAGCGTTATTGATAAAACTTCTGTTGTTGGCACAAGTTGCAATGTCGTGAATTCTGAGATGAATCGGTATTCATATTGTGGAAATGATTGTCAAATAGTATATGCAGAAATAGGAGCTTTCTGTAGTATTTCAGATCATGTATTCATTGGCGGAGCAGAACACCCAATGGGCTGGGTTTCTACGTCACCAGTTTTTCAGAACGTGCGTCATAGTGGCCCATCAAAAAGATTTGCAAAATTTAATATACCAAAATCTAAGAAAACAATTATTGGTAATGATGTATGGATAGGACATGGTGTGACAATCAAGCAAGGAGTTATAATCGGGAATGGTGCAGTTTTGGGTAGTAATGCTTTGATTACTAAGGATATTCCACCGTATGCTGTGGTGGGCGGTGTACCAGCCCGATTAATCAAATACAGATTTTCAGAAGATGTAATTAATCGTCTTGAGGAAATCAAGTGGTGGGATCTTCCAGATGATAGGATAACTGAAGTGGTTAATTTGTTTCATATTGATAATCCCACTTTGGAAGAGATCAATAAATTTTTTCCAGATAATAATAATTGATTGTTAAATAGTATTGTTTGATTATTATTTTGAGCATAATAATCAATAATAATAATAAGCTATAGTTTTCTTAAGGTCTCAATTTTTTATTGTACAAAATGAAAAATGTTTTCTGGCAAAACATACGCTACTATCTGCTGTTAGCTTTGGCAATTATTATAATAGTTGCTTTCCATCCGTATTTTATCAATATGAGTAAATCGGTTGGTTTACGAACAGGTAATATCCTATCTCCGTATATTTCATTATTGTTTGTAGCCCTTTTTGTTGTATGCGTCAATGGTAATTCTATACTGAAGTCAAAAGAAGTAAGACATTTTTTGCTGATCTTTATCTTTATTATTGTAGCTCATCTGGCAGCATTCTCTTTCTTCGATGAAAGTTCTATGTTTAGTGAAATACGTGCTATCGGTATGTGTCTTATCGCAATAATGATAGGTTGGCAAATGAATTTAAAAGAAAAGAGGCTTAATACTTTTTTTATTGTTTTTTCTCTTTTGTCTTTGTTTGTCGGCTTAATACAAGTCACCCAAAATATTGGTGGTTTTAGAATTTTAGACCACTATCAAGTAGAGGGGAAGAATACTTTTGGCGTTATTTTGGCTTCAAGTTCGGTGATTTTATTGTTCTTGGGTTTAAATGGAATTCAAAAGAAAGGAATGAAAGTATTATGGCTTTCATTGGCAATTCTGTCCATTGTGATTTTGTTGACGATTAGGGCTAGGGCATGCGCACTTTCTGTAATGCTATTAATTCTATATGTGTTCTATCAACGCTATAAGGGATCCGATTTTATTTTCTATGTATTGATTTTCTTATTTCTTGCTGTTGTTTTATATCTTGTTATTCCAGCTTCAGTAGGTGAATATGTGATGAATAGTTTCTTCCAAAATCAGGAGGACGATGTTACATCAGGTCGAACGGGTAGAAACGCATTGGGTTGGTCTTTTTTCATGCGGCATTTCTGGTTCGGAAATCTAACAGAAGGATATTATCTGGAATGGATACATAACTTTTTATTAGATAAATTATTTAGATATGGAATTGTACTTTCTTTTCCCCTTTTATGGTTTTATTTTTCATTGCTGATAAGAATAACAATTCGGACAATCAAATGCGATAATAGAAATAATTACAATATTGGTTATTTTGTAGTATTAATTCCATTTATAGTTTCGATGGCAGAACCCACTATGCCTTTTGGCCCTGGAACAGGGACTATACTTAGTTTCTTATTGTTCGGAGTGTCTCTTCGAAATAGTTACAATGAGAAAAACGGTCTGCTTATGAGTGCAAATATGGGTAGGCATTAGTCGGTTAATTATTATTGTATGCGTTTTCTAGTAAGGTAGGATGATTGTCTCGGTTTAATTATGATTGTAAGACTGGCAATTTGATACATTTTTTGTTTAATGAATATTGTTTAAGGCAGTTAGTTGTTTGGTATGAAAATACTTTTTACACTTCTTTCATTCCCCAAGGATATACAATCAAGTAATATGTATATGGATTTGGCCTTGGAGTTTGTGAAAAACGGACATGAAGTTACCGTTATTGCTGGGGATGCGGCTACTACATATAGGATAGAGAATGGTATGAATGTGTTGAGGGTGAAGTCATTGCCTATCCTATATGTGAAAAGTATGATAAAAAAAGGTGTGGGGATGGCTTTGCTTCCCTATAGTTTCAAGGTGGCATATAGGAAATATTTGAGGAACAAAAAGTTTGACTGGATTGTCATGCCCACACCTCCTATTACCTTAATTGATTTTGTGAAGTCGTTGAAGAGAAAAACAGGTGCTAAATTATACATGGTGTTACGTGATATTCATCCTCAGAGTTCGGCAAGTTTAGGGGAAATTAGAAGGAAATGGATGATTCAATATCTTTATAAACGTTCTGATGTTGGATATCGTATTTCTGATATTGTCGGATGCATGTCGCCTGCAAATATCGCTTTTATACAGAAAGAACATAAGATACCTGCATCAACGAAGTGTAAAGTGCTGTATAATTGGATGAACTTCCAGCCATACAAAGAAGAGGATTTTTCAGACTTGAGAAAGAAATATAATCTCCAAGGTAAGTATCTGGTTCTATTTGGCGGTAATATTGGGCAGGGACAGAGAATAGAGAATATCGCTGATTTGGCGAAGCACTATTTGCCAAATGACAATATCGTTTTTGTCATCATTGGCAAAGGCATAAAGAAAGACTATCTTCAGCAATTAGCCCAAGAGCAGGGTTTGAATAACATTCTGTTCTTGAATTATATGCCCCGAGAGGACTATCTGCGTTTTGTTAAGTCTGCTGATTTGGGTTTGATTTCCATACATGAAAACAATGCTGCACCAACCTGCCCTTCAAAAGCAGTTTCATATATGTCGTTGAAGATACCAATGCTCGCATTGATCAATTCTAACAATGACTATGGTCAGATTGTGGAAGAACAGGCAAAGGCTGGATTTTGGGCAGTGGGCAGTGACAAGGAGAAGGTGTATGCCTTATTTGACAAGCTCTATTCAAACCCAGACCTCCGCAAACAGATGGGCGAAGATGGTTATAGATTCTATTGTGAGCATTTGACAACAGAAAAGGTGTTTACAGAGATGCTTAAACAAATGAACGAATGAGAATACTTATTTCTGGCGGTGGACTTCAAGGTCTTTCATGCGGGTGCTCTCTTTACAAAAACCATGAAGTGAGTGTGGTTACATCTGATTTGATGTGCCGCAAAAGCCGTTTCTTCAAGAAGGTATATTCCGACGTCAACGGTGGTGATGAAAGTCTGTATGGTTTGCTGGAAAAGGAGCATTTCGATGTACTGATACCCGTCAGTGACATGACGGTGCCTTTCGCTAGTAAAAACAAGCAATACATTGAGAGAGAATTCGGTGTCAAATGTGCAGTTCCTGATTACGAACAGGTCTATCAGGTAGAGGACAAAAGCCGGTTTATGACCTTTTGTAAAGAAAACGATATTCCTCACCCCAAAACCGCTGGTTTGTCTGAAGTGACCTTGGAGAAAGTTGCTGATGAAGTATGTTTTCCGGCATTAATAAAACCAGACTATTCTGTTGGTGCCAGAGGAATTACCAGGGTAAACTCTATTGAAGAGTTACAAAAAGAGTATCCAAGAGTCAGCCAAAAATTTGGCTCATGTACTTTACAGGAATTCATCGAAAATAAGGAGTATTACTATAATGTGATGTTATATCGTGATGCAAAAGGAAGATTTCTAGCGTATACGATATTGAAAATCGTCAGAATGTATCCGATAGGTGCTGGAAGTAGTGCTTGTTGCGTTACAGTAAAGAATGATGATTTATTGCAAATCTGCAAAGATTGTCTAGATAAACTGAACTGGGAGGGCATGGCAGACTTTGATGTGTTGCAGCGATTGGATAATGGCGACTACAAAATCATTGAGATTAATCCACGGGTTCCAGCAAGTCTTAGAGCTGCAGCTGTGTCTGGGGTTAATTTCCCGGAAATAATAGTAAAAGATGCTCTAGGAGAATCTATTCCGGAAGTCCATTACACTACTGGCAAAGTGTTGCGCTACTTGGGCATTGACATTATGTGGCTTTTGAAATCTCCTAACAGGTTTCATGCCAAGCCGGGATGGTTGAAATTAATAGGAGAAGACATCTCTTATCAAGATATATACAAACAAGATGTTTCCACATGGTGGACTTGGCTGGTTGAAGGATTGTCCAAGATAGGAAATAGAAATAAAAAAATTAGATAGAAAAACATGACAGATACGTTGGCAAAAAAACGTCTGGATTATATCGATATTGCTAAAGCATTAGGCATGCTTACCATTATGTGGGGTCACATTGCAATAAGCAAGAGTGTGGCTTTTGTATATGCATTTCATATCCCTTTATTTTTCTTTTTAAGTGGAATGGTGTTTGTACGAGAAAAATATCCTGATTTCAAATCATTTGTGAAACGTAAAATACAAACACTTATCACTCCATATATCATTTATTCTTTTATCACTTGGGCAATATGGGCGTTGTTCTCTTATGTGACTCATGCCAAAGTGGATAGTTATTGGATGCCGTTATTTCAGACTTTCATAGCACAAGGATCAGAGGGCTATTTGGTTCATAATGTGCCACTATGGTTTGTGTCGTGTTTGTTTGTGGTTGAGTTGGCATATTATTGGATTTCAAAACTCCCTGATGTTTGGAATGTAATTGTATGTATATTGTTGGCCATAATAAGTTATATACTAATTAATTATTGTACGTTTTTCGATTTTACATCTTTGCCTTGGAGTATAGATGTGGCTATGATGGCCATTATTTTTTATGCGAGTGGACACCTTTTTGTCAAGAGTGTTGGACATCATAGATTTGCGCAATATGTCAACCAAAAAAGATGGTTTTCCTTTTTGCTGATACTTGTATTATTTGTAGTGGTCTATTATAGCAGTTTATATAATGGAAAGGTATCAATGGGCCATGCCGACATACATAATCCATTTATCTTTTATCCTATTGCCTTTATAGGTGTGTTTGCTTTTATTATGTTGTGTTCATTAATAGCGCAATCGAAAATTAATGGTCATAAGTGGATGCATAGTGTAAAATGGTTTGGACAGAATAGCTTTATCGCAATGGTAATTCATAATCCAATTAAAGGTTTTGTGGTATTTGCGCTTTCTTCTGTGTTTGGGTTGCAAAAAATGGCTATAATGAGCAGAACATGGACTGCGATATTGGCGTTGATGATTACCCTCTTATCGACCACCGCAATTATGTTATTGATTGGTCGCATAAAGAATAAAAGAAAGGTTGAGAAATGAACCTCCTTACATTTGATATTGAAGAATGGTACATCAATCTTCAAAAGAGTGGTTCTAAAGATAATAATGTTGAATACGACACTTATCTGGATGCCATTCTTGCAAAATTGGCTGAAAACCAATTAAAAGCCACTTTTTTCTGTGTGGGAGAAATGGGTAGACTATTCCCTCATGTTATCAAAAAAATACAAAGTGAAGGACATGAGATAGGTTGTCATTCCAATATTCATACATGGCTTAATAAAATGAATGTGGATGAATGTAGAGAAGATACCCGTTGTGCCATTGATAGCCTTGAGCAGTGTATCGGCAGTAAAGTGAAGAGTTATCGTGCCCCTGCTTTTAGCATAGGAGCGGGTAATACTTGGGCTTTTCAAATTCTAATAGAGTACGGGATAGAGCGGGATGCGTCGGTATTCCCACTAAAGAGAGATTTCGGTGGGTTTGAGAATTTTGGCCAGAAACAACCATGTATCATCTGTTATAATGGATTGAGATTAAAAGAATTCCCTGTTAGTACTTCTCATTTATTTGGTAGGGAGATAGTATATAGTGGAGGTGGATATTTCAGATTCTATCCATATAAAATAGTAAACTCCTTGTTGGAAAGGAGTCCGTACTCGATGAACTATTTCCATATTGGAGATCTCCTTCCTGAAATACAGAAAGTCATGTCAAAACAACAATATGAGTCCTATTTTAAAGAAAAGGGGACTCTTTTGACCCGGTATCTTCGTTATTTCAAATCGAACATAGGGAAGAAGAGTGCCTTTGAGAATATGTGTAAGTTGTTGGATAATAAAGAGCTCAAGTTTGTTAATATGCAAGAGGCGGATAAATTGATTGATTGGGAGAGAGTTGGCGTTGTAAAATTATGATGTTTAGAGGAGTGTGTTGCATTGATTCTTGAAAAGAAGAATTGTTATTTTGTATCTATAAAGAAAAGATTATTAAAAAGATTATTAGGGACATATTTCTGAATTGGTGATAATAGTAGCATCTTTTAGTAGAGAGGTATGAATATCTTATTTCTGACAATGGTACAGCTGTTTGATGTATCACAAAAGGGGGTTTATACAGATTTGATGCGTAAGTTCAGAGATGAGGGGCATCAGGTATATATAGTTTCACCTCGAGAAAGATGGACGGGGTTGAATACCTCTATTAAAAGCATAGACGGAGTACATATCTTAGGTGTTAGAACACTTAATATCCAAAAGACTGGAATAATCGAAAAGGGTATTGGGCAGTTGATTGTTGGCCAACAATATAAAATGGCTATAAAACATTATCTTAAAGGAATAAAATTTGATTTGATTCTTTATTCAACTCCCCCCAATACTTTATCGAATCTAATTCGTTTCTTAAAGGTAGATAACTATGATGCTAAGACGTATCTGTTGTTAAAAGACATCTTTCCTCAGAATGCAGTTGATTTGGGTATGATAGGAAAGACGGGGATAAAGGGGTTACTTTACCGTTATTTTCGAAGGAAAGAGAGGAAATTGTATGCATTATCTGACCATATAGGATGTATGAGCCCGGCCAATATCAGTTATATAATTGGGCATAATAAAGAAGTGAATCCTGAAAAGGTAGAGGAAGCTCCTAATTCCTATGAAGTTGCAAAACGGGTTGAATCAACTAAGGAAGTGCGTGTCGAGGTCCGGAAGAAATTCAACCTACCTATTAATCTTCCTATCTGTATCTATGGAGGCAATCTAGGACGTCCTCAAGGTATTCCTTTTCTAATCCAATGTCTTGAAGCTAATGCTGATCGTACTGATTGTTTTTTTGTTGTTGTCGGGGATGGTACAGAATACAGTAAATTGGAGCAATGGCATAAGGAGAGGAGACCGAAAAATGTATCGTTATTTCATCGTTTGCCCAAAGAGGATTATGATCAATTAGTAAGGTGTTGTGATGTGGGGTTGATATTCTTGGATTATCGTTTTACAATCCCTAATTTTCCATCCCGTTTACTGCCATACCTGATGGAGAAAAAGCCAATTCTTGCTGCGACAGATTTGGCGAGTGATATAGGAACTATTGCAGAAGCAAATGGATATGGTTATTGGTGCCCTAGTAATGATGTGAGTGCTTTTACCAAAAGTGTAGACAAGATGTTAAGTTCCGATTTGGTTAAAATGGGGGAACTTGGATACCAATATTACTTAAACCATTACACAGTGGAACATACCTACAAAGCCATTATTAGCCATTAATGCATTATGTTAGAATATCGTGTATTTGAATACGGCAAAGATGACAGATACGTAAGAGATATTGTTGAAGCAATCTCTCTTATAGATAGTCGTTATATAAAGCAATCAACAGAATGGTTCTCTTGTCGCTTTGAAAAGAACCCAATTGGCAAAGCAATAATAATATATGCTATTGACAAAGATCGTTTAGTCGCATTTGTGGTTATAGAAAGATTTCCTGTTGGCAACACTGGCTTGTCATTTGATGGAGGTTTTATCCATTATATTTATGTTCTTCAAGATTATAAGGAACAAGGTGTTGTACAAGAAATGTTATCAATAGCCGAATCTGAGGCTCAGGGTCAGGGTTTAAAAGTTGTTGTTACTCATAATACACCTGAGAGCTTCCCATACGTAAAAATCATGGGTTGGACATATACCACTGCAAAAGTAAGATATAGGATGCATTCTGTTGAGGGTTGGAGGTCTCTGTTCAAACTACTAGATTGTACGAGACCTTTTGTTCCAGAGGCTGAGGTAAAACAATCAGTAGACCAGTTTAAGGATTATGAGACAAAAGGGAATGATGTCACAGCTGAAGAGATGAGTATGAGCAATCTGAATCTTGAGATGGCTTATTATAAATGGGTAGCATCCGTAAGACCGAATAGTGGTTTGGGCATTATTGAGGATGGAGATTATTTTTGTGCATTCGTAATAGGACATAGAGGGAAACGTGCAAACGTGGCGCATATAGTATACATGTCTTCTTCAAATGCTATCCGTATGAGCAAAGATTCTAATTCGGAAATAATCAATAGGATTTGTAAGGGATTCAATGTGAATGTGATTAGTTGTACGGATATTAATCATTTTTTCCAAAGTGAAAACTCTTTTTATCGTTCACAATCCATATCCTTTTATTGTAAATGGCTTGACTCGTCAGTTGAGATGGATATGGGACAGGCAGTCTCAGAGAATGTTTTGGTGTTTGGATGAGAATAGAATGGAATTATTTCAAATCATTTTGTTGTGATAGATGGTTTATTGTGGAATTTTATGCCGTTTTTTAGTTCATGTATAGGCTCTTCTTTAAAAGATTTTTTGATGTCCTAATATCTGGCATTTTATTGTTGTTGATAGGATGGCTGTTAATCCTAATAGCTATATTTTTGCATTTTGCCAATAAAGGAGCGGGTGCTTTCTTTTTCCAAGAACGACTAGGTAAAGATGAGAGGATATTCAGGATTATAAAATTTAAGACGATGACAGATGCACGAGATGCAAAAGGACAACTACTCCCAGATGAACTGCGATTGACGAAGATTGGGAAGTTCGTTCGGAGTACATCAATTGACGAATTACCTCAGTTATTAAATGTATTTAAAGGTGATATGTCCCTTATTGGTCCAAGACCTTTGTTGGTTCAGTATTTACCCTTATATAATAAAGAGCAAAGACGTCGTCATGAAGTGCGTCCTGGTATCAGTGGTTGGGCACAGTGCCATGGTCGGAATGCTATCAGTTGGACTGAAAAGTTCAAATTAGATGTATGGTATGTGAATCATTGTACATTGTGGACGGATATTCGAGTTGTCCTTATCACTATCAAAAATGTGCTCATGCAGAAAGATATTAATTCCGCCACATCAGCTACGATGGAAGCATTTAATGGAAACAATTAAGAGAGTATGAAAGATATTGCCATATTTGGAGTTGGGGGCTTTGGTAGAGAAGTTTTAACCCTAATACAAGATATAAATAGGGTATCTAAAGAATATAATATTTTAGGCTTTTTTGATGATGGGCATGATAAAGGTGAGATGGTAAATGGATACCCAGTTCTTGGTAAGATGGATGAACTTAACCAGTGGAGTAGAGAATTATGCTTGGCAGTTTCTATAGGAAACCCAAAGGTGAAAAAGGCTGTAATAGACCGAATTGTCAATCCTCATGTTAGTTACCCAACACTGATTCATCCGAGTGTGTTGATTGGAGATAAAAAATATGTTGAAATTGGACAAGGGTGTATTATATGTGCTGGAAATATAATTACTACAAATATAAGAGTGGGTAATTATGTGATTATGAATTTGTCATGTACGACAGGACACGATTCAATAATAGGTGATTATTCTGCATTTATGCCTTCTGTAAACATTTCTGGAGAGGTGAAGGTAGGTGATGGCGTTTATGTGGGAACAGGAGTTAAGATCATTAATCAAGTCGAGATTGGCGCGTATGCTACAATTGGTGCAGGAGCTGTGGTAGTAAGAAATGTTCCTGGAGATTGTACGGCAGTTGGCGTTCCAGCTAAGGTTTTAATAAAATGAATAATAAATAATATGTCTATCTTTAAAGATAAAACATTGATGATTACTGGAGGAACTGGTTCCTTCGGTAATGCTGTTTTAAAACGTTTTCTCCGTACCGATATTGGGGAAATCCGTATTTTCTCTCGCGACGAGAAGAAACAAGATGATATGCGCCACGAGTATCAGGCCAAATACCCTGATGTGGCTCATAAAATAAAGTTTTATATCGGCGATGTGCGCTCTTTGGAGAGCTGCCGCTCGGCGATGCCGGGGACGGACTATATCTTCCACGCTGCAGCGTTGAAACAGGTGCCTTCTTGTGAGTTTTTCCCGATGGAGGCCGTTAGAACCAACGTTATCGGAACGGACAATGTGCTGACGGCTGCCATCGAGAGTGGGGTCAAGTCAGTTATCTGTCTTTCGACCGACAAGGCCGCTTATCCGATCAATGCCATGGGCATCACTAAGGCGATTGAGGAGAAGGTGGCAGTGGCCAAAAGCCGCTACAGCGGAAAGACGAAAATCTGCTGCACCCGTTACGGAAACGTCATGTGCTCCCGTGGCTCCGTCATCCCTCTCTGGATTGACCAGATTCGAAATGGGAATCCCATCACGCTTACAGAGCCTGCCATGACACGTTTCATCATGTCGCTTGATGAAGCGGTGGATCTGGTCCTTTTTGCTTTCGAGCATGGGGAGAATGGCGACATCCTTGTCCAGAAAGCTCCTGCATGTACCATCCAGACACAGGCGGAAGCTGTGTGTGAGCTGTTTGGTGGAAAGAAAGAAGAAATCCGCGTTATCGGCATACGTCATGGCGAGAAGATGTATGAGACTCTCCTCACCAAGGAAGAGTGTGCAAAGGCTGTAGATATGGGTGATTTCTACCGTGTACCTGCGGACAACCGCGACTTGAATTATGATAAGTTCTTCAAGGAGGGCGATACTCAGCGGGTCACCATCGACGAGTTTAACTCTAATAACACGAAACGATTGAATCTTGAGGAGACTAAGGCCAAAATTGCCTCGCTCGAGTATATTCAGAATGAGTTGCAGGGAGTTGTGAACATCGCTAAATAGTCTCCACGTATCACGCGTATCGCACGGATAATAATGGTTTTATGTCTATGAAGATATTAGTAACAGGAGCAAAGGGTTTTGTTGGAAAGAATCTCTGTGCTGAGTTGAAGAATGTGAAGGAAGGCAAATCCAAGTGCTGGGGGCCGGAACTGGTGGTTGATGAGGTCTTCGAATACGACTTGGGCAACTCTCAGCAGGAATTGGATGAGTGGTGCAGCCAGTGTGACTTTGTTTTTAATCTGGCTGGTGTGAACCGTCCGAAGGAGACTTCAGAATTCATGGAGGGCAACTTCGGGTTCGCTTCCACTTTGCTCGACACGTTGAAAAAGCATAAGAATACCTGCCCTGTGATGCTCAGTTCATCGCAGCAGGCTTCTTTAACCGGCCGTTTCGGCAACAGTGAGTATGGCCGTAGCAAGAAAGCTGGCGAAGAATTGTTCTTTGCCTATAGTGAAGAGACTGGTGCCAAAGTGATGGTGTACCGTTTCCCCAACCTCTTTGGCAAATGGTGTCGTCCTAACTACAACAGTGCAGTTGCAACGTTTTGTAATAATATCGCTAACGATTTGCCAATCACAGTCAATGACCCCTCAGTAGAACTGGAGTTATTGTATATTGATGATTTGGTGGCTGAGATGATGTCCTGTCTGAAAGGGGAGGAACATCATTGCGAATTCGAGGGCCTGGAAGTCTTGCCACAGGAGGATGGAAGATATTGCCATGTGCCCACTACACATAAGATAACATTAGGCGAAATCGTTGATTTGTTGCATGAGTTTGCTGCACAGCCTAAAACACTTACTATTCCTGAGATACCCGAAGGCTCGTTTGCCAAGAACCTTTATAGCACGTATCTCTCATATCTGCCCAAGGAGAAGGTGGCTTTTCCGCTAAAGATGAATGTCGACCAACGGGGCTCTTTTACCGAGCTGGTTCATACGCTCAATTGTGGACAGGTGTCTATCAATATCAGCAAGCCGGGTATTACCAAAGGTCAGCATTGGCACCATACTAAGTGGGAGTTCTTTATTGTTGTGGCTGGTCATGGATTGATACAGGAACGTAAGATTGACTCAGATGAAGTGATAGAGTTCGAGGTGAGCGGGGAAAATATTCAGTGTGTACACATGCTCCCAGGGTATACCCATAATATCATCAATCTCAGTGATACGGAGAATCTGGTGACAGTGATGTACTGTAATGAAATATTTAATCCGGATAGGCCTGACACGTATTTCCTTCCAGTACAGTAAAGATATGTGGAGTGTTTTATAAAAAAGAGGTTACTACATTAGTTACAAAACGTGTAATACGTGGAGACAAAAAACAAATAATATGGCTACTTTTCAGAACAACGGTAAATTAAAACTACTCATCATTGTAGGCACGCGGCCGGAGATTATTCGTCTTGCTGCTGTTATCAATAAATGCCGTCAATATTTCGACTGTCTTCTGGCCCATACTGGTCAGAATTATGACTATAACCTTAACGGAGTATTCTTTAAAGACCTTAAGCTTAAGGATCCCGATGTGTATATGGATGCCGTGGGGAAAGACTTGGGGGAGACTATGGGCAATATCATCGCCAAGAGCTATCAGCTGATGGTGGAAATCCAGCCCGATGCCGTCTTGGTTCTTGGAGATACGAACAGTTGCCTGAGTGTTATCGGTGCAAAACGCCTCCACATCCCCATCTTCCACATGGAGGCTGGTAACCGCTGCAAGGATGAGTGCCTTCCCGAAGAGACCAACCGTCGCATCGTTGATATCATCAGCGATGTGAACATGGCCTATAGCGAGCATGCACGTCGTTATCTGGCAGATTGTGGCTTGCCCAAGGAACGGACGTATGTCACGGGCAGCCCGATGGCAGAAGTGTTACAACAGAACCTCTCCGAAATTGAGTCGTCGGACATCCACCAGCGACTTGGTCTGGAGAAGGGCCGTTATATTCTTCTTTCCGCACATAGGGAAGAGAACATCGATACTGAGAAGAATTTCCTATCGCTATTCAACGCCATCAACAAGATGGCCGAGAAATACGACATGCCGATTCTCTACAGCTGCCATCCTCGTTCCAAAAAACGCCTTGAGGCCAGTGGCTTCAAACTGGATCGCCGCGTTATACAGCACGAGCCTCTAGGATTCCACGATTACAACTGCCTTCAGATGAATGCATATGCCGTTGTTTCCGACAGCGGAACATTGCCCGAGGAGTCCAGTTTCTTTACGAGTGTTGGTCATCCCTTCCCGGCCATCTGTATCCGAACCTCTACTGAGCGTCCAGAAGCAATGGACAAGGCTTGTTTCTTTATTGCAGGCATTGATGAGCATTCTCTCCTCCAAGCAGTTGAGTGCGCAGTGGATATGAATAATAATGGTGACCACGGCAAACCAGTTCCCGATTATGTGGATGAGAATGTCTCAACCAAGGTGGTGAAGCTCATCCAGAGCTACACCGGCATTGTCAACAAGATGGTTTGGCGTAAGTTCTAGTCCCCAGTCCGAAGAGGTGGAGTAAAAACTCATGCATCAGTAATAGCCTTCCATTACGTCGCCTTGCTTATTGAATAAGATGACAGCAAACACTACTTCGCTGAAATGGGATAACCCATCTGTTGAGGCTTTATTCCATCTTCTTAGGATAGCGTTGGGGAATGTGGAATCATCCTGTACTGCCAGCAAGGTGGATTGGCAGGAGGTCTACGACTTGTCCATGCAACAGCGTGTGGGTGCGATTGCTTGCGATGGATTGTTTGCATTGGAACAATGTGATATTGACGAGGATTTACGTTACAAATGGCTGGGACAGTCCATGGTCATTGAGCAGAAAGCGACAGCACAGTGGAAACTGGCTTGTCAGCTGGCCAGTCTTTATGCCCAGCATGGCATAAAGACCTATCTTTTAAAGGGCATATCGTTTGCGTCGTATTACCCCAAGCCTTTCCATCGTCCGTCCTCAGATTTGGACATCTGTTTGTTGGAGGATTTCGATAAGGGGAATTCATTAGTGGAGCAGATGGGTGTCAAAGTGGATGTCTCGGAGACGAAGCATTCGCATTTCACCATCAATAATATCCATGTGGAGAATCATCAGTTCTGCATTGGCGTCAAAGGGAATAAGCGGAACAAGATGATTGAACGCCGTTTAAGGCAACTCCTGAACCAAGAGGCTACCCCTCTAGGAAAAAGCAGTGTAATGAGACCCGTGTGGCTGTTCAATGCGTTGTTCTCCATGTGTCATGCCCAAACACACTTCCTTATCGAAGAAGGCATTACTCTCAAACACGTTACAGATTGGGTAGTCCTGAAAAACCATGTAAAGTCGGACGATGAGTTGACGGCTTTCTGGCGTGAATGTGAATCATTTGGATTGTCTAGGTTCGCAAGAACAATTGATGAACTTGCCGACCATATTTATCATGGTGGTGCGATAGGTGACCTTGGAAAGATGATGCTGCAGGACATACTCTGCCATAAGCATCATGAGGAGAGCAAGAATAAAACCGCTGCACATCTGAATATCCTCAAAATGATTGTGTCGAATAGTTGGAAATATAAATATTTTTCCGACACTACAGCATTCAGAATGGTGCTAACATATATCTTTGGGCACTTGTTCGACCGAGCGCCTAAGTTATAGCCATCCAAGGCACGAAATACAGTATACCCTTATGATTGTCAATACTGAGCTGTTGGATTCCATATCTGAAAAAGCAAAAGAAAGCCCTCGGTTGCGTCAGAGTTTTGATTTGCGTAACAGTGAGAGTGACCATAGCCAACGGATGTTGAATGCTTTGGAGCCAGGGACGGTCATGCCGATTCATAGACATCGGAACAGTTCTGAAACCATGATTGTTGTCAAAGGCTCGTTGAAAGAATATTTTTATGACGACCAAGGCACTGTCACTGGCGAGTGGGTGTGTGCTCCGAATACGGACTGTATTGGTATTAATATCCCTGCAGGCCAGTGGCATAATCTGGTATGCCTTGAGTCGGGGACAGTTTTGTTTGAATCTAAGGATGGGCCATGGAGTCCGTTGGCAGACGAAGATATTCTGCATCCTGATTGTTGATGACGTTCATTGTGGAAGGATGTTAGGGTTGACAAGCAATCAGAGTACAGCTGTCAGTCGACCCATATTAGTCATTTAGTTATTGGTAGATATTGATTGATATTATTTGATAAAATGTCAGAAAGAAAACGTATTTATCTTTGTCTTGCTCACATGTCCGAGAATGGCATGGAGCAGAAGTATGTTAAAGAGGCATTCGACACCAATTGGGTTGTCCCTCTGGGTCCAAATGTGAATGGTTTTGAAGCCGACCTCGAGAAGTTTGTAGGTCAAGATAAGAAAGTAGTTGCATTGTCATCAGGTACTGCTGCCGTCCATCTTTCGCTTATTGCATGTGGCGTGAAGGTAGGGGATGAGGTTCTGGTGCAGAGTTTCACTTTCTGTGCATCTTCCCATCCTATTACTTACTTGGGAGCAACTCCTGTTTTTGTCGATTCTGAAAAGGAATCGTGGAATATCGACCCCGATTTATTGGAGGAGGCAATCCTTGACCGAAAGGCCAAGACTGGCCGTCTGCCCAAAGCCATCATCCCTGTCGCGCTGTATGGTATGCCTTACGACATCAAGCGTATCATGGAAATAGGGGAGAAGTATGGTATTCCTGTCATCGAAGATGCAGCTGAGGGATTTGGCTCTCGATTCGATGGCCAGGTGTTGGGTACCTTTGGTCAATACGGTATCCTCTCTTTCAATGGCAACAAGATGATTACTACCAGTGGCGGTGGCGCTTTGGTCTGCCCCGACAAAGATGCCGCTGATAAAATCATGTGGTATGCCACCCAGGCACGTGAGGCCTATCCCTATTATCAGCATGAGGCCATTGGTTACAATTACAGGATGTCGAATATCTGTGCCGGTATCGGCCGTGGACAGATGACCGTAATCGACGACCATCTCAAACATCATAAGCATGTGCAGAAAATGTACGAAGAGTTGCTTGCCGATATCAAAGGTGTTACAATGCATACTTCGCCAAGCCCGGTGTATGATGCTAATTACTGGCTCTGCACCATGTGCCTCGACCCGCAGGTCCGTATCAAAGGTCAGGAGAATGCCTATAAAAAGGTTATTACGGGTGCTGTAGGCGGTGCGGCAGGGGTAATCCATGCTGTCGACTCCGCCACAACCGATTGCCAGCCCAATGACAATGTGGAAGCCTTGCGCATGTTTATGGATGCTGCCCAGATTGAGGCTCGTCCATTATGGAAACCCATGCACAAGCAGCCAGTCTATAAAGATGCCCCCGCTTACGTTAATGGCGTCAGCGAATCACTTTTCAAGGTTGGTATGTGTCTCCCTGCCGGTCCTTATGTTTCCGACGATGATGTCCGATATATTTGTGACACCATCCATGAAGCGATAGTTTAATGATTGTACTTAATACCTGTCAGTTTATAAGCGAATACTAATGGCAACCACAAATTATTCATTTTTGCCGAACACGAATTGAACGAATTGCACGAATAATAATTCGTCAGATTAGTGCAATTCGTGTTCGATATTAATCATTGAAGTTGACCTAATATGAATTTCAATCGTATTTTTAAAACTAATACCTCCAAAATAATTGCATTGCTCGTTCTGTTTGCCATCATTGCATTCTTTGGAGGGCTGCTTTTCTCGTGGGGCTACCGTTTCCAGAAGCGTACTTGGTTCCTGCGTGGGTCGTATATGGCCATAGCTGTGTTGTGGGTCGTTCTGTCCATCCGTGCCATCTGTGTCAAAGTCCATTTCGGTAACCTGTGGCACGGCATGATGAACGAGCTTTATGACAGGTCGCGCCATTACGAAAACGATCTAATCCAGAATTATCGCGACCTGAACGCTCGTTACCCGATGGCTGTGGCTGAGTTCGAGTCACATTGTTGGCATCAGCATCCTCGGCCTACCAACACCGAGATTATGGAGTCTGCCCTCAAAATCTCCGAGATGGAATGGATTGAACGGGAGAAAGCCGCTCGTAACAAGGTGGCCAGCAAGCACGAAAAGCTAAAAAACTGATTCCTCAAGATTGACCACGAATAGGTCCACTCGTCCAAGGATGGGTGGACCTATTTCTTTATATATACTTCCTGTCCGGATACAAACAGGTTCAAGACGTTGGCGACAGGTATCTCGCTGAGGGGTACTACCATGATGTCTCGGTCTAGAATGACAAAGTCGGCCTCTTTCCCTGGCTCGATGCTGCCTTTGTTTCCCTCTTCGAAATAGCCTTTCGCCACCCAATAAGTGATTGATTTCAGTGCCTCCTCGCGGGTCAGGGCGTCCTCCATCTGCCACCCGCCTATTGGGTTGCCATTCAGGTCTTGTCGTGCCACAGCGGCATAGAAAGTGTAGAGCGGACTGACATGTTCTATCGGGAAATCGGTTCCGTTTACCAGCCATCCATTCTGTTCCAACAGCCTGCGATAGGCGTAGGCATTATGCACCCGCTCGCCCAGGCGTTCCGCTGCCCAGCCCATGTCCGAGGTGGCATGGGTGCTTTGAATTGATGGAATGATGCTATTTCTTTGGTACAATACGAAGTCGTCTGGATGAACCACCTGGCTGTGCTCTATGCGCCAGCGCCGGTCATTCTTGCCCTTCAAAGCGGTCTCGTATGCACGTAGCATCATGCGCACACCACCGTCGCCGATAGCATGTGTGCAGACTTGGAATCCGGCATCGTATGCCAACTGGCAGATGGAGTCGTAATACTCCGTCGGATACATCTGGATACCTCTGTTCCCTGGGTCATCGCTATAAGGGTCGATCAGATAAGCTCCACGCGACCCCAGCGCTCCATCGGCATACAGTTTGATGGAACATACCGCCAGCCTCTCTTTGTGCAAAGGTCCGTTAGGAAGGAAGTGCTGTAGGGTTGCCTCGTCAGGATTCAACATGACATTCATCTTTATCAGCAGTTCACCCTGCTGTTGCATACTGTCTATCAAAAGGATGTCGTCAAGCGAAAGGCCGGCATCCGTCACCCCTGTCAGCCCTTCAGCAAAGCAGACTTCTTGAGCTGTTTTCAATGCACGCCGATGTTCATCGGGTGACAGTTTCGGGATGGCCGCCTTCACGCTGTCGTATGGGGCGTCGAGCAGCAATCCGTCGGGGCTGTCGTAATGCATATATCTCAGCAGCCGGTCGTTCACCAGCCCCATGTGGCCGTCAATGCGGGTGAGCGCCACATATTTGTCGGGGAACAACTCGTTCAGCCGTTTGTTGTTCGGGAACTGTTTTCCATCCCAAAGATTCTGGTCCCATCCTCGTCCCAGCAGCCATTCCGACGGGTACTTTCGGGCATGCTCCTGCAGCCGTTCAATTACCTCGTCAAACGATTTGCATCCAACTAGGTCGGCATAACGTACTTTCCATTCCCCTAGGCCGTTGAAATGGCAATGCCCATCCATGAATCCTGGGTAAACAGGCGCTCCGTGTAGGTCTCGTGTGTCGTCGGCGCGGTAAAGTTTCATAATCTCCTTCGACGAGCCCACGGCCACAAACCGGCCATCCTTTACGGCAAAGGCTTCCGCTTTGCTGAAATCGTTGTCAACGGTGTAAACAGTGGCGTTATAAACAATCAAATCGACTTTTTGGCGGTTTTGGCATCCTGTGATTGCGAAAAGGGTTGTCATGGCGAGAATTGCTATTGTGTTTTTCATAGATTGCGACATATTCATCGAGTATTATTTCAGTTGGAAAATCTTGTCCATCAGATGCCATTTGGCTGCTGACGGTGCCGAAGGGTCGCATCCTTGATAACGCGCCACATACGCCTCCCATTCGGCTTGGCGGGGCAGTGTGGCAAGCCGTGCCATATCGCGCTCCCAATCAAATTCGTCGACGGTGTCGCAGATCATAAACACCTTGTTTCCATAACGGTATATCTGCATGTCCAGGATGCCCACCTCTCTTTGTCCGGCCATAATCTCCGGCCACACATGGGCGTGCACCTTGACATATTTCCTTATCAGCTCGTCGTCGTCAACAAGCTCCAGCATCTGGCAATATCGTTTCATACGTTGTCTCTTTTTTGGCTTTTATTGATATAGATAGCATATCCCAGCACAACGGCGAAGCACACCAGTGGGACTGAGAATGAGATATAGATTGAAAAAGTGTCGCTCAGGAAACCTTGTAGCGGAGTGAGCAATGCACCGCCGAGAATGGCCATAATCAAGCCCGACGCACCGATTTTGGCATCCCCCTGCCTGCCTCCGCATTCAGTTGTCTCTACATTCTCCAGCGCCAGGCCGTAGATGGTGGGGAACATCAGACTCATGAATATGCTGATCGACACCAGAAAACACACCAGCACACAACCGCTTCCTGCCAGACCTATCACCGCTGCTGTGCTGAGGAGCGACAGCGATGCCCCAAATACCAGCAGGCGCTGGGGCGCGAAATACTTCATCATCCATGTGTAGACGAACCGCGACAGGCAGAAGCCGATAATGGAGACAAGATAAACCGTTGATGCCGATGCTTCGGTCAGCGACAACTCCTGCATCACAATGCGGATAGTGAAACTCCACACGCCTATCTGGGCTCCAACGTAGAAAAACTGAGCCAACACACCACCGCGATAACGCTTGTTGGCCCACAACCGGCCGAAGACAGCCTTCAGCCCTGTTGTCGACTCCTCGCTGTGTTTGCCGGAAGGCATCTTTATTATCAGCATCACCACCAGTATGCCTATCAGCACCAATCCTAAAGTCAGATAGGTGCCAGAAATGGAGTATAGCGAAATGTCGCTGAGAATGAAGAATTTGCTCATCAAGATACCGAGGATGGAACCGATAGGGTTGAATGCTTGGGCGATATTCAGTCGTCGTGTGGCCGTTCTAGGGTCGCCCATCGACAGGATATATGGGTTGGCAGTGGTCTCCAACACCGAACAGCCTCCTGCCATGATGTAGATGGCTATCAGATAGAAGCCGTAGCTGGCTGCCTTGGCTGCGGGCATGAAGAGGACTGCCCCCAGGGCATACAGGCTCAATCCCAGCACCACCCCGCTCTTGTAGCTGTGTTTGCGGATAAAGAGTGCCGCGGGCAGAGCCAGACAGAAATAAGCCCCATAGAAGGCAAACTGAATGAGTGACGTTTGCGTGTCGCTCATCGACATGATTTTCTTGAACGCCGACAAAAGCGTGTCGGTCATGTTGTTGGCCAGTCCCCACAGCAGGAACAGCGTGGTCACCAGCACGAAAGGTTTCAAGTATTGTTTTTCTACGGCTTTCATAGGCTTGTGGCTTATTGTCTTCTGATATGGATATCGATTGCTTCGGGGTGGTTGCTGCAGAATTGAGTCGCGTCATCCACCACCAAGGCCAGATATCCGCCGCCGCCGGCACCTGGCATCTTCCAGGCATATACGTCAGGATATTGCGAATAGTGGTCGATAGACGGCTGCACACAACCCTGTATCATGGCAGGGAAGAGGCTGGTCTGAGCCTCGAACGAAGCTTTATATGCGTGGGCAAAGGTGTCGAAGTCCATGGCCATGATGGCACGCCAGCAGTTGTCTGCGGCTTGTGCCAACGCCTGTACTTTGGCTTTGTTGATGTCCATGCCTGTTGTCACATTGCAGTCTGGCTTACGTGGCTCCATGGGTATCATGCACAGATGACTTTCCAGCCATGTCAGTATCCGTTCATCGTTGCATGTCTCAATCTTCTCTGGCCAGAAGTGGTTGTCGTAGTAATGGCGGCACAATCCGGGGATGCAGATTCCGATGGCATCCTGAGCACCGCTGATGATGCCGTCTTCGCGTTCGGGACTGTTCTCGAAGCAGAACACTAGCCGCGCCAGCATTTCGGGGTCCATCTTGGGCAGTTGGAACGGCCAGATGCGTTTAATTTGATTTCTCGTTGACGTGGACAGGCCGCAGCGTTCCCGTATTTCGAACGTGGGTAGCAGCGAGATGGTGATGGCCCACCCCGGTGCATAGCAGCTCACGTAGGGCTGGTCAATCCATGTGCCTGCCAGGTCCAAGCGTGTCGGCAGGTCGGTGGCGGTTTCCTCGTTGTGACCGAGGGAGGCTTTGAGGCTGGTCGAGCTGCGTGCCTCCATCCCCTCGTGGGGGGTGCGCTCCAGCACCACATACTCCATGCCGCGTTCGCGACAGAGTTGCGCTTTGGCTTCCGAAGCCCCGTCGGTGTTCACCACCAGCATGTCGGGTTTTACGATGTCGAGTGTCGGCACAAAGTCAAGTATGCCGCTTCCCAGGTTGATATAGGCCTCTTTCACATAGCGGATGGCCTTGACCATAAACAGGCGTTCCTGCTCGGGATACAGCGTCTTGTGGCCTTTGTAGTGCAGGATGGTCTCGTCTGAGCCAATACCTACATACAGGTCGCCATATTCCGCCGCCTGTCGGAAGAATTCCACATGTCCGCTGTGCAGCAGGTCGTAGCAGCCGCTTACAAATACCTTTTTTGTCATTCCTCATTAACGCCGCATCCGCCATTTTATTGTGTCGAAACAAACCCTGTTCAAGAAGGGTCGAAAATGTGTTTTTCGACCTGTCAAAAGTGAGTTTTTGCCCCATGAAATGGCAGGTTGTTTAAAAATTATTTCGCTGAAATACAGATTGTAAAATGGAGTTAGAAAAAAAATCTTTGCTGTTTGAAAAAAAAGTAGTACTTTTGCACCCGCTTTTGAGATGAAAGACAATGTCTCAAACAAGCAACAAAGAGCTTGTCCATTGGTGTAATGGTAGCACATCTGACTCTGGATCAGCCAGTCTAGGTTCGAGTCCTGGATGGACAACAAAAAAGCCCGGTAGATTATTCTGCTGGGCTTTTTCTTTTTGTCGTAGTTTTATCGTTGAACTCTTTTCATCTCCCACGAGTCCTTGCGGCCGTTGGGGTAGGTGTATGTCCAGATGAACCATTCATTGTCCAGCCTTTCAATATCGAAGGTAAACCAGCGGCTGGAGTTGGGCAGGGTATTCTTCTCTATCAGGTCGGCATAATAGGCGGTCCACTGGTCGGGTGATTCGTTCTGTGGTACCATGTCGAAACCTTCGGCATGTTCACTAAAGAGGAACTTGCCTTTCTCCACACGCCATTGCCCTTGGCAGTAATACATGAAATTGAACAGGTAGGTCTCCGTTTCTGTGGTCTCGGCTCGCCAACCTTCCGACTCTCTGATTTTGGTAGAGAGTGTGTGGTGTTGCAGGGCGGTGTCGGCATAAGTGCCGTCGGGATAGAAGTCCAAGGTGCCGGTCTCGTCGCAGTGGATGGTTCCGTTGCCGTCAGGAGCAGCATAGTCCCACGAGTGAGTGTACTCATAGTGTCCGGGGATATGCTGCTCCTCGGGTGTTTGTATCTGGCTGTGCGACGTCATGGGCAGAACAGCCAGCAGGGTGATGAACAGGATTCGTCTCATAGGGGGTTATTCAGTAGTTGTGCTGGTACTGCCGTCTTCGGAGCCCTCTTTCGAGCGGTTCTCGAGTTCCATCTTACCGAAGCGGAGTGTGATGCCTGCGGAGATGTAGCGGCTGTTAAGGGTGTAGTTGCTGCTCTCGCTGAGCAGGTAGGGGTTGGTGTTGTATGAGCCGGAGCCGATGGTCTTGCCCCAGTTGAAGATGTCCTGCACGTTGATAAAGGCGGAGAGTTTGCGTTTGAAGAAGTCGGCACGGACGCCAAAGTTGAGGTAATAACGTGCTTTGCGTTCGGCGGCGAGGCTGATGGTGGGCGAGGAGTAGTTGGCCGAGGCGAAAACTTGGTACTGGTTGAAGAGTTTCACCCAAGTGTTCAGTCTCACACTCCATGATACCCTGTGGTTGGCAAGGATGCCCTTTTCGCCTTGGTCGAAGCTGTAGCCGTAGTCGTACAGGTTGGTGTAGAGGCGTACGTTGATGAAACCCGAGGGACGGAAGGTGACGAATGCCGTGCCGCCCACTCGGTAGGAAGACCCCATGTTGTAGGGGACGGTGAACTGGACGATGCGGTCGAGGATGGGGTCAACCTCGTCGGTGGAGGTGGTGAGACTGCTGATTTCGTTGGTGCTGAAACGGGCGTACCCTTCAAGACCTACGCTGCCGAAGGTCATGAAATACTTGTTCCAGCCTATCTCGGCGTTGTGGGTGTAGGAGTAGGTGACGCTGCGGTTGCCGGTGGAGTAGCTGTCGACCGAGTAGCGCTTGTAGGTGGTGATGTTCTCTTCGCTCGGGCGGCGCATACGCATGGAGTAGTTGAGTTTGAAGTTGTGCATATCCTCGGTACGGTAGGAGAGGTGGATGGAGGGGTTGTAGGTGAGGAATCCTTTGGCCATGCTGTCGATGGTGAAGGGGTATTTGGGGCTGCCGAGGTAGCGGAAGTCGATATGCTCGTAGTTGGCACCCATACCCAGTTCCATGGTGAAATTGCCGAAACGGCGGGTCCACTCCAAGTCGCCTTCGACTGAGTGCTCAGTGTCGTCGAAGTTGTAGTTGCGCAGCAGGTCGGTCACCGGCGAGGTGGAGTTGCTGTCGATGACGTTATATTTGCGGGTGGTGTTTTTGAGGCCGTAGCCAAGGCCGAATGATAATTCGCCGTTCTCGCTGTATGGGCGGTTATAGCGCACATTGGCGTCAAGGTTGCGGTTGGCATATTTGTCAAGGTAGCACTTGTCGTAGTTCTCGCCGATGGTGTAGGTGGTGCCGGCGGTATACTGGCGGATAAAGTCGTTCTGGCTGTTTCCATTGCTGAAATTGGTGTGTAGACTGGCACGGATGTTGTGGCCGTTTTTGTCGAACTTGTGGGTGTAGTCGATGCCTGCCATGCCAAACCCGTTGAGCGCGGAGCTGCTGTTGGTGTCGTAATAATGGAACATGTTGGTGGTAAGCCAGTCGTTGCGCTGGCGGTCGTAGAGGCTTTTACTGCTCGAGTGGCTTAGATTATAGCTGCCCATGAATTCGATGTTGGTCATGGTGTCTATCTCGTAGCTGATGTGGGCAAAGAGGTTGCCGCTCAAGCGGCGGCTGTCGCTCTGGCTGTTGTACTCTTCGTAGGCTACGGTGTCGTAGGTGCTGTCGGGCACGGCGTTGTGGTCTTTGCGGTAAGTGGTTTTCTTCCAGCCTTCGTTGTTGGAGAAGTTGTAGCGTCCGCTGGCATAGAGGTTCACAGAGAGTCGTTCATTAGCCCAGGTGTAGGAGAGCCATGGCGAGACGGAGGGTTGTGAAGCCCCATTGATACCGAAGCTGATGAAGTGGTTGCTCTTGATGTAGGCAGAGGTGATGATGTTGATGACGGCCTCGGCGCTGGTGGCGTATTTGGCCGAGGGGTTGGTGATGGTCTCGATGCGGTCGAGGGCATTGGCCGGAAGGGTCTCGAGGTAGGTCTTGAGGTTCTCTTCCGTCAGTCGGGAGGGTTTGTCGTTCACCCAAATCTCGACGCTGGAGACACCGCGCAGCGTGATGTTGCCTTCAATGTCCACCTCCACGCCCGGGGCGTTCTGTAGGGCGTCGCTGGTGGTGCCGGTCTGGATGGTGGGGTCGTCGGCCACGTTGTAGATGAGTTTCTCGCCGTCCATGGCGTAGAGCGGGCGCGCAGAGGTTACTTTTACCTCCTTGAGGGTGGTGGCGCCGGGAGCCAGCTTGATGGTGCCGAGGGCGGTATTGTTGTTGACGGTGAACGGGAAAAGAATGTTCTTATACCCGATGGCCGAGACGCGTAGCAGCATGTTGCCCTGTGGGATATTTGTGAGCTCGAAGTAGCCGTTGATGTCGGTGATGCCGCCTTTCACCATTGTGGAGTCTTCAGCAGAGAGCACGGCAAGGTTGACATAGGGGATGGCTTCGCCGCTGACACTGTCCTGCAATGTGCCGACTACTTTGAAGACGTCGCCCTCGCGCACGCTCTTTTTCTGTCGCACCTGCTGGGCTTTCTCGGCAGCCTGTTCCTGTTGGCGCTGGCGTCGATACTGCTCGCGTTCGCTCATGGTGGGACGGTAGTTGCCGCTGCCGGGAGGAGGGCCCATGGGTCGACGGCCTCCGGGACCGCCGCCAGGCTGGGCGGAGGCAAAGGTGGCGACAGAAAGAAGGAAAATCAATGCTACTACGGATAATAGCGTGTGGTTGGGGGTTCTTGACTTGGAGTGAATCATATAATGTATTATTTTTATATCAATAAAGGCCTCCGAAAGGCTGAATATGTTATTTTGTCTCCCTTAGAGGCGATTTATTGCTCATGGGGTGCATTTTTTTTCTCCCTGCCGCCTGGATGGCGGGTGACGGCTAGGGTATAGATTACAATGGCCAGCGTGGTAAGCATCTCGGCGCAGGGAACAGAGAGCCACAGCCCGACAGTGCCCCATAGGTTGGGCAGCAAAGCGAAAGCGGCAACAAGGAACACGATACCCCGCAGGATGGTGAACAGACTGGCAGCACCCGCCTTCTCCACACTCTGCAGGTAGCCGACTGCACAGATGTTGACCGCCATGAAGAGGAATCCTGTGCCATAGTAGGGCAGACCCGTGGCGGCGATACCGTAAGTTGGCACATCGGGGTTGAGGAAGCCGAGCACCATGGTGGGAGAGAAGAAGAGGAACAGCAGGCTTACCAGCAGGCCGATAGCGACACTCACCAGTACGCTGAAACGCACGGTGCCGCGAACACGATGGCCTTTCCCTGCTCCGTGGTTGAAACTGATGATAGGTTGGGCGGATTGGGCCACGGCGTTGCAAATCATGTATACCAAGGGGAAGAGGTAGCAGGCAATGCTCCATGCAGCCACACCGTCGTCGCCGATATGGTGCGAAAAGGCCAGATTGCCGCTGAGCATCATCACCGCCACCGCCGCTTCGCCAATCAGTCCGGGAAATCCCACCCTTGTCATGTAACCGATGTTGCGCAGTGTGAGGCGTAGACTGGTCCATGTGGTCTTTAGGCGGTAGAGATGCAGCGACCGTGTGCGAAAAATCATATAGTACGCCACCATCAGGGCACCTACAAGCCCGCCGCAGTCTGTGGCGAGGGCCGCTCCTTTCAGTCCCAGATGGCACGGAAAGATGAACACATAGTCGAGCACCCCGTTGATGATGGCAGGGATGATGTTGGAGTACATGGCAAAGCGTGGCGAGCCGTCGAGACGGATGACAAAAAGCCCCAGGGTTTCAATCATCAACAGCAGGCAGGTGGGCAGAAACCACAGGTAGTACTCGCGAGTGGGGGCATAAAGGCTGCCTTCCACCCCCAGCAAGTTCAGCACAGTGCTGGGGAAAAGGTAGCACACAGCACCAATGGCAATGGGGATGAATACGCCTGTGCCGAAGGCTTGGGTGACGTTGATGCGTGCCGCCTTGTTGTTGCCTTTGGAGAGGTGGATGGCGGCCACCACGCTGACACCCACTCCCAACATCATGCCCAGCCCGTTGATAAGCATCATAATCGGGGCGATGAGATTGATGGACGCCAGTCCGTAGCTGCCGATGCCGTGTCCGACAAAAATGCCGTCGGTAAGCAGGAATGCCATGTTGAAAAGCATGCCCAGCAGGGTGGGGAAGAAGATGCTGGCAAACAAACGACCAATGCTTGTCTTGCCGAAATCAATGTTGTCTCTGTTGTCGTACATGGTGGTGTGTTGAGCGGTGTGTTATTGTTGGCAATGAGAAAGAGACAGGGGGCGGGCTATTGCCGTCTCCCAGTCTCTTTATTGCGCGAAACGGGTGTTTCGGAACGCGTGTGTGTCGAATCGGGTTTAGGGATTCTGTCGAGACTTCAACTCTTCGTAGAACTTGGCATGGGCTGTCTCAATATAGGGTTTTACCCACAGGAATCCGATGCAGAAGGTGACCAAGCACAGCAGTATCCAGCCGATAAAACTGAGGTCAAGCAGGAAGAGTTTCATCTTGTAGCCTTTCATCATCTGCTGGCTGCGGCGCAGGCATTCGCGGACGGGCAGGGCAGGCTGGTCGTGGGTGATGTAGGGAGTGAGGGCGTAGGAATAGCCCTTCACTATGCCGGGAATAATGAACAAAAGCGACCAAAGGAAGGTAAAGATGTATACCAGAATGGAGGCTCCGAGGTATCGGCCGTAGTTTTTGAAGACCATGAAAGGCTTGGTGACGAGGTCGTCGTCAGTTGTCTCGCCCCGCACAAACAACAGGAATGTAAGGCTGAATCCGAATACGAGGGGGCAGAAAACCAGCAGGCCGCCCAGGGGGATTGTGCCTGTGATGGAGGCCAGTGCGATGAAGAGTATCGTACAGAGTACGGGATAAAGCCAGTTACCTTTGAGCAGCTGGAAGGCGGCATTGCGTATCTCTCTGTTGGAGGGCATGGCGCCAGGATTGATGGTGGTGTTTTCTTCCATAAGATGTGTGTTTTTTGGAATGCAAAAATACACATTTTTTCCGACATGGACAAAAAAACATGATGCTTGATGTGCAAAAAGTCTGGCTGACCCCAACGCAGTCGTTGGACTTTGTCCCCGAGTGGTATGGGCCGGGGTATGGTATGCATAAACCCAAATCGGTCGATGGAATATACCTATTCGAAATCTCCGATGGAGAAATATCCTATCTATCAACTTGGTATGCTACTAAGCGAAAGCCCCTACGGGGCAGGGATATTCCCCATGCATTGCACGATTCGGCAGGTGCTCCGTAGGAGCTCTCGCTTAATATCCAACGTCATACCCCTCTCAAATTATACTCCGTAGGAGTTTTCGGTTTCCTAATGACCGATTTGGGTTTAATCCGAATCAATGAAATCTTATTTCAAGAGTAGTTGTCTGTGCGATTCTCCCTGTGCTGGTGGGTGACCTCCAGGCTTTTGTGTATCTGGCGTTGCAGCAACTCCTTGGAGTTAGAAGATATCGGTGATGCCATTTTGCTCTTAACAAATACTAATCTGTCATAAACACCTATGACCGATTTGGGTTGAATCAGCTGTTGCTGACCATTATCCACTCGCGGAAGAAGGGATCCTCCATCTCGTAGCGGTCGGTATAGATTACATAGCCATCTTTCTGTAATCGCTTTAATGCACTGTAGATGGTGCTCGTGCGATTTTCGCCCGTTTGCAGTGGCAAGCCATACGATAGGCGCTGCATAATCCACTTGTTGGTGCGATTGAAGTTCATCCAAAGACGCTCATAGTCTAAACCATGGGTTGTAACAATATGGTTGATGGCAATTTTGAAGGGGTCTTCGGCGTCAGGCTTCAATACGCCCACCTGCCACACGTTAGAGGCCAGCTGTTGCGAGTAATAGGGATGGCATGAGGTATAATCCAAGATTCGTTTAGCGAGGTCGTCACAACAATCGGGGAAACAACTGGCAAGTCGCTCAGAGATGTAGCGGTGGAAATCGTCGTAGGGCAGTTTCCCCAGCCTCATCATCTCACCAAAATGATAGAACGGTGATTTTTTCTTCTCGAAGATTTCCGTCATCATGCTTTCTTGACTACCTAACAATATGTAGTTGATATTCTTCTGATTCTGCATGATAGAGCGCATCTGGCGGTCTAGATTAGGGGCAAGGTCGAGAATCTCTTGAAACTCGTCAAGCACCACAATTAGTCGGTCTTTCTCGGAATGTGCCTTCTCAATCAATGTGAGCACATCCTCCAGCAACACAGTGCCTTCTACACCAGGTTGAAACGACACATCCATTGAGCCCGTAATGGGATTGGTGGATATGGTAGGAATAACACGGAAGTGGGTTATCAGGTGCCGTACGCGTTCCAACGGATGGACTTTAAAAAACTCCCTCAACAGCTTGGCCGATAGGTCGGAGACAGACGTGACCTGCTGGAGGTTTATGGTAATGTGCTTCCGTTTATTTTGCTTCAAAGCTTTTGCCACCACACTACTTTTCCCGAAACGACGAGGACTGATGAGGATTAGGTGGTTTGCACTTTGCAGGAACTGGGTGATGTAAGCCACCTCATTCACTCTGTCGGTGAAGAACTCCTCCTCCACGATGGTGCCGAATTTGAAAGGGTTTTCCATACTACGCATTTTTTCGTAACGAATTTTTTCGTAATTTCACGCTGCAAAGATACGAATTTAATCCGAATCAATGAAATCTTATTTCAAGAGTAGTTGTCTGTGCAATTCTCCCTGTGCTGGTGGGAGACCTCCAAGCCTTTGTGTATCTAGCTTTGCAGCAACTCCTTGGAGTTAGAGGGTATCGGTGATGCCATTTTGCTCTTAAGGCAACCTCTAATTATTCAATTTATAACATTGCTTTGCAATGAGTATTCATGGTATATTTTAACACGAATTATCATTAATTGTCATTAATTTATGGTCATTACACGGCAATTCGTGTTAAATAATCGATAATGATTATCACGATTTTCTCTTTCAGGGGAGCAATTTTTAGATGTTACCTTAACAAATACTAATCTGCCATGAACCCTAATGACCGATTTGGGTTATAATATTGAGGGGCCTTTTTTTGTTATCGTGTCGCGTCCCTTTCGGGACGCACTCCGTTGCCACGGATAATCACCGCTCTGCGTACGGTGATTCTTTGAGACGTTGCTTCTTCTCGGCATAGCTCGAACAAGTTCGGCTCTGCTCTCAACTTCCGCAACGTTATTCATATCTTACCCCTTTGGGGTGATGAATAGAAGTCCTCTTTTGTATTTGTTTTTGTTGTTTATAATTTCAATTTTCAGCTTTCAATTTTCAATTTTCATTGGTTGTCGTATTGCTGGACTTCGTCGTGGAAGAATTCCAGCTGGACACCGGCTTGGCGGAAGAGTTCTTCGCTCTCGGCGCCGGTGTGGTATTTGCGTTCGCACACAACGCGCTTGATGCCGCAGTTGATGATGAGCATGGCGCAGGTGCGGCAGGGGGTCATACGGCAGTAGAGGGTGGCGCCGTCGAGGGCGATACCGCGGCGGGCGGCCTGGCAGATGGCGTTCTGCTCGGCATGGACGGTGCGGACGCAGTGGGTGGTGATGCGGCCATCGGCTTCGATGGTTTTGCGGAAGAGGTGTCCCACCTCGTCGCAGTGGGGAAGGCCGGAGGGAGAGCCGACATAGCCGGTGACGAGGAGCTGGCGGTCTTTGACGATGACGCAGCCGGAGCGGCCACGGTCGCAGGTGGCGCGTTTGGAGGCGGTGTTGGCCAACTCCATGAAGTATTCGTCCCACGAGGGACGGCGGTACATGATTTTGCCGAGGACTTGCTCTACCTGTTGATTGAGGTCGTTGATGGTTCCGTTGTTGTCGAAGCAGTAGTCGGCCTGCTGGATACAGTATTTGAGGTTCTGCTTGTTCGGGTCGGCGTTGTCCATCTCGCGCTGCTCGTTGGCGAGGAAGGTGTCGTAGTCGATGTGGTCGGTCTCGCTGCCGCGCAGTACGGCGCGGTCGTAACGTACACGCGGGTCGGCATCGACGGCAAAGAGGTAGAAGTTGGGCTTGCTGCGGAGGGCGTCGACTTCGCCCGGGGTGCGTATGCTCTCGATGATGCAGTTCTTGCCGGAGGCTTGAGCCTGCTGGTAGAGCTGCTCGATTATCCACGAGGGGGAGTGCTGTGCGCGGAGGTCGTTACCCACAAGGGTCATGCTGTCGCGGTTCACTTCCATGCCACGTGCCTTGATTTCGTCGATGAGGAAGGCCCGGACGGAGTAGTGTGAGAAGCCTTTTTCTTTCTGCAGGTAGTCGACGATGGTGCCTTTGCCTGCCCCGAGGGTGCCGGTGATGCCGATGGTAATCATTTGTGAATTCGTTAATTCGTTAATTCGTTAATTCGTTAATGTATGAATTTGTGAATTCGTTAATTCGTTAATTCGTTAATGCTTGAATGCGTTAATGCTTGAATTCGATATTTCGCTAATGTTAGTGCGTTCAGCATTTGTATTTGTATTGCAGTTGTGCCAGCTCTTCGTTGGCTTTGACTATCTTGGTTTTGAGTCCTGATTTGTAGTCGATGAGTTTCTGCATGAGTGTGCTGTCGGCCAGGGCGAGGATTTGCATGGCGAGGATGGCGGCGTTCTGAGCGCCGTTGATGGCCACGGTGGCCACAGGGATTCCCGGAGGCATCTGGAGGATGGCGAGGGTGGCGTCGAGGCCTTCGAGGGTGCTGCCCTTGATGGGTACGCCGATGACGGGCAGGGGGGTCTCGGCGGCGATGACGCCCGGCAGGGCGGCGGCCATGCCGGCACCGGCAATGATGACACGTATGCCGCGGGCGGCGGCATTGCGGGCGAAGTCGGAGACCTCGGCGGGGGTGCGGTGGGCCGAAAGGGCATTGACTTCGAAGGGGATTTCCATCTCCTCAAAGAATTTGCAGGCTTTCTCCATGACGGGGAGGTCGGAGGTGGAGCCCATGATGATGCTGACTTGTGGTTTCATAGTAAGGTTGATGCTGTGTTGATCTTGTTGACGGGTTGGGTGGGTTAGTTGTTGTTGGAGGTGCGTATTTGCCAGGCGCGGAGGATGACATCGGGTCGTGCGTTTTCGTATAGCACCATGTAGACGGCTTGCGCTATGGGCATATCGATATGGCGCTCCTGCCGCACTTTTTCCAGACTCTTGGCGGCATAGTAGCCTTCGGCTATCATGTGCATCTCGAGCTGCGCACTCTTGACGGTGTAGCCACGGCCTATCATGGCTCCGAAAGTACGGTTGCGGCTGAGCTGGGAGTAGCAGGTGACGAGGAGGTCGCCGACGTAGGGCGGCAGGTTCTCGGGCGAGATGATGATGGAGGTATTCGGCTGCATGACATGGAGGAACGTGCGCATCTCGGCAATGGCGTAGCTGACGAGTACGGCCATGAGGTTGTCGCCGCTGCCCATGCCTTTGCACATACCTGCCGCCACGGCGTAGATGTTCTTAAGCGCTGTGGCGTATTGTATGCCGAGCATGTCGGTGGACGAGTTGATGTTGATGTAGCGGCAGCGGAGTTGCTGCATGACGGTCTCGACCAGTTGGTGGTTGGGAGAGGCCACGGTGATGAAGGTGAGCCGCTCGCGGGCCACCTCTTCGGCATGAGTGGGGCCGCTGATGATGGCCAAGTGGTCGGGTTGGATATTGTAGTAGTGCTGCAAGTAGTCGGTGACGACCATGTCGGCTTCGGGCACAAAGCCCTTGATGGCGGAAACGAGGTTCCGCTGCTGGAGCGTGTCGGGGTTGACCTGCTGCAGGGCAGAGTGAAGGAATGCCGTGGGGATGACCAGATAGACGGTCTCGCATAGGTCGACGACTTGCTGCGGATGGCTGCATATTTCGATGCGGGAAGGGTCGAAGGACACTTCTCCAAGGTAACGGTTGTTGTGTCCGTGTTGGGCAAGGCTTTTGCGTATTTCGGGTTCACGGACATACCAGCAAACCCTTGCGGAGGGTTGCTCTAATAACAGCTTGACAATGGCGGTGGCCCAGGAACCGCTTCCGAGTACTCCAATCATTTCAGATTGCGTAAGATTTCACATGTGAGATTCCAGAACATCTCGACGGTCCGAATCTCAATTTTCTCGCCAGGGGCATGGACACCGCGCAGGGTGGGACCATAGCTGATCATGTCCATGTTGGGGTATTTCTCGCCGATGAGGCCACATTCGAGGCCGGCATGGATGGCACGGACGATGGGGTCGTGGCCGAACATGCGTTTGTAGGTCTCTACGCCCACTTTGAGCACTTTGCTGTCGGGGTTGGGGGTCCAGCCGGGGTAGCCGTCGCCATGGGTGACATGGGCTCCAATCATGCGGAAGGTGGCTTCGATTTTCTGCGCTGCGGCATGCTTGGCACTCTCGACGGAGCTGCGCTGGCTGGTGGCGATATGGATTTGGCGGTCGTCCATCTTGACGGAGGCGAGGTTGGTGGAGGTCTCGACAAAGTTCTCTATCTCGCGGCTCATGGCCAGCACGCCGTGGGCACAGGCGTAAAGCGCGTTGAGGAGGTTGTACTGGGTCTGGCGGTCGATAAGGCAGGCGGGTTCGGCAATGGGTTCGAGTGCGACCTGGAGGTTAGGCTCGGTGCTGCGGAATTCGAAGCGGATGTGCTCGGCAAAGTCGGCGACCATCTGTTTGAAATCCTCTTCGTGGTCGTGTGCCACGACGATGTCGGCCCAAGCCTCGCGGGCGATGGCGTTGCGCAGGTTGCCGCCGTCGATGCGGGCAAGGCCTATCAGGTGCTTCTCGGTGGCGTTCCAGAGGATGCGGTTGAGGAGCTTGATGGCGCAGCCGCGGCCACGGTTGATGTCGTCGCCGCTGTGGCCGCCTGTCAGGCCGGACACCTTGATGCGGTAGGAGCTTTCGCCTGCAGGAACGGGGCGGGTGGTGTAGTCGATGGCTACGGTGGTGTCGATGCCACCGGCACAGCCGATGCAGTACTCGCCTTCGTCCTCGTCGTCGAAGTTGAGGAGGATGTCGCTCTTAAGCCAGTCGGTGCGGAGGTTGGCGGCACCGGTGAGGCCGGTTTCTTCGTCGACGGTGAAAAGGCATTCGAGGGGACCATGTTGGATGCTGTTGTCGGCCAGAATGGCCATGGCGGCAGCCACGCCGATGCCGTCGTCGGCGCCGAGGGTGGTGCCGTCGCCTATCAGCCAGCCGTCCTCGACGTAGGCCTGAATGGGTTGGGTGAGGAAGTCGAAGTCTTTGTCGCCGTTTTTCTCGCACACCATGTCCATGTGGGCTTGGAGACAAACACCGGGGGCGTTCTCGTATCCTGGTGAGGCAGGTTTGCGGATGAGTACGTTGCCCACTTCGTCGGCGAGGGTTTCAAGGCCGAGACCGTGGCCGAAATCTTGCAGGAATGCCGACACTTTGGCTTCGTGTTTCGAGGGACGGGGGATATTCATCAGCACGCCGAAGTAGTGCCAGATGGCGGCGGGCTGGAGGTTGTTGATTGCGTTGCTCATGATACTATGTTTTCTGTGAAAAGGGTCTTAGTTGTTGATGACGATTACTTTTTGAGCCGGCAACTGGCCGATACGTACCACATAGATGCCGGGACGGACATGGAGGCTCCAGGTATTGCCTTGATGGGCGGGTCGTGTGGCGATGCAACGTCCCATCATGTCGAAGACCGCTGCGGCCTGTCCGTCGATGCCGTCGGCCACAATGTGACCGTTGCGGGAATACACCTTTGGCATTGCCATGCTGGGCATGGGGATGGCGGCGGGGTCGTAGCCATGGTATGAGGTGTCTGGCTCAAGTCCAATGACGGCACCATGCCATTGGGTGAAGTCGTAGCCGGAAGGTGTCATGGCGTCGAGTTTGAAGAGGCCGTTGTTGTTGCCGTCCCACCCCCAGTTGATGTGGAAAAGGTTGGAGTCGACCTCGTCGGAGAAATAGCCGTCGAGGATGTAGCCGTGGCCGGAGGTGCCGCTGTGGCCATCGTCGCTGCTGTCTCTCTCCCAACCGGCGTAGTAGATGGGCATGCTGTCGGCCAAACTCTGGTAGAGCATCTGCATCCAGAGGGTATCGCTTCCGATGGAATCGCGCATGCCGGCATAGGAGAATTTGTAGCCGAAGTGCTTGGGGATACGGTATGGGGCACTGATTTTGGGGTCGAGGTGGAGGCTGGTGTCGTAGATGGCGTATTCGGGGAGCGACCAGCATCCGCTGGCGTTCTCGCCATAGCGCATGTCGAGGGCCACACCTATATGAAACATCAGTGTGCCGATGGCGGTCTTCACCTCCTCGGGGCTGTTGATGTAGGCATAGTCTTCCATGTTTGCCCAGTCGTAGTAGGTGTGTTCGAAGTCGGCAGTGAGTTCGCCGTAATTCCAACCGGGATAGGCGGCAGGGTTGTCTGCACCGTTGTATGAGTGTTGGCCAAAACCGTGTTCGGGGTAGTCCCAGTAGTTCATAATCATGCCAAAAGCGGTGGCCACACAGCCTGTTATGGCTTTCCGCGGGCAGAGGGAGTTGTAAGGTGTGCCCTGCCCCCATTTCATACCGCCCAGCAGTTTGTTGATGCGGTCGTTATACATGTCGCCTTTTGCGGGGACATACTCTTCTTCGAGCATCTTCCATTTGCGGGTGACGTGCGCGGGTGCAGAGGCCTTGGCTTTGCGTGCGATGGTTAACTCATTGGAATAGTGTTTCAGCTGTTGGCAGAAGGCGGGGTTCGTTTCGAAAGAGCTAGAGAGATCCTGTGCACCCTCGTCGGAGAAGGCCAGCACGGGGTCGCTCATGTCGTCGCCGCTGATGACAATAAATCCCTCCACTTCGCCATGGCGGTACTGATAGATGTGGAGGAGCTTGGCGTCCATGGCTGGCGACATATAGGTCAGCTCGACAGGCAGGTCGGTGTCGATGCCATGCAGCTCGGCACAGAAGCGTATCACAGCGTTCTTAGCCACACGGTCGGCGCGTTCTTTGTCGACAGGGTTGGCAAAGAGGGCCATGGTGGCAAGGAGCATGGTGAATAATGCGATTGTTTTTTTCATATAATGTGATTTAATGGGTTACTGTTGTTATGCGAAATAGGCTACGCCGCTCTCGAAGATGCGTTGGTCTTGGTCGCCGATGATGTTGCGATAAGTGCCGGGACGCCAGCGTTCGCTGTGGGCCATCTTGCCCAGCACACGTCCGTCGGGGCTTGTGATGCCTTCGATGGCCATGTACGAGCCGTTCATATTGTAAGGCTCCTGCATGGTGGCGTTTCCGTCAAGGTCGACGTACTGGGTGGCTACCTGGCCGTTGGCAAACAGGCGGTCAATCCACTCCTTCGGGGCTACAAAGCGGCCCTCACCGTGTGAGATGGGCACCACATAGGTCTTGCCCAGTTCGGCCTGCTGCAGCCAGGGCGACAGATTGCTGACGACCTTGGTGTGGGCTATCATGCTCAGGTGGCGGCCGATGGTGTTGAAGGTGAGGGTGGGGGCATCCTCGCTTTGCGGACGGATTTCGCCGTAGGGGACAAGTCCCAGTTTCACCAGTGCCTGGAATCCATTGCAGATGCCAAGCATCAGTCCGTCGCGTTCGTTCAGCAGACGCATCACAGCATCGCTGATAGCGGGGTTGCGGAAGACGCTGGTGATGAACTTGGCACTGCCGTCGGGCTCGTCGCCGGCCGAGAAGCCACCGGGTATCATCACTATTTGGCTGTTGTTTATTGCTTTGGCAAAGGCGTCAACACTCTCCTCAATCTGTTGGCTGTTGAGGTTGCGGAACACCATGATGTCGGCATCGGCGCCAGCACGGATGAATGCACGGGCCGAGTCGTATTCGCAGTTGGTGCCGGGGAAGGCGGGGATGAACACTTTGGGACGTGCCACCTTGTGTTTGCACACATATACATGCTTGGCCTTGTAGGGCTGGGTCTGACTGACGGGGGTGTCGTTCTTGGCACCGCTCTGGGTGGGGAAGATGCTCTCCAGCGTCCCGGTCCAAGCTTTCAGCATCTCGTCCATGCCGATGGTCTCGCCGCCAATCTCGAAGGTGGCGGTGTCGGTCACACGGCCAATCTTGCGTGCCACGGCAGGCAGCGAGCCGCAGTTCACCACCTCCACTACGATGGCACCGTATTTCTTCTCAAACAGTTCTTCTTCGCTGAAGTCGCCGTCGAACTTCACACCCATGCGGTTGCCGAAGGCCATTTTGCTCACGGCCTCGGCGATGCCGCCAAAACCAACGGCATAGGCCGATTTGATGGAGCCTTTGCCCACGGCCTGATACAGCGCGTTGTACATGGCCAGCAGCATCATGTAGTTTGGCATGCCGTTCTTGTCCGGCTTCACCTCCAGCAGGTAGAGATAGTTGCCTGCCTGCTTCAGTTCGGGAGTGACAACATGTTTCAGATTGCTGATGCCCACGGCAAAACTGCACATCGTCGGGGGGACGTCGATGTCGTTGAAGGTGCCGCTCATGGAGTCCTTGCCTCCGATGGCGGGCAGTTTCAGACCCATCTGAGCGCTGTAGGCACCCAGCAGTGCTGCAAAGGGCTCGCCCCAGCGGTAGGGGTTGTTGCCCAGTTTCTTGAAGTATTCTTGGAAGGTGAGCCTTACACGGCTGACATTGCCGCCTGCTGCGGCAATCTTAGCCACCGAGTCTACCACAGCGTAGGCGGCGCCGTGGAAGGGGCTCCAACTGCTCAGGTAGGGGTCGTAGCCATAGCTCATCAGTGTCACCGTGTCGCATTCGGCGGTGAGGGTGGGCAGCATGCCCATCATGCACTGGGTCGGGGACATCTGCGTTTTACCGCCGTAGGGCATCACTACGCTGCCTGCACCCACGGTGCTGTCGAACATCTCCACCAGACCTTTCTGCGAACAGACGTTCAGGTTCGAGAGATTGTCCAGCCAACGGCTCTTGACGGTCTCTTGTTTGGTTGTGGCACCGGTCTCCGCGGTCTCTTTCTCGGCGGGCATGGCCACGCGGACCTCGGTCTCCTGGTGGGCGCCGTTGGTGTCGATAAAGCGACGGCTCAAGTTCACAATCTCCTTGCCGCGCCAGCTGATTACCATGCGGGGCTCGGCAGTGACGGTGGCCACCACCACAGCCTCTAGGTTCTCCTCGTCGGCATACTTCAACATCTTCTCAGCGTCGGCGGGGTCTACCACCACGGCCATGCGCTCCTGGCTCTCGCTGATGGCGAGCTCTGTGCCGTCCAGGCCGGCATATTTCTTCGGTACCTTGTCGAGATTGATTTGCAGGCCGTCGGCCAGCTCACCGATGGCCACGCTCACGCCGCCGGCACCGAAATCGTTGCACTTCTTTATCAGGCCCGACACCTCTTCGCGGCGGAACAGGCGTTGAATCTTGCGCTCGGTGGGGGCGTTACCTTTCTGCACCTCGGCACCGCAGGTGGTCAGAGACGACGAGTTGTGGGCTTTCGATGCTCCTGTGGCACCGCCGCAGCCATCGCGGCCGGTACGGCCTCCTAACAAGATGATTACGTCGCCAGGGTCGCTGGTCAGGCGTTTCACCTGGCGCCGCGGCGCCGCAGCTATCACAGCGCCGATCTCCATGCGCTTGGCTACATAGTTGGGGTGGTATATCTCGTTCACCAGTCCGGTGGCCAGGCCTATCTGGTTGCCGTAGCTGCTATAGCCATGGGCGGCAGTGGTGACGATTTTGCTCTGCGGCAATTTGCCGGGGAGAGTCTCGCTCAAAGGCTTGCGTGGGTCGGCGGCGCCAGTCACCCTCATGGCTTGGTAGACGTAGGTGCGGCCGCTCAATGGGTCGCGGATGCAGCCGCCAAGGCAGGTGGCTGCGCCACCGAAGGGCTCAATCTCCGTCGGGTGGTTGTGGGTCTCGTTTTTGAAGTTCACCAGCCATTCCTCGGTCTTGCCGTCCATCTTTACGGGCACCACAATGCTGCAGGCGTTGATTTCGTCGCTCACCTCTTGGTCTTTCAGCAGACCTGCTTTGCGCAGACGTTTGGCGGCGAGGGTGCCAAGGTCCATTAGGCACACATATTTGTCGGTACGTCCTTCGTATTGCTCTTTATGGTCGGACAGATACTGTTGGAATGCCTCTTCCAACAGTGGGCGGTATGTTCCTTCGTCAAACTCGACCCCCTTCAGCTCGGTGGCGAAGGTGGTGTGGCGGCAGTGGTCGCTCCAGTAGGTGTCCAGCACACGTATCTCGGTCATACTTGGGTCGCGGTGCTCCTCGTCGTTGAAATAGCGCTGTATATGTTTGAAGTCGGCAAAGGTCATGGCCAGCCCCAGCGAGTTGTACAGCTTTTCCAGCTCTGGCTCGGCCATCGTGGCGAAGCCGTCGAGTATTGCCACGTCGGCAGGCTCGTCGTAGTGCTCTTCCAGGGTCTCGGGTTTGGCAGTGTCGCTCACGCGGCTGTCAACGGGGTTGACGCAGTGCTTCACCACCTCATCGCGTTGCTCAGGGGTCAGGGCGCCGCTTATCACGTAAGTCGTGGCCGAGCGGATGATAGGCTGTTCGGCGGGATTCAGCAGACGCACACATTGCATGGCGCTGTCTGCACGTTGGTCGAACTGGCCGGGCAGATATTCCACCGAGAAGACGAAATCCTCCGCCTCGTGAGGGAACTCCTCCTCATACAACACATCCACCGGCGGTTCGGCAAACACCGTGCCGCAGGCTTTCTTGTACGTCTCGTCCGAAAGGTTCTCGATATCATAGCGCATCAGCATGCGGACCCCTTTAGGCTCCACACCCAGATACTTCTCCATCTCCTCTCTCAGGCTTTTGGCTTGGGCGGCAAAGTCACCCTTCTTTTCTACAAAAATTCTTCTTATCATAGTGCTTATTGTTATCTGAATAATTGTTTCTCAATCATTGTTTTGGCCCTGCTTGCGGGGACGGATGGCCCAGCCTTCGGGATGTTTCGGTGGGAACTGGTTGAAGAATTCAATCATCTTTTCCACATCGGCGTCGTAGTCCCCTGTAGGCTGAATGGTCGGGCCGTATCCGGCATGCTTCCGCTTGAAGTCCATATATCCCAATGCGATGGGCACTCCAGCCTTTGTGGAAATCTCGTAGAAACCACGTTTGAAACGCTTTACGGGCTTTCGTGTGGCTTCGGGAGTGATGACAATGCACACGTTGTCGTCGTTCTTCAACATCTCCACAGCCTTCTCCACCAGGTCGTTGTGACGGTTGCCGCGATCCACAGGCACCAGCCCCAGATGCAGCAGCAGTCTTCGCGTGAAGAAGTTGAAGAACTCCTTCTTCACCAGTATCTTTGGACGGACACCTGCGGCGAACAGTACGGCGGCCCCTACAATGTAATCGGCAAAAGCCGTGTGGGGTGCCACTGCCACAACGCAATGGCGCAATTCCGGCCTGTCTTTCAGGTCGGGAATCTCAAAGTGCCACCCGCTCAGCTTCACCATCAGTATCCAAATCTTTCTCATTGTTATACTATTATAAAATAATATGCCCTTTTCGGCATGTTCTTTTCAAACGTGCAAATATACAAAAAAAAAACAACATGGCAATGCTTAATGCTCTTTTTTAACGCAACCTCCAATTAATAATTATTATGAATCCTCATTTTAGAGGCAATTTTAAGAGGTTAACTTGATAGTGGTAAGAAATTCCGAACCCTAACACATGTCGACATCCGACATACCCACTTCAAAAAAGTGACACTCTGCCCAAAGACCCACTGATGACTAACCAATGTGAAACTTTTTTTTTGCCATGTCAGACAATCTTTGTATATTTGCAAATCCAAATGGATAAGCATGTTGTTGTGCAACATGCTGTCCGACAGAAGGAAAGATGGCAGAGCGGTCGAATGCGGCGGTCTTGAAAACCGTTGACCTGCGAGGGTCCGGGGGTTCGAATCCCTCTCTTTCCGCCAAAAAAGAAATACTCATAAGTTTATGCAGATAGACTTATGAGTATTTTTTTTCTCAATCATGGAAAACAAAGTGGTAGGTGCTATCTGATGAGGGTGACGGTGCCCGTGAGCGTGTTGCGCTCATTGGGATTGACGTAGGTGGTGTAGACAGCGTGCCAGACATAGGTGGCTTGGGGCATGGGCCGTCCGTCTACCTTTCCGTCCCAAAAGCCTTCGGGACCGTCCCAATGATAAACGAGGGTGCCACGGCGGTCGAATATGTCGACCGAAAGGGTGGCCACGCGTTGGCAGTGTATCTGGAACGTGTTATTGGTAGTTTGTGAGGGGGTGAAGACATTAGGTGCAAAGAGACTGGGCTCCTCAAAAAAGAGGACGGCTCCGGTGGTGTCGTAACAACCTATCTCACTCTCAGCCACCAGTTGGATGATGATGGAATCGTTGTCAAGCGGGTAGCAGTATTGAAACAGGTTGCGCGTGTCTGTAGCGTCGGGCAAGTACCATACGCGGGCGGTACTGCCGGAACTGCGGTCGGAAAGCCAAATGTCGCAACGGGTATCATAGTTGACATATTGGCGGCTGGCATGGATGCGGGCCTTGAGATCTCTCGAGACATGAAAGTTCATGACAATCACACTGTCGGCCCCGCGAGTGGTGGTGACAAGAACCGTGTCGCGGTGGTCGTCGGTGAAGAGAACTCCATTCCAAACAAGGGGCACATCGTAGGGGCAGACCACGGTGTCGAGAAGAGTAAGCTGATTGCGGTAGACGGAAAGCGTGTAAAGGATCACGCTGTCGCAGCCATGACTGTTGGCTCGGGGCAGGACGATAGCGATGGTGTCGGAGTCGTCATAGAAGGTTTGTCCATTAAAGGTATATGGCAGCTGGTTCTCGACAATGGTGTCGTTGATAACGGAATACGTGGTGCCATCGAACACGACAGCAATGTGGTGGAACATCCCATCTACAAAAGCAAAAGTGTCCGGCTGTGTAATCTGCAAATCGTAAAACTGGAAAGTGTCGCCAGGACACAAATGGACATATACCGTGTCGTAGACGGGACATGGAGGCATGACCACAAGGTGTTGAACCATCGTGTCGGCACATTCGCCGCTATCAATGCTTGACACCAGCATTACATCGTACTCACCCCAATGATAGTTATGCAATGGGTTTGCTTCTCTCGACATCGTGCTATCGCCAAAATACCAGATGATGTCATCGCACTTGCGATGGGTGTAGGTCGGATTCTCATTAGTGGAACTGACGAAACTGCTGTCGATAAAAGCTATCTGCTGCAGGCAGTCAACGGTGTCGCCAAGGCGGTAGCCAAAGAGGGCATTGGGGAAACGGTAGGCCGAACTGCTGTGCATGTCGAAACCACAGTATGCCGAGTTGGCGCCCACGAAACTGAGATGGCAATAGCAGTCGATGGCGCTGTCGATAGTAAGAGTACGTTCGGTAGAGATAAGGCTGTCGGTCGCCGCATCATGCCAGGCATAGTTAAAGCCAAGAGGGGCGGTAAGGCTGTTGACATTGTCGCCGCAGTGGTCGGCGATGAGCTGTTTGCGCCCGCAGGAGAAATTAAAGTAGGCATAGCCGTAGTGGGAGCCCTCGCCGCAGTCGTAAGTGGAGAGCTGCAGGTAAACGCGACGGCCGTGAAGTGGTGTCAGGTCGATGCCCACAAAAGTCCAGTCTTTCCACAGCACGTGGCCATTGACATTCCAACCCAAAGTGGAATCGGCAATAAAGTCGGCGGAATAGCAGTTGGCATCGATGTCGGCACCATGCTCATCCTTGAGTCTGAAGGTGAATCGGGGCTGGGTGGAAGCGTCGTGGAGTGGGTCTTCCAGCACGGCGGCATATTTCATAGTAAGGAGGTCGTAGTACGAGGTATCGACATCGTAGGCGTAGGTGATGCTTTCGCCCTCACTCCCGCTGAGCCAGTTACCCAGACGTACTGTGGCCGTGTCGCCCTCGGGAATGACACGCAGTTGTCCTCCAGTACGAGGGTCGGTGAGGAGCGAATCGGAACCCCGATACACGGTATGGCGAGAGCGGGCGTCAGTAGAACCGTAGTCGATGGGACTGCTACTCCAGAAAGGATAGGAGAAGGAACCATAGGTGGTGGAAACCATGCAAGAATTTAGATTCGTATACTCGATGCAAGGCGAAGGAGAGTCGCAAAACGCATTGAAGCCATAGAAATATTCACAGCCGGACTCAATATCCATGTCGGCGTTGTTATAGACCGCCACCTGATAGTAGTCGCCAGGAATCAGACCAGTGAGGAGGCAGTGGGTGCTGTCGCATTGAATAGTGTCGTATTCGTATCGCCTGTTGTGGTTGACCACCAACAGCCAATGGGTACCGTTGCCGTACTCAGTCCATGAGACATAGGCACTTGTGGTGGTGATGCTGTCGATGCGGACATCGCGGCAGTCAACGCTGTCCTGCTCGCAAACAGGAGTGTGGAAACTGTGCTGGCCGCAGCTTTGGGCTATGGTGCTGTCGACATTGTCGTTGCTGATATAATAGTCGTACCATTGATTGTTGTTCAGGGGGGCGAGGTAGGCATGGGTGGTGGTACATGTGTCGATGTTGACAATGCTGTCACCGCTTTTCCAATAGTGGACATACCAAACGGTTGCATTGGTTCGGTCGGCCCAATTGATTTCGGCAGAGTGGGGGTGGATGTTGGAAGCATAAATGTTGTAGATGGGGTAGAGTCTGCTGCAGGTCTGGCCTCCTTGGGCAGGGGCTCCGCTGCACAGGCCATTGTCGTGATTGTTGAACACTCGGAAATAGTACTGGTTATGCTGCAGGTTCAGGTTGGGTATTCGGCAGTGCTGCTCTGTCACTGTGACTTGATTAAAGAGGTTGTATGGGCTGGTGCCGTAATACACAGTCCACGAGTTGGCATCGGTTGTATCGTTCCACATAAGCAAGGCTGTCGTCAACCCGTCGAACGAAACGCTCAGGTCGCGACACTCCAGGTTCGACAAGTCGCAGACATGGAGATAGATGCGGTAGCCGCTGGCGGGGAGGTACGAGTCGGCGTGGAAATGGATAGTGGCTTGACGCCTGAGGAGGGGCAGGCTGTATTGGACGCCTTGGCCGCTGAGGGAGTAGGAGTACGACCACCAATTCACATTGCTGTCGTAGATATGCAGATAGTCGCTGTCCTGCTTGATGTCGTAAACGACGGAATCGATAATGATGTCGCCGCTTGCCGAAACCAGTTTCAGCCAACTGTTGCAAGGCGAAGGATAGCTGTCGTCGTTGCTAGGGTTACGAATCAGGTATTCGTGGCCGGGAAGGAGCGTGTCGACGGGACATCCCTCGCGGGTGGTGTAGCAGGCCATGACCAGTGTGTCGTGATAGACATTCGAGTCGGCGGAACCGGAGAAGGCATATTGAGTGATATTGATGCGCACGGCATCGCTGCCTTGTGTCACGGTGACAACGGCAGTGCGTTCGGAGGGGGAGAGGTTGGTATCGACAGTAACCGTCAAGGTGTCGGCAGGACCGTTACCCGTGTCAGGCGAGAGGTGGACCCAACTTTGGGTGCAGCTGGCCGTCCAGGGTAGGGTGGAGGAGGTGTCGGGGAAAACAACAGGCCGCACCGTGCCACCCATCGATGGCAGGCTATAGGCGTATCTGTCGCAGTGGAGCATTTGGTCGGGCTCCACACCGGCCAGCACGACATGGTGGGAGCTGTAATAAGGCAGGATGTCGACGACGTAGAATCCGTTGCAGAAGCCCTCCCATCCCCAGTTGATATGGAACCTGTCGACAGCATCGTAGCCGTCAATCAGGAACGTATGCCGTGAACCTTCGCCGCCGTTCTGTCCGCAGCATGGCACCACTCGGGCATGGCTGAGCTCATATTTCAGCGTGTCGACCCATTGGTCGGCCGTCATGCTGTCGCGGTAAAGCACCTGTATATCGTTGCGGAATCCGAAGTAACGCCAGAAGGCGTTCTGCAGACAGTTGGTGGCATTCGAATCGTTGCAGGCGAAGGCGGCGGTGCTGCTGTTGGGACCATATTGCGTCTCGGTGGCCACCCCACAATGGAAGAGCAGTTGGGCCACGGCGTTTCGTCCGTTCCAGTCGGCATACCAGTCCAAAGCATCAGGCATCAGGCTCCACTGGTAGGTGGTGGCGCCAAAGTCGGCGTGCAGCACGCCGTAAGTGGTGTCGGTATAGCTATGTGCGCCAATCCCTGTAGCAGCGTGCTGCCAATAGCGCAGCACCTGGGCCAGCGCCACGGCCGCGTCACCCGTACGGGCATGGGTGCCGGTAGGGCTGTCGTAAGGGCAGGTCTCGCTGTAGTAGCCCGTCTGCCCCCAAGTCGTGGTCAGCAAAGGCCCCACAGTGCCGCCGTTCGTGAACAGCGGTTCTTCGAACGAATCATCCAGCAGCACGTCCCATTGCCTGCGGACGCTCTCTGTCGTCTCGTAATTATTGCGGATGGCCTGGCCGATGGCCCGGGAGTAGCCTTCAAGCAATGAGCGGACACCCTCAACCCTCGCATCGAAATAATCGGAGAACGAATAGCCCAGGATGGGCTGCACCCGGTCGTCGCCCGCAACGAGGATGAACCCCCTCTTGCCAGCGAGATTGAAAACGTAGACGTGTTCGATACCGAGGAGCCCTGAGGCATCCTCCAGCGTTCTGGCGTCCGTGTCGTACAGCCCCGACTGTCGGGCAAAATGGGCGGCAGCCTGCCGCGCTTGCCCGGGAGTGACGGGCTCCGCACGAAGCAGCAAGGGTAACAGAACAAGAAAGACAATCAATAGCCGTTGTTTCATCATTCCAGTGGGTGTTGAGTTTTGGGTTGTATTAAAGCCGTTGCAGGACAAAAGTTCATTTTATCATCACGTTACCGATATACACGTCGGCACAGCGGGCCGGGGCCGGTTACCGACATATTATCGCGTTCCGCATATCGCCAGGCGGTCACCACCAGCGATAAGCCGACGCTGCAAAATTACACAAAAATTCCCGATTACACACAGTCCAACATACACAAGCCATGCAGCGCAATGCATCAACGAGAACGCTTGTTGTTAAACTACAAAGCGTTACAGACGAAACGGCCTGCAGCGCCAACATGCACAAAGATATGATTATCGTGTGATAATTAACGACGAAAATCCTCCCGCCCTAAAAGAATCAGCCCCTTTTGCCTGCAGCCTTAACAGGTGGTATGTGGTGGCCTTTGGTGAAACAGTATGTGTTGTCATATCGTGGCAGCAACACATATTCTCCATTCGTGTTGAAGTATCCCTATTTGCCACTTCTGCCATCTCTCACGTTTGCCAACCCATTGACAAACATACCAGCCTGTTCGTAACAAGAATCAAACAGCCTATGCTTGTCAACATCGACAAATCCCTGCCGTGCAAATATTTTCAGTTTCTTGCTTATGTCTAAGGTTGATAGTTTTGGTCAAGATTTTATGGCCGTAAATTTTACCGCCGTTAAATTTCAATACAAAAGTACAACTTTTTTCTCACATGAAGGGGGAAAAAAACTCCGCCGATTCGGATACGGCGGGAAAAAACAATACATCGTTTTTTATTCGTTGATAAGTTGATATGTCGATACGTTATACGGCTTGCATCATATCAACATCTAATACATTCACAGATTGGTTTCTTCGCAGCCCTAGTTTTCTCGCCTTAAGATAGTGCAAATACTACGTGATTTTCCATCTCTGCTTGTCTTATCGAAAACGTTCTAAAATCCAGATAATAGGAATTGTATTCTATTTTTATTTTTTTTGCAAAAATACAATAAATTCCGAATATAATAAAATTCTATTCGGAATTTACTGCAATTTTACAATGAATTCGGAATACGCATTATCAATCCTTTTCATGCTTGTGCAAAGATACGCCTAATTTCGTCTCCAATTCCGATTACAGACAATTATAGAAAAAGCTCCGCGTCGCTGTACAGGCGGTAGACTTGGTTGGAAATCCAGTCAGAGATGTTGGAGACATTGCATTTTTTGCTGCCTATGTTGAGGGTATTGAGGGATATTTCGCTACCTGAGTTGTAGCCGAAGTGTTCTCAGTTGCGGCAAGATGATAATGTCAAGATGAATTACAAATCAGGAAAATAATAAGTGTCAGATTGCAAATCCGACACAACAAACCACGACTGGAACATCCGCAGCAACGGGTTCTAATATTAGTACTGATGCATTAATTATTAACAAATATTAAGGTATCAAAACAAGGTAAGTTCTTTGACATTTTGGGATTGAATGAGAGCGGGATTTTGACGGGTCAGTAACTCGTGTATGGATATTTTCTCCAATGCTGACACAGACAGTAAAGTTGCCACTTCAGTTATGGTGTATGGGCTTTTGAGTTGAGCCTTGATCAGTGCAATGAGGAGATAGGCGCAGATGGATGTCCACAGTTGTGTCATCACAGCATTCTGCGAGTGACCCCATAATCTCT
>JAEEGI010000897.1_pt1 | contig 78709 bp, 52 predicted proteins | sample 8958751 | NCBI WGS metagenome assembly JAEEGI01 (sample SAMN16246545, study PRJNA631951) | gut metagenome | biome: gut microbiome; feature: rumen; material: KS-attached | host: Bos | place: Iran: Karaj | collected 2018-10
CTACTATAGGCAGAGAAGCGACGGTTTGGGTCATTGCCGTGTAAATGTTCTGATCCCATACCGGGTCATCAGTAGAAGCCAAGTAAACATTATAGTCGTTGTTGCTCTCGTTACTGTCGCCAGATTTCCTGACAACTCCCGTTGCCGCCGTTGACTCTACTTCAGCATTACGGATAGGCAGCCACAGGAAATGTTTATCATTGTCTGCTGTTGTATTATAAGTATCAGACGGTTTATCATTAACATTACCATGCTGCACTTCCTCAAACTGCTCCTTCTTGGCCAGACGGATACTCAGCACCGCATCATTGACGGAGGTATAGTCATAGTTGCTGAATCCATTCTCATACGGCACAAAACCGCATTTCAGGGTAGGCGCTTTTTCGCCCACCTTGATGCGCAAGCCTTGCGGCTCGTCGCAGAAATAGGCTACATATTTGTTCGCTGCAGGATTCAGAGCCTTTTCGAAATAGCCGTCATGGATAGGACAAGCCACGAGGTAGAAATAGGGGTCTGCCTCTCCGTTCGCTTTCTCTGCCGGGACGCTGATAGATTTCTGATGTAATATCAACTGTCCTGCATCCACCAGCGACTTCAGATAATCAATCATACCTTGCGTGAGTTCTGGATCATTACGCCCCTGATGATACAATGTCTGCGTAGTGTTAGTTTGGGAGCGTGGAACTACGCCGTCAAGAGATGTCACCTCAGGATAATAAAGACGCAAGATGTACAGGGCTTCGTCAAGACGGGCTGTCTTTGTAGTATTCTCCTGTTTATGATAATTATCCAGAGTAGCCAGAGTTGTCTCACTGCCTAACCACCAATCAAAATTCAGGTTTGTCAGAGGCACTGCATCACCGTTAATATTGTAGCCCTTCAGGTTAGTGAGCAACGTGGGTATCTTGCCCTCGCAAACCACCAACTCCTCTGTCACGTCAGACGCCTCCATACTTATGATTTGAATGGATGGATTTAAATGGAATTCCGTTTTCTTACAGCAAGCCGAGCAGAGGTTAAAGTCCTCATACAAAGCCACGGTTATACTTTCAACTTTTGAATTGTAAGGAATAACATAATACTCGGTATCGGTCTTCCAAGGCAATTTGTTGGGATAGTTGCCGTTTATCACGATGAAGCGCTCACCCGATTTTGTATCTGTTTCACGGAAGACAGAACCCTGCCCGTTCACGGCTTTGGCAAAACTGTAAGTTTCCATTTCAGTGAATTTGGTGCTCCAATGGTAGTTCAGCACCGCTGCCGTTACATTTACATTATTAGAACTGGCAGGATCGGAATCCCATACTTTAGTTTCATCGCCCAATATGGCGAAATTGAATGCAGCCTTATAAGCATCTTTAAAATCTGAGTTGGTATTGATTAGGTTTTCGTATTCACCTTTTTCAATATTCTTTTCCAGTTCTTTAACATTTGCTAAACCATAATTAAGAGGTGATTCATTCAGCTTCTCCAAGAATTTCGTAAGGAACTTGTCCTTCTCAAGGAATACAAAAGAGATGTCTTTCTTAACACCTGTCCCCGTACCCGTCACTTCAGTAGAGTTAGTTGCCGAAATAATCTTATCGAAACCGATATTCAACTTCAGCAACTGCATCTCACTGGCATCTTTGTTGATACAAACAGGTGTATTCATCTCGGGTATCACTTCTGGCACGAGGGCAAACACCTCCACATTGTCAAGCATAAAGTCACCACCGTTAGAGCTGACGCAGTTGTTGTTCACCTCCATCCAATACCTCTTATATTTCTTGGTGGTTCCAAACTCGAAGTAGAATTGCTGCCATACCACTTGACTACCATCACTGCCGTCAACATTAGTAGTGCCATTGTCTAACTCATAGCACTGACCAGGACAGAAGCGGTAGATAGTCTCTTTCTTTCCTGTATCAATGTTTTCTCCCTTTACCGTCAGCGTGATACCGCCCGGACAACGGTATTCGCCATCATCGCTATATCTGTTCGAACCAGATATCCAGCCAGAACACAATAACTTATCTCCTGCACAAAACTCTCCCTGGAAGTCAGCAGAGCAAATGTCACCTGGCTGCTCAGAAGCATCGATATAGAGGAAAGCAGACTGCAAGTTTGCATCAGGTCCAATGTTATAACCGTGCGTAGCATCATTCGCTGGCAAAGCAGTCTTTCCATTACCCCATTGCGTGTTTTTTGTTGTCACCATGGCGTACGAGCCCCAGTTACAACCATCACCGTCGAATGCATAGTTGGTATTATCGAACCTCAAAGGTATAGGGCTAGAGTTACCAATAGTACCATATCGGTCATCAACGCCATCATGTCGTGTAAGGGAACCGTCAGCAGCTGAAGAAGGATAATGATAGGTTTCACCTGTAGGATAGTCGAAAGTGATTTTAGCAATAGGCTTTCCTGCCATCTCCCTGAGTCTTTTTGGATCACGGTCAGAGTCTTTCACTTGATTAGAATTGTTCACAGATTTCCAAGGACGGGTATCAGAGTTCTTATCGAAGATGACGGTGAATTGGGCAAGTTGATATCTGGTTCCATTATTGTTGAAATATACATGGATATATGCCTTTTTCTCTTTCCCTTCTTCCACGTTAACAGTTGTTGCTTTACCTTCGCCATCCTTTGGATACCTAAATACAATGAAGCGGCTATCACCATACTGTGTCTTCACATTTCGAGCCACTTTGTCATAGAAGTAGAAGCCTTGATAGTCTTCATCGTTACCCTCCCTAGTTCCCTTCAGGTTAATATTCGGATTCCATCCGCCTAACCTGATTCCAGTATTGTTAGGGTCGTATATCCTTACCTCAATCTTTCCGCCACTGGCATTGTCGACAGCCGACACCAGATTGGCATCATCAGTACCATTACCGTCGAACACCCAGTAGTCAGAGAACACATGGCGCAGGCCAATGAACTCGCCTCGGTAGCCAGCCCACTTATCGTTTTCGTATGGTAACGGTGTATCAGAGAAATGGAATTCCTTTGTCTCCATCCAGTTGTTATCGTTAAGGAAAGCATCTTTAGCATCTGCATCACCAGTAAAATTCTCCTTCCATGTTGTAGCATCAGCCACACCTGGTTGCTCTGTATAACTACTCAGAGATGCCGCCATTACCTTGGCATCCTTCATATAGTAGATATAGCGCATGGTGAGTGAAGGTTCCTCTAAGTCACCCTCTAAATGTGCTGTCGTATTCCAATACCTCAAATCACTATAGCGCGACACATCGGCAGCCACTGTAAAGGCATTACCGTCGGAGTTCGTGAAATTAAACCTGCGCTGGACATTACGTGCATAACCGCCATCTTCAATACTTGTCCAGTCAAGTTTCTGACCCGTGGCCATACCATTTTTATAGAGGAAGTACTGTACGTCACCGTCGTCTCGAGTATCTAAACTGACGTGAGCCTTCAAATTGTCAAGGTCCATATTCTCCTCATCGGCTTCATCGTAGTTGTAGAAACGCTGATAGTAGATATGGTCATTGTTCTTGTTCAGCACCGTCGGGAACTCCACCGTGATGGTATTTCCCCTCTTCACATAGTGAGTTATCTCGAAATGGTTGGTCTTCTGCGTACTGTTGTCATAGTTCCACCAGTCAGAATCAGCATCCGTCGCCAGTCCCTGCTTGCCCAAACCTGCTTGCGCATATTGCTGCAGATAGGAGATTTTGTGGGTCACCATGTGATTGACAACTATCTCCTTCTTAACAGGGCTAACATAATACCACTTGACCCAGAAATCTTCAAAATACTTACTGATATCTTTGACTTCTGCGCTATAATATTCTCCGTTATCAGGATTTGGGATTGTTCCATCAGGGTCATTAGGCTGAGTCATTTTATTTTGACCGGCAAGGTATTCACCAGTAGACTTTCTCTTCAGGCGGAAATGCTTGTAATCCTCAACTTGTTCCAACTGCCACAGATAACTTTTTTCTTTCTCATCTGTATAAGCTTCTGCATTTCCAGTATAATTCAGAAGATCCCCAGTCGACGAGAAAAGACGCACTTGGACCTGATAAAACTCATCCTTATTGGGTACAGGCACCTCTACGGGCATGAATCCTGCAACCCAGTCTGTTGTATACTTATAATCATTATTTCCACCATAAGCCTGTGACACCGCAACACCATCGGTTTTACTACAACTCAGATAAAGGCTGTTTCCACCACTGGCCGGTGTCAGGCACTTGATTGATGTGATGGAACCGTTAGGACTATCACCAGCTACCTTAATAGCATTCAGATGAACGTATGGAAGGTCAGACAAATCAACTTCGGCCTTTCCATAACTATTGATGGTTACTATTCGCTCAATAGCAGTGCCTCCATTTGGATCTCCGCCAGTAACAGGCTCAGGACGGTTCAAAAGCACACGCAGCTTCATGCCAGGGTCTCCCTCAATAATCATCTTGGTGCAACCAGTAAGGTCGGCATAAGTTGTATAGTATACAGAAGCATTACCAAGACCGGCAATCACTTGGTTTGGATAACGATAAGTATTAATATTGATTTCTACGCCCTCGGCAGGAGTATCTGATGCATGTGTTGCAGCGGCATCGACGCCGTTCCATGTATAGAACTGGCTGCTGGCCAGACTGCTTTCGGTGTAATTAGTGCGTTCAAAAGTAATTGCAGTGACCGTACCATTGCTGCCCGACCAGTTTTTTATGGAATTAAGATGGACGAATGGAAGATCAGACACGTTAAGTTCACCTATGCCATTACCACCGATAGTGCAATATCGCTCGATTAAGCTTCCTCCGTTTGGATCATAGCCTTCCTCACCTTCAGCAATAGGTTCCAAACGGTTTAAAAGCACACGGAGTTGCATACCTGGTGTACCCTCGAAAATCAACTTTGCAGATCCACTCAAATCGGCATAGATATTATATTTGACATCACCACGTCCGACAATCGTACCACCGTTTCCCACCTCGCTATTGGCATGGAAGTCTATTGACGCTTGATCTTCAGAGACATGGGCTGCATTAGCGCCGACCCCATTCCAAGTAAAGAACATGGCGGCGGTGAGCGCATGACTCTCGAACTTATTGGCGTTTTGTATGCGTGTATAGCGGTTGGCATTGGGGAATTCAAGAGCATATCGGCCGTAATCCGCATTCTTAGGGCCTAATTCACTGATGCCGTTCTGATAGTTTAGATATTCCTCTGTTCCATACTTCTTAATATAGAACTCACCATTATCGCCAACCTTCTCTAACGTCCAAAGACCGTCTTGGTGGTAGGCAGCAAGAGTCGGTAGTGTATTCCAAGCATCGTAATACCACACGACTGACTTACGGGAAGATACAGCATCTGAAATCACATCACCTGTGCCTGAATAAGTCAAATAATGATGGGTAGTGAAACCGTTTGCATTTGCACGAGAATCTGCATTAGGGTCGACAGGATTATTATTACTGTTGTAAATGGTCTCTTGCCAATAAATTATGTGTGCAACATTGTCTTTCAGTTTCGCCACACGAAGACAGCTGCGGTCGTTTCCCTTGCTGTTGTTCCAAATGTTGACCCATGGATATTCGACATTACTAATCTTTTTATTACCCGCGATGGTGTTACCTGTATATGTGATGGGGCCTATCTCATAACCTCCACCGCTGTGATTGTAATATGTAAAGACGGATGCTTGTGATTCGTCATTAGTACTTAAGTAATCAGTTCCATTAAAATATGCCCAGTTGCCACTAAGACTTTTCAACTTAAACTGGTCGGCTACACCTGTACCCACCAAAGTCCATTGTAGGTTCTTGGCAAACGGGATGTAGTCTTTCGACCACAATTTATTCCCATTTCCTTGATCTGAGAGATAACTAATATTGGTACTATAATAGAACTGTATATAGTAATATTTACCATCTCCTATAACATCAGAGGGAACTTTCGTCTCAAAGGCATTGGGCATAGCAGCCCATTGCTCTGCTGTCTGCGCCTGCGCCGGTATGTTCAATATGGTCAAGGCTCCGAGCAGGAGGACTGTTCGTAGTAGGATTGTGGTATATCTGAGAAGTTGTTTCATTTTCATTGCTTATTTGCTTATGAAGAAAGAACTTTTTAATACTATGGATTCGGAATCTGTAAAATGACGTTGCACTTGAAGCTGTAGTCGTACTGGCTGCCCGACGGGCCAAGCTTCACGTTGATGGTGAGCGTGGTCTTGTAGGTGCCTGGGCTGAGGGTATTGTTCAGCTCGCCGACGACACAGTGGTTGACTGGATCGTAGGTGAAGGCGGTCTTTACGATTTTACCGCTACCAAATACGTCTGTGCCGTCGCTGTTTTTCCATGACAGTGACACGAACGTCACTTCCGGGTCGCTGAAGTCGCGCCAGGTGCCGTCGTTATTTTTCTGTGCAAAGGGCTTGAGTGCAATCAATCCGCCCGTACTAAAAGTGGTGGTGAGGGCATCGCTGCTGACTGTCACTGCGGGGTAACCAGCAATGGGCACAAAGGCGAGCGGCTCTACACGGAATATCCAATCAGCAATATAGATGGGAATATGTATCCAGTCGTTGCGGCGGATGACATTGAAACCGTCGCCGCCCGTCAAGCCATCTATATAGGGTATGGTCACGCCATAGCGCAGCTCTTCGGTGTAGCCGTCACGCCGAATCTTGAAACGCAGCGACAGTTGGTTTTCAGTAGTGGTGAACGTGGCATCAGTCTCGTTCACGTAGAAGAAGAGAGAGCCTGTACCTCCGTTTGCTGCAATAGTAGTAGATGCCGGTGTGTAGGTCACCGGTCCCACGTCAGTCAGAGCCGGCGCGGGAAGGGTGATGCCTTCTCCCGTTGATCCGTCAATGTTCTTCACATCACCAGTAATGACTACGTCGCTAAAGGCATACTCTTTGCCAGCATCCAGATTATAGAGATATATCTTCACATAGAACACTCCAGCAGTGGCGGCAAGACTATGACTGCTGAGGTCGTAGGAATAGGTGGACAGGTAGGGTGATACATTGTACCTTTCTGGGCGTACCCCTGTTGCAACTGCTGTGCTCGTTCCGCCGTTAATCACTACCACGTCAAAATATCCGCCGTCTGTACCTCCCCTACAGGCTTTGAACGACAGCCCCGTTGGCTTGAAAGTGAGGCCATTAGCGGCCTTCACCGTGAAAATGACGGCAGCTCGTTCATCGCGGGTCGTCACCTTCTCGATGGCCTTGAATGTCTGCAGATCTGTGCCATTTGCGGTTATCTGTCCTGTTGACTCCAGCTTTGCTCCCCACATCAGCTGTGCTTGAGAGATGAGGGGTGCTGACGGCACTGTAGCTACCGTCTGTATAGCAGCATCGTGAAGAGCCCATGTGGTGGTGACGTCGGTTTGATTTACCGTCGTGCTGTAGTATGGTGCTTTCAGGTCATAGAGCGAGAACAAATTGTCCTGACTGATGAGGTACACACCGCTGCCGCTGGCTGTGGCCTGGTTGATGGGTTCCACCTCAATGCCCAACACTTGCACATCGCTGTTTCTCTGGTTGGTAAACTGGAATTCAAGTTTGGCCATCATGCGCCAAAGGATGAGCGGGTCACTGATGTCCGTGGGCGTACTCCTTACAATCGTGAAGGAGCTTTGCGTCAGCTTTCCCGTCATGGGCAGTCCTGTGGTGGGCACAGTACTGATGCCATTGGCTATAGGCTGCATCACCTTCGTCTCGAAGTCGGTGGGCAATGTAGTATCGGTCACCTTACCGCCGCTCACCGTCAGGCCTGCAGCCGTCATCATATCGGGAGTAAAGTTAGCTAAGCAGTAGAAGGTGATGTCGTTGTAGGTGCCTACAGGTATCGGGTTGGAAGTGATGGTCTGAGTGGAGAGATAGTAGTTCTTGGGATCACCTTCGTGAGTGTTGCTGAGTGCCAACTCGCCCCCGCTGACGGCATCGATAATTGTATTGCCGTTACACACTAACAGGTGATAGCTCTTGATGGCACGCTCGTCGCTGCTTCCTTCAAGCCACGGTGTAGTGGTGGACACGGCACGTGTCTGTGCGGCCTCGGGAGTGCTGATGGTAATGGTCAGCCGTCCATAGCCGTCTGGAGTGGCATCGTCTGCCACCTTGTCGTCGGCACAGCTGGTAATCAGCAGCATGGCCAGCAGCGTTGTGATGAAATTATATCTTCTCATTATCTCAATCTCTCAGTCTCTCATTTTATATATATATAATGGGATGCTCCACATTTCGCCAGTCGTGAACAGCTATTGTCAGCTGGAGTATCCCAGTGTCGGGTGCAACTTCTTTGATAATAACGCGATAGATATTGTTACGGACGATGCCGAAGTTCATGGCGGTAGAAGCATTTGGCAGGTCGGCAGTGGGGTCGTTGGTGGTAGTGATGTCGTAGGATGTGCCCTCGCCCTGATGACGTAGGTAGCCGTAATAGACCATACGCTTGGGACTGGCATCAGTCAGGCCGCCCTTATAGTAATAACCCTCAATGGCAATACCGGTGGCATGATAGTAAAGGGGAGACTCCGTTAGCAGCGTATTCTCCATGGGGTATGCCACGATGACGTCCTCGCCCGTCTTTCCGCCATCGGTCAGCGAGACATATCCGGCACTGGTGCCTGAAGGTTGTACCGCAGCGTGCATGGTGGCAATACTCTTGTAATATCTGTTAGCACTAAAAGCTTCTGCTGTTGTTAGAGCTTTAACACTCTCAAGCGAATTGGTCAACAAGGGATGTGTGGCTGTGACCTTGCTTGCTGTTTGGGGGTCTAACACGTAGTTGCCGGTGGTCTCGTCGATGAGCCACTGGGGCGTGATGGTGCTGAGGCTGGCAGTAAGGCGTTTCAGCAGATATTCGTTGCCGAATTTCGTCTCTGCGATGTTTGTGCCGTTGTTAAGGTTGAAGGGCATGATGCCTGTGACGACAAACCTATCGCTGGTGCTCCCTACATTGTAGACGTAGCCAGCCTTGTCGGCGTTGTAAGTGCCGTTGACAGCCCAGAAGTCGATGCGGGCAGCAAGGCGCTCGATAACCAGTGGCTGGTCGGTCAGGTTATAGTAGTAGTCGCCGGCAGCATCTTGCGTGCGAATGCCAGAGGCAGCAAAGTTCAGCGTCTGGTCCTGCTCCGACGACATAACGAAGTTACCGCAAGCGGTAGCGGCCGTGGTCTCGTCGCCGCTGTAGATTCTGTTGAGCGTCATGTTGCGCAGCGTGTTCAGCGTAGACGTTCCGGCAGTAACGCTGCCCGTCAGGTCAGCGTTGGCTACGACGATGGCGCGGTAGGTCTTGGTATAGTCAATGGCATTGTGTGGCATCAGCTGGTCGCCCGTCTGATAGGTGGCCTCAATTCTGGCATCTGTATCCTTGGTGGTACGGAAAACGGGATAGTAAGCCACAAAGTCGATGGTTGGATCGGTAGTTGTGTTAATGCCTGCTGCGTCTGAGGTCTGATAGAGTATCAACGTAATGCCGGTGACAGCGTTCTCACGGGCAAAGCCTGGCTCGCGGCCGTCGCCGTCCTCCCCGCCGGATGGTGTTCCTCGGGTGACGCTACCGTTATTGTTGGCGACGGCGATAGACAGGTTGATGTAGTGCTTGCTCACCTCAGGCACCGTAACGTCTGGATCGCCATCCGTCACTGCCGTGCATGCTGTTAGCAGCATCGTCACCAATCCTATGTATATCAGCCGTAGCTTCATGTCCTTTGATGATTCCGTTTCTTAACTATTCCAAGTTCACATTTTGTATGCGCATAGCCCATGAGAGGATATTGATGCGCACCTCGGCAAACTGCCACTTCTCGTTACGGATGAAGAAATCCAGGTAGAAGTCATAGGCACGATCCAGGTACTCCTGGCGCGAGTAGGCAAACAGGTCGTAGGCATTGCGGCCCTGTGCCAGGAAGTAGGCCAGGTCGATGGCACAGACCTCCTTGCCAGTGTTCCGGTTGCGTATGATGAGCAGTGCGTTGTCGTCGCTCTTCTCATGCCACACCAGCCGGTTGAAGGTCAGGCAGGCGTGGGCTGTCCGTTCTGTGGCTATGCCTCCGTTCAGGTCGCTGTTGTCGGAGTTCCACTTGTAGAACGGTGTATACACCAGGTCATCGTCGGGCAGCAGCGTGTTGTTATAGGCTAAGTAGCCGTTGCGGTCCACGATATAGTAGTCGAACTCCTCCGTGGAGATGCCCGTGGGGTCGTCCAGGTTATGCAGTCCTATGGTCAGCATCTTCGTATCGCGTACCATAGAGATGTTGGCAACAGTCTTGTAGGCTTCCTTTACCTCCACCACTTCGGCACCGGTCATGCCGTGCCAGAGCGTATCAAGTGGAGCGACGTTGCTTACCATGGGGTTGCTGCCGTTCGTGCCAGCCTCGCGGTCGAGCTTTACTGTCAGTTTCTCGTTATTATCACCCACAGCCAGGGTGCTGCGATGGTATTTGGCGCCAGGTGTGGCGAGCGTCGCTTCATAGCCTTTCTGGTGAGCCAGTGCGATGAGGCGATACTTTCCCTCGGGCAGATCCAAGATCTGCATGGCGTGCGTATATTTACCATCAATCATCATGCCCATGGTGGGGATGTTGTTGTTTTCGTATGTACGTACGAAGCGCCCCTCGCTGTCAAATACGTAGAGCGTGACACCTCCGACGTGGTCGCCGAACATGTCAGCCCGCTGCAGGTTATAGTCATACTTGAAGGTGACAAAGAGTCCGCAGTTGGTGATGTCCTCATCCTCTGTCATCATGTCGCAGCTCGAAAGCATTGCGAGTGATACAAGTGCAAGAAGCAATTTCCGTACTTTCATATCGTTTTGTATTCGTCAGCGATTTTTCTATTTGTGATTTGCTTTTGAAAAGCGAGCGGCCGCTCCGCCCTTCGGGGCGGCCGCTCTGTCGTCAATCTATTTCAAGATTTACTTCAAGTTCCAACTCTGAGGACGCTTAGCCCAAGACAGGATATTGATGCGAGCCTTGATGTAAGCATCTTCCAAATTGTCATCCGGATGTTCGGGATCAGGTTCGGGATCGTCAGGATCAGGAGTTGTAGGAGTAACTCTGTTAATTTCTGGAACCGTTGAACTACCAATCTTAGCAATCTCACCAATTGTGAGATAATACCAGTTGTTACGAACCATACCATAACGGCCAAGATAATTGGCATCACGTGTAGCAGGTGAGGGATTATCGGGATATATTTTATCATATGTGCTCTCTGCAGGAGCAGTTCCCGTTCCATATTCATCAGTATTCCACGGAGTCAAATCATCGCCGAAATGCTTGATACGAATCTGATAGTAGGTGTCACCACCTTTATAATAATTAATCTTACCAACCTTAGAACTAATTATATCTACAAGACCAGAAAGGTCGTGACCCTCAACATTTGTAGCTGAAGCATCGATTGTAATGGCTGTACCTGCCTGGGTATTTGCAGCAGGAATCGTCATACTCTTCAGCTTAAGTACGCCTGCATTGGAATCGTCTGTGAAAGCAATATCAACAGTAGATAGAGTCCCCTTGCCACCCTTTGAAGGATCAGCATCATCCCACCAAGAAAGGAATGTGCCAGTGCTAAGAAGTGAAGAGGCTATCTTTTCCTTAACATTGTTAAGAGTATACATGATATTTCTATTTGCTCCAATCGTATAGAAATCAGCCCCACCCAAATTAACTTTAAGTATAACGCGTGTAGTAAGTTTGTGAATCTGATGTTCAACATCGAAAGTATTCTCAAAGCAATACTGTGGATTAGCGTTACCCACTAGAGCACTATATGAAGTGTTAGAATCAAACATACCGCTTGCCCAAGTAGCTGTATAGTTAGGATCTTTCGCCCAATAAGTTCTATAGCCAGCTTTGTCCACCTGATATGTATGTTCAATATCAACAGGATTACCACCGACAAAACGATACTGATCACTAGCTGATACAGAACTGCCATTACTCTTCAAATTCCAGGTGATAGATGGGACATTACGTACTACATAAGATGTGTGGTTAGTATTGTCAATACACCAGCCAGACAAACTTGCGGTAAATGAAACAGGATTACCTGCTCCGTCTTTCAGAGAAGTTACTTTAAGATAATCAGTAGAAGTATTGTCAATCGTCACCTTTGCAACACCTCGTTCTACATAAATGTCAGCCGCTGGTACGTTATCTGCATCTGCCTCTGCCTTAGTTTCGTAAATCTTTGAAGCATCTACTGGAACGAGCGTATGCATTGTCGGTGCAGCAGTAGGATCGCTCTTACCACCCTTCACTTCGCTTAACACAGCATTTGTCATGAAGAAATAATCGTTACCACTAATTGTGTAAATAAAACTATTTGTTCCAGCTGTAGCAACAGCAGTCTGAAGATCATTCAACTTAATACCGCCAACAGCAGCTCCCTTAAGAATACTAACCTTAGTATCAGATGATTTCTCGATAATTCCAGCTCCGTTAACCACTGCCAATGCATACAAATTGGAGGAAGGTGCATTTAACAACTGAACGGTCTTAGTATTATAACTAGTTACCTGATTAGGATTGTCCGGGGTTAGTTTTGTAAAACTATTACCAACATCCTCAACCTGTACAAGTTGTGCAGCAGTTTCGCTTGAACCCTCAAAGAATAATACAATAACATTGTCTACTGCAAATTCTTTGTCAAGACCATCATCAAGGATTGGAGTAGTTGTATCATCCTCACTCCATGCACGTGTTGAGGCCTGTTTTGCAGCTGGCAGATTAATACCAATCTTAACAAAACCTCCCTCTCGCCCCTTAAATGGATCCTGATTGTTCTCATCAACAGCGTCATTTGATGTACAAGCACCAAACAGCAGTCCTGCTGCTGCTAACGCTAAGAAACTAAATTTTTTCATAAGCTTAATTGTTTTTTGAAAGTAAATATAAATTTGAATTATTTCTTAATTATTGATTGATTTGTTATTTCAGGATTTTGATTGCCTCGCGGTTTTTGCTGACATCGAGTCCCTTCTGTGCGGCGGAGTTGAGCAGGCGTTCGGCATCGGCATAGCGCTTCTGGATGATGGCCACCACGGCACGGGCATTTTGGGCCTCGCCGCTGTCACCTGCCCGTTCCAGCAGACTCTCTGCCTTTAGCAGGTCTTTCTGGCGGATGGCAATGTTGGCCAGGTTGACGAGCGCCTCAGGAGCATCAGGATAGATGTTGACAGCCTGCTGCATGGCACGGTTATAGTCGTCGCTGCCTGGCTCGAAGGTGTGGGCCACATCCCACAGCTCGCGCAACGACAACTGGTAGGGCTTGGTCTTATAAATCTCCTTGGCCTGCTCGAGGGTGAAGTCGCTGAAATTGAACGAGATGTCGTAGTCGGAACGGCGCAGACCAGGATAGACCTCGCGCAACAGGTAGCGATACTCGTCAGGATAGCGCAGCTTGATGCGCCATTCCTTCGGATCGGGATCCAATGACTTGTCGTCGATAATGCTGAGTATCTCACTGCGGTGAGGCAGTGTCTGCTCGCTCATGTTCACAACAGCCTTGCGCAGTCCCTCCCAGTTCTCTGGCGTAGCCTCGGCAGGCGCGAAGACGTTGGCAGGCAGTTTGTACTGCTGACGGACATAGTCGGTAAGCGACTTAGCGCGGTTGGTAGCCAGCATCTTGTTATGCTCGTAGGGGCTTTCGGGCGATGCATAGCCGTGAATCTTCACCTGACGGACGGATACGTTGGGATCCTTCACCATCACATCGAGCGTGTCGGTAATTTTCCGCAGCTCGCGGCGGTTGTTCATATAATCGGGCTTCACTTCCCACTTGTCCACCACGAAGGTGATGTAGGCAGAGCCGTGGAGATTACGCTCCTTCTTGGCGGGCGCCGGCACCACGTCGGTCAGCGCAATGAGGTCGTACGGGTCGGTCGGCTTCAGCGAGGTGAGAAATGCCTCCTTGTTCTTCAGGAGGTCGCCGCATCCGCAGAGGTCGCACTCCAAATAAATGTTGGCGGAGCTGTGCCAAGGCTGGCTGTCCAGCTCGTCGTAATAGCCGTAGGTCTGGAACGTACCGTTATACCTGCGCAGGTTGTCGCAGTTGTCGGCATAGAGCGGGTCAATGCCTTCGCGCTCGAACACGATTTCCTGACGGCGGCCGCTGACGATGAGGGTCTTCAGGCGCTGCTCGTTCTGTCCATCGCTGGAGCGGATAACAGGTGTGAAGGCGCGGTAGCGGTTGCTGGGCACGTCGAGGCTGTCGAATATGAATTCCATCCTGAGCACGGTCTTGTCTGCTATACGTGCCACATCTATGTTTCGCACGCTGAGCTTCGCATCAACGCCAGTCAGGGTGATGGGTGCCTGTTGCTGCTGAGCCGAGAGTATGGCTGATACAGCAAGCAGAATTGTTATAATAAACGTTTTTTTCATTTTCTGATAATAATTATCCATTATCAATTATCCATTTCTCAGAAAAGATAGAGCAGCGACAGGGCTGCCTTCGTAGGGCCGATGTAAATCTTGTCGCCGTCATCAACCTTCTTACCGCAATCGCCGCACTTGAACCTGTCGTAGTCAATGTAGGCGGCACCCACGCCGAGGGCTGCCTCAAAGTTCCAATGGCGGGAGAGCACCCACTGGTAGCCGTAGCTTACACCGCCGCCAACAAACCATCCCTCGAAGCGATCGTCTTGCAACTCCTTCCACCAGCCGAGAGGCATCTTGATCTTATAGGCATTGTACTGCCCGCCAAAGGCGTGGATACCAAGGAAGGAACCGTTGAACCGGTGGCAGAACCAGTAGCGCCACTCGGGGTTGACCACCCAGTGCTTCAATTGCTTCTTGTCGTCGCCGTGTCCGAAGGTCCATGGATGCAGGCCATAAAACACCTGGAAAGAATGCTTCTTTCCTAAACCTACTTCCATTCCCACGTTAGGAGTCATTGCAGCATCGTAGAGCAGATTAGTTTTCATTGCTACCTGTTGTGCATCAGCCGACAGTGTCATGTAAAACATGATTGTCAGAACACCCAGCCACTTAGAGAGATATTTCGCCATAACGTTTAGGTTTTTTCCCGATAATACCAAAATGAGCTTCAAAGGTAGGACATTTATCCCAAACGTCCAAACTATTTAACTGGAAAACAACATTATTTAACAAAAAAGCTAAAAAAACTTCGTACGCGCGAGCGCGTACCGAATTTTAATAAAATCAAGCAAAACAGAAAGAATCGGTAAATTGGTTAAAAGTGTGAAAGAAGTTAACTGGCTTTCACGTCCATTAACAAGAAACCATCCGTATACGTAAAAAAAGTCAAATGTCAAACGCTGGGCTTTCACGGTGGAAAACCGCCCAGTGTTTGACATTTGACTTTTGTTACTCGAAATCGGTTGAGGAAGGTTGACCCAATTGTGCTCTATGGTCTCTCCCATTGCTCTCCCATTTTCATAAAGCAAATAGCAACAAATGTGCCAAATAATAAAATATTTAATCGAAGATGGATTAATTCCTACTTCTTCCCCGACTCGTATTGCTCGCGTATCTTCTTGATGCGAAGCAGTAGGTTCTTGTAGTGAAGGGCGTTGAGCGAGCCGTCTTGCGGCTGTTGCTTCAGATAGCTCTCCACCTTATCCAGATGTTGCTCTACATAGAGTACTGCATCGCTGTTGGCAGCAGGGGTGTCAGGACCGCCTGTTGTGCGCGATACAGTCATCGTAGGCGTAGAGGAAGTAGAGGTCATGGTTACATTGTTGAGCACACGGTCGAGCGACAAGATATAGTAACGTTGCAACTGGCGGCGGAAGATGTTACGCTTCTCTTCCTTGTTGTTCAGCGGTTTCCAAACGGTGGCAAAGACGTCTGAGAGGTATTCCTCCAAGGGATAGACACCGTCTCTATACTGGTTGGCCAGCAAGTTGGGCGAGAGAAGATATGACACACCAGTACGTGCAATGGAGAGCAGCTCGTCCTCAGCGTTTACGCCTAACTTGTCTTCAATGCTCTGAGGGAATAGCCACAGAGCAGGTTCCATGACATTGTCGCCCACCCATTGTATGGCCTCCTTCTGCTGAGCCTTGGGGACGAAGTCGTATGGTTTCATACCAGGCACAGTATTATGCAGACGTCCAAGGATGTTGCGTTGCACGTGGCCCACATAGCGCTGGAACTGCTGCCTCACGGCACGGTGCATCTCGCTCAGATCGTCGTACTGACCGTCGGGCTGCTGCGTCCATTGTTCCAGATTCTGCATCACTCGCTGCAGGTTCTTGATGCCGTAGGTAGAGGCCTTCATATTGTTGTCGCCTACACTCTCGGTCTGGCTGCGTGGATCCTGTCCCCTTCCCTCGTCGCCTACATACGACATGTTGGGATGGGCTTTCAGCATGGCGGATACTTGACTGCGCAAGGCTTTCTTCTCGTCATAGGGGTTCTTGAACTCCGGTCGGTACTGGTATCCCCACTTGATTGCCCACTTGTCATAGTCGCCAATGCGGGGGAAGAGTCCCTTCTCGCCAACCTTATCCTCGGGTTGGGCTACATAGTTAAAACGGGCGTAGTCCATAATGCTTACGGTGTGACCGTTTTTCTCTACCCATGCTTTGTCTCGCAGTTTCTCAACAGGTGTAAAACTGCTGGAGATCATGTTGTGTCGCAGACCGAGGGTGTGTCCAACCTCGTGGCTTGAAACAAAACGAATGAGCTGTCCCATGAGTTTGTCATCGAGTTTCATCTTCTGTGCACGTTTGTCCAATGGAGCGCATTGCACGATGTACCATTTGCGCACAAGGTTCATCACGTTGTGATACCAACAGACATGAGCCTCGATGATCTCGCCGCTGCGTGGGTCGACAATGCGAGGACCATAGGCGTTCTCAGTCTCTGACGGCAAATAGCGTATGAAGCTATAGCGTGCATCATCGGGGCTGACGCTACCGTCGGCAGGCACTTCTTTGGCTACAATGGCATTCTTGAAACCGGCATTCTCGAAGGCAACGTTCCAATCGTCGACACCCTGCTTCAGATAGGGAATCCACTTCTTGGGTGTGGCAGGGTCAATGTAATATACGATCTGTTTCTTGGGCTCCACCAGCTTACCTGCGGCGTATGCTACCGGATCTTTCGGCTCTAAGCGGTAGCGAGAAACAATGGCGTGATGGGAAGACTGTGCTTCGTCTTCAAACTTCGTGATGTTATTTACAAAGTACCCCACGCGCTCATCCTCCAGACGAGGCTTCATGGGTTCTTCTGGCAGCAGCACCAGACTGGTGTTCATGCTAAGCGTCACATCGCCGGTGCTTCCAGCAGGTGTATTGCTAAGGCGGCCGGAGGCACCATATGTACGCAGTGTGCTGATCTCTATGTTCGTGGGGAATGCCATGACGGTATCTACGAAGCATCGGTCGTTTTTCTGTCCGCCGATGCCTGATGCAGACTTTGCCGACGAGTTGAATCCTGCTACAGCATTGTCACCCGTCAACAGCGGTGTCACCTCTATCAGGTGGTCTCCGTTGTCGGGATTGTCGCCGATGATGTTGAACATCATCACAATGGGGTCCACCGTAGAGCGGTCTACGAGAGCCGAGATGTCGTCGTCAGGATCGGCCACTTGAGTGCGGGCATACGAACGAAGCAACATGGTACTGCTGTCACGCTGTTCAAAGTATACACTATTGTGGCTCACCTCTTCACCAGGCAGTTTGTCAAACCCCTGTGGGACGTTCACCAGGCGGCTCACAGAAAGCATCAGCCGACCTAACAGCTGGTCGGGAATTTCCCAGTACCACTTTTTCTCGATATGGCGAACGCGGAACATACCTTCCAGGCAAGTGCCACCCTTTTTCACCAACTTGTGATAGGGCTTGCTGTGGTCTTTCACGGTGGTGTCCTCACAGCACTCATGCTTTTTTTTCACAACTTTGTCTACCTCCACACTGTCGGTCTTCAGTGTGTCAACCTTCACTGTGTCTGTCTTCACGGTATCGTTCTTGGCAAACAACATACGTGGTAACGCAACTGCACTCTGTGCCAGCATCAGCAAGAGTGCAGCTATTGTAATGCTTCTGTTCATCATCCTGTATCTTTTATGGTTATTTAGTTTAGGTTGCAAAGATACAAAAAATAAGTGAGAAGCCAAGGATTTTGTCGTTTATATTTTGGTTATTTAACCACTATCTTTTTCCCGTCCATAATGTATAGTCCTGGGCGCAGTCCGTTCAAGGCATCGCGGCGCAGACGGTCGCGTCGCATAACCACTCCGTTGATGGAATAGACGTTGACGCGTTCACGCGGCATGGAAACCTCGTCAATGCCTGCAGCATCGTTACGGGGCAGCAGCCAGAAGTCTATATATTTCAGATAGGTGTTTCCTGTACTGGCGGGCAGGCTCCACTCCACAGAGTCTCCGCTCCAGCACTCCAGTATATATTCCTGGCCTCCGGCGGTGGTAATGCGGGTTTTCACGCTGTCCTTGCCCCATACATGGTGATTGTCAGTGACTTCGCCGCTGTATAGGCTGCCGCTGGCCCAGTTGCGGTATTCTCCAAAGACCACTTTGGCAAACCACATCTTCTCAGGAGCCTTGAACGACAGCTGTGCTCCTGCACGCATCCATAGCATTGTATAGATTGGCTCATCGGCTTCGTTCAGGTCGTGGGTCTTCACCATAGCATTGTCATAATCCGTCAATTTGTAGTTTGACGGGGTCAGCGTCAGCAGAATCTTACCGTCGTCAACGTTCCAGTCGAAGACCTGCGTCTCTGTCAGACAGCCCGTCTCATCGTCCACTACCGACCAGTTGTACTGCTTGCCGTTTTCCTTTACCATACCCTTGTCGCGGTTGGGTATACTGACTGGGAGGTTCCAGGGATTCTGGTTAAAGTCGACGCGTACATAGGTGGAGTCCTGTGCCGAAGCACTCATGGCCACGAAGGCCAGCATCATTGTTGTGTAGAGTTTCTTCATGTTCCTTTTTTATTTTATGCTTTATTGTTTTTTCCGTAATCTCATTCATCCGTATTCAGTGTCAGGTTTGGATTCTTGTCACGTGCTGACAAAGGAAACGGAATGATGTATAGACGCGAATCAGGTCTCAGGGTGTAGGTCTGCTGTGGTACGCTCTTTGTCACGATGGGAAACGTGCGGGTGATGGTGGTCTGATACTCCGGCTCAATGTTCAGGCGTTTCAGGTCAAAGAAACGGTGGAAGCCATAGAGTAGTTCCTTACGTCTCTCCAGGATGATGGCTTTCATCATGTCGGCCTGAGAACTCGGAACAGAGATCTGTGAGTTGGCAGAAGAGAGTCTGTGGGCACGAAGTTTATTCACCAGTTCCGTAGCCTTGGGTAAATTGCCTAATCGTGCCTCTGCTTCGGCCAGTGTCAGGTAAACTTCCGGTGTCTTCATGCCCATAGTGGCATACATGAATTTAGATGTGGTGACCGTCTCTATCCAGATGTCGGCTCCTGAGCCAGAGTCGAACCACGTAGTGGGCTGTCCGTTTTCCATGAAGAACAGAGTGTAGCGGAGGTCATCCTTCTCCTGTTTGAAAAGCTGTACCAGCTCGGGGCTGATCATGCCGTAGGTCTTGAAATGGGCGCTTTCGCTGGTCCATCCACTGCTGCCGTTCCATATGTAGCTCAGCACCTCGGGATTGCGGTCGTCGCCATACTTGTCACCATAGTTCTTGTCAAGGATGCCGCGTCTAAAGGCATTGATTTCATTGTAATCCACCAATGCATCATTCAGTGCCAGTGACTTCTCGGCAGCCTCCTTGGCCTTCTGCCAGTCACGGTGGAACAGATAGACCTGCGCCAACAGTCCGTAGCCGAATGCCCTGTTGGGATGGTAGATGTTCGCAGGTTTCTCTTGCAGCAGTGGCACAGCTTCCTCCAGTTCACGGATAATGAAATCGTAGACCTGTGCTACGGTGGCTTTCTTCGGTGTGGCTTCCAGATCATAATGTTCCATGATACAGATGCCTCCGTCCTGTTCCGCCGTTGAGGGCGTATAGGCTTTCGCAAAGGTGTTGACAGCCAGGAAATGGTCGAAGGCCCGGTAGGTGCGTGCTTCGGCTTTGGCCAGTGTCTTGGTCTCCTGCGGGCCTTCTGCCTCATCGATATTGTCGAGTACAAGGTTCATGCGCAGGATGTTGCTATACATGTTTTCGTACAAATTGTTATCGGCCAAGAGTTTGCGGTCAGCCTGCTCGTTGAAGGTGAAGTTGATGCCGTTGTACGAGGTGTTCTCATTGCCAATGATGTTCGACTCCTTTGACCACAGTTCATCGGTAAGGAATGCGAAAGCTGATGGATGGTATCCGCGCATGGGGTTGGCAATCAGCTCGTAGTACTGAGGGGCTGAGTCAACGGTGATGCTCCCCTTCGGTGTAATGTCAATGTAGTTGTCACACGAGAAGAATAAGAAAAGCAAGACTATTCCCAGTCCCTCTTTAATTAAGGGGAGACAGAACAGGCGCCCTGCTATTGTCTTGATTGTATTCTTGATTGCTTTCATAATGATCTGTCATTTTTTGCCCCTCCACTTAAAAAGGGGTGAGGTGTTCTTTACAATGTCGTTGATAGCCCGATACTGATGGTCTTTGGCTGCAGCAGGGTGCGTCCACCCGATTTGAGTGAATAGGATTCAGGATCGATGTCATTTCCGGCTGCCGACCAGTAGAAGAGGTTGTTCATCTGTAATGTCAGCCGTGTATGACCGATGTGTAGCTTCTGGGTAATGGTCTCCGGCAGATGGTAGGTCAGGTTGACGGAGCGCATCTTCACATAGTCAGCCGACTTTACCTGTGTATCGGCATAGCGCCACCATTCCGAGAAGGTTGATGCATACTGCTGGACGTTGGTAGGCATCTCATAGAAATGCTTCACTGTATGGTCGTTCACATGGTCGGATGTCATCTGGTATGAGTTCATGTCAGTGACGTCGAGCCTCAGCTTGTTGCCACCCGAGAAGATGAACAGAGTGTTCAGCTCCAGCTCTTTCCATCGCAGGTTTAGCGCCAGTGAGCCAGTATGTATGGGAACAAACGACCCCATGTTCTTCAGTGCTGCCACCCCTTTCAGGGCCGAGGAGGTAGTGACCTCTGTGGGGTTGCCTTCAGCATCAAACACAGCCATCTCGTTGCCGTTTTCATCGAGAATCACAGGGTAGCCGTTTACCACGCGGCTCAGTTTGTATGCCCAGACCGTATTGTAGCTCGTTCCCTGTATGCGGTAGTTCTCTGGTGCTGAGATGAAATTGGAGGCACCGTCGGCAGGATTGTGCTCTACGCGCAGCATCTTGTTCTTGTTGTACGCGTAGTTCAGAGTGGCCGTGAAACCCCAGTTCCTGGTACGCAGCACATTCGCTGTCAACGACAGTTCCACTCCTTGGTTGCGCATCTTACCATTATTTATTACGCGCGAGGTGGCTCCCAGTGTGGAATCCAGATACTTTGTCACCAACAGGTCATCGCCCACACGGTTGTAGAACTCCAGCGAACCGCTCAGCAGATTGTTCAGCAGCCGGTAGTCAAAGCCTACGTTAAATGTAGTGGTCTTCTCCCAGCGCAGTTTCGGGTTGGGCAGATTGTCGTCCGAATAGTTCAGGTATTGCGTGTTTGTCGGGTCGAGGCTGAGGGTGCGGTAACGTGCCACGAAATAAGTTGTGGAACTCTGATCCACATTTCCGTTCACGCCATATGTAATACGAAATTTCAGGAAGTCGAGCCACGACACCCCTTTCATCCACTGTTCCTCGCTCATGTTCCAGCCACCGCCTATTGACCAAAGAGGGTGGTGCTGGTTCTTGGTGTCCAGTCCGAAGAGGTCAGCTTCGTCCCAACGGATGCTTCCTGTCAGATTATAGCGGTACAGGTAGTTGTAGCCAACGTTGGCATAGAACGAGGCATACCGGTGGAAGGTCTCGCTCTGGCTGGCAGCAGGTCCGCCAGCAAAGCGTTGTGTGCCGTCGTAGACCAACGACTGCCACCCGTCGGTGGCCAGGCTGAGCCAGTCCATACGTACCGAGGTCAGTGCTGTCTCATTGTAGCCGTACATCACCTGGTCAATGAGCCTTGGAGAACGATTCTCCCTCAGTTCAAAGCCCATGATGGCGTTCACGTTGTGACGGCTCTGCATAAAGCTCTTGTCGAAATTCAGCTGGTTGCGGAAGGTATAGCGGCGAGAATTGTTCGTCTGCTGCTTGTAGCGGCCCCCGGAGGGCAGCAGGCTGTTTCCCTCCTGATCCACAAAAGCGTTGTGGGTCATACGCATCTGATAGGTGTCGGGAGCGTCATAGGCCTCGTTGCGTGTCTGCGCCCATTCATATTGGAACATCACGTTATATCGGAACCATTTCAAGAATTTCGCCTCAAGGTTCACGAAGGGTCTCAGTCTCACATTGCGGTTTTTCGTCAGACCTTCTCCCAGCGACTCCAGCACATTGAACGAGAAAGGCATCAGCACATCGCCCGCCTCTTCCTCAACTTCGCGTATGCGGGACAGGTTGACAGCGCTGCCACCAAAGCCCGAAACACTCACATAGGGCGAATACACCAGGTTCCCCTGTGCATCCTGAATGCTGGCATAACGTTCCTGCAGGGTGTAGCTCGTGTACGAGCCGTTGGGAGACTGACTGTTGGAGAAACGCGTATCAATGCCCAACTTCATGTTGAGCCACTTGGCTATTGTGAAGTTCGACTTCAAGTAGATGGAGAATACGTCGTTCTGGTCGTTCTTCACGCGGTTCTTGCCGTGCTCATAGTTGAACGATGCGAAATGGTTCGACAACTGTGACTTCTGCGATAGCGACACATTGTAGCGCTGGGTCACAGCCGTTCGCCAGGCCAAGTCCCGGTATTGTGAATAATAGTCGTTCTGTCGCCACTGCTGCAAGGTCTTGTCCACATCGCCCTGCGAGATCAGCCCGTCAGCTTGGTCGCGGTAGAGCTGGTAGAGTGGGGAATAGTAATTGTTGGCATACGAGGAGAACAGTGTCTTGTAGTCACCGCTGTTCTTCACCCGTGCCTCATACACCTTTGTCTCGTAGTCAATGATGTCGCTGGTCGAGGCATAGTGCATTGCATTGAAATCTGGTTTCGTTGAGATATACCAGTCAGCATTCACGTTCACTGTGGTCTTGTCGGTCTTACCCTGCTTGGTGGAAATGACAATCACACCGTTGGCAGCCAACGCACCATAGATGCTGGCAGCGGCAGCATCCTTCAGCACCGTCACCGACTCCACGTCGTAGGGGTTGATTTCCGACAGTTCCAGGTTCGTGGCCATTTCGTCCACCACAATCAGGGGCTTCGTACCCACGCTGTTCGAGAACGTGCCCACGCCTCGCAGGATGGGATTGCTCTCACCCGTATTAGGATTGATGTCCATGCGCAGTCCAGCCACCTGCCCCTCTAAGGACGAGAGAAGATCCTTGTGCATCACCCGGTTCAGCTTAGTGGAGTCTACGAAACCGAAGGCAGCGGTGCTTCTTTCACGCGACAGCCGCTGATAACCTGTACTCACCACCACCGTCTCGGCCAGTTGTGTCGTCTGCTCCTTCATCTTCACATTGACGGTGGACTGGTTCTTTGCCGAAGCTTGATAGGGCTCCATGCCCATATATCGGAACACCAGCACCGCCCCGTCATTGTCTACCTGTAGTGTGTACTTACCGTTGATGTCTGTCACCGTACGGTGCTTGCCGTTCTTCACACTCACCGTCACGCCAAACAGCGGTTCACCGCTCGAATCGGTCACTGTACCACTGATCTGACGCTCCTGTGCAAAGGCACTCGCAACTGAAAGCACTGACAGCAGAATTAATAGTAAATAGGTTCTCATACGATAGTATTTCTTCAATTTGGATGCAAAAATACGAAAAAAAAATAAGAATCGTGTGAAGAATGAAATATTTTTTTGTATCTTTGTCGCCGAATACGATTATTAATAACTTAAATCCCTTTTTGTATGATTAAATTTCTACGTTTTACATTATTCAGCCTGCTGATGCTGCTGGGTATGAACACCTATGCAGGCAGTGTGGTATTTGACTTTACCGGCGACGATGCCTACAGTCAGTTCGGATTCACTGGCTTCTCGACGGGCGATTCCGGCTTAGGCGACTTCACCGAAACCAAGAGTATCACAAAGGATGGTGTGTCTCTGGTTGTGAATCCCAGTGAAGGTAAGACTCCGAACCGCATGTGGAGCGGCTCGATGCGCCTGTATGGTGGCATGCTGATGTTTGCTTCTGCTGAGGAGATTACCAAAATCGAGTTCGAACTGAACTCAGGCAAGTGGAGTGCCGACAACTACGCATCTACTGGTACACTGGAGACCGGTTTGTGGACAGGCAATGCACAGAATGTGTCTATTGTCATAGCCGGCAACACACAGATCAAGAAGATGACCGTCACTACTGGCGAGGGTGCTGACGATCCTTCCGATTCTGACAGTCTCTTCGATGATTTCGATTTCGCTACAACCAAACTGACCAGCGCTGACAATCTGCTGACGTTCGAATTTACAGGTGTCTACAAGGAAAAGGATGTCTCTGGCCAGGTGGTACTCAACTTTGAGAACAGCCTCTGCAACAAGGCCACTATGATCACCACCTTCGCTACTGTAGAAATGGCACAGGCCGTTTACCAGGAGGCAGCTATTGAAGCAGCCGATGAAGGCTACGCTTCTGTTGACCTTGAGGGGACAACCGTTACCATTGTCTTGCAGGAAGACTTCGTGGGTTCTTCATATATCGCCATCAGGTCTATCCTGCATCTGCTCACAGAAAAGGATGCGGAGGTAGGTATGGGTAACCTTGAAAGCCCCTTGAACCCTGTTTCGGCCAACGTCATCGCTGGTTCACTTGGGAAAGACGAGGTGTCAAAAGAAGATTATTTTATAAAGGGAAAGATAGCTTCCATCAAGCATACTTTTAATGCTGACTACGGAACCGCCACCTTCTTTATTTCAACAGACGGGCAGGACGACTTTACTTTCCAGTGTTATTCAGTCAACTTCCTGGAGAACAAACCCTGGGTTGAGGGCAATGAACAGATCAAAGTCGGTGACGAGGTAATCATCTGCGGTAAGCTGGTTAATTACAAGGGCACTACTCCTGAGACGGCTTCTAATAAAGCCTATATCTATTCACTCAACGGTAAGACTGCTGCCGGTGGCGAGACTCCGGTTGCTGATGCCCGTGTATGGGACTTCACAAAGTGGAGCGATGCCACAGTGGCTAACCTGAAGGCCGATGCTGCCGCCAGCAAGACTGCTGGATGGAGCGATGTGGAGAAAGCTGCCGATGCCGAGAACAACGCCGATCCCACCGAGGCCTCCAAGGACAACTGCTTCTGGAGCGTGGCTTCTGCCAATGAAGATGGTACTATATCAGCCAACGGTCAGGTTATCGAGGAACTGAAAGGACTCTTATGGAACAGCAAGTATACGGTGAGACGTTCGCTGGCCATTGCCGTGAACTATCCGTCGGCTCTGAACGATTACGCTGGTCCTGCCTATCTGTGGCTAGGCGGCGGTAAGAACAAGATTCCTTGCTTCACCATTCCTGGCGTGAAGGCAGGTTCTACCATCACTATGGAGGTAGAGTCGCACAAGGGTAGCGAAGGACGTGGTGTTGAACTGTACGCCGGTGTCGATGAAGATGGCTTGGTGGATGCTTCCACGAAGATCGGCGACTCGTTCACACCGAAGACGCTGGAGACCCATACCTGGACTATTGAGAACGATTGTGACGTGATTGTCTATAACACCAACGGATGCCACATCTACACCATCAAGGTCGAGGCTGCCGGTGGCGGAACCCCCGCACCGATACTGACCCTGAAGGGAACTGTAGGAACAGAGGTCACCCTGACCTTCGGTGCTTACGACAGCGAGGACACCTATTCCGTAGATTTCGGCAATGGTGAGCTCCTGTCACAACCCGTTGGCATTGAAAACAAAGGACCCGTGAAGGAAGATGGAACCACCGGTTCTGCTACCACCTTTACAGGAACTGTTGCCGGTGACGGTACTATCAAGGTCTATGGTACCAACGACATCTGGTACTTCCTCGTCTCTGGCGATGCCCTGCCTACCAGCTTTGACCAACCCAAGCTGAAGAACGTCGTGCAGATGAGCTTCTCCGGTGCCAATGCTGAGAGCGTAGCACTTCCCGCCTTTGAGAAGCTGACACAGTTCTCATTCACCAACAGCCCCGTGAAGTCGGTTGATGTGTCGAAGGTAGCTACACTGACCAGCCTGAGTATCTTCAACACCACACAGAGTGCATACGAGCCCCAGCTGGCAGCAATTGACATAAGCAAGAACGTCAATCTGGAGACCATCATCCTGGGTGGAAACACCTACCAGAAGGGTAAGATCACAGAACTAGACGTGACCAACAACACCAAGCTGACACAGATTTCTGCAGAGAACAATAAGATTTCCAAGATCATTGGCCTGCCCGCTTCATTAAAGAACCTCTATGTTTCCAACAACGAGCTGGCAGACATCACCTTCCCCGAGTTCACAGTCAAGGGTACCATCCAGATTCAGAACAACAAGTTCACCCTCGGCACCCTGCCTAAGAAACCAGCCATCACATCGAACAGCAAGTACACCTACGCTCCGCAGCCTGCCTATCAGGTGGCAGAGACCTTAGGCGTGCTCGACCTGACATCGCAGCTCACTGCCACTGGTATCCTCGAGGCACCCGTGCAGACCACGTTCAGCTTCGTCACCGCATCGGGCGCAGCGCTGGTTGAAGGTACCGACTATGCAGCCATCGAGCCCGGCAAGTTTGCCTTCATCAAGGAACAGTCCGAGAAGGTTCATGCTGTGATGGCCTCCGAAGCATTCCCGAAGTTCACAGGCAACAATGCCTACGTCACCAGCGAGTTCACTGTAGATGCAGCTGCCGGCTTGGCCAGCGTCAATGGCATCCTCACCCAGAAGGAACCCGCCCAGCTCTACAACCTGAATGGTCAGAAGGTGATGAACCCCACGAAGGGTCTTTACATCCAGAAGGGCAAGAAAGTGATGGTAGCAAAATAAGCTAAGTAAGACCATATTCTCACTTAGTGAGACAATAGGAAAGTGCGCTCTACGACAGGGCGCACTTTTATTATACACGGTCTCTTATTACCTTGCCTTATAACTTCGTCCACGGACGATCTCCATACGTGCGGGCATGCTTGTCCTATCCTCCACTATGCCCGTTGGCGGTGAAAAGTAATCTTCGTGAGGCGGAAAATACGGATTCGTGGGCACGACCAGCCTTTGAGGAATGTGTCGCAGGCGATATATCGTTAATCATTCTTAAAGTTTTAAATAAATCGCTTGCGATATAAATTATTCTTGTTACCTTTGCACCGCGTTCAAGAGATGCTCATGCATCATAGACATCGCAAACGATAGAAAGAACAATTTATTTGAAAAGAACAATTACTAAATAGAAAGAACAATTTATAAATAGAATAAGGTATGAAAAAGATTTATGATTTCAAGGCTCTGACGAGCAAAGGTAAGGAGATTGATTTTTCGGAGTTTCAGGGAAAGGTTTTGCTGATAGTGAATACAGCCAGCAAGTGTGGCTTTACGCCCCAGTTTGCCGGGTTGGAGGAGCTGAACCAGAAGTACAAGGACAAGGGGCTTGTTATTATCGGTTTCCCCTGCAACCAGTTCAAGGAGCAGGATCCGGGTTCGGATAGCCAGATAGAAGAGTTCTGCCAGCTGAACTACGGTGTGACATTCCAGATCATGAAGAAGACGGATGTGAACGGTGCTGCCGCTGAACCGATATTCGAATATCTGAAGGCTCATGCCCCTGAAGAAGAGTATCATGGGTTGAAGGCAAAGGCAGCGAAGGCGCTCTTCAAGACCATCAGCACGAGTGTGGAGAAGGATAGCGACATCAAATGGAACTTCACTAAGTTCCTTATTTCGAAGGATGGTGAGACCATCAGGCGTTACGCCCCCACTACTGAGCCGAAGGACTTTGAGAAGGATGTGGAGGAGATGCTTGGCTGATACATTGCAAGACTTCCGCGAAGCGCCTGAGGACCTACGTAGCGCAAGAAACCGTAGCAAGCGTTGAGCGGGAAAAAGAGAATTATGCACGCAGAATTACAACTTGACAATCAGATCTGCTTCCGCCTGTATACGGCGGCAAGACTGATCACGCAGGCCTATATGCCGATGCTGAACACACTGGGCATTACTTATCCGCAGTACCTGGTGCTGATGGTGCTGTGGGAGAAGGACTGCCAGCCGGTGAACGACATTGCCCACCGCCTCTTGTTAGAGACGAATACCGTTACGCCTCTGCTTCAGCGCATGGAGAAACAGGGCATCGTGGTCCGTCAGCGCGGCAAGGAGGACAAGCGTCAGCAGATAGTCAGTCTGACGCAGAAGGGTAGGATGTTGGAGGTGGAGGCCTACAATGCCATTCCTGCCGGTATGGGAGAAGCGCTGAAAGCATGTCCGCTGCAGACGGATGACTATGAGCATCTGGCAAGTGAATTAGACTCGATTATTGTTACACTAAAGAATAAGGAGAAATAAAGATGGCACAGTATCAATGTGAGAATTGCAAACTGAGGGCAAACTATGACAAAAATCCCAAATCGCTGATGGGTCGCTTCTGGCGGTGGCACATCAATTTCTGTCCGGGATGGAAGGGCTATTTCAACAGCCTTGATGACGAAAAGAAGGCAGAACTGAGGGCAAAGTATCAATTTACGAAGTACCAGTGATGAACCGTTCACAAAAGATTATCCGCACCAGCATCATCGGCATAGTGGCTAACGTGCTGCTGGCAGCATTCAAGGCAGTGGTGGGCGTGTTGGCTGGCAGTGTGGCCATCGTGATGGATGCTGTAAACAACCTGAGCGATGCACTGTCAAGTGTCATCACCATTGTTGGCACCAAGCTCTCTGAGCGTCCTGCGGACCGCGAGCATCCTTTCGGATACGGACGGGTAGAGTATTTCAGTGCCATCATCATAGCCGTGATAGTGCTCTCGGCGGGCGTCACCTCGCTGATAGAGTCGGTAAAGAAGATCTTCGATCCCACAGAGCCAGACTATACCACAGTGACGCTGGTGGTCATCGTGGTGGCTATTGTGGTGAAACTGGTGCTGGGACAGTATGTGAAACGGCAGGGTAAGCAGTTGAACAGTGATGCACTGGTCGCCTCAGGCTCAGATGCACTCTTCGATGCTGTGATTACACTGGCCACACTGGTGTCGGCAGGTGTCATGCTGTTGTGGAATGTATCGCTTGATGGTATCTTGGGAACGCTGATCTCTGTGGTTATTATCAAGGCTGGTTTCGAGATGCTGTCATCGCCCGTCAACGAACTGCTGGGGGCGAAGGTGTCACAGGAGTTGGTGCATGATATCCGTCAGGAGGTACTGGCCTTCGAGGGCGTTCACGGAGTGTTCGACATCATACTGCACAACTATGGGCCCAACGTGATGATCGGCTCCCTGCACATCAATGTCTATGACACAATGAATGCACACGAGATACACGGCCTTACGCGGCGCATCTCTGAACAGATGCACGAACGTCACGGCATCATCATGACAGTGGGTGTGTATGCCGTTGCCACAGGCGACAACCGTCGTGCCGAGCTACAGAGCAAGGTGATGCAGGCATTAGCCAGGCACAAGGAGATTCTGCAGGTACACGGATTCTATTACTTTGAGCAGGAGCACAGGGTGTCAGTCGATGTGGTTCCAGATATCTCCGTGCACGATGACGCTGCCCTGACCGCTCAGCTCACAAGTGAACTGAAAGCAATTGTCCCTGGCGAAGATGTGACCATCGTCATAGACCACAATTACAGCGAATCGTAGCCTGCCGATGTGGCAAGAGCCATTTTTTCCCGCTGGTCTTTGGCTCTTTGCTAAAAAAATAGTAAATTTGCAGCCAAGAACATCATTCGTCACATTATTAAACTACGAAACTATTATGAAAGAACAAGTATTAAAGGCCATGCACGAGGCAGGAAAGCCCGTCTCGGCTGGCGAAGTGACCAAAGCGCTGGGTGCTGACCGCAAGGAAGTGGACAAGGCCTTTGCTGAGTTGAAAAAAGAGGGTGCCATAGTTTCACCCGTTCGTTGTAAATGGGAACCCGCGAAGTAATATGGAAATCAAAGCCGTAAAATTCAGGAAAGACGGGTTCTACACCCAGCCTTTTGCCTTCGGAGGTGAAGAGGGAAAGGAACAGTTCGACCAGAATATCCGCTATCGCGGCAGTCTGCAGAACTATCTGATAGATCTTGGCGATGAAGTGATTCTTGTGGACACAGGCATTCCTGCAGGGACACCTATGGAAGTACCCGACGAGAACTCTCCGGCCTATACCGGCGAAGACATCTGTACCTATATGGAGGCTTTCGCAGCCCTTGGCTACAAGCCTGAGCAGGTGACGAAGATACTGCTTACCCATCGTCATGCTGACCACAGCGGCGAGCTGCGCTCGTTTCCCAACGCAAAGGTCTATGTGAATCAGGAAGAGACGGATGCTGCCGAGTTGCAAGGTCTTACGAATCTGGTTCCTGTCAGCTTCACTGATGGACCGTATTACAACTTCCCTGAGAGCCAGAAGATAACGGAAGGCATCTATCTGATCAAAGCCAAGGGCCACACCAAAGGCAACAGCATCATCATTGTCGAGACGGACGGTTTGTTCTATATGATTCATGGTGATATCACTTACGTTGACGAGGCTCTGTATGAGGATAAGCTGTCTGTGGTATATGATGACCTGCCTGCCGCCCGTGAGACCCAGAACCGCATCCGTGAGTTCATTCGCAATCACCCTACGGTCTATTGCGGTACCCACACTCCACAGGGCTATGAGAACCTGGAGGCTAAGCGTGTGATGGATCTGGACAATCCCGTTCCGACGGTTCTTGCAGAAGTGGACTTCACCAGGCAGGAGGCATCGGGCAAGTATGTCTGTTCCATCTGCGGCTATGTGTATGACCCCGCTGAGCACGACGGAGTAGCTTTTGAGGATTTGCCCGACGACTGGCGTTGCCCCCGTTGCAAGCAAGGTAAGGAGAAATTCAATAAAGCGTAGGGCTCACCGATTCTCTCTTTGGACACTATGGCGTTGGTCATCGGCCTGTTGATACCTCTATTGGGAACAATGCTTGGAGCGGCATTCTCTTTCCTGATGCGGTCACCGGTTAAGCGAGTGGAGAATGATGCTTGCGTCGATTCTTCCGGGCATGAGGAGACTCGTACAGAGACCAGGGAAGAGATGCCGCCTCGTCTGCAGAAACCGCTGCTTGGCTTTGCATCGGGCGTAATGGTGGCAGCTTCCGTCTGGTCGTTGCTCATACCGGCTATGGAGATGGAGGCCAATAGCGGGAAGTGGTCGGTGCTGCCTGCTGCTGTGGGATTCCTTCTAGGCATCGGCTTCCTTTTGATGATCGATGAGCTGACGCCTCACTTACATATCGGCACAGACACTCCGGAGGGGCCTCGTTCCAAACTGTCGCGTACGGCGATGCTGGCGTTGGCTGTCACGATTCACAACCTGCCCGAGGGAATGGCGGTGGGCGTGGTGTTTGCTGGTGCAGAAGGCGGTGTCGGAGGCATGTCACTGACCAGCGCATTGGCAGTATCCATTGGTATTGCCATCCAGAACGTGCCCGAGGGAGCTATTATCTCTATGCCTATGCGAGCCGCAGGAAACAGCCGCTGGCGCTCCTTTGCCATCGGCAGTCTGAGCGGTGCCGTAGAACCTGTAGGAGGACTGGCCGTAGTGCTGCTGGCCTCATTGATGACACCCGCCTTGCCTTATCTGCTGGCCTTTGCTGCAGGAGCTATGTTCTATGTCGTCGTCGAGGAGCTGATTCCTGAAGCATCAGGAGGGAAACATACTAACCTCAGTACAATCGGCTTCGCCATCGGTTTCGTGCTCATGATGGTTCTTGACGTGGTGATGGGATAAACGAAAGGGTCGATGAAAAAGCTTCCGCAAGTAAGAAACGGCCTGAAAGGTCAAAAGCTCCAAGCCCAGGGCTTACAGCTGCTGCCCCTTCAGGGCGTCAGTAGCGTGGTTGTCAAGCCGTGAGCACAGGGGGGGTCTGTCCTTTTACTTTTGAACTGCAACACTGCAACACTGCAACAACTGCAACACTATCTCTTCTTTTACTTTTGAACTGCAACACTGCAACACTGCAACAACTGCAACGCTATCTCTTCTTTTACTTTTGAACTGCAACACTGCAACACTGCAACGCTGCAACGTTATGAGAAATTAGCTTTTACTCTTAAGCATGACGCTTCGGGCAGTGCAGGCTTTGCGAGCCGCTTGCCCGTTGCTCAGCGGCAATTGTTGTGAGGATGCGGTGGTAAGCATGAGTCTCACCATGTGCTCGCTGAACGACTTTGCTGAATAATCGTTAATTCTTGGGTGGAATTCTTCTAGAATAAAGAAAAAACACGTATCTTTGCAGCGTCCTATTAGAGGCGATGCCAGCTATTGTAAACAGGACGAATATCTTTTGGTCATATAGAAAAAACTGTGGACTTGACAAGGAAACGACATCTTGCATCTTGGTTGCTATTGGCAGTATTTGTGCCAATGCTGTTATGCTCGTCGTTTCATGTTCATGAAGAAAGTATCCAGCAAACGGGGACGGAATGCACCGATTGCGTGCATCACAGTTGTCAGGGACATCTCACTCAGACTGCTACTTGGGCGCACGATTGTGTGCTTTGCCAGTTTCTGACGCTATCCACGCTGACAGCTGCTGTGATGGCTGTCACCCTATATGTTCATGTATGTAGGAAATTCCGTGCCCAGCCTTTGTGCGGCTATCTCGCTGCCTGCTGTGGCACTGTTGTTACGCGGGGTCCCCCGTCGGTCTGATTTTCCAACCACAGGCTTTTACATATTTTTCTATATACATCCATTTAATTAAAATCACAGAATGAAATCAAGATATATCATTCTGCCATTGCTGTGTCTATGCACGGCTGTGGCAGCTCAGAACAGTCTGAATACGAGGGTGGACACCCTTCGCCAGCATCACCATTCAGAGGACAGCACCGATGTCTTTTTCCGCCATCTCAATCTGAATGAACTGACAGTGACAGGCGTTACTGGTGATACCAAACTGAAACATGCGACAGCTCCGGTGAGCATCGTGACGCCACAGACACTCAGAGCCACTGCCTCGACTAACATCATCGATGCCATCAGCCACCAGCCTGGTGTCAGTCAGCTCACTACGGGGGGCAGCATCTCGAAACCCATCATCCGCGGACTGGGTTATAACCGCGTGGTAGTGATGAGCGAAGGGGTGCGCCAGGAGGGTCAGCAGTGGGGCGACGAACACGGTGTGGAGGTTGACGGAAGCGGTGTGGGCTCAGTGGAAATCCTGAAGGGCCCTGCCTCGCTGATGTACGGATCCGATGCTATGGCGGGTGTGGTAATCCTCCACGCACAGCCGACACTTGCAGAAGGCGAGATGCGTGCCCAAGTGAGTTCCGAGTATCAGACCAACAACGGCCTCTTCGGCTACAACCTGTCGATGGCTGGCAACCAACACGGCTTGGTGTGGGATGCCCGCTATAGCGACAAGATGGCACACGCCTATAAGAACAAGTACGATGACTACGTGCCCGGTTCGCAGTTCCGCGAACGTGCCGGCAGGCTGATGCTTGGAGTCAACCGACCGTGGGGTCACTCGAGACTGACAGGAACGGCCTATCATCTGACACCAGGCATCGTTGAGGGAGAACGCGACACTGATACGGGTGAACTGCTGTGCTCCTCGGCTTCTCCTAAGACATACGGCAAGTCGCTGCCCTTCCAGCAGGTGAAACACTACAAGCTGGTGTGGGACAATTCGCTGAACTTCTCGTCAGGCAGCCTGAAAGCCATACTCGGCTATCAGCAGAACCGCCGCCAGGAGTTTGAAGAGTCTCCTGATGACTATGAGCTGTATTTCAAGCTGCATACACTGACCTACGACCTGCGCTACGTGACCAACGAATGGGATGGTTGGAAACTGTCTACGGGCATCGGCGGCATGTACCAGAAGTCGGGTAACGAAGGCGAGGAATACCTGATACCCGACTACCGCCTGTTCGACTTCGGTGTCTATGCTACTGCCACGAAGACCATCGGTGAGCGTTGGACGCTGAACGGAGGCGTGCGTTATGACCACCGCAGGCTGCACGGCTACGAGCTGACAGAGGATGGCGACCTGCGCTTTGCCGATGTCTCCCGGCATTTCAACGGGTTGACGGGCAGCCTGGGTGCTGTCTGCAACCTCAGCGAGCACTTCAACCTGCGCCTGAACCTGGCACGCGGCTTCCGCACACCCAACATGAGTGAACTGTCGTCGAACGGTGTTCACGAGGGCTCCATCCGTTACGAACTGGGCAATTCCCGGCTGAAGGCAGAGTATAGCCTGCAGGCCGACCTGGGACTCGACTTTTCTTCGAGATACATATCAGCACAGGTGGCACTGTTTGCCAACCGCATCGACAACTATATTTTCACTCATCGTCTGAACCAAGTGATAGAAGAAGGTTACCTTACTTACGCTTATACGCAGGGCGATGCGCGGCTTTTGGGTTTTGAGGCGGGAGCTGACTTCCATCCCGTCCATTCAGTCCATTTCTCAAATACCTTCTCCTTTGTCGATGCGCGGCTGATGCATGCCAATGCCGACACCCGCTATCTGCCCTTTACGCCAGCCCCCTGCTGGGCATCGGAGCTGAAATGGGAACTCTACCACCATTCGCACCCCACAGTCAACCATCACCATACGACAGATGCTGCCCACCGCTCATTGTTCAACAACCTGTATGTGGCTGTAGGACTTGACTGCTATCTGAAGCAGACCCACATTTATCGTGCCGACAACACCGAGACCCCAACGCCGGGTTATGCATTGCTCAGCCTTTCTGCTGGTACCGACATCCAGGTGAAGGGCAGGAAAGTGGCTGAGTTGTATGTCGATGCCGACAATCTGTTGGACAAAGCCTATCAGAACCACCTGAGCCGGCTGAAATATGCCGACGACAATGTGATAACTGGCCGCAGTGGAGTTTTCAACATGGGGCGCAATATCACGTTCAAAGTTGTGGTACCTATTAATATCTGACTCGACTTCCGCAAGTAGGAAAACAGCCTGAAAGACCAAAAGCTTGCGGCTGCTGCCCCTCGGGGGCGCACTTGCGAAAAGGTGAATATATTATAAATATGAGCACAAATAGGGTGGGAATTCAATGTTTTTCATTATATTTGTGCTCAGATTTATGTATCTTGACAAAACAACTAAACAATCTACGACGATGAAAGTACTGATTTTGCAAGCTTCGCCACGTGCGAACGGCAACACCGCCTGGATGGCTGAAGAGTATAGAAAGGCTGCTGAGGCAGCAGGTCATGAGGTGACACTTGTGAATGTGTCGAAGAAGAAGATTGCAGGCTGCCTGGCTTGCGAGTATTGTCATAACAAGGGCAACGGGGCATGTATCCAGAAGGATGATATGCAGGAGCTCTATCCGCTGATGGCCGAGGCCGAGGCTTTGGTACTGGCTGCACCTATCTATTACTTCACGCTCAATGCTCAGATTCAGGCTCCCATCCAGCGAATGTACTGTGTAAACAGTCCTGCGAAGGTGAAGAAGATGGCCCTGCTCGTCTCTTCGTACTCTCCTGGGGTCTATGACGGAGCTACTGCCGAGTTCCGCGATATCTGCAACTACTGGAGTGCAGAGAACATGGGTGTAGTGACAGCAAAGATCGACGAGCAGAAAACGGAGGAAACCAAGCAGAAGTTGATTGACTTGGCCGGCAAGTTGTAATCCTGCAAGTTGTAATCCTGCAAGTTGTAATCCTGCAAGTTGTAATCCTATTTCCCTAGGAACTCGCTGGGCGTGAGTCCAGTCATCCGCTTGAATAGTCGGGTGAAATGGTGGGGGAAATCAAATCCAAGCAGGCGCGAGGTCTCGCTGATGTTGTGACCGTTCATCAGCAGGCTCTTGGCTTGGTTGATGACATAGTTATGGATATAGCCAATGGCCGTGCTGCCTGTGGCTTTGCGTACGATGTCGCCGAAGTAGCGTGGCGAATAGGCCAGTTCTGAGGCGCAGAAGGCGACAGTAGGCAGGCCGTCCGACAGTTGGCGGTTTTCGCGGAAATACTGCTGTAGCAGGTTGTGGAACCGTTTCAGCAGGTCGCTGCCGCTATGGTATTCTTCTGAAACCTGCCGCAGATAGATGCGGTTGCAGTATTCCAGTATCAGCCGAAGATAGGCTAACAGGATGTTTCGGAGCGAGGGTGAATCCTCGCTTCCCATCAGTTCTTGCCGCATCTGTGAAACCAACTGCGTGATGCAGAGCCACTCTTCAGGCTCCATCCTTAGCGAGTCGGTGAAGAAATAAGAGAAAAACTGGTAGTGATCTATCTGTCGTTCCAGCTCAGATCCGTGTAACAGCTCTGGCGACCACAACAGCACCCATCCGCTTAGGGAGATACGTTCGCCGTTGTCCTCCAGTCCGCCTATCTGTCCGGGCTCCACAGCAATAATCGATGCATCGCACACCTGCATGGTCTTCATGCCGTATGAGAGATTCTTAGGAAACTGGCGCTGGATAAAGAGCCCGTACACGCCGTAGTTGTTCAGACTGTGACGGAAGGGACCCAGTTCGTCGTAGTGTATAATGCTGATTAATGGGTGCAGCTCAGGTGCATCGACAAACCGCGCATAATCGTTAGGGGTGTTGATTTTCAGTATTTTCTTCATATTGATGGCAAAGATAATTAAAAAAGAAAAGAAAAAAGACTGAAAACAGAAAAATCTGCTGTGCCGCACGAAAAAACTCGCAATCTTGCTACAAGTTCAGGGCCTTGCACCTAGGACATCGCCCTGAGGGCAGCCGTAAGTTTTGGTCTTTCAGGCCGTTTCTTACTTGCGGAAGTCGAGAAAAATTTGCTTTCGAACTGCAACACTGCAACACTGCAACGCTGTTTGGTCTTTTGCTTTCGAACTGCAACACTGCAACAACTGCTCTGTGCGAAGACTGACAAATTGGCTTCTGCCCTTTCGGGGCGTTCACTCGCTTCAGCAGACGTTCTTTGCTGGGCTGTGCAGGGGTACGTAATCCCGATTGGGGGTATTACAGGGGGGCTTCGCTTAACCCACACGAGGACTGGCAGTGTGCGCACTTGTCTGCCAGCCCTCTTTTGGGTGTTTCCTGCTCTCTACAACACGATTGGTCCGTGACCCATGCACGAGGTGGTGCCGAGGGCAGTCAGGATGGCCGATGCAATCGATGCAATCAGCTGCACGATGAACTTAATGGTCTCTTTCTTGCTCATAGTAAGCCTCCTTTCGCGTAAAGGTTAGTCTCCGTCGGTGCCGGGGTTGTTCACCGGTGGCTCGTCGTTGTCTCCGTTCTGGGTGTTGCCGCCCGTGTTCTCAGGATCCTCCACGTTGCCGTCGTCGGCCGAGGTCACACGCTTCAGCACGTTGCCCTCCTCGTCCAGGCAGGTGATCTGGATGGCGGTGTTCTTCAGCTCGTCCTTCACGTCGACGTTGGGGGTGAAGATGATGCGACGGGTAGTAATCAGGTTGGCCTTCACGTCCTCCAGGTCGGCCACAGCCTTGGAGCGGACGCCGAAGCGCATGGTTCCCAGACCGGGCAGTGGTACGCTGTGACCCTCGGTTGCCCACGTGCGGATCACCTCGCCTGCGGCATCCCAAGCCGCCTTGATCACACCTACAGAGATGCCGCTGTGGGTACTGGCCTCGCTGAACACCTTCTTCTCCTGGATGGGGGTGTAGAGGTCGGGACGCATCACGAACTTCTTCCCCGGGTTCTTACCGAGCTTCACTTCACGTCGCTGTGCAATTAGTTTAATAGCCATGATTCGAATTAGTTTTTAAATAGTTTGTAACATCGAGCCCTTTGGGCTTACGCCGCTTCCCGTTTGGCGGGAGAAGCTCAAATGTAAATAATTTTGTTAACACTCTCGTTGTCGCCTTGTCCTGCTTCCTGAGGGTACTGTTAGGGGAACAATTGCTACTGTTTTTGCGCGCAATTTCTAGATCTAATTCTCGCAATTTTTGCCCTGAAGACCGCCTGTCCGCTATTTCAATTTGACGCTGCAAAGGTAAAAACTTTTGATTGCGGTTCACGAATACTTCGCAAGAAATTTTTCATTTTTCTGCGATTTTTTTTTCTGAATAAGTTGACTCGTTGCAGCGTTGACTATCATTGACCCTGCTGGCGCTCGGCAGAGTTCATGCAAGCCTGACTCTGCTCTCGCTGTTGCAGCGTTGACTATCGTCGACCCTACTGGCGCTCGGCAGAGTTCATGCAAGCATGACTCTGCTCTCGCTGTTGCAGCGTTGCAGTGTTGCAGTTCAAAAGTAAAAGAAGACAATAGCGTTGCAGTGTTGCAGTGTTGCAGTTCAAAAGTAAAACATTTTTCCCATCCTATGAAAGGATGTAACCCACTGATGCTGAAATTGTCACCGCTCAGGACTCGAAATTGTTCGCTTAGCTTGTCCAGGAACTATAGGTCGGAACGACCTGCGGATAGAAGGGAAACGCCAGCATCGCCCCCGGAGTCGCCCAGCATGCTTGCAACTGCTGCCACTTCAGGGCACACTTATGGAAGTTGAATAAATTTGAAAAGAAAAAGCGTCGAATTCTTTGTTATTTCAGCAGCTTTTTGTACTTTTGCAGCGTCTAAGAAGAGGTAACGCCAGCTACTGTAAATCGGACAAATAACTTTCAGTTATATAGAAGTTGAAATCAAAGACATAATGAAGAGGCTCCTGATGGTTTTCTTGCTGTGCCTGGCTGTGCTGAATGTCAGTGCCCAGAAGTCTGCATCCAACGAGGTGGAACGGTTGGAGGCCAGGATGTATCGACTCTATACTGGCTATGATTACGACGAGTTCATCAGTGTCACCGATAGTCTGAAGAGAGCGGCCGAGGCGGCTGGCGACGATCGTATGTTCTATCGTGCCTGGGCGAACCAAGTGCTCTACTCCTGTAATCGCCAGCGGCGCAGCAGGGCTATGCAGATAGCGAAGGAAATGCAGGATCATGCCATTAAGCGAGGCGACCACTGGGGCATCTATAACGGACTTCACGTGTCGGCCTATGCCCATGAGCAAATGGAGAACCGTGCGGAGGCCATCAATGGATTCAAGAAGGCTGTCAACTACCTGCACGAGCACATGCCCAATGAGAGTGCGGCTTCCAGCCTGCTAGAACTGGCGAAAATATATTATTTGCAAAGCCGCAATGAGAGCGCTATCCAATATGCTGAGCAAGCCATCCATGAGCCTCATCTGAATGAATTACACCGACTGAATGCCTACTCCCTGATGTGCCTGTCGGCTGCCGACAGTGCAGCATACCACCCAAAGAACAGTGACTTCAGGGCAGACTTCAATCGCTTTTATGCAGAGCGGGAGAAGGTCAAAAAGGCTTATGGACGGGATGATAGTTACGGCCAAAGGGTGGATATATTTAGATGTATACTTAATCACCATTTCGATGAGGCCCTGCAAATTGCCTCCACCATCCGTGCGCCGGTGACGCGCTATAACATGGAGCGTGAAATATACTTTAAACAGAAGAATTATGAGAAGGCCTATAAGTCGCTGGTTAACTATATGATATGGAAGGACTCCGTCAGCGAGCTGCGCAATTCGCATCTGCTCCTGGAGATGATCACCTCGATGGACGTGGGGCGCCTGGAGAACGAACAGAAGGAACTGAGGCTGCGTAACCAGTCGTTACAGCTGGAGAACATGGCCGGTGAACTGGAGCAGAAACGGCTGGTGGAAGAGGCGCTGCAGCTGAACCTGAAAAACAAGGAGGTGGAGCTGCAGAATGCTGCTGTCAGGCTGCAGAACGACAGTCTGGACCATTATAACAAGAACCTCCAGATCAGCGAATACCAGTCGAAGATGAAAGCGAATGAACAAGCAGCCCGCGCTCGTAGAATCTTCACCACATCGGCCATCGCCATCGCTGCACTCATCATCCTGGCACTCGCTTTCATACTCTGGCGAAGGAACCAGAATGCACGCCGACTGAAGCTCATGAACGACCAGCTGCAGGAGGCTAACACGAACCTGAAGGCCGCCTACGACCAGTTGGAGGAGACGACGACGGCAAAAGAGCGTATGGAGAGTGAACTCCGCATTGCACGGGAAATACAGATGGGAATGGTGCCAAGCCTTTTCCCCCAACACAGCCACATCGACATCTATGGCATACTGAAGCCTGCCAAGGAGGTGGGTGGCGACCTTTACGACTTCTTCTTTCTGAACAACAAGCTCTATTTCTGTATTGGCGATGTGAGCGGTAAGGGCATCCCTGCCTCGCTTTTCATGTCGGTGATTGTCAGTCTGTTCCGTATGGTGGCCAAGAAGGGTTTCCCACCGGAATATATTGCTACGCAGTTAAACGAGAACATGTCTGAGAACAATGAGAACGGCATGTTCTGCACTTTGTTCATAGGAGAGATCGATATTCAAAGCGGCAAGCTCTTGTACTGTAACGCCGGTCACACTCCACCGGTGCTGATGGCGGGTAAACAGGACGGGGACGCTCCCTCGGCCCCTGCATTCGTGGAAATGGAGGCGAATGCTCCTATCGGCCTATGGCCGAAACTGGAGTACAAAGGCGAGGAAATAGAGAGTGTTAAGGGCAGACCTCTGTTCCTTTATACTGACGGGCTGTCGGAGGCTGAGGATGCTGAGCAGTTGCAGTTTGGCGATGCTCGTGTCCTTGACGTCATTGCCAGCCAGCCCTTTGACGGAGCCCGGCAGATGGTGGAACGTCTGACGGAGAGCGTGAAGCAGCATGTGGGCGATGCCCCGCAGAGCGACGACCTCACGATGCTCTGCATCATGTGCAGTTAGGTGGGGGGCCTGATGCTGTTTCACCAGGGGGGGAGGGTGAAGCAGGTGGTGGGTGCCCTGTCTGAGAAACAGATGAGCTTGCAGCGGGCTATGATGGCGGCTTTTCTGCCATTAACGGGGGCGGTTGCGGTGAAATGGCGCAGGCGATAGCCAAAGATACGAAAAAAAAGTGAAAATAGTATGAGCATTCGTTTTTTTTCAGTAATTTTGCAGGCTGAATGAAAAAGAAGATGATGAAAACACGTATATGTGGTTGCCTGATGCTGGCAGCCGTCTGTATGAACGCGATGGCTCAGGGAGGCACGAAGTCGCCCTACAGCCAGTACGGGCTTGGTACGCTGGCCGATGTGTCGCAGAGTATGAACCGCGGCATGAACGGTGTGGGGCTGGCGCTGCAGCAGGGTGACCAGGTGAACACGCTGAACCCCGCCAGCTATGCGGGCGTGGACTCGCTGACCATGTTGTTTGATGCAGGTGTGACCCTGCAGACCACCAACTACAAGGAGGGTGGCAGGAGGCAGAACGGCTCGATGGCCGACCTGGAATATGTGGTGGGCTCGTTCCGTGCCTGGAAGGGCGTGGGTATGGCCTTCGGCATACGTCCCTTCTCGAGTGTGGGCTACAGCTATTCTTCGACCACCAACCTCGGTAACTCCAGCGGAACGATAGCCGAAGCCTACAGCGGCAGCGGCGGTCTGCACGAGGTGTTCCTCGGTGTGGGCGTGCAGGTGATGAAACCCCTCTCGCTCGGTGCCAACATAGGCTACCTGTGGGGCGACATGAGCCGTTCGGTGACCAGCTCGGGCGGTTCGAACGTGAATACGCTGATGAAGACCTATTCCGTCAGCGTGAGCAACTATAAGCTGGACCTCGGTGCACAGTGGAAGCAGCCAATAGGCAGGAAAGGCACCCTGACGGTGGGCGCCACCGTGGGCATAGGCCACAAGCTGAAGGCTGACCCCAAGATGGACATCACGATTGTGAACACAACCGGGTCAATGGACACCACTACCTTCAAGGTGAACGACGGACTGAAGCTGCCGATGAGCTACGGGGTGGGTGCTGCCTACAACCACCTGGGACGGCTGACGGTGGCTGCCGACTGGACGCTGGAGAAATGGGGCAGCGTAGACTTCCCTGCCTTCAACTCTCAGACCAGCCAGTATGAGCTGACCTCTGGGTTGCTGAAGGACCGTACGAAGGTGAATGTGGGTGTGGACTGGCTGCCGACGACCAACGTGCTGAACCGCAACTTCCTGAGTCATGTGCACTATCGCATGGGTGCCGGACTGGCTACACCTTATTATAAAATAGGCAATCAGGACGGTCCGAAGGAGCTGAGCGTGAGTGCCGGACTGGGCATACCCGTGCTGACAGGACGCTCGTTGGTGAACGTGAGTTTCCAGTGGGCCCACACCAGCGCGAAGGACCTGATTACGGAGAATTCGTTCAGGCTGAACATCGGCGTGACGTTTAACGAAAGATGGTTTGCCAAGTGGAAGGTGGAGTAGCGGAAAGGCTGAGGACAGCTGCCGGGCGGCGCATGAGGATGCTGCCGGTTATGGCGGCCTGTCTGTGGCTTGTGCTCTTTGCTGCGGCGTGTACGGAGGCTGTAGAACATACGGCTCCGGCTGTGCGTGACCGCGACTCGGTGGCCATGATGCGTTCCTACGGTGTGAATACCCTGATCAGCGACTCGGGGGTGATCAAGTACAGGATCGTGACCGAGGAATGGTTCGTGAATGTGGCCAAGAAACCGTCACGATGGGAGTTCATGAAAGGCGTGTTCTTTGAGCAGTTCGACGAGAAATTCCACGTCGAGGGCTATATACAGGCCGACACAGCCTGGTACTTTGACCAGGAGAAACTGTGGAAGTTGCGCGGCAGGGTGAGGATAAGAAACGTCAACGGACTGGTGTACACCAGCGAGGAGCTGTACTGGGACGGTATACGCCACGAGTTCTATTCGAACGTGTTCTCGCGGGTGGTGACACCTGAGCGTACTCTTCAAGGCACCTATTTCCTGAGTGACGAGCACATGAGCCACTATACGGTGAGCAACTCGAAGGGATCGTTCGTGCCAGGCAAGGACAACCAGGAGGAACAGACACCGGCAACGGCAACGACTGCCAAGAAAGACAGTGTGGCAAAGCCCGACTCGGTACCGCCTCCCTACGTGAGACCTGCTGCCCAGAAACATGCGAAGAGAGGCTATTAGGGTGAAGTGGTAAGAAGATAAGAATTATTCAGAGAAGTGATCAACGAGATTATAGGTTTATTGGTGGCGATGGTTTTCTCCGCGTTCTTTTCGGGCATGGAGATAGCCTTTGTGTCGAGTAACCGCCTGCTGGCCGAGATGGACCGCGAGAAAAACGGACTGTCGCAGCGGGCGCTGGCTGTGTTCTATCAGCATCCCAATAACTTCGTGTCGACAATGCTTGTGGGCAACAACATCGCGCTGGTGGTCTACGGCATACTCTTTGCCCGTATCTTCGACGTGCTGCTCTTCTCAGGGCTGAACGACGGGGCAAGGGTGACCTGCGACACACTGCTGTCAACCCTCGTGGTGCTCTTCACGGGAGAGTTCCTGCCCAAGTCGGTGTTCCGCAGCAATCCCAACGGGCTGGTGACCTTCTTTGCTGTGCCAGCTTTCATCTGCTATGTGGTGCTGTACCCCATCTCGCGGTTCGCCACTCTGCTCTCCAAGGGGCTGCTGAGGCTCTTTGGCATCAAGGTGCTGAAGAACAACGACGGGAAGGAGTTCACGAAGGTAGACCTGGACTATCTGGTACAGTCGAGCATCGACAATGCCAAGAGCGAAGACGACATAGAGGAGGAGGTGCGCATTTTCCAGAACGCGCTGGAATTCTCGGAGACGAAGGTCAGGGACTGCATGGTGCCGCGCACAGAGATAGACGCCGTAGAGGACACCTGCACGCTGGAGCAGCTGAAGCAGCGCTTCGTGGAAAGCGGACACTCGAAGGTCATTGTCTATCACGACGACATAGACCATATCATCGGCTACATTCACTCGTCAGAGATGTTCCGGCTGAAAAGCGATCCACACGACCTCAAGGGGCTGATCAGGCAGATGCCCTTCGTGCCCGAGACGATGCCTGCCTCGAAGCTCATGCGTACGTTCCTGCAGCAGAAGAAATCGATAGCCGTAGTGGTGGACGAGTTCGGTGGCACCAGCGGACTGATATCGCTGGAGGACATTGTCGAGGAGATTTTCGGCGAGATAGAGGACGAGCACGACTCGGTGAGCTATGTGGCCAAGAAAGTAGGTGAGGGTGAGTACATGCTTTCGGCACGACTGGAGATAGAGAAGGTGAACGAGATGTTCGACCTGGACCTGCCCGACAGCGAGGAGTACATGACGCTGGGCGGACTGATACTGCATGAGTACCAGGCATTCCCGAAACTCAATGAAATAGTGAAAATAGGACGCTTTGAATTCAAAATCGTGAAAAATACGGCAACAAAAATAGAACTTGTGAGGCTAAAAGTCACAGAATGAGGCTTTTTTTGCAGAAAAATTTCGCTATGTCCGACATTTTTTGTAATTTTGCCGACTGAATTTGAAAAAATGACAAAAAATTAAATAATTAAACAGTAAAATTAAATGGCAGCAATTGGAAAAATCAGAAGCTGGGGACCAGTACTGGCAATCGTAATCGGTCTGGCCCTCTTTGCATTCATTGCCGAAGAGATGTTCCGTTCGTGCGAGTCACAGTCGAACGAGCGCCGTCAGCAAGTAGGCGAAGTGTTAGGCGAGAAAATCAACGTGCAGGAGTATCAGTCACTCGTTGACGAGTATCAGCAGGTGATGAAGCTCACACAGGGACGTGACAACTTCTCTGAGCAGGAGCTGAATCAGATCAAGGACCAGGTATGGAATACCTACGTCAGCAACAAGGTGATTGAAAAAGAAGCAAAGATGCTGGGTCTCACCGTGACCGACGAAGAGATGAAGGACATTCTGCGTGAGGGTACGAACCCCATGCTCCTCCAGACACCGTTCGTCAACCAGCAGACCAAGCGTTTCGACGTGGCTGCTCTGCAGCGTTTCCAGGATGAGTATAAGAAGGCTGCCCAGACCAGCCCACAGGTGGTTGAACAGATGAAGACCATCTACGACTACTGGATGTTCCTCGAGAAGACCCTACGTCAGCAGACACTGGCTGTGAAGTACCAGACCCTGCTGGCTGGCTGTCTCATCTCCAACCCCATCAGTGCAAAGGCTATGTATGAGGCTCAGAACGTAGAGAGCGACATCATACTGGCTTCTGTGAACTATAACACAATGGAGGACAGCCAGGTGAAGGTGTCGGACGAGGATCTGAAAGCCGCCTACAATAAGGACAAAGAGAAGTACAAGCAGCTGGAAGAGACCCGCGACATCAAGTATGTGGAGTACCAGGTGGTGGCTTCTGAAGCCGACCGTGCTGAGCTGATGAAGCGTATGGTTGACGCTGCCAACAAGCTGGAGAGCGGTGCCAATCCCGACGAGGTGGTCCGCAAGGCTCAGTCGCAGATTGCCTATCTCGGCGTTCCCGTTACACGCAGGGGCATTACCTACGACATCTTCCAGAAGGTTGACTCAATGGCTGTGGGACAGACTTCTCAGCCCTTTGAGAGCAAGGGCGACAACACCCTGAATGTGGTGAAGCTCATCTCGAAGACCCAGCTGCCTGACTCTGTGGAGTTCCGCATGATCCAGGTGACCGGTAGCACGCTTGACGAGACCCGCAACCGTGCTGACAGTATCTATAACGCCATCAAGGGCGGTGCCACCTTCGAGGCTGTGGCCAAGATCTACGGACAGACAGGTGAGAAGCAGTGGATGACTACTGCACAGTACGAGAAGGCTCCCTCTATCGATGCCGATTCCAAGTCCTATCTGAACGCTCTGAACACCCTGCCCGCAGGCGAGCTGAAGAACCTGCAGTTCACATCGGGCAATGTGGTTGTACAGGTTACTGACCGCAAGGCTATGACCACCAAGTACGACCTGGCTGTGGTGAAGCACTCTATCGATTTCTCCAAGGGTACCTATTCTGAGGCTTACAACAAGTTCTCACAGTTTGTCAGCGAGAACAAGACCCTGGAGGATGTGGAGAAGAATGCTTCCAAGTTCGGTTTCCACGTGCTGGAGAAGGGTGATATGACCGTTGCCGACCACCTGGTGGCCAACATCAACGGCACCCGCGACGCACTGAAGTGGATATTCGAAGCTAAGCCCGGTGAGGTGAGCCCCCTCTACGAGTGTGGCAGCAATGACCGCCTGCTGGTGATTGCGCTGGAGAAGGTTCATCCCGAGGGATATCGTGCCTTCGAGGATGTGCGCGACCAGATCGGACAGCAGCTTGTCATCGACAAGAAGGCTGAGGCTATCATGGACAAGATGAAGAACATTAAGGGTGTGGAGTTTGCCGAGACCCTTGGTGCCAAGATTGATACTGTGAAGCAGGTGACATTTGCTGCTCCCGTATTCGTGCAGTCTACTGGTGCCAGCGAGCCCGCCCTCTCGGGTGCTGTAGCAGCTCTGGCTGAGGGTAAGTTCACACCGAAACCCATCAAGGGCAATGCTGGCGTGTACATGTTCCAGGTGGTTTCCAAGAAGGAGCGCGAGGGTGCAAAGTTCGATGCTAAGGAGCAGGAGCAGATGCTCCGCCGCGAGGCTCAGCAGGCAGCATCACGCTTCATGCAGGAACTGTATGAGAAGGCTGACGTGACCGACAACCGTTACCTCTTCTTCTAATCTGTATACGCACGCGCGTACATTAATAATATTTATTAGGAAAATATCGGATTTTATTCATAGTAACATACTCAGCCCCCGGATGTATTCACGCCCGGGGGCTTTTAAAGAAAATAGAAATCAAGATGAAAGCATTTGTTTTCCCCGGACAAGGGGCACAGTTCGTAGGTATGGGCAAGGACCTGTACGATAACAACGCTACAGCAAAGGAATTGTTTGAGAAAGCCAACGAAATTCTTGGCTACAGAATCACCGACATCATGTTCGAGGGTACCGATGAGGACCTGAAGCAGACCAAGGTCACACAGCCTGCTGTGTTCCTGCATAGTGTGATTTCCGCACTTTGTGCTACACCGTCAGACAATCCCGAAACCGACAAGCCCGCTATGGTGGCAGGACATTCACTTGGTGAATTCTCGGCTCTGGTCGTTGCTGGCGCACTCTCTTTTGAAGATGGACTGAAGCTGGTCTATGCACGTGCTATGGCTATGCAGAAGGCCTGCGAGGCTCAGCCCTCAACGATGGCTGCTATCATTGCACTGCCATTCGAGAAGATTGAGGAGGTGTGTGCTGAGGTCAGCAAGATGGGCAAGGGTGTTGTCGTTCCTGCTAACTATAACTGTCCCGGACAGCTGGTCATCTCGGGCGATATCGATGCCATCAATGAGGCCTGTGAGCAACTGAAGGCTGCTGGCGCCAAGCGTGCCCTGCCGCTGAAGGTGGGCGGTGCGTTCCATTCACCGCTGATGCAGCCCGCCAAGGACGAGCTGCAGGCTGCCATCGAGCAGACAGAGATCAAGGCCCCGCTGTTCCCGATTTACCAGAACGTCGACGCCAAGCCTCATACCGATCCTGCTGAAATCAAAGCCAACCTGATTGCACAGCTCACCAGCAGCGTACGATGGGCACAGAGCGTGGAGAATATGATTGCCGATGGTGCCACCGACTTTACGGAGTGCGGTCCTGGTAAGGCGCTGCAGGGTATGATTGCCAAGATCAATAAGGAGGTAACAGCACACGGCATCGAGTAATGAACGAGAAGATAGTAATCTATCAGATCCTGACACGTCTGTATGGCAACCGCAATACGACGCGCAAGGAGAACGGGACGATAGAGGAGAATGGTTGCGGCAAGATGAACGACCTGACCCCCGCGGTGCTGAAACGCATACGTGGACTCGGGATGACGCATGTGTGGTTTACAGGTATCATCCGGCATGCTACACAGACCGACTATTCCGCTTTCGGCATTCCCCGTCAGCATCCGGCAGTGGTGAAGGGTAGGGCAGGATCGCCCTACGCCATCACCGACTATTTTGATGTGGATCCCGACCTTGCAGTCAACGTGGAGCAGCGTATGGAGGAGTTCCAGCAGTTGGTGAATCGTGCGCACAAGGCAGGACTGAAGGTGGTTATCGACTTTGTGCCCAATCATGTGGCACGTCAGTACAAGAGCATCTGCAGGCCGCAGAACGTGAAGCAGGATTTGGGCGAGGGTGATGACCCGCAGCAGGGATTCTCGACGAAGAACAATTTCTACTACTGTCCCGGCCAGCAGTTCTCCCCCTCCTTCGACCTCTATCACGGTGAAAAGGAACCCTATGTGGAGATGCCTGCCAAAGCCACCGGTAACGACTGCTTCAACAATGCACCAGGACAGAACGACTGGTACGAGACCGTAAAACTGAACTACGGAGTGGACTACTATGCCGGTGTGACCCCTTCCTCCTTCCGGCTGTCATCCGGCAACCCGATACCCGACACGTGGAACAAGATGCTCGAGATACTGCTGTTCTGGGCGTCAAAGGGCGTTGATGCTTTCCGTTGCGATATGGCCGAGATGGTGCCTGCTGCCTTCTGGGCTTGGGCCACAGGGCAAGTGCGTCTGCAGTATGAGCACATCTGCTTCATCGGCGAGGTGTACAATCCTGCCGAGTACCGTCATTACATTGCGAGTGGTTTCGACTACCTCTACGACAAGGTGGGGATGTACGACACGCTGCGGGATGTCATCCGTGGTGTGCGCTCCACTCATGACATCAGCTTCGCCTGGCAGCAGACCGATGATATCCGCAAGCACATGCTCTATTTCCTTGAGAACCACGATGAGCAGCGTGTTGCCAGCGACTTCTTTGCCGCTGACGGGCTGAAGGCTCTCCCGGCGTTGGTCACGATGACCCTGCTGGAGCAGAATCCCATCATGATTTATGCGGGACAAGAGTATGGCGAGCGCGGAATGGACAAAGAAGGGTTCAGCGGTAACGACGGTCGTACCACCATCTTCGACTATTGGAGTATCGACACCTTGGTGCGGGCCAGTGCCCGTAAGCTCACGCAGAAAGAGAAGCTGATGTTCTCTTACTATAAGCTTCTGCTCTATATAGCCACCCACAGCGAAGCCGTACGTGCCGGACAGATGTTCGACCTGATGTATGTCAACGAGCATCTGCATCGTCAGTATGCCTTCATGCGGAAGAAGGATAATGAAACGCTTTTGGTTGTGGCCAACTTCGAGCACCAACCCTCTGAGGTTGACCTCTATCTGCCTGCCCATGCTTTCGACTATATGAAGTTGAACGAAGGGAAGGTTGATGCGCAGGACCTTCTCACTGGAGAACACCTGCAATTAGAACTGAAGGCCGACAATCCCGTACATTTCTCCATAGGAGCCGACACCGCCCTCGTACTCGCTTTTTGATTCACCATCAATGCCTGACACTCAATAAATTAGCCAACAACCAGAACTCAATGGACGACTACATTCTGAACGAACATAATAAGGAGGAGTTCCCTCCTGCGCACACGGCAGAGCATCTGCTGAATCAGACCATGATCCGGATTTTCGGGTGCGAACGCTCCTATAATGCCCATATAGAGCGCAAGAAGAGCAAAATGAGCTTCAGGCTTGACAGCAAGCCCTCGAGGCAGGAGGAAAGGGAGATAGAACGTCGCATGAACGAACTCATCGAAGAGGATTTGCCCGTAACATTCGAGTTCGTCACCTTAGACACCCTTCCGCCAGAAGTGTCACCCGACAGGCTGCCGCCTGATGCCAGCGACACCATACGACTTGTCCGTATCGGCGACTACGACGTTTGTCCCTGCATAGGACGACATGTGCGCTCAACTGCGCAGATTGGCCGCTTCGAGATGTTAGGCACCAACTGGGACGAGCACGAGCACTCCTTCCGAGTGAGGTTCAAGATAGTCTGACCAATCATCAGAAGTGGAGGAATAATTGTCAGGTATGAAACAGTTCTGCGCTTTCATCATCTTACTGGCTGCTTTCTGTGGCTGCACAGGCGGCGGTCAGTACAATGAGATGCGTCAGCGGCTTGATGCGCTGAACGCGCTGAACCGAGCCGACTCCGTGCTCACCGTCAAGGAGCGCGACGAGGCGCAGACCCTTGCTGATTATTTCGACAGTCATGGCACGCCTAACGACCAGATGCTGGCCCACTACCTCCTTGGCCGCTGCTATGCCGACATGCACGAGGCACCCATGGCCCTCCATTGCTATCAGGAGGCCATCAGCCGTGCCGACACACTTAGCCCCGACTGCGACTTCGCCCAGCTCAGCCGAGTTTACGGTCAGAGTGCCACCATCTTCTATCAGCAGGGCCTGTATCAGAACATGCTTGATTATTCTGATTTTTCAGTAGAATATGGATATCGTGGCAAAGATACGTTGAATGCATTGAGAAGCTACGCCATGAAAGGTGCTGCTTATGATAAACTTCAAGTAAAGGACTCCGCTATCTATATATATAAGGAGGCCATTAAGTTGCTTAAAGATTATAAGTATAATGTTATAGCAGCGGGTTTTTCGGGTGCACTTGCAAAGAAACTCATAGACAAAGGTGAAACTTCACCGGCTTTACCTTATCTACAAGACTATGAGCATAACTCTGGTTATTTTGACCAAACTGGCAATATTGGAAAAGGACGAGAAATCTATTACAGTTTTAAGGGATTTTTTTATTTGAATAATCATCAATTGGACTCTGCCGAATACTACTTCCGCAAAGAACTTCGAACTGGTAAAGATTTCAACAATCAAAATGCTGGCGCATTGGGGCTTGCCCAGCTTTTTAGGCTAAAACATCTTTCAGATTCAGCCGTCAAATACTTCGAATACAGTTATGCCATGAACGATTCCATGTATGCCCACAATACTACACACGAAATAGAGCAGGCCAAGGCGATGTACGACTATACCCGCCAGCAGGAGTTGGCAAAACTAAAGGAGATAGAGGCAAACAAGGAACGCGCCCAAAAGGAGCGAATCATTTATGCTTCCCTGGCATTGCTTTGCTTGTTGGCATTCATCTATTTCAGATGGAACCACAAGAAAAAGGAATACCAAGCTCTACTTGCCACTCATCAGCAGGCAGAGGCCGAGCTGCAGTCCCTTCATCAGCTGCAGACCGAGCACCTGCAGGTGCTTGCCGACGTGGAGAGGTTCCACGAGACTCAGGCCGTGCTGAATACCCTTGTCCAGAAAAAGGAGGAAGAAGTAGAGAAGCTTCGCCTGGCCATCAAGAAAACTAAGAGGGAAGAGCTTAACAGCAGTCGAGCCAACGCATTGGCCATATCCCAAATGAAGCACTCGGATGCATATCAGGGCATCATCACGAAGATCAACAGAGGAAATGCACTGACATCTGAAGATTGGCAAAGTATAGACGAGCTGTTGAAGGAGCACTTCCCTGGCTTCCTTCATTTCCTGGAGTCAAAAAGAAACCAGATAAGCTATAACAAGTACTGCATATGCCTGTTAACACGTCTGGATGTCAATCCGCAAAGAATCAGTATAGTATTAGGCATCCAGCCTTCCTACGTCACAAAAGCCCGCGAACAGATGCTCAATTTGTTCTTTGGTGTCGATGGATCAGCCAAGGATTTTGATAGGAAACTGAAAGAACTGTGATTTTCTGCGCGGTGAAATTTGGTGAAATTTCTTTCGTATTTCTCTGACCTTCAATGGGTTCTTGTTTTCAAGAGAACGCTTTTCGCCGTGGTGAAATTAAGGTGAAATCCGCGTTCCCTTTTTTCTTGCTTCCTATTTTAAGTTTATCTAACTTTGCACCCAGAATTCTAAAACGAATTGTACGTACAAAGTTAGTAACAAATTTAAAACAGTAAATTATGAGAACAAGAACAACAATCATTTTAGCTTTTCTCGGACTGGGCATTCTGGGGGGGGCAAATTTTATTCAAGCGCAGACTTCGTCAAATTACGCGCCTGTGTGTATTGATGATGAAGAGGAAGAAATTGAGTTTAATCTCGCAGGGCCAGATGACACCCCAGGAGACCCTGGTTACGGAAAAGACCCTATCCTCATGCCAACACTTTGGCAGAATGGATACCTGCTCGACTTCCACGGTACTCACGAAGATTACGTTCTCCGCATTGTAGATGCAACAAACTCTGTGGTCTACTCTTCTGCAGTTCCCTCGTATCAGACCCAAGTCTGGCTACCCACTACGCTCAGCGGTACTTACCGCATTGAGCTGCTTACGGACAACTATCTCTTCTACGGCTACATCTCGCTGTAAAGCAATTCATCTGGAGTGCTGACGTTGATGGTAAGACGCCAAAGCGTCGGCACTCCTTTCAAAAGAACAATAATACAAATCAAATCCAAAAACAAAAAAGTTATGAAAAAGGTAATGATGACGTTGGTTGTCGCAACGACAACGATGTGCTGCTACGCACAATTTAAAGTAAATGCAAATGGAAAAGCCAGCATAGGTTCACAATCTCCTGTCAATTGCGCAATGCTGAATTTGAATGAATCGAACTACGCTTCCTATAACATGGGTATCGCGGCTGACATCAACAATAATGACTGCACCTTCAATATAGGTCTTGCTAGCAACACCCATCCGTCTACAAATATTAATTCAGGCCGTACGACTGGAGTCTTAGGTGTTGCCGGAAGACGCACCAGCGGCTACAACTATGGAGTAATCGGTGCCCTTGCAGGTACGAACAACGGTGCAGGCATCTTTGGAACATTGACCAACACTACAGGTGTTTATGTAAATGGCCTGTATGCTGGCTATTTTGACGGACCTGTCCATGTAACAGGAACTTTGAACTCCCCATGCCTCATTACTCCCTCTGACATGACTCAGTCTGAGAATGTGATTTCTCTGGCGGACTCCAAAGCACCATCGGCTACTCTCAATCGTGTATTGGGTATGAATGTCATTAGCTATAACTATAAGGACAAGGAGATCCCTGAAGTTGAACGTGACACTATATCACCCGAACTGGCCAAGGCTAAGTATTCAGTTGAAAAGAATCGTCATTATGGTTTGTCTGCCCAGGAGCTGCAGGCCATCTATCCAGATCTTGTGTACAAAGGACAGGACGGCACGCTTGGCGTGAACTACATTGAGCTAGTTCCCATCCTCATTCAGTCCATTCAGGAACTGAAACAGGAATTGGATGTTGTGAAGGGTGGCGCAGAGTACAAGACGCGTTCTGTAAGTGATGAAACCGCTGATTTCAATGCAGCAGCCACTGGCAATGTACTCTACCAGAACACGCCGAACCCTTTTAAAGAACAGACCACCATTCGCTTCCGATTGGCTGATGATGCTACGAACGCTGCCATTTGCATCTTCGACATGAGCGGCAAGATGCTGAAGAAACTGCCCGTTTCATCGGGAATGACTAGTGTCAAGGTGAACGGTTATGAACTGGGTGAAGGTCTCTATTTGTACTCCCTCGTGGTGAACGGAAAGGAGATTGATACGAAGAGAATGATTGTTACGAAGTAAAAACAAATACTATTACAAAGATGAAAACAAATGCAATTATTACAATTCTGTTACTGTGCATGCCATGGCATATGGCTTCTCTGTCTGCGAAAAGGATCCATCTTACTTTCAATGAAAAAGACTTTCAGATAGAGAACCGAAACAGATACATTAATGTCAGTACATCTAAATACGATTATAGAACTATTCCACAAACGCAGACCCTGGCATTACCTTATATATGTGTTAATCTGTTAGTTTCTCCAGACTATGAATATGCTGGTTTTACATATGCCTATAAAGAAAACAAAATAAGAGAAGACGTTTTGATTGTTCCAAGACCTATTCTGCTACCGACAATCTTACAAAATAGCTCTTTAAATAATATAAGTGAAAAATCATTCCTTTCTTTATCGGATTCTTCTCTAATTTATTCGGGCACCCATATCATGGATGGATACAAATATATTTCTTTTGCAATTTGCCCTTTTCGATATGATAGTATGAGTAAATGCCTTTTTCTGAGAAATGAAATTGACATTGATGTGTATTCTTTAGAAAGTGACAACAAACAAAGACCTCCTTCAATGAATTTACATGGTGGTACAACTATGCGTGACATAGTGCGAAATATAGTGGTAAATAGCGAGGAAATGGATTCTTTGTATGCAAAAGTACAGAAAAATGTCTCTAAGAAGAATAATTATCATTTAGATCGTTCTGGAAACGATTACGATTATGAATATCTCATAATCACGAACGAAACATTGAAAGCATCTTTTCAAAGATTGGCAGACTGGAAAACACAAAAAGGTATTAGAACAAAGGTAATCACAGTGGAGAATATTGATAGTAACAGCAATTACACAGGATCATACCAACAGTTGAGAATTAAACAGGCCATCAAATCGTATTATGACAATTCACAATATGGCCTAAAATATGTTTTATTGGGAGGTGATGAAGATATCATACCGCCTCACTTGGCTCATGTGGAATTAACAGCATTTCATTATTTATTTGGTTATATAAATCATGTTGCGGATGGTCCTGCAGACCTTTTCTATGGTTGTCTTAATACAATGGAATGGAGTGGAAATGATTATTATGGAATATCCGCTAACGTAGATAAAACTCCCGAGGTATTCCTAACAAGGGTTCCCGTAAACAATATAAACCAAACCAATGCTTATGTAAACCGTATCATAGAATATGAGCGTTCGTTTGATACTGATGACTGGGAAGGAAAGATTCTTATGTCAGGGAATCAATTGTCCGACACATTCCATATAAATGGTAATGTCATAAGCGATGCTCACCATCATAGTGAACTGTTATATGACAATTATATAAAAGATTACTGGGGAGGTCAAAAGATAAGATTCTATGATACAGGAACTGATTTTGATGGAGATGAAAATTATGAACTTAATGCTCAGAATTTCCAAATAGAACTGGCCAAAGGATATCCTTTTGTAAATGTAAATACCCATGGGAATTATGACAATTGGAATATGGAGGGTGCAAACTATACGGTATCTAATGCATCTACTCTTAACAACCCTGATGGCTATACATTAATAACTACGGAAGCCTGCCTTACAAATGCGTTTGATAGTCTGACATGTCTTAGCGAATCCTTTTTCAGGAATCCGTATAGTGGGATTATAGGTTATTTCGGCAGTTCACGTTATGGATGGTACTATAAATCAAGAGATGATTTGGGTCCATCAGACATATTAAACGGAAACTTTTATAAATACCTTTTTACTGAAGGGAAAAGTAATTATGGTTATATAACAACGTTAGCTAAGAACACTCTGGTTGAGTGGAGTTGGCTTCATACTGCAGATGCTTGGCTCCTATGGATGGTAAATCCTTTAGGTGATCCAGAGATGCCTATATATACCTCTGCACCGAGGCATTTTGATAATGTGACACTGTCATTCCGAAACGACTCATTAATTGTAAACACCGGTATTGACACATGCAGGGTTTGCATGATGAGTCTCTTTGATAATGGGGCAACTTACTACGACGTTCAAGACGTGGTATCTCAAGCACATTTTTCTCCACCGGCAGACAGTTGTAGTATATGTATAACAAAGACAGGATACGTACCATATATAAGAACATATTATGATACTATATATGTCCAAAATGAGACGTTTGATGGTGAAAACAAAGTATTTGCAAAAAATATTATTATTGGCAAAGATGTCACGTCTACTAAACCTGAAGGCCCTGTTGTAGTTAGCAGTGGCACAACTTCATTTACAGGGAATAATATAGTAATCAGAAATAACTTTGAAGTTACGTCTGGAGCAAGCTTACGTGTTGGAAATTAGGACATATGGAAAATTGAATTGACTACGGACAAACATTAAAACTATATTTATGAATATGAGAAAACTTGTTCTATTTATTGGCATTTTTCTTACTGCACAGTATAGCTATGCAGTTGAGGGGGAAATGAAGTATTTCGTAAAAGAACGGAAATGGCTGTTCGAAGGCTATTTATATAATTATGCAAATAATGCGATTGATACTGTAATTACAACGAGAACTATGGACGGTCCTTTCGAACGTGATGGAAGATGGTGTTATACTCCAAATGGAATCCCTGAGGGTGCTGAGGAATGGATAATACAATATTATTGGGAGGATGGATTGTGTCTCTATAGAAGAGAAGCCATCTTTAAAGAGAGTTCCATCTCATACGAATGGAAATCGCTATTTGACGGTAATAGTAGTTCTGCTAATGGTGAATTCTTAAAAATGGACACGATTCTGTCAAATGACATCATGCGTCGCCGTTGGTGGTTTACAGATGACATTTGGGTAGAAGGAATAGGTTCTCTTAAAACAGGACCTTTTGGTGATGGTGGTTTAGCAAATGGAACTAACAGAGGAGGAAGACTGTTTGCTGTCTATGACGGCGACGAGTGTATCTTCACACTGGATGACTTTACGAAGGAGGCTTACCACTCGGAGCCTAACGACATAAAAGCTGTTCTAGTCTCCAATTCAAATAACGGCCTTTTTGACCTCCAGGGTCGCCGCATCCAGGGCGAGCCGCAAAAGAAGAGCGTGTATATAAAGAATGGGAAAAAGGTCATTATGAAGTAAGTATATGGCTCAATTTTCTACTATGCCTTTACAGGCTTCAATGCCACCAGCGAGGACGGACATATCCGTCCTGCTGGTGTTCTTCAACCGCCCTGCCACCTTCCGCCAGGTGTTCGAGCAGGTAAGGCTGTCACGTCCCTCGCGCCTGTTCCTCTATCAGGACGGGCCGCGGAACGAGAGAGACCTGCCTGGCATCAAGGCTTGCCGAAAGATTGTGGAGGAGATTGACTGGGAGTGTGATGTGCACCAGAACTTCCTGCAGTGGAATCAGGGTTGCGACCCTACTATGTATCGGGCAGTGGTATGGGCGTTCTCCATGACCGACAAGCTGATCATCCTGGAGGACGATGTCGTTCCCTCCCTGTCGTTCATCCCCTTCTGCAAGGAGATGCTCGACCGCTATGAGCACGACCAGCGCATCATGATGGTCTCGGGCTTCAACATCGACGAGGTGTCAGCCTCGGTAAAGGAAGACTATTTCTTCACCTCGGTCTTCTCCATCTGGGGCTGGGCCACGTGGCGCAGGGTGGCAGACCTGTGGGATCCAAGCTATTCCTTCCTGGATGACCCATACAACTGCCGACAGCTGGAGTCGCTGATACGCGTCAGGAAGCTGCGCCCAGACCTGATGAAGATGTTCCGCGACCACAGCCGCTCGGGCAAGGAGTACTTCGAGACCATTGTGCAGGCGGCCATGCTGCTCAACCACGGTCTTGCCGTGATGCCTGCCAGGAACCTCGTCAACAACATCGGAATGACAGCAGGCTCCACCCACTACCAAACCGCTACGCTGAAGACTCTTCCCCACAAGCTGCGCAGGATCTTCACGATGAAACGGTGGGAAATGGATGAACCGCTGAACCATCCGCAGTCTATCGTTGAGGACACTGCCTATAAAGACCGGCTGTACAAGGTGAATGCGTGGGGCCATCCGTGGCGGAAGGTCTGCTATTCCATAGAAGAGCTGCTGCTCAATCTGAGGTACGGCTACTTCTTCAATATTGCATACGCAGCGAGGAAACGCATTTACAAGTGGTTGGGACTCTGGGTCTATGAGTAGGCTAAAGGGCGATTGCCCAGAAGAAAGGCCGCCGATGCTCTGTGATGAAAGAGTGTAGGCGGCCTTGCTTATTTCGAAACGTCAAAATGCCTGGCAAAACCTTATAGCTCCAGCTTCAAGAAGACAGGATAGTGGTCGGAGTAGCTGAGTTCGTACTTGTAATAGTTGACGCCCTTGAAGGCTTTGTCGTGGAAGATGTAGTCAATGCGTACCAACTTCTTGCCTCCACGGAAGGTGTTCATCAGACCGCTGTGCCCGCACTCCTTGAAACCGTCCACCAGGTCGCCCAGCATGGTGTTGTAGACATAAGAGTAGGGAACGTCGTTGAAGTCGCCGCAGATGATGCAGGGATGGTCTGTCTTCATGCGCTCCATCGCTATCATGTTGGCCTGTCCTGCACGCGCTATCATTCCTACCTCATAGTTGCCGTAAACGGCATTGAGAATCTGGTTGTCGGTTACGTGTTTGCCTGCGGCGATGGCCTTACCTGCACGATGGAGTGTGCTGTTGATGCCTGTGGTTTCGAGGTGGACGTTGAATACTCGAATGACTGTCCCGTTGACGTCGATGTCAGCCCACATAGAGCTGTTGTTGGTCTGTTCAAACTGTTGTTTCTCTGACTTGATGATGGGGTATCGGCTGAAGATGATCATATCCTGGGCTCCCCTCGCCATATAGGTGAAGTAATCCTTATAGTTCTCAGAGTTGATCTGGTCACCGCTCTTATCGCTGTACTCCTGCATGCATAGGATATCGACTTTCTGCTTCTTCATATGCGAGAGGATGTCCTGTGCAATGAATCCTGTGGTCTCGCGCTGGAACAAGGCTACGTTGTAAGTGGCAATCTTCAGACCACCCTTGCTATTGGTCTCTTTGGGCTCGGAACCAAACTTATAGATGGTGTTGATGTAGGGAATACAGCAGAGTATGGTGATGAAGGGGATGAGTGCCCAATGCCAGCGACGGCGGATAATCCAGATAAGCAGCACAACAACGTTGGCAATGATGAGCAGCGGCAGTACGTAGACCAGCATCGCCGAGAAGGTGCTATATACAGGGTTGGAATTACCTCCGTTCAGACCGACGAATGTGAAAATGGACAATACGGTGGTCGCAACGAGGAAAAGGAGTGAGATATATTTGTAAACTGCAAGTTTGCCCATAATAATATTGTTTTTAGTTGATAGGTTTCTGGTTATGATGCTAATGGTGAAATCGGCTTATTTGTCTTTGAGATATTTTTCACAGTTCTCTATGAGGTCTTCAACGCGGAAAGGCTTTGCCATAAATTCATCACATCCTGCAGCCCTTGCCTCGCGGATGTTTTCGTCGAAAGCATAGGCACTAAGGGCAATAATGGGCACATCGTGTCTCACCTCCTTGATGATTCGTGTAGCATCCAGGCCGTTCATGTCGGGCATACGGATGTCCATGAGGATAAGGTCGGGCTTCTCCTGTTCATTGAAGGTGACTGCCTCTATACCGTTGTGGGCACGGATCAGTTTATAGCGCTTTTGTAGGACGATGCGAACCAACTCATAATTGGACTCTTCGTCTTCTGCTACAAGAATGGTCTTCATGTTAGCCTGTTCTCCGGCTGTCATTCGGATGGTGCGGACGCTGGTGGTGGTGTTGTCGTTTTGGGTGGACAATCCACCGATGGTACCATTGAAGGGCAATTCAAAAGTAAAGGTGGAGCCTACGCCCAAGGCAGACTCTACGTCGATGTGACCGCCCATTTTCTCTACGATGATGCGGCAGAGGGCCAATCCGAGCCCGTAGCCTTTCTGCTGCACGGCATCTTTCGATGCGTAGGTGTCGAAGATGTGAGGCAGGAAATCAGGATCGATGCCAGAACCGCTGTCTGAGACGTAGAAACGAATGAACTGGGCTTCATCATCCAAGTGGAAGCCAAATTTGATAAAGCCTTTGGAAGTGTGTTTTAACGCGTTTGAAACAAGGTTGGAGAACACCTGTGTCAGACGGTTCTCGTCAGTAAGCATAACGACAGGCAGGTCGGGCTTGTTGAAGACCAGATCGACGGTTTCGGGGCAGCGGAACTTGAACAGCTGTTTGATGCTATTTCCCATCTGTTCGAGGTCTACCTGAGTTTTTTTGATGACAATCTCGCCTGACTCTACCCGGGAAAGGTCGAGGATCTCGTCGATAAGACTCATCAGGCGGTTGCTGTTGCTCTCGATGATTTCGTAGAATCCCAGGCGCTCCTCATGGGAGTCGGTCTCAGCAAGAATGCGGGCGAAGCCTTCTATAGCATTCAGGGGGGTGCGGATTTCATGGCTCATATTGGCCAGGAACAGAGACTTCATGCGACTGGCCTGTTCGGCCTTCTGTGTCTTCGCCTCATATTCCTTCAGCTTTCTGTTGGCCTCTTCCAATTGCTCATTGGCTTGCATAAGCTTTCTGTTAACTTCTGCAAACTTCTGTATCAATATTTCTCTTTCATCTTGATCCATGTATCCGTCATATGCATTGGAGTTGCAAATTTAAGGAATTTTTCTGATATAGCAACGCTTCTTGTTTAAAATTTTTTCTTTTTTTTGTATTTCTTGATGTGACCTGCTATTAATTTAACCTCGTTTTGCTTTTTCCCACGTCCCGCTTAACCGATGGGTGCGCAGATAGCTGATTCCTCGGAAGACGTTGAGATTCATAAACATAAAATAGTAGGGAATGTAAAGCAGCTTGCTCTTGTGCCCTGTTTTTTCCATCATCCAGCCTGTAAAGGCTGATAAATAGAATAGGGTTTGGAGGGCAAGAATGACGGTGTAAACGGGTCCAGCCCCCTTGATTGTCAGCGCAATGTTGACAGGAATCAGTGCTAGCATAGCAAAAGGCGTGAGTGACCAACGTAGTACCCGGTGGCTGATGAACAGGAAGCTGACGGTGGGGTAGCGGAAGGGGTTCATCAGTTTCCGGAGCCACCAGATGCTCTGAAGGCCTCCTGCTGCAATGCGGCGCTTGCGCTTAGACTCTTCATGCATGTCGGCAGAGCCGTATTCCATCGCGTAGGCTTCACTGGTGTAGGCTATCTTGTGGCCGTCTCCAACTATCAGCATGGACATCATAAAGTCATCGAGCAGGGCGTTTGATGGTGCCTCGCGGTAGTGTTCCATGCGGACAGCAAACAATTCGCCTGCCGCTCCCATAGCTGAGTAGAATTCAGAATCCCAACGTTTCAAGGTACTTTCGTATTTCCAGTACATACCTTCACCTTCGGCTGCCACCTGACCCTCGTTACGCGCTACTACACGCTTCTCGCCAGAGACGCAACTGACGCCGGGTTTCATGAATTGCCGGGCGATTTCCTTAATGGCATTGGCGTTCAGCATAGTATTGGCATCAGTAAAGATGACGAACGGGGCTTCGTTTTCCCGTAGTCCGTGCTGCATAGCAGCTGCCTTTCCCCGACGCTCAGGACTGAATACGACTTTCACCTCAGGATATTGTGAAAGAAGTTCGTTAGACTGGTCATTGGAACCGTCGGTAACCCACATCACGCAGAGCTTGTCCTTCGGATAGTCTAGCTGACGGATGTTCTGCATTTTCTCCACAATGATGTCTTGCTCGTTGTACGCACAAATCATGAGGGTCATCATGGGCAGTTCCTCTGCAGCCGGTAATTGTGGCTCCTGCGGTTTACGTCCGAGAAGACGTTTGATGAATAATAAAACATATAGCAACATCCCGTATCCTATATATGTATAGAAGACGATAAACAGGAGAATCCAAAATAAAATCTTCAGTGTTGCCATAGGTGAATATGGTGTTTCAATCGTTACCGATGCAAAGTAACAAAAAAAAATATAAATGTGCAAGAAAAAGGGGGACAATTTTAGTTGTCCCCCCCTGTTTTCGTCTCGATTTCCTCTTTCATGTCAATAAACTGGCGTTTATCGTCGTAGAATTCATACTGAAGGAAAGCGAGTTTCTGTGACGGAACAATCCGTACTCCCAGTCCATACTTCATTTGCCACCGCCGTTTCAGCGAAATCATTCCCTGATTGATATAGGCGGCAACATAGGGGTGAACATGAAGGTAGAATCTCTTGATGCCTATCTTGTTGACCAGACGGTCAATCTTGCTCTCCAACTGGTCGGTAAAAAGGATGGATGACTTGATTTTACCGCTTCCGAAACAAGTGGGACAGTCTTCTTCTACATTGACATCCATTGCCGGACGGACGCGCTGACGCGTGATTTGCATCAGCCCGAACTTCGACAGGGGTAGGATGTTGTGACGTGCACGGTCTTTCTGCATGTTCTTGCACATGCGTTCGTAAAGCATCTGTCGGTCCTCGGCAAGGTTCATGTCGACGAAGTCCACTACGATGATTCCTCCCATATCACGTAGTCTGAGCTGTCGTGCCAATTCATCGGCTGCTCCGAGGTTTGTTTCCAGTGCGTTTGCTTCCTGGCCGTTTTCTTTCTTAACGCGAGTTCCGCTGTTCACATCTACGACATGCATGGCTTCCGTGTGCTCAATGATGAGATAGGCGCCGTGCTTGTAGTTCACGGTCTTGCCGAATCCCGACTTGAGCTGCTTAGTGACGTTGAAATTGTCGAAGATGGGAACGGTACCTTTATACAGCTTAACAATCTCCTGCTTCTCGGGAGCAATGATGCCCACATAGTCGCTTACTTGCTGGTAGATTTGCTCATCGTTGATGTGAATACCGTCATAAGTGGGATTGAACAAGTCGCGCAGTAATGCCACAGCCCTGCTTTCCTCTTCGTAGACAAGCTGTGGGCGAGTGGTGGTCCTCTGTACTTTCGTGATGGCTTCTTCCCATCGTTTGTACAGTATTTTCATCTCTGCGTCGAGTTCTGCTGCCTTTTTGCCTTCAGCCACCGTTCTGACGATGACGCCGAAGTTCTTGGGCTTGATCATCTGGATGAGCTGCTTCAGGCGGCTCCGTTCCTCGCCTCGTTTGATTTTAGAAGATACATTCACTTTATCGCCGAAGGGAATGAGGACGATGTATCGTCCGGCAAAACTCAGTTCGCAGGTCAGACGTGGACCTTTGGTAGAGATGGGTTCCTTCACCACCTGTACCATCACCTCCTGGCCCACCTTCAAAGTGTTTTGCACTGAGCCGTCCTTGGGCAGGTCGGGCTGCCTGGCAGCCTTCTGAATGGGATAAAGCTTCTTTCTGTCGCTCTGTACCTGTTTCAGGTATTTTTCGTAAGAGCTGAATTGGAGTCCTAAATCAAGATAATGCAAGAAGGCCACCTTCTCGTAGCCCACGTCCACGAAGCATGCATTCAGTCCGGGCATCAGTTTCTTCACCTTTGCCACGTAAATGTTGCCCACCGAGTACGACGCTTCTCGCGGCTCGTTCTGATATTCCACCAGCTCCTTGTCTTCAAGCAGGGCGATGGAGATATCCTTCGGTTGCACATTAATGATTACTTCGCTTGTCATTGTCGTTGATTACACACAGTTTTGTTTGAATAAGCAGAAAGGGTGTGCTTCGGCTTTTTGTTCGTCCGGCACACTCCTTTCATTTCTCTTAACCTTGTCGCTTTCAAGGTTTCAGCCCGTGAAGGCTTACTTGCTCTTATGGCGATTCTTGCGCAGTCTCTTCTTGCGCTTGTGGGTTGCCATCTTGTGGCCCTTCTTCTTCTTTCCGTTTGGCATAATTGTAAGTGTAAATTATTATTTGTTGTATAATACGATTGCTTTATTTACTTCATCTTTTCGATAAAGCTCTTTGCTGGCTTGAATGCGGGGAAGTCATGAGCCTCGATGACGAGGGTCGTGTTCTTCGAAATGTTGCGTGCGGTCTTCTTGGCACGGTGCTTCACGGTGAAACTGCCGAATCCGCGCAGATAAACATTCTCCTTATTGTTGGCCAAACTTGCACGAATTTCTTCCATGAAAGCCTCTACAGTAGCTGCCACGTCTTTCTTGGCAATACCGGTGTTTACGGCGATACTGTTAATAATGTCTGCCTTAGTCATTTTCTGTTTATTTTTTACTTAATTATACTTAAAATGATTGAGTTGTTCTGATTTTGGACTGCAAAGATACTGTTTTTCAACGAGATATGGAAATTTTCCCGCGTTTTTTTTCGTTTTTTATGTATTTTAGCTGAAAAACCTCTTCTTTCCCCTCTTTTTCTCTCGCGTACATTAATTATTATAAGGGATTTCTTTTTCCGCAAGTTTCCCAAGTGGGCCCTGAAGGGGCAGCAGCTGTAAGCTTCTGGCCTTTCAGGCCGTTTCTTACCAGTTACAGTTCAGTAAGGGAATAGAATACGCCTGATTGTGTCGGATGTACATGCTGTTTTTGGCAGTTCCTACTAAAAAGACTTAAAATGTTGCGCTTGTATCGGAAAAAATATGTAACTTTGTACGCTAAAATGCGTCAGAGGGGCTGAAAAGTGCCTTAAACGTGAAATTTGTCTTTTATGGCATTGATGAAGTGAATAGTAATAAACAATAAAAAATAGAAGAATTAAGTGGATCAAACATTCGACAACGACAGAATTATCAAGATCAACATTGAGGAGGAGATGAAGTCAAGCTACATTGATTACTCAATGTCGGTTATTGTGGCTCGTGCTTTGCCTGATGTACGTGATGGCTTCAAGCCCGTACATCGCCGCATACTCTTCGGTATGCTGGGTATTGGCAACACCAGTGACAAACCTTATAAGAAATGTGCTCGCGTGGTGGGTGAGGTGTTAGGTAAATACCACCCTCACGGTGACTCATCAGTATATGGTGCCCTTGTCCGCATGGCCCAGGATTGGAATATGCGCTACACGCTGGTAGACGGGCAGGGTAACTTCGGTTCCGTAGACGGTGACTCTCCAGCAGCTATGCGTTATACCGAGTGCCGCCTGTCCAAGATGGGCGAACACATCATGGATGACCTGGAGAAAGAGACTGTGGACATGATGAACAACTTCGATGACTCGCTCACTGAGCCTTCGGTCATGCCCACTAAGGTTCCTAATCTGCTGGTGAATGGCGGAAACGGTATAGCCGTAGGTATGGCAACGAACATGCCCACTCACAACTTGAGTGAGGTGATTGACGGCTGTTGTGCCTATATCGACAATCCTGATATCGATACTGAGGGACTGATGCAGTACATACCCGGCCCTGATTTCCCCACGGGTGCTTTCATTTATGGTTTGCAGGGTGTGCGTGATGCCTATGAAACAGGTCGTGGTCGCATTGTGATGCGTGCCAAAGCTGAAATTGAGACTGGCGAGACACACGACAAGATTGTGGTGACCGAGATTCCCTACGGCGTGAATAAGGCTGATCTTGTGGCCTATATAGCCGAGTTAGCTACTGCCCACAAGATAGAGGGTGTTGCCAACGTCAATGACGAGTCCGGCCGTCAGGGTATGCGTATCGTGGTCGACGTGAAGCGTGATGCTAATGCCAATGTACTGCTGAATAAACTCTTTAAAATGACTGCTCTGCAGAGTTCATTCTCAGTGAATAACATAGCTCTGGTGAAAGGTCGTCCCCGTCTGCTCTCATTGAAGGAGTGTGTGAAGTATTTCGTGGAGCATCGTCACGACGTGACCATCCGACGCACTCAGTTCGACCTGCGCAAGGCTCAAGAACGCGCCCATATTCTCGAAGGCTTAATCATTGCCGTGAATAATATTGATGAGGTTGTTCACATCATCCGCAATTCTGCCACGCCAAGTGACGCCCAGCGTAATTTGGAGAAACGTTTCGAATTGGACGAACTTCAGTCGAAGGCCATTGTTGATATGCGTCTTTCGCAGTTGACAGGTCTGCGTGTGGATCAGTTGCACCAGGAATATGATGACCTGATGAAGCTGATTACTGACTTGCAGGAAATTCTTGACAATCCTGAGCGTTGTAAGGAAGTGATGAAACAGGAGCTGCTTGAGGTGAAGGAAAAATATGGTGATGAGCGCCGTACGGAAATAATCCCGTTCGACCATGAGTTCAATGCAGAGGACTTCTATCCCGATGATCCAGTGGTAATTACAATCTCCCATATGGGGTATATCAAACGTACTCCGCTGACTGATTTCCATGAGCAGGGACGTGGAGGTGTAGGCGCAAAAGCTGCCCGGCATCGTGATAACGACTTCACAGAGTATATCTATCCTGCTACTATGCACAACACGTTGCTGTTCTTCACCCAGAAGGGACGCTGCTATTGGCAGAAGTGCTACGAGATACCCGAGGGTGACAAGAATTCGAAGGGACGTGCCGTGCAGAACATGCTGAACATTGAGCCTGACGATGCCATTAATGCAGTGCTGCGCATCAAGAACTTCAACGACGAGGAATTCCTGCAGTCACACTACGTTGTGTTCGCTACGAAGAAGGGTATTATTAAGAAGACCCGCCTTGATGCCTATAAGAACGTCCGAGCCGCTGGTGTTCGCGCCATCAACATTAACGAGGGCGATGAGGTGGTTGGCGTTCGCCTGACTAACGGTCACAATGAGTTGCTCCTGGCCAACCGTAATGGACGGGCTGTACGCTTCAATGAAGAAAAAGTACGCTCAATGGGTCGTGTGGCTACTGGTGTGTTTGGCATGCAACTCGATGGTGGCGATGATGAGGTTGTTGGTATGGTATGCGTCAACGACCCCACTGTTGAGACCATTATGGTGGTCAGTGAGAACGGTTACGGTAAACGTTCTGAGGTTGAAGACTACCGTAAGACGAATCGTGGTACTAAGGGTGTGAAGACTCTCTCTATTACGGAAAAGACTGGTCGTCTGGTTGCAATAAAGGTCGTGACTGACGAGAATGACCTAATGATCATCAATAAGAGTGGCATTCTGATTCGTCTGAAGGTGGCCGATGTACGTGTCATGGGACGTGCTACTCAAGGTGTTCGGCTGATCAACCTGGCGAAGAAGAACGACAGTATAGCCTCTGTATGCAAGGTGATGTCTAATCAAGACGAAGATATTGAAGAGGCAGAGGTGTTCGATGAGAACCTGACAGAGGCCCCAGAGGCAACAGGAGAGGTGATCGACCTGGCTGATGAGGAGAATTAAACTGTTTTTCCCGTTCAACGTCTAATCAATAAATTCGTGTGAGTTCATTAAGAATAATAAAATGTTTAACCAAATTTATATCAAGCTTATGAGAAAATTCATGATGATGGTCCTCGTGGCAGCAGCTGCCACAACGGCCTTCGCACAGAACGAAGTGAAAGAAGCCAAGAAACTCTTGGACAAAGGCCAGATTGATGAGGCTCTGAAAGTGGTGGAGCCCCTGAAGAACGCCGCCTCTGCTGAAGACAAGGCTGCTGCCTGGAACATGGTGAGTGAAATCTATTGGAAGAAGTTCTCTGACATTCAGACCACTCAGTTGGAGAACCAGGTGAAGAAGATTGATGCTCCCTACGACACGATCGGTATGCACCACGCTGCTGTCGCAGCACTTGAGGCTGCACTGAAGTGTGACGAGTTCGATATTCAGCCCAATGAAAAAGGAAAGGTGAAACCCCGTTTCCGCGCTGCCAGCCAGATGAAGTTCCAGCAGGGACGTCTGAATGCTATCAATGCAGGCCAGTATGATTTCAACCTGAAGGACTACCAGCAGGCCTTCAAGGACTTCTCTCTTTATGTGGACAGCCACAATGCACCTCTCTTTGAGGGTATCGATCTGAAGGATCAGTACTATCACGAAATTGCCTACTTTGCAAGTCTTGCTGCCTACAATGCCAAAGATTGGCCAAATGTGGTGAAGTATGCTAAGATTGCCTCTGAGAATCCGGAGAAAGCCAAGGATGCCACTGAGATTCTGGTATTTGCCAAGAAGGAGACCATAAAGACCCACGCTGACACCCTGGAGTATATCGAGATGCTGAAGGATGCAAATAACAAGTTCCCCGATGACCAGCGTTACTCTGCTTGGATTGGTGACTACTACCTGCAGTCAGCTTCCAATGACGAGTTGCTCAAGTGGGCTGAGGAGGAGATTCAGAAGGATCCTAATAACAAGTTCGCCTATACATATAAGGGTGAGGCCCTGCGTCTGAGCCAGAAATGGGACGAAGCAGTGGAGTGCTATAAGAAGGCTGCAGAACTCGACCCCAGCTATGTCGTGGCTCCCTATCAGGCTGGTCTCTGCCTCAATTCCAAGGCCATCGAACTTAAGGATAAGTTGGCAGACAAGAAGACAGGAATGCTGACTAAGGAGAATGCTGACAAGATCAGAGCCGTGCTCAGCGAGTCGAAGGAGTTCCTGGAGAAAGTACGTGAGGCCGACCCCGATCGTGCACAGGTTAACTGGGCCTACGCCCTCTACCAGGTCTATTATTCTCTCGGTGACGAGAAGGCCAAGGAGCTTGAAAGTATTGTAGGAGGTAATTAAACGCTTGGCGTTTGCTGCCCGTTAACAGGTAACGGACTACAGGACATTAGGATTGTATTTTGACAAGTCACATAGGTCCTGTAGTCCGTTTTTAAATGAAGATATTGTTAAAAGATGAAGATTAGGATAACGCTCTTTTTACTTTCCCTCATGCTGTCCATTGGTCTGCTTGCGCAAAAGAAGGAAATTTCCCAGGCGCGCACTCTCCTGAAGAACGGCAAAAACCCTGAGCAGGCTGAGCAGCTCATGACCAAGTTGCTCAAAGACTCAGCCAACCAGAACGACAAGCGGATCTATGCTTTATGGTTTCAGGCCGTTGCGCAACAGTACGACAAGGCTAATGAACGTTTGTACCTGCACCAGAATCAAGACACCGCCCAGTTCCTGGCATTGGCACGTCGGCTGTTCTCCATTGGGGGGCAACTCGATACGCTTGACATGCGCCCTGATCACAGGGGGCGTGTAGACATTGAGTATCGCCGTCAGCATGCCCAGCAGTTATTGCGTCTGCGTCCTAATCTCTTCAACGGAGGAGCCTTCCATTTCCGTAAACGAGCCTATCTTACTGCCTTCGATTTCTTCGACACTTATATTCATAATGTACATCAGCCTCTCTTTTCTAATGTTCTGGTCGATTCCCTCGACCCTCGGCTTTCTGAGGCAGCTTACTGGGCAACCCTTAGTGGATATCGTCAACATGACCCTGTGCTGACCCTCAGGCATCGCCACTTGGCATTGCGTGATACGGCCAAAGCTGCCCTCACCCTGCAATACATAGCTGAGGCTCGTCGTTGGCTGCATGATGATTCCCTATATGCTGTTACATTGCTTCATGGCTTTAAGCACTATCCGTTGAACAGTTATTTCTTCCCGCGCCTGATTGATTATTACACAGAGCATCAGCAGCATACTCAGGCTCTCCAACTTTGTGACACTGCTCTGGCTGTGGCAGATACCAGCCGTCTTTTTCTCTTTGCAAAAGCTACAGCTTTATTTAATCTAAAGCGGTATGACGAATCGCTTCAGACAGCAGAGCTTATCATTGACCGTTTCGGTGATAATATGCCAGAAGCATATTTCCTTGCTGGTTCTGCTTTGGTTAATCAGGCACTCTTATTAGATCCCTTGAGCCAGAAGAAGCAGCTCCGCAAAACCTATACCAAAGCCCGTCCATATATGGAACGCTTCCGTCAGCTTTGTCCTGACCAGCGGCAGAAGTGGGGCACAGCACTCTACCGCATTTATCTGAACCTGAACCTAGGCCGTCAGTTCGACGAAATAGATAAACTTCTGGAGAAATAATCATTGATTCAACTTTCGCTAGTGTGCCCTGAAGAGGCAGCAGCACTAAGCCCAGGGCAACGCACCTAAGACATCGTCTTGAAAGGGGCTGGTAGTTTTTGACCTTTTCAGGCCGTTTCTTACTTGCAAAAGTCGAGTCACATCGTAAGTTCAGGCAATCGGTCGAGTTTACTCCTTCTATGAGACGAGTTAACTCAAATCATCGATCGAGTTAACTCAAATGATCAATCGAGTTAACTCACGGTTTTGGGGCAGTTCCTTTAACCCGAATCGGTCATTAGCGTTATGATGGAAACAGCCTTTATTTTGGAACAGATGTCTTGCTGGTTTGAGTGCGCAATGGGGTCCCTTTGTAATCGAAAAGCGGCGGGGTAGATGACAAAAAGAAAGCTTGTTAGCGCATAACAGCCTGATGACGGATTTGGGTTTAATACCCCCCTCTCCCTCAAAAAAAAATGGATTGTGAGCTTTTTGTTATGTGAAAAAGCAAAAAAAGGTTATTTCGCATTCTATTTCGATAATAATTTGTATCTTTGTAGCCAAAATGAAACGAAGCAACTACTCTTCGGCAAAGATAGAATAATTCTTTTGTTTTGATCTCTGCTTTTCGAAACTATGCATTCGAAAGTGTTGACGGAACATGTTTTTATTCGCTTTAAAATGTGGAGATAAATGATAAAACGGGCAATATATACATTATTATTGTGCTTTGCTATGGCAATGATGCCAGAAACAGTAGCAGCGCAGGACGAGACCATCGTGTTCACGCCCCAGTGGACAGCGCAGGCTCAGTTTGCTGGCTATTATGTTGCCGAGGCGAAGGGCTTTTACCGTGAGGCGGGTGTGAAGGTGAGGATTGAGCATCCTTCAGCCACTCAGTCGGCAATCACCCGTTTGCGTAGAAATATGTGTCAGGCCACGACCCTGCAGTTGTGTCAGGCGTTGGAAATAGTGGATGAGGGCATCCCTCTGATCAATATTTTGCAAACGTCTATGAATAATGCTATGGTCATTGTTTCGGCACGGGGGAAGAATCCTCTCACTCAGAAAGGCGCCCGTGTAGGCATCTGGTGTGTGGACTTTGGACAATTGGCCATCTGTATGAGTATTAAGGACCATTTGGACTACCAGTGGGTGCGTTTTGCCCAGAATGTCAATCTGTTTGTCGCCGGTGCCCTTGATGCTACTTTGGCTATGAGCTATAATGAGTATTATCAGCTTCTTCAGGCAGGTATGGAGTTGACGGACAAGAACGTCTATCGTTTCTGTGACCACGGCTACAATGTGCAGGAGGATGGTGTCTATATGACTCGCGACTATTACGTAAAACACAAGGAACAGGCGAAACGGTTTGCTCAAGCCAGTCGTAAAGGTTGGGAATGGACAGTCCAGCATCCTGATGAAGCGCTCGACATAGTGATGCAATATGTTGAAAAAGAACATATCGCCACCAATCGCGTGATGCAGCGGTTGATGCTCAAGGATGTGTTGCGTCTGCAGGTTGACCGTGAGTCCAAGAAGCGGGAGTTCCGTTTGCGCCCGGACATGGTGAAGTTTGCCAACCGCCTAATGGCGGAAAACAAGATGCTGAGCAGCGAAGTGACTTATGAACAATTGGTCGATCAGCCAGAGCATAATAGAGTAGGCTTGAGACCTGCTGAGTCGGAAAGAAAGAAGACTAAAAGATCAACAGGGAATTAATCGTGAGAAGGCATGAATATGAATGAAATCATGATGTATATCCGCCGCAAGCTTTCTGTCAGGGTCAGTCTCTGGGTAGTCATGTTTGCTGCTGTCATTTTCATCGCTGCCCTTGGCTTCTTGTTCTATCAGGCCCGTGAGGCTGTTCGGCAGGAGGCTATCAGTCATGCCACACAGATTCTTGACAAGACTTCTCTGCGTGTAGAGGGCATCTTGAACCGTGTAGAGGTGGCTTCTAATATGACTATGTGGCTTGTTCTGCGACATCCCGACAAGCCCGATTCAATGTTTGTCTATAGTCGTAGCTTGCTGCAGAATAATCCGGACTTTTACAATTGCTCCATAGCCTTTGAACCTTATTACTTTAAGGATAAGGGCCGCTATTTTTCTGCCTACTCAAAACATGATGGCGACTCTATCCGTACCATTCAGGGTGGTAGCGATAACTACCAGTATTTCTTTATGGATTGGTATCTCTTGCCCTCTCTCATTGGCCATTCATGCTGGACGGAGCCTTATGTGGATTACGATGTGCCTTCTAATACCAGTAATATGGTAGCCAGCTACTGTCAAGCTATCAAGGATCGTCAGGGCAATGTGATTGGTACAATAAATACCAGTCTCTCATTGAGTTGGCTCTCACAGAATATCTCGGCTGTGAAACCCTATCCGAACTCCTATAGCATCATGATAGGCCGTGGCGGCACCTATTTCGTGCATCCTGACACTTCCAAGATAACACGCCAGACCATCTTTACTAAGACCATTGACCACCCTGATACAACTTTGGTTGCTTTGGGACACGCCATGCAGCGCGGGGAAGAAGGCTTGAAGCGCATGAAGATGGAGGGTAAGGATTGCTATGTCTTCTACAAACCCCTCGGGAAAACGGGCTGCAGCATGGCCATAGTATGTCCCGAAAGCGATATCTTCGGTGGCTTTGACCGTCTGCGCCATACTGTCATGGCCATTGTTGCCGTTGGCTTGCTACTGATGCTCTACTTCTTCATCCGTATCATCACTCGCGAACTGAAACCCTTGCGGCGTCTGGCCAAGGAAGCTGAGACCATTGCCTCCGGTCAGTTCGATGCTGAGCTGCCCGATTTCGGGCGCATTGACGAAATCGGCCAGTTGAGCCATTCTTTTGGTTACATGCAGCAGTCGTTGGTGAAATTTATGGAAGAGTTGAAGAACACAACTGCCCAGAAAGCCTCGATAGAACGTGACCTACACATTGCAAGCGGCATTCAAATGGGTATGCTGCCTAAGAAGTTCCCCGCTCGTACTGATTGCGATGACGTGCAGATCTATGCTTCGCTGACTCCTGCCAAGGAGGTTGGTGGTGACCTGTTCGATTTCTACTTCCGTGACGAGAAGCTCTTCTTCTGCATTGGCGACGTATCGGGTAAGGGCGTGCCTGCCTCACTCGTCATGGCGGTCACCAGGACTGTCTTCCGTACGGTCTCTGCCCATGAATCGAAACCCGACCGCATCATGACCCTGATGAACGAGGCTATTGCCGATATGAATGAGAGCAACATGTTCGTCACGCTCTTCATCGGCGTGTTAGACCTGCCTACGGGCCGCATACGCTATTGCAATGCTGGTCACGATGCTCCGTTGCTTGTCGGCGCTGGGGTGGGTATCCTTGCCTGTGACTCCAACATACCCGTAGGTGTCTTCTCCTCTTGGAAATATACTCTACAGGAGGCTCAAATCTTCACAGGCACCACCATCTTCCTCTACACCGATGGCCTGACGGAAGCAGAAGATGCCAATCACGCCCAGTTCCAGATGGAACGTGTGAACGAAGTCGCCATCCGGGCTCTTGACCAGCAGCAGCAGGAGCCTCGTCAGTTCATAGGATTGATGACCGATGCCGTTCACAACTTTGTGGGCAATGCTGAGCAGAGCGATGACCTGACGATGATGGCTATACAATACATCAGACAACAACGCGACGTACTGATGCGTAAGAACCTCGTGCTCCCTAACAACACGGAGGAAGTACCGCGATTGGCTGCTTTCGTTGAAGAGGTTTGCGAGGCCGTAGGGTTCGGTCCTGCTCTCACCATGCAGATCAACCTCGCCATCGAAGAGGCAGTAGTCAATGTGATGAACTATGCCTACCCGTCAGGAACACGTGGTGACGTGAGCATTGAGGCCTCTTCGAACGATGTGCGCTTGAAGTTCACAATCATTGACAGTGGATCGCCCTTCGATCCTACCGCTAGATCAGAGGTTGACACCACGCTTTCGGCAAATGACCGGCCTATTGGCGGGCTGGGCATTCACTTGGTGCGCCAGATCATGGATTCCATCAATTATGAGCGTGTGGACAATCTCAACATCCTAACACTTAGGAAGAAAATACAAAACACATAAAAATGTCTTATTTAATACAATTAAAATGAAAACAACAATCCAAGAGCAAAACGGCAACATGGTTGCTATTCTGGAGGGCCGTTTGGACACAGCTGCATCTCCTGAAACCGAAAGAGCCTTATCCCCACTTCTCGAATCCGAGGGACAGGACGTTATTCTCGACTGCACTCGTCTGGAATACATTTCGTCAAGTGGTCTGCGTATTTTCCTTGGCATTCTGAAAAGTGCCCAGGCCAAAGGCGGCCGCGTCTACATTACGGGTATCTCCGACAATATCCGTGCCATCTTCGCCATGACAGGCTTCATTAACCTCTTCCAGTTCAAATAATCCTTTTCAACACGGAGACTTCTGATGGATAATAGCGTGACTCTTGATGCGCATGGTGAGGCGCTGATGCAACAGTACCGTGACCTGTTACCAACATTAGAACAGCTGGCAAAGGATGCCTACGAGCTGCTTCGTCGTACACTGAAGGAACAGAGCATCTATGTCACAGCAATTGAGTGCAGGGTGAAGAAAGAGAAGTCGCTGGCCGGAAAGTTAGAGCTGAAAGGTTCAAAATATAAGAGCATTGACGACGTGACCGACCTCGTAGGCATTCGAGTCATCACGTTCTATACCGACGAAGTGGATAAGGTGGCTGTCATTGCTAAGAACATCTTTGATATTGACTGGAGCGAGAGTGTAGACAAACGCAAACTGCATGAGCTTGACTCTTTTGGTTATAATTCTTTGCACTATATCTGTCGGCTGAAGACGGGAGGACCGCGTTTCGAACTTCAGATGCGTACAGCACTTCAGCATGTGTGGTCCACCATCGAACACGATACCGGCTACAAGGGAGATGTGAAGATTCCCCGTGAATATCTTCGGCAGTTCAGTCGTTTGGCTGGCATGTTGGAACTGGTCGACGACGAATTCAGCCGCTTGCGTCTTGTGCTTACCGATTATCGCCGCCAGATACAATCGCTGGTCAAGAGCGGACAACTCGATGACGTGCCGCTGTCGGCCGACACCTTCCGCAGCTACCTTGACCTGCATCCCTTCGACCGATTGAACCGACGCATTGCCTCTGTCAATCAGGCCGAGATCTATCCGGTCTCTATGCTGTCCTATCTGCCTGTACTTGAATCCTTTGGATTGGAAACACTCGGTGACGTCCATCTGTTTATCGACGAAAACAGCGAAGATGCTTTTCAGCTTGCGCTCTCACAGTTGGCCATTACCGACCTCGACATTCTCTCATCTAGCGCGGCCTTGCAATACCTCTGTCTGGTTCATGTCCTGAAACACGACGGGGGGCGTGATGGTCTTATAGCGCTCTACGATGTCATCAACGGAAAGAGTGATGCCAACGCCATGATTGCTGACCTCATGCTGGAACAGGCTGAGACATTGCCTTTTATGCACAAAAAGAAGAATTAGGAAATGGATTCATTAATGTTTCTAGGCTTTAGCCTGAATGCTTGGATTACGATTGTTACGGTGTTGAGCATGTTCAGCATCCTGCTGTTCACAAAGTTACGTTCCGACTTAGTGTTCCTTGGTGCCATCGGTGTTTTGTTTGTTACGGGAGTGCTCGATGCCAAGGAGGCATTCTCGGGTTTTAGCTCTACGTCAGTGGTGGTTATCGGTGTACTTTTTGTGGTTGTTGCCGGTCTGACGCACACAGGGGTGCTGCAGTGGATAGTGAAGCATCTGCTGGGGCAGCCTGGCACTTATTCGAAAGCAGTTACGCGACTGATGCTGCCTGTTGCCGTGCTCAGTTCGTTCCTCAGTAACACCACAGTCGTAGCTCTCTTTGTGAATATTGTGAGAATGTGGGCCCGCAAACTGGGCGTGTCCCCATCCAAATTGCTTATTCCCCTGAGTTACGCTTCAGGTATGGGAGGAGTATGTACCCTTATAGGTACTCCTCCGAACTTGATTATCAGTGGGCTTTACGAAGACAAGATGGGTGAAGCCATGAATGTGCTGGCCACGACCTTGCCAGGATTGTTCTGTCTTGTCGTAGGCGTGTTGTCGGTTATCGCCATGCGCCGTTTGCTGCCTGACCGCACGGCTCCTGAGGCCGCCTTTGAGTCCACAGGCGAATATACAGTTGAATTACTTGTGCCATCCGACAATCCCAATATCGGTCGGACTGTTGGTGAATTGCATTTGAACAGCGTGCGTGGTGGCAGCCTTGTCGAATTGCTCCATTTTGACAACGAGAAGGTGATGTCGCCTGTGTCCGATGACGAACCCCTGATGGGGGGTGACCGACTGGTTTATTCCGGACAGATAGACGAGTTGTTGGAATTGAAGAAAAACTATGGTTTCGTCAGTGCCGACCATCATGTGTTTCTTTTCAGCGAGGTAGCTGACTTACATCACCAGTTACGCACAGCCTATGTCTGTTTTGGCAGCAGCCTCATTGGCACCACCATGAGAGAGAATCACTTCGAACATAAACATAACCTGACGCTTGTGGCCGTCTCTCGTCGTGGTAACCGCATTGAGGAACCGCCGCGTGACGTTGTCTTGCAGGCTGGCGATACGTTGCTTTTGGAGATGGCGAACGTGAAGACGAGCATGCGAGATCTGTCTTCCGATCTCCATTTCTTCGACTCTGCCGTGGTTCCCAATATCGGGTCTGGTACGCTCGTTTCTACTGTTATCATGGTGGCAATGGTTGCTCTTTCTGCCCTTGGTGTCATGCCGCTGTTACAGTGTGCCTTTATTGCTGCTGCTGCCATGCTTGTTTTCCGTTGTTGTAGTGTTGATCAAGCCATGCGGGCTATTAATTGGAATATTCTGATGGTTTTTGCTGGTAGTGTGGTTCTCGGTCTTGCTATACAGAAGACTGGTATTGCCGAGCGGCTCGCCTTCGGTATCCTCGACGTCTGCGGCTCAAACCCGTTGGTGGTCATGACGGCTATCTGTTTCGTTGGTACTTTTATTACAGAGTTCATCTCTAATACGGCTGCAGGAGCTATGTTTTTCCCCATCATGTATGAAGCTGCCGAGACGTTGGGTTATGAGCCTTATCCTTTCCTCATAGCCCTGATGGTTAGTGTCAGCAGTAGCTTTGCCACACCAATAGGTTCTCCCACTCACATGCTGGTCTATGGACCTGGTGGCTATCGTTTCAGCGACTTCATGCGTATCGGCCTGTTGATGAACCTCATTATCCTTGCTGCCAACATCCTCATTGTAAATATTGTGTATCCATTAACACCGCTACAATAAATACTTTAAAATAAAGGACATTATGAACAAAAACGAGAGATTTGTCATCACCATCAATCGCGAAGTCGGGACTGGTGGGCGTACCGTTGGCCGTAAGCTGGCCGAGAAGTTAGGAGTGAAGTACTACGACAAGGCTATCGTCGATGGCCTGACCCAGAAGTACGGCCTTTCCATCGAACGCATCGAGGAAATCAAGGCACAGAAGAAATCGTGGTGGAACGATGTAAGTAACTATTACAACACGCTGGTCAATAGTGCCAGTAAGCCTATGGAGGCAGAGGTGAAGCTCGACAATGCCTCATTGTTTGAGACAGAAAAGCGTATCCTTCAGGAACTGGCTTCACAGACATCCTGTGTCGTGGCGGGGCGCACGGGTTTCATGGTGTTCCGCGAATGGCCCAATCACTTGAACATTTTCATCCAGGCATCGATGGAGCATCGCATTCAGCGTGTTGTTCGCCGTCAGAATGTCAGTGAACAGGAAGCCCGTGAGATTATAGCAAAGATGGACACCAGCCGTGAGACCTATATCAAGAAATACGAGGATACCTCGCGCTATGACACTCGTAACTATCAGCTGGTCATTTCGATGGATGACCTGAGTGAAGATGATGCCGTGGAGGTGATTATGGACTATATTAACCGCACGAGTAAATAAGAGGTAATGGACGAATCGGTTGAAAGGATCAATTTGGACGATTATATCCAGACTGGCGAAGGCGGGACAGCCCTTACCTATAGTCACAAGAACGGAAAGACACTGGCCAAGCTCTTCCTGCCAAGCCTTGCTGCTGACAATGCGGCTCGCGAGTTCCATGTCAACCGGGTGGTCTTCGAGAGTGGACTCCCTACACCGAAGCCCATTCGCCTGATCACCGATGGCAAGCGCTTCGGAGCAGAGTATGAACTGATTAGCCCTAAGCGCTCGTTCACCCGTATCATCTCACAGGAGCCTGACATGCTGGTGCCGCTCTCAGAACGTTTTGCCAAGCTGGCCAAGCAGATCCACGAGACTCCTGCTGACACACAACGGCTCCCAGATATGAGGGAATTGGTAGGTTCCAGGATAGACCGTCTTGTCAATATGCCTGATGCCTATAAGGATCGCCTGCACAAGTTCCTTGACACGGTTCCCTCTGCGCCCACCTGTCTGCATGGCGATCTGCACATCGGCAACATCATTACCGATGGGGTGCGCGACGTGTGGATTGACGTGGGCGACTTTGCCTACGGAGTCCCTGAGTGGGATCTCGGCATGATGTACTATTCATCACATTTCCTGAGTGCGGAGCGGTGTGACAACATATTCCATCTGGATCCACCCACATTCAAGGCTCACTGGGATATATTTGCAAAGGCATACTATGGTACCGACTCTGAAAAAGTACTGGAAGCAGAAGTTAGGAAGCTGTATCCTTTCATTGCGGCCAAGATGTCGTTCCTGCTCAGTAAACTGAGTGACGGGAAACATCCTTTCAGTGATTTCTTCCAGCAAATGATAGACAAATACCTACCAGAGTGACGAACCATCATCCCTCCATTCTGTTACTATTCATGATGCTTCTTTCTTCTCCTATCATCCAAGCCCAACGCACCTTAGTGTTTGAAGGCATCGAGAATGCCCGCGACATGGGTGGTCTCGTTATGCAGAATGGACAGATGATTCGCTTTGGTATACTGATACGCAGTGGCAATCTGTCGCAGGCTTCCGATAGTGATGTTGCTGTGTTGAAGGAGCACTATCATTTGACGGATGTGTTCGATTTCCGGTTCGAAGAAGAGGCCGCAGCTGCTCCTGACCGCCTGATGGATGGCGTGTGCTATACTCACCTGTCAACCCTCCCTAAGGCAATCATCGAGGGCTTCTCATCTGGCAGTGTTGATACGAAGCAGATGGACATGAAGGATATGGCTGCTTTGCTGATGAAATACGCCTTTGAGCCCAAGGCGCAGACGATGGCTCGACAGCTTTATCCTACCATCGTAACCGATACTCTTTCACAACACTACTATGGTAATTTCTTGCGTGGTGTTCTGCATGCAAAGGGTGGTGTACTTTGGCATTGCTCTCAAGGAAAAGACCGCGCAGGCTGGGCATCGGCATTTCTCCTTGCTGCCCTCGGCGCCAGCCGTGACAT